>Ga0134126_10009570_pt1 | contig 12206 bp, 10 predicted proteins | sample KB31752_FD_96881 | JGI IMG/M metagenome (GOLD analysis project Ga0134126, IMG submission 96881) | Terrestrial soil microbial communities with excess Nitrogen fertilizer from Kellogg Biological Station, Michigan, USA - KB3-175-2 | ecosystem: Environmental > Terrestrial > Soil > Unclassified ...
ACTTTGCCGTTGATACCGTTGCGCCCAACGATGACGACGTTAACTCCGTCTATCAATATCTGATCGGCAGCGGAGGAGGCACTGTATGAGCACAGCAGGCATCGCCCCGCCCCCGCGCAAGTCGTTCAAAGAACTTCCGTGGCAGCTGTGGGCCTCGCAGCTGGCGGCCCTGCTGCGGATTGAGATCAAGAAAACCCTCTGGATGCGGCGCAGCATATGGATTTACCTGCTGGCTTTTGCGCCCACTGTAATGTTTGGCATCCATGCGCTTACCAGTCCGATGGGACGCAATTGCAGCATTGAAGAGGACACGCGCGTGCTGGCTTACACGTTCCAGATATTTTATTTGCGCGTTGGGATTTTCTTTGGCTGCATGGGCCTATTTACCTGGCTATTTCGCGGCGAGATCGTGGAGAAGAGCCTGCACTATTATTTCCTCTCACCCATGCGGCGTGAGTTGCTGGTAGCAGGGAAGTTTCTGGCCGGATTGATCACAACATCGCTGATTTTTGGGGCTTCCGTGCTGCTCTGTTTCACTTTTGCCTACGGGCATTTTGGCGCTCCCGGCAGAGCGTATGTGTTCAGCGGCCCCGGTCTTGGCCAGCTTGGTTCCTATCTGCTGGTGACGGTGCTTGCCTGTCTGGGTTTCGGCTCGATCTTCCTGGCGCTGAGCCTGATCTTTAAAAATCCGATTATCCCCGGAGTGGTGGTGTTGCTGTGGGAATCGTTCCATGCCGTTGCGCCGTCGTTGCTGCAGAAGTTCAGCGTCACGTTTTACTTGAAGCAGCTTTCACCTGTCACCATCCCGCCCGATGGTCTTATGGCGCTGTTCACGGTAATGGCTGAGCCGGTTTCGCCGTGGCTGGCAATCCCAGGATTGCTTCTCTTGAGCGCGGCAATTCTGGTCTTCGCCGCCTACCGCATTCGAAGGACTGAAATCAGCTATCTGGCTGATTAGTAATCCTATTTCTGCAAAAACGGATTGGTCTCGCGCTCTTCACCGATCGTGGTTATCGGCCCATGTCCGGGGACTACTTCTGTCTCATCGGGTAGAGCAAGTACCTGAGTGTGCAATGACCGCATAATTTTATCTATCGATCCACCTGGCAAGTCAGTGCGGCCAATGCTTCCGGCAAAGAGCGTGTCCCCGGCAATCAGTTTCTTTTCTTCTGGAAAATAAAGACAGATACTGCCTTCCGTGTGTCCTGGCGTGTGAATCACGCTTGAGGATGTTTCGCCAATCTTCAACACGGAGCCCGGGCCAACTGCTTCATCCACCTGAACGTCACCGGGCGGCCGCATGCCAACCCAGGCCGCCTGCATATCCAGCATCTTCAGCAGGGCATAATCGTTCTGGTTCATAAGAATCGGCGCGCCGGTTGCTGCCTTAAGCTTCATTGCACCGCCCACATGATCAATGTGCGCATGTGTAATCACAATCTGCCTGAGCGTGAGCTTTTCCTGGCGCAGTATCTCCAGAATTCCTTCAATCTGGTCTCCAGGGTCAATGACCATTGCTTCGTGGGTTTTCTCATCGCCGATGACAGAGCAGTTGCACTGCAGCGGGCCCACCGGAAAAATTTTATGGATCATATCAGTATGCTAATTGCAGAGGGTGGTCTGCGGCCACGCCGCGGCGCAGCAGATTACAAAAACCCTTGGCGTTAGAGGGAAATGTGGTGATAAAGCAAAAGCCGCCCGCAGAAGGCCCTGCCGAGATCAAACAATGGATTACTTTTTCGGCGTTTCAACCGGGGCCGTAATCTTGTCCATGATTGAAGATGATCCGTGCAGACTGGTCATATACGTCAGCGCCATGGGCGTTACCATGAAGATAATGGCGCACCAGGTAGTCAGGCGGGAAAAGACCGTGGCCGTGCCACGCGGGCCAAATGCGGTCTGGCTGCCCATACCGCCAAAGGTGGCAGCGATATCGGCGCTCTTGCCGTGCTGCAGCAGCACCACCACAATCAGTACGGCGCAAACAATCACATGAATAATAGTTATTAAAACGCTAAGCATCTGTTTATCGAAAGTCCTTTCAAACTTGGTGCGGAAGGGGGGATTTGAACCCCCACGCCTTTCGGCGCCACCCCCTCAAGATGGTGTGTCTGCCAGTTCCACCACTTCCGCTCTGGGGCCTGTTTGCACCCACAAGCGCAGAAACGCCGGATGGGAGAAAAAGGAAACTCGATTATAACAAACTCTTTGGGCCTGACCTAGAAGTCGAATAGCTCTGTGCGGGCTTTTCCACTCGGCCCAGTGCTTGCTCTAGGAGGAAAGTCCTAAAGTCTTGTTCGCCTTTTGGCGGGAAGTACCATACGCGCCATTTCCAATCGCGGCTTAGTCCCCATGACGAATTGCTTCAGCATCGAACGATCACTACGATCCAATTTGAACGTAATTAATATCGACTTGTTGCTGGAAAAGTGCAAACCGCATTTCCCTACAATCCTGTCTCGCATTTACTGCCGACATTTACATATCAGGAGAGCGCGTGACTGCAACGCCATTGCTGCTTGAAGCCGAGGAACTACGCCACCGATGGGGCTGGATGCTGGGGCTCGGCATTTTGATGGTGATTCTGGGGATCGTCGCCTTGTACATGGCTCCCGCCGCAACTTTTGGCACGGTGATTCTCCTGGGATGGCTGCTGGTTGTGAGCGGGGTGATTGAAGCGATTCATGCATTCCGCGTCCGCCGGTGGGGAGGTTTCTTCGTTCACCTGATTGGTGGAGTGCTCGGCGTGTTGATCGGCTTGCTGGTGGTCACTCATCCTATTGCCGGCGCCCTGGCATGGACACTGCTGTTTGCTTCATTCTTCACTGTTATCGGGCTGTTTCGCCTGATCACGGCAATCTCGCTCAGGTTTCCAAACTGGGGCTGGGCAGTGTTTGACGGTATTATCACGCTTGGACTGGGCGTCATTCTCTGGGCCGAGTGGCCGTGGTCCGGCCTCTGGTATCTGGGAATCGCAGTCGGCGTGGCACTGATCCTTCGCGGCTGGTCGTACATAATGCTGGCCATTGCTATTCACAAGCTGCCATTAAGCAGCGGAGCGCTCAGGCCTCAGGCAGCATGAGTGCGCCTAAGAACAGGGTCACTACCAATGCAACCCTGAATGCTTTTGGTCAGTGCCTCAGATTGGGAATTGGCGAGGCAGCAATGCAAAATTATCGGAGCTTCACGATTAAATCGCCACGCAGCTATCGCCAGTGGGAGTAAAAGCATCTTCAAAAACAGAGATCGATTTCGAGTCAGGCAATCTTAAACGTCATTTATGGAGGTAATAATGTCAGCACAGTCAACGCAGAAAGAAAACAAAGGTTCGGCAACACAGTCCGGTACGCAATCCTCTTCCAGTTCAGGAGAGAGAACACAGCAAGGGCTGGCGCGCCGGTCTGCCATACCCGATGTTCCATCACTACTGCTGGATCCATTGGGCTTTTTTGATAATGGTTTATCGATTTTCAGAAGGCTGTTCGATATGAACCGCGGCTTTGGGCAAACGGAACTTTCCCGCTCTGGTCAACGGAGCGGCACTCTAAGCTCGTGGGTACCCGCTGTTGAGGTTGACTACAGGGATGGCAATCTTATTGTTTCAGCGGAATTGCCTGGTATGAGCGAAGATGACGTCGATGTGCAAGTCGTGAACGACACGCTCATCATTCAAGGTGAACGTAGAGACGAGCGCGAAGAAAACGAAGGCGGCGCGCGACGGACCGAAATAAGGTATGGCCAATTCTATCGCGCGATTCCTCTGCCGGGCGGCGCACAGACAGAACAGGCCCACGCGAATTTCGAAAACGGAATTTTGCGCGTGACCATTCCAGTCCCGCAGACCCAGAGCAATTCACGGCAGATTCCGATTCAGGCAAGCGGTTCCAAACAGCAAAGCGGCTCACAGAAAACTTCTGCGGGCCAGCCTTCCGGTTCGGAAAAGGCCGCCTGAGATAAACAGTCAATACATCTCATCCCAAAATAGCTGGGCATGGCGTTTACGATCCGCGATGCCTAGCTAACTTTTCGAGTGAGGCCAAATCCCCAGATGGTCCTCAAGAGAATTATTTAGCCAAACCTGCCGATGTGCTGCTCTGCCGATTTCCCCGGGACGCCAGACTGGCGGAATCGGAGCGAGAACCTTGCCGGACCATAGTAGAATTGGGCATCTACTTCCACCAATTGTTCCACAAATGGCGAGGCAGAAGTGACCGCTCGGAATACCGACCCAAACCCACAAGCTACTTCAATCCCCGCAGGAAAGCAGCCTGGAGAGCCGGTTTCGCAAGCCGCGTTTTGAGCAGTTGCTGGGGAACGGGCATCGATGGGGACTCAATTTAAGTTACGCGGTGCAGCCTGCACCGGAAGGCCTGGCCCAGGCGTTCATCATCGGCAAGCAATTTCTTTCCGGAAGCCCAAGCGCCCTGATCCTGGATTTCAGGCCCTTTGGATCAGGGTGATACTGCAAAGATGCGGGGGCATTGAAGGATCATTGCTTTCAGCGTCGGAGTAGTTCAACCTTCCGGAGAAGTCCATCCGCTTGAAATAATTATTCTGAAAACTGAATTGTTCTGACTGAGCGTCCTGACCTGATCGTACTGGGGCTGCCGGCCAGCAAGAAGTTTAACGGCAATTTCCATAGCAGCGTGACTTATAACATCGTCAGTTCGGCGCCATGCCCGGTACTCACTGTGCGCGACGCGTGGAGTGACAAGTGAACTTCCCGCAGCCGTGGCGCTGCGCGCTGGGGGAGCACGCGCGACCATAGCTGAAGCCTGCTGTTCCGGGAGCAAAGAAAGCAGCGTTTAGGCGCTGCTTTCTTTTGTCTGCTATTTCTGGTTTGACTGTGGACCGACGGAGACAAAAATCGATGTTATTTGGGTAAATTCAGGGGAGGAACAGCATCTTCCGTATAACGTTCTTGATTCGGGAGAATGGGGTGGAACGATGTCGATGTGAGACCTGACCGCAGTAAGCAATGGTCATCCAAGAACGAACTCAGTTCAACGATAACCGGGCATACCGCGCTGGAACCAGACAACACAATTGAAAATCTATGGTAGGCCCGGCCCGATTCGAACGGGCGACCCTCTGCTTAGAAGGCAGATGCTCTATCCAACTGAGCTACGGGCCCGTGCGCTTATTTTATCAGCGCACGAGAATAACAAGCGCCAAAATTATGCGGTACCGCCGCCGGGAAGCTAAGGCGTACACTTATCACGCCAGGTTTGCTAGCACTCGCGCATTTCTCAGGAAAATCTTACTCATCTTTCTTTCTTACTCATCTTAAGGTATTTTGATGTGCAAACCCCTCAACCGGCTCTACTTTCAGTTGTCGAATGCTAGGCAAAGCAAGACTTTTTACGATATAGTTTTTGTCATTGACGCCTATCGTTTAATCCAGCTCATGACCCCGGGGATGCCTTGCATCCGCTTCGGCCGGTTTAGTTCGCGTGAGCGTCTTATTTCGGAGACTTACATCTCAAGATGACATTGTTGCGCCATAAATTTTTCTTACTTTTCTTATTCGTTTGCATCGCTTTTGGAGCTTCTTCTGCTCAAACAGACCGCCCTTTAGCTTCGCCGACGCCGGATGATAGTTTTCCTCGTCCTTCTCCCGGCGTGCGTATTACGAACACTCCGGGTCCACAGCAACAGCAGCAGCAACAACAAGTTGAGGATAAAGCGCAGGAATCGTCGCAAGAGCGGCTACAAAGAGAATCGGCGAGGGTGCCGGAACTTATTCCGCTCCCGCCCGAGCCTGACATTGAATTTCAGGATTTTGTGAGCAGTTCTCTCGGCTACCACCTCAACATCTTCGGCCAGAGCCTGTTCCGCAATGTTCCGTCCACGTTTGCGCCGGTCGATAGCATTCCGGTCACTCCAGATTATTTGATTGGTCCCGGAGACGAATTGCTGCTGCGGGCCTGGGGGCAGGTTGATTTTAATTATCGCGCCGTGGTGGACCGGACCGGCGCAATCTATTTGCCCAAAGTGGGGCCTATCAGCGTAGCGGGCGTGCGCTATGACCAGCTCAACGCATATCTCAAGGCTGCAATCAGCCGCGTGTTCAAGAACTTTGAACTTGACGTCACTTTAGGGCGCTTGCGCTCTGTCCAGGTATTCGTTGTAGGCCAGGTGCGGCGGCCAGGCTCTTACACTGTCAGCTCGTTAAGCACGCTGGTCAATGCGCTGTTTGCTTCTGGAGGCCCATCGAAGCGGGGCTCAATGCGGCGCATTTTGCTGAAGCGAGAAGGCAAAAATGTTACCAGCTTCGACCTTTATGACCTGATCGCGTTTGGCGATAAGACTAAAGATGTGCAATTGCTTTCTGGTGATGTAATTCTTGTTCCGCCGGTGGGCCGGCTGGTTGCACTGGCCGGCAGCGTCAACGTGCCGGGAATTTATGAGCTGAAAGAGCATGACACATTGGGCGACGTCCTCGGCTATGCCGGTGGATTCACCACAACCGCGTCTGGCCAGAAAACATTTATAGATCGCATTGATGACCGCCAGGTCCGCCATACGGCTGAATTGGATCTTTCCAGTACTGGTTTGAAGACCGAGCTTCGGGATGGCGATATCGTACGCGTTCTGCACATTTCGCCAAAATTTGACAACGCGATTACCTTGCGCGGCAACGTGGCCGTGCCGGGGCGTTATCCTTGGCGCCAGGGAATGCGCGTAAAGGACCTGATTCCCAGCCGCGATGCGCTGGTTACGCAAGAATTCTGGAAAAGGCAGAATAAGCTGGCGGTTGACCTGGAAAGCCTTACCTTCAAGTCGCGCGAAGAAGTTGAGCAGGATCGCCAGCGCGAGCTGGAGAATCGTGACAGAACCGCACCGGCGAACCAGCCTGGAAGCCAGAATCAGGCCCCGGATCAATACCAATATCCGCCGCCCTCCGCCCCGACTGAACAAGATCGAAGTATGCAACCCGATCAGCGCACGCAACAGGAACGGGACGAGGATCTGGCCGTGCGCGTTGGCCGGACAGAGGCACAACGAATCAAGCAGGAAGAACTTAAGAATGAAGTGAAGCGTTCCGCGGCGGAAATTAACTGGGAATACGCAGTTATCCAGCGAATGGACCCGCAGGATCTCAGCACGCACCTTGTCCCCTTTAACCTGGGCAAGGCTATTGCCGGCGACGAAAGTCAAAACGTGATTCTCGAGCCCGGCGACGTGATCACAATCTTCTCCCAGAATGATATGCAGGTCCCCGCCGGTCAGCAGACCAAATTCGTGCGCCTGGAAGGTGAGTTCATCACGGCTGGCGTCTACCAGGCCGAACCGGGCGAGACGCTGCGTCACCTGATTTCACGAGTGGGCGGCCTCACGCCCCAGGCTTATTTGTATGGCGCCGAATTCACGCGTGAGTCCACCCGGGAGGACCAGCAGAAGCGGCTTGACGAGTACATCAATGACCTGGAAAGATCGATTGAAAGAAACGCGAGCGGACAGAGGAGCCTGAGCGGGGAAGAAGCCGTTTCAGAGCGGCAAGCCATGGAGGGTCAACGCCGCTTGCTGGACAAACTGCGCCAGATGAAAGCGACCGGACGAGTGGTGCTTGAACTTAAACCAATGGCCGATAATGTGAACCAATTGCCGGACTTAGTGCTGGAAGATGGCGACAGGTTGCTGGTCCCATTCAGGCCGGCCACGGTGAACGTGATTGGCTCGGTTTACAACAGCAATTCGTTTATCTTCAAGCCGAACAAGACGGTTGGCGATTACATGCGCCTTTCCGGCGGTCCTACACGCAATGGCGACAAAGGCAGGTCATTTGTGATCCGCGCGGACGGCACCACCGTGAGCAGCCACGGCCATAACGCTCTTTTGGTCAACAGCTTTGAACAGGCTCGATTAATGCCGGGTGACACGATTGTGGTGCCGGAAAAATTGGACAAAGGCGTTGTGCTGAGAGGCTTTAAGGATTGGACCCAGATCATCAGCACGTTTGTGATTGGAGCGGCCGCAGCCAAGGTGCTCTTACCATAACGGAAACCAATGACAAGATCACGGCAGTTGATTTTGGTGACGGGCGGGGCCGGTTTTATCGGCTCCAACTTCATATTGCATTGGCTGGAGCAAGAAGGTTCGCGAGTTGTGAACCTTGATAAGCTCACTTATGCCGGTAATCCAGCCAACCTGGCTGAGTTCAGCGACGACAATCGTTACGTGTTCGCGCGCGGCGATATCAACGATGCGGACCTGGTAAGCGATTTGCTGCAACAGCATAAGCCGGCCGCAATTCTTCACTTTGCGGCGGAAAGCCATGTGGACCGCTCCATCCACAATGCCCAGGAATTTATTCGCACCAATATTGAAGGCACTTTCCGGTTGCTCCAGGCCGCGCGTCAGTATTGGATAGGTCTTTCTGAGACAGAAAAACAGAATTTCCGTTTCCTGCACGTTTCAACCGACGAAGTCTATGGCTCGCTTGGCCCTACCGATCCCGCTTTTACCGAGAAAACGCCATTTGCTCCTAACAGCCCTTACGCGGCCTCAAAAGCTTCGTCTGACCATCTGGTAAGGGCGTTTCATCACACGTATGGAATGCCTACGCTGACTACGAACTGTTCGAACAATTACGGGCCCTACCAGTTTCCGGAAAAGCTGATTCCGCTGATGATCCACAATGCCACGGTGGGAAAGCCTTTGCCGGTGTATGGCGATGGGTTGAACGTGCGGGATTGGCTGTATGTTAAAGACCATTGCGAAGCAATTCGCCAGGTGCTCAGGAAAGGCCGGGTTGGCGAGTGTTACAACATTGGCGGCAATAGCGAGAAGAGCAATATTGAAGTAATTCGCGAGATATGCGCGGTCCTTTCCGAGCTAAAGCCTGGCTTTGGATATGAATCTTTGATCACGTATGTCAAAGACCGGCCAGGCCATGACCGGCGATACGCCATGGATTGCACCAAGATCCGAAGCGAACTGGGCTGGACTCCTAGCGAAAGTTTTTCCAGTGGATTGCGCAAGACCGTTCAGTGGTATTTGGCGCATGAAGAATGGATAACATCCGTGACTTCTGGCGCGTATAGGGAATGGATTGATCTCCACTATCACACCGCGCCATAAAGGCCGGCATAATTATGAATCAGGAACGCAAAGGCATCATTTTGGCGGGGGGCGCGGGAAGCCGGTTGCATCCCGTGACTCAGGCGGTTTCCAAGCAACTGCTGCCAATTTATGACAAGCCGATGATCTACTATCCCATCAGCGTACTGATGCTGGCCCGGATCAAAAACATTCTTATCATTTCCACTCCAGCAGACACGCCGCGTTTTGAGCAGTTGCTGGGAAACGGGCATCGATGGGGACTCAATTTAAGTTACGCGGTGCAGCCTGCACCGGAAGGCCTGGCTCAGGCGTTCATCATCGGCAAGCAATTTCTTTCCGGAAGCCCGAGCGCCCTGATCCTGGGAGATAACATTTTTTACGGCCAGGATTTATCGAACAACCTGAGAAATGCTTCAGCGCGTACGGAAGGGGCGACTGTTTTTGCTTATGCGGTAAATGATCCAGAACGTTATGGCGTGATTGAGTTCGATAGAGCGGGCAAGGCTCTAAGCATCGAGGAAAAGCCCAAGACGCCAAAGTCGCGATATGCCGTGACCGGGTTGTACTTTTACGATCCGGAGGTCGTGGAAGTTGCGGCGCAGTTGAAGCCTTCCCGCCGGGGCGAGTTGGAAATCACGGATGTGAACCGCTGGTACCTTGAGCGTGGCCGTTTATCGGCAGAAATCTTTGGCCGAGGCATGGCATGGCTTGATACGGGCACGCATGACTCTCTTCTTGAGGCGGCTTCTTTCATTCAGACCATTGAGAAGCGGCAAGGATTGAAGGTCGCCTGCCCGGAAGAAATAGCCTTCAAGCTCGGTTTCATCAATGCCGCGGAGCTGGACGCGCTGGCGCAGGCGCACGGCTCCAATGGATACGGCCAATATCTTCGCAGCTTGCTGGAAAGGCCCGCCTTTTAAGCAAGCCTGGACGTTCTAAACCGAAATTGATGGCGGATATGAGAGCCCAAGCAACGCAGCGGGCCCTTTTTCCACGATGAATCGAGCTGATTTAAAAATCGTGATTGTTGGCCGTAATGGTCAACTTGCGTGGGAAGCCAACCAGCGGTTTCAAGGGCTGGGCCAGATCATTTGCGTTGGAAGGCCAGAGCTTGATCTGCTGGATATAGAAGGCGTTCGCGCCGAGATTCGCAGGATCAAGCCGTCAGTATTAGTAAACGCCGCGGCCTATACCGCAGTGGACCAGGCAGAATCAGAACCAGAAGCCGCAATGAAGATAAACTCTGAAGCGCCTGCCGTGATGGCGGACGAAGCGAAGCGTCTGGGTGGATTATTTATCACGTACTCCACTGACTATGTTTTCGATGGAAAGAGCGCTGCGCCTTACAAAGAGACAGACTCTCCAGCTCCGCTCAACGTGTATGGCGCCAGCAAGCTAAGCGGAGAGCGTGCCGTGGAGGATGTGGGAGGAAATTATTTGATATTCCGGACCTCTTGGGTCTACGGCGCACGCGGTAAAAATTTCCTGAAGACCATTCTCAAGCTGGCAGTGGAACGGCCAGAATTGAGAATAGTGGATGATCAAGTGGGAGCGCCGACCTGGAGCCGCGATCTGGCTGACGCAACCAGGAACATTATGGAACAACTCGTGATGAAGTCTGCGGCGGAGAAGGTCCCGATAGGAGAGGCATTGGGTAATCGGGGCGGCATATATCACATGACTGCCGCGGGAAGCGTCTCATGGTGCGGGTTTGCAGCCGCGATATTGGAAGAGATGGAAAAACGTGGCTTATCCAAGAGAAGCTTAGTGAAAATTATGCCGATACTTAGCAGCGATTATCCGACGCCAGCGGCAAGGCCCCATAATTCACGTCTCTGTAATGATAAGTTGAAGAATACTTTCGGCGTGACGCTCCCGCCGTGGCAGGCGTCGTTTGCAGCCGTGATGAACGAGTTGGTTCATTAGGTTTACCTCTGATGAGTGAGCATCGAGATTTCAGTCATAATTTGGATAGTCAATCCAGAGCACCAGCAATGGTACGATTTAGGTGGCGTATAGTAGTCCTTAAAGCGGCCATTGGTCAGTCGAGAAGCAGGAGTCGGTTCGAAAGATGTGTGGCATCGCTGGATTTTGGCAGACGAAACGACAAGCAGAAATCCCTGCCGAAATCTTGGTTCGGATGGGCACGGCGCTCAAGCACCGCGGTCCTGATGACTCTGGTGTTTTCTACGACGATTCCACCGGCGTAGGACTTGTGCATCGTCGGCTATCAATTCTTGATCTCTCTCCTGCCGGCCATCAGCCGATGGCATCGCATTCAGGCCGTTATCTAATCATCTTCAATGGTGAGGTCTACAACTTTGAAGAGATAAGGAGCGAGCTTAGTCCAGGCCACGCCTGGAGAGGGCACTCAGATACTGAAGTGATGCTGGAGGCGTTGGAGCGCTGGGGCGTGGAAGCGGCGGTGAAGCGGTTTGTCGGCATGTTTGCTTTTGCGCTGTGGGACCGTAGCGAAAGGAAGCTATATCTTGTCCGCGACCGGCTCGGCATCAAGCCTTTGTATTACGGCTGGGTGGAAGGCAAGTTTGTCTTTGCCTCAGAGTTGAAGGCCATTCGCCTGTATCCCGGATTTCAAGCGCAGATTGATCGTGACGTGCTGGCGCTTTATATGCGACACAATTACGTGCCTGCGCCGCATTGTATTTATCAGGGAATTTCCAAGCTAAATGCCGGATGCATTCTGGAGTTGGGTGGGCCGCAGGAGCAGCCGCACGTGAGCCGATATTGGTCGGCCACTGAAGTAGCTAAAGAAGGTTTGCGGTCGCCGGTGGAGGGCCCTGAAACGGAGATCATTGAGCAGCTTGAGGGCAAGCTTGCAGAAGCGGTAAAGCTGCGCATGATTGCCGATGTCCCGCTTGGCGCTTTTCTTTCTGGCGGCATTGATTCGTCCATGGTTGTGGCCCTGATGCAGTCACAGAGTACGCGGCCGGTGAAGACTTTTACCATAGGCTTTCATGAAAATGCGTACAACGAGGCAAATCACGCCAAGGGCATTGCGGCGCACCTGGGTACCGACCATACCGAGCTTTATGTGACACCACAGGAAGCTCTGAACGTGGTGCCGCTCCTTCCGGCAATGTATGACGAGCCATTTGCCGACGTTTCACAGATTCCCACAT
>Ga0134126_10009572_pt1 | contig 12202 bp, 8 predicted proteins | sample KB31752_FD_96881 | JGI IMG/M metagenome (GOLD analysis project Ga0134126, IMG submission 96881) | Terrestrial soil microbial communities with excess Nitrogen fertilizer from Kellogg Biological Station, Michigan, USA - KB3-175-2 | ecosystem: Environmental > Terrestrial > Soil > Unclassified ...
CCGCGGGGTTGTCGCCCGCGGGGTTGTCGCCCGCGGGGTTGTCGCCCGCGGGGTTGTCGCCCGCGGGGTTGTCGCCCGCGGGGTTGTCGCCCGCGGGGTTGTCGCCCGCGGGCGACTGGCGGGTGTTGTCAGCCGCCGGCGCCTGCGCGCTCGTGTCGTCGCCCACCGGCGCCGGCGCACCAGCGTCGTCAAGATCGTCGGGCTGGGCGCGCCGGCGGGGCGGGAGCAGGGTGGTCGTGCAGCCGCCGAGCACCGTCGCCCCCAGCAGAGCTACCGCGAGCGCACCGGCGGGGATGTCGACGGGATCGACGGCGGCTGCGCCGAGCCGGCCGCCGGCGAGCAGCCCGAGCACGACGCCGCCCAGTGCGATCACCACGCCGGCCACGCCGAGCACTCGAAGGCGCTCATGCAGGTCGCCGCCGGAGGCGCAACGGCGCCCCACTGCGGCGCCGACTAGTAGCGGCACCGCGACAACCATCACCCACCAGGACTGCGGGGGGCCCGGCGGTAGCGCGGCGAGCAAGGGCACCGCCGGCACCGCAGCGTCCTGGACGCCGAATGGACTGACCGACAACGCGCCGATCGAGAAACCGGGTCCGGCTAGCCAGGACAGTCCGGCGATCGCCGCGTTGGGGAGGTACCCGATGGACAGCATGATCAATCCGAAGACGCTCCCCGCGCCGGATCCCGAGAGCTGGACGACCTCAGGTGCCGACGCCACCTCGGCGATCAGCACTGTGGCGAGGCCGGCGATGAGCAGTGCTGCCAGGCCCCACAACCCGGCCAGCACACCGGGCAGCACCCAGCCCGGCGCCTGGCGTAGCGCTGCCGGAACCAGCGCGCACGGACCGATCAGCCCCACCACTGCTGCGGCGCCCGCGATCAGCGCACAGCCCACAGCGGCCAGCGCGGGATCCACCGTGATCGTCGCCGGGGTGGCAACCAGCGCCAAGACGGCACCGCCGACGCCGTGCACGCCGGCGATCATCCCCGCCACCCACCCGGCGTCGGTGGTCCGGTGGAACCCGGACCGCTTCGCCATCCCAGCCGCGCCGCGGGCGACCAACGTGCCGAGAAGCAGAGTGAATAGCAGAGGCAGAACGCCGAGCGGGGCACCGTCGATCGTCAGCGGGATGTGATGTGCCGCCAGCCAGCCCGCTGCTCCCACCCGAGCCAGCCACGCCACCGAACTGTCTGCCCCAGCGGCCGCGGTGAGTGCCGCCAGCAGCACGGCAACGGCGAGGTAACAGAACAGCGCCGGTAGGCAGGCAGCGCCGAGCAAACTGCCCCACCGAAGGCGGAGACGTTCACCCGCGGGCTCGTCATGGGCTGCCGGCGACAGCAGCAGGCTCACAGCTATCACCCTCGCAGGGGGGTAGCGGCCTCGCGGTGATCACCCGGCCGACGCGCCCCGGATGTAACCGGATCGGAGTATCCGGGCGACCTCCGTGGCAACGTTGGTCGCGGTTAGCGGCGCCCGGTAGCCGGGTTGGTGGTACTTGAAGGGCTGCCGACTCCGGTTAGGGCAGCGAGTGCATGATCTCGCGCATCAGGTCCGCGGTGTCACTGGGTGTGGTGCCGACCCGCACGCCCACCGCCTCCAGCGCGTCCTTCTTGGCGGCGGCGGTGCCGGAGGAGCCGGACACGATGGCGCCGGCATGACCCATGGTCTTGCCTTCCGGGGCGGTGAAGCCGGCGATGTAACCGACGACCGGTTTGGTGATGTGGGCCTTGATGTACTCGGCGGCGCGCTCCTCGGCGTCCCCGCCGATTTCTCCGATCATCACCATGGCGGCGGTGTCGGGGTCGTGTTCGAAGGCTTGCAGGGCGTCGATGTGCGTGGTGCCGATCACCGGATCACCACCGATTCCGACACACGTGGAAAAACCGATATCGCGCAGCTCATACATCATCTGGTAGGTCAGGGTGCCCGATTTCGACACCAGCCCGATCCGGCCCGGGCCGGTGATGTCGGCGGGGATGATCCCCGCATTCGACGCACCGGGACTGATCACGCCAGGGCAGTTCGGGCCGACAATCCGGGTCTGCACGCCACCCGCCGCCAGACCGGTGGCGCCGGCGTGCGCGCAGAAGGCGGCCGCGTCGTGCACCGGGATCCCCTCGGTGATCACCACGATCAGCCCGATCCCGGCGTCGATCGCTTCGAGCACCGCGGCCTTGGCGAAGCGCGGCGGTACGAAGACCACGCTGACGTCGGCACCGGTGGCGGCGATCGATTCGGCCACCGTGCCGAACACCGGCAGCGAAGCGCCGTCGAAGTCGACGGTCTGACCACCCTTACCGGGGGTGACCCCGCCGACCACCTGGCTACCGGCCCGCAGCATCCGCTGGGTGTGCCTGCGGCCCTCGGCGCCGGTCATGCCCTGGACGATGATCCTCGAGTCCTTGGTCAGCAAGATTGCCACCGGTCAGGCTCCCTTGGCGAAAATCACTGTGGCCAGCTCAGCGGCTTTGTCTGCGGCGGCATCCATGGTGTCGACCATCGTGACCAGTGGGTGGGCCGCCCGCGCCAAGATCCGGCGACCCTCGGCGACGTTGTTGCCATCCAACCGCACCACCAGCGGTTTAGCTGCGGCTTCACCCAGCATGTCCAACGCTTGCACGATACCGGCGGCCACCTGGTCGCACGCGGTGATCCCGCCGAACACGTTGACGAAAACCGACAGCACGTCCGGGTCACCGAGCACGATCTCCAGCCCGTCGGCCATCACCTGCGCGTTCGCGCCGCCGCCGATATCCAGAAAGTTCGCCGGCCGCATCCCCCCGTGCGCTCGGCCGGCAGCGGCGACCACATCCAGCGTGGACATCACCAGTCCGGCGCCGTTGCCGATGATGCCGACCTGCCCGTCGACAAGTTTGACGTAGTTGAGGTGCCGGGCTTTGGCTGCGGCCTCGAGCGGATCTTGCCCGGCCGAGTCGACCAGTTCCGCGTGGCCGGGGTGGCGGAAGGCGGCGTTGTCGTCGAGAGTGACCTTCCCGTCCAGCGCGATGATCGATCCGTGCGTGTCACGGACCAGCGGGTTCACCTCCACCAGCGTCGCATCCTCGGCGACGAAGACCTCCCACAACTTCAGGGCCGTGTCAGCCGCCGCCTGCGCCACCTCCGCCGGGAAGGCGGCGGCCGCAATGATCTCGGCGGCCTTGGCGGCGTCCACGCCGAAGCGGGGGTCCACCGGAACCTTGGCCAGCGCCTCGGGGGCCGTTGCGGCGACCTCCTCGATGTCCATGCCGCCCTGCACGCTGGCCATCGCAAGAAACGTGCGATGGGCGCGATCGAGCAGGAATGACAGGTAGTACTCCTCGGCGATCTCGCAAGCGGGCGTTACCAGGACCCGGTGCACGCGATGGCCCTTGATGTCCATGCCCAGAATCCCCGCCGCTTTGCGCTGTGCTTCGTCCGGAGTACTGGCCAGCTGCACACCACCAGCCTTGCCGCGGCCTCCGGTCTTCACCTGGGCCTTGACCACCACGGCGCCACCCAGCTCCGCCGCGGCGGCTCCGGCCTGCGCGGCGGTGGTGACGACGCGACCGGGCAGCACCGGAACGCCATGGGCCCCGAACAGATCCTTGGCCTGGTATTCGTACAGATCCACGCGATCGACCCTATCCAGCCGCGGCGCGGCAGCAGCTGCCCGGCGCCGGTGACCGTGATCACTCCACCCGTGATCACTCCACCGACGCGGCGGCCACCGCCGCACGCACCCAGTCGACGATCTCGTGAGTGGTGGCGCCGGGCGTGAAAACCTTCGCCACGCCGAGCTTGGTGAGCTCGGGAATGTCCTGCTCAGGGATGATTCCCCCGCCGAAGACCAGCACATCGGTGGCGCCCTTGGCCTCAAGTAGTTCGATGACCCGGGCGAACAGCGTCATATGAGCACCGGAAAGCACGGAGAGTCCGACGGCGTCGGCGTCTTCTTGTAGCGCCGTTTCCACGATCTGTTCCGGGGTCTGGTGCAGTCCCGTGTAAACGACCTCCATGCCGGCGTCACGCAGCGCACGGGCGACTACCTTGGCGCCGCGGTCGTGTCCGTCGAGCCCCGGTTTGGCGACGACCACCCGGATGCGTCCGCTCATTGAGCCCAGGGTAACTCCTGCTGCGCGACACGGTGGCGCCCAGCGCAAGCTCGCCCCCCAGCGTCCCCTCATAGCCGGAGCAGCCGACCGTCTGGCGCGGCAGACCGGACGCTGGCCGATACAGCCGGACGTATTACGGAACGGCGCCTTGCTCGCCCATGTCGCTCTTCGTTACCTTCCGCCGGTCCACGACCACGGTACGAGTACGGCTGGCCGGTGGCTGCTTCTCGCCAGCCATCTCGGTTGCCCCACCCATCGTCAGCACGCACTCCCAAGCAGGAAGGCAGGTCTTGGCTCGACACCGTTCGCCACGCGGCCAACGACCATCTCCGGTGGTTGCGGCGGCGCTGGCACGCGGTTCCTCGGGTGTCAGCCCATCGAACCCTGGCCCGTCGAACCCTGACGTCGTAGGCCTCACCGTTGAAGATCCTCGGGTGAGGCACCGGATCACGGCACCGTCACCCACTGTGCGCGGTCGAGTGGTGGTGGCAGCTGTCGCTGCGGGTGCCTTCGTGGCTGCGGGCCAGACCGTCGACAAGGCGGCCGTCACCATCTCTGACGACGCCACTCTGGTGGCGTCAGCAAAAGAGGCGTCGACGGCAGTGGGGCTCGGTGGGGCGGCCCCTGCACCGGAGTATCTTCCGCTGACCCGACCCGCTGATCCTGCCACCGCCGAGGCCGTGCAGGCGATGGCTAAAGGTCAGCGTCTGGTCGACGAGCGCGTCGCACAGGAAGCCGAAGCAAACCGGATTCGGTTCGTCCTGCCGACGAAGGGCATCTTCACCTCGGGATACGGGGCACGGTGGGGCGTGTTCCATTACGGAATCGATCTCGCTAATTCCATCGGGACGCCGATCCTGGCCGCCGCCGACGGCGTGGTTGTGGAATCCGGACCGGCGAGTGGCTTCGGCCTCTGGGTGCGCATCCGACATTCCGACGGAATGACCACCGTCTACGGGCACATCAATCGCTCGCTGGTCACCGAGGGCCAGCGGGTGCGAGCGGGCCAGGAAATCGCCGAAATGGGTAACCGCGGCAACTCGACCGGACCGCATCTGCACTTTGAGGTATGGAATGCCGCCGGCCAGAAGATCAATCCAATAATCTGGTTGCACCAGCACGGCATCGACTTCTGATCGCGCTGCTCGCCGGATCACCCGCCGCTCGCCGGCCAGCCGCCGACTAGATGGGCGTGGGCCGTACGCCACACCGAACAGAGTGCACGCCGGTTGTGCCACTGGCGAAGCGCCCGGTCGCAGTGCCGGCAGCGCCCTCGCAGACCAGAACGGTGCTGCACCAAAAGACTTCGCCAACCCAGCGCCAACGGCAACAGCCCAGCCCGTATCGCCGGCCAGGACCCTCCCGGGTCCGCTCCGCGCAGCACCCGCTCGGCATCGTGTAGGTAGGCTTCCACACGTTCGGTCAGCACCCGTCTCAACCGCTCGTCCATTCCTCACCTCCACTAGCGTAATCGAACATGCGTTCGAATGCTAGTGGGTAAGCATGACAAGCGGAGGGGCCGCCGGGGTCGGTCGGGCAGCGGCGCGCGCGTTGCATCTATCAGTCCCGACGTTTGGTGAGCGCGACGAGGTAGCGGCAGGTCTCGCGGGTTGGATTGATGAACGAGCACGGCGCCGGGGGGCCGAGCTGGAGGCAGTCACCGACGTTGAGCTCGGTTTCTCCCTCGCAGAAGCGTAGACGACCCCGGTCTACGTCGGCTGGTCCGCGGCACGCACGAGTCGCTGACACCCAAGCCTGCGCGGAGATCTACGCGCCCTACGTCAGCGATACCGCGATCACCTTCGAGACCGACCCACCGCCACCAATGGAGATGGCCGAGCGCGGCTTCCGCACCGCCGTCGCAGGCATGACACTGCCCAACGATGCAAGCGTCGGCCTGCACCGGGCCATGGGTTTCAGACCGGTCCGGATCTACCGGCGCATCGGCTGGAAGCACGGCAGATGGCACGACGTGGCGTGGGTTCAGCGGACGCTCGCCACCGGCCAGGATCCGCCAGTCGAGCTGCGCTGACCCTGCGTCGCACGTCGGTAGTCGTTTCACGGGTCTCGAGCCTGGGTAGCCGCTAACCAGTGGGTAGCGCACGAGGGCGGGAGGCGTAGATGGCTGGGGCCAGCCTGGCACCAAGCAGGCGGGAACCAACACGGTGAGGGCCGGCATCGCCGGTGCGTTGGCCGCCGAGGCGGTCGGCACGTTCATGTTCGTCTTCGCCGGGACGGCGACCATATTGGCGGTGCACAAGCTGAATGCTGTGCCGACCGGATTCACCGCCGTGGATGACATCGCGATCAGCGTCGCTTTCGCGTTCGGATTGGTCGCGGCGGTTTACGTGGTTGCCTCGGTATCCGGTGCGCACCTCAATCCGGCGGTCACGGTGGCGCTGGCCACGGTCCGCAAATTCCCCTGGTCAATGGTGCCCGGCTACCTCATCGCGCAGTTCACCGGCGCGATCCTGGCGGGATTGATGAACTGGTTCATGTTTGGTGGCCGGCTCCGAGAGACCCTCATTCTGGGCGCGACCGCTCCGGGACCGGGTGTCCCCTGGTACACGGCGCTGGTCACCGAGTTCGTCATCACTCTGGTACTGATGATGGTGATCATGGCCACGGCGGTGTACCAGCGGAAACCGGGCGGGGCGAATCAGTCCGGACTGGCAATCGGGCTGTGGGTGGGTGCCGCCATCTTTTTGGCGCTGCCGATTACGGGCGGCTCGCTGAATCCGGCGCGCACGCTGGGTCCGGACATCGCCGCATTGCAGTTCCCGTTTTGGTGGATCTACATCGTCGGGCCGGTGACCGGGGCGGTGGTCGGCGCTGCGCTGTGGACGTACGTACTGGCCAAAGGTGACAAGGACGTCGTGGAGGCCGGCGGCGCGCCGCAGCCCGTGCCGGCGCAGCGTGCGCACTCCGGTTCCGACGGCTGGCGAAGCGAAGGAGGAAGGCGTGAAGGCGCTGACGTGGCAAGGCAAGCGCGACGTGCGGGTAGAGAACGTCCCTGACCCGAAAATTCAGGAGCCGACCGACGCGATTGTGCGCATCACGAGTACCAACATCTGCGGCTCAGACCTGCATCTCTATGAAGTGCTCGGGGCGTTCCTCGAGCCGGGCGACATCCTCGGCCACGAGCCGATGGGCATCGTCGAGGAGGTCGGCCCGCAAGCCGCTGAGCACATCCGGCCCGGGGATCGAGTGGTGCTGCCCTTCAACATCTCTTGCGGGCACTGCTGGATGTGCCAACGCCACCTCTACGCACAGTGTGAGACCACCCAGGTGCGCGACCAGGGCAAGGGTGCGGCCCTGTTCGGGTACACCAAGCTCTACGGCGGCGTGCCTGGCGGGCAGGCTGAGTACCTGCGCGTCCCGCAGGCCCAGTTCGGCCCGATCAAGGTGCCTGAGGGCCCACCCGACGATCGGTTCGTCTATCTGTCCGACGTCCTGCCCACGTCCTGGCAGGCAGTGGTATATGCGAACGTGCCCAAGGGCGGCTCGATCGCGGTCTTCGGCCTAGGCCCGATCGGCCAGGCGTGCACCCGGATCGCCCGACATCTGGGCGCCGAGCGGGTCTTCGGTGTCGACCTGGTACCCGAACGGCTGGAGACGGCCCGGCGGCACGGCATCGAGGTGGTCGACATCAACTCCGTCGACGACGTCCCCGGGTACATCAAGGACGCCACCGACGGCCGCGGCCCGGACGGGGTGATCGATGCCGTCGGCATGGAAAGCCACGGCAATCCGGTCGAAAAGCTCGGGCAGCAGATGGCGACGATGCTCCCGGATGCCATCGGCGGTCCGATGGCCGAGAAGTTCGGGATCGATCGGCTCGGAGCTCTGATCGACTCGATTGAGACCGTCCGCCGCGGCGGCACCGTGTCGATCATCGGTGTCTACGGCGGGGCGCTGGACCCGATGCCGATGCTGCAGATGTTCGACAAGGGCATCCAGCTGCGCATGGGGCAATGCCACGTCAAGCGCTGGATCGACGACATCATGCCGCTGTTGCTCGACGATGCCGACCCGCTGGGCACCGAGGGCCTGGCTACCCACCACCTGCCGCTGGACCAGGCTGCGCACGGGTACGAGATCTTCCAGAAGAAGCAGGACGGCTGCGAGAAGGTCGTGCTTCGGCCCTGAGCGAACTGCCCTAGCCGCCGAATTAGGAAGGTGGAAGGTGAAGCGGGCGGTTTCCGAGTCGGTGGTGGTCATCACCGGCGCCTCCAGCGGTATCGCGCGGGCCGCGGCGCTTGCCTTCGCCGAACGCGGGGCGAGGGTGGTGCTGGCCGCGCGTACCGAGGAGTCGCTGCGTGCGGCGGCCCAGGAGTGCGAGCGTGCGGGTGGCCGGGCGCTGGCGGTGCCGACCGATGTGACCGACGAGGCTGCGGTGCAGGCGCTGGCCCAGCGGGCGGGCGAGGCGTTCGGCCGGATCGACGTGTGGGTCAATGCTGCGGCGGTCATCGCTTACGGCGAGTTCGAGAAGACCCCGACCGACGTCTACCGGCGGGTGATCGAGACCAACCTGTTCGGGCAGATCCACGGGGCCCGCGCTGTGCTGCCCTACTTCCGGCGGCAGGGCAGCGGCGTTTTAATCAACATCGCCTCAATCTGGGGCAGCGTCACCTCGCCGTACGTCAGCGCCTACGTGGTGAGCAAGTTCGGGGTGCGGGCCTTCTCCGAGTCCCTGCAGGAGGCGCTGCGACTGGAGCGACGAACCCGCGACATCCACGTCTGCACGATCCTGCCGCAGTGTGTGGACACTCCGATCTTCCAGCACGCCGCCACCTATACCGACCGGCGACCCAAGGCGGTGCCTCCCGTCATCGGGCCGAACCGGGTGGTGCGGGCAATCCTTCGCAGTGTGGAGCATCCGCGCCGGCAGCGCAGCGTCGGCGCCTTCGCTCGATTTCTGGAGTTCGGGCACGCGGTCGTCCCGGGTTTCTACAGCCGGTCGGTGCCCACCGTGATGAACCTGGTTGCGTTCAGCCGCCACCGGGCCACCCCCAACCCCGGCAACCTCTTCGAGCCGATGCGCGAGTGGAACAAGGTGGAGGGCGGCTGGCGGCGTACTCCGGTCCGCGTCATTGTCGGGGCTGGTGCCGCCACTGCCGTGATCGGAACTGTTATCACCGCACGGCGGTGGGCGCACCACTGACTGATGCCGCTGCGAAGGAGGTGGATCGCCTGGGCGTCCCGGCGCTGCGCCCAGGCGGATCGACCGAATAGGTATAGGCTGCCGCGCCGCGCCACCCGGCTCCTGAGGGGTTCCCCCTACCTGGACCCTGGTTTTCCTACCCGGAAGACCCGAGGGCCACGCCACTGTCGAGCTGACGGCGCACCTAGCACGGCGATTCGCCGGGATCCATCCGCTCCGGTTGGGGCGCCGCTGTAACCCCAGGTCGGAGCCATCTGAGCTCCGCCGCGCCTGCGAATGCTTGGGAGTCTCGCTTCTTGAGCGGCTCGGCTACCACGACTCCGGCATGGCGGATTGGGATCCTCGGCACCGCGAAGGCACCTTCTGCGCGGTACCCGTCGAGTCGGCCGCCTCCCGGATCGTGCAACTCATCGAACGCTACCGACCAGAGGTGGTCGTCACCTGGGTAGCAAGCTCCGCGACAGGCCCCGATCGGCCCACCGCAGACTCGGACACGCCCACCTGGCACCGCCCCACGCTCGGGTTGGTGGCGGTTAGCGACGTAAGAATCCCAGGTTGACGGTACTTGAAGGGCACCCGACTACAGCTTGACCAGGGGGACGCCGCCGATGAGCATCAACCGGACGGTGCCCGACGAGCCGAAGTCGATGGTCGCGGTGGCGCGCGGACCACTGCCGTCGGTGGCCACCACGGTGCCCAGGCCGTACTTGTCGTGGGTCACCCGGTCACCGACGTCCAGCGCCAGCACAGGGGTGTCCTGCCAGCCCCGGAACGGGGTCGAGCGCAATCCGCGGGCCGCCACGCCCGCCTGTGCCGAATCATGGCCAGTGACATCAGCGCTCTGAGCGGACAACCTGGCACCGAACACTGTGCGCTCGACCGGTCCGGCCCGGCCGGGGTCCACCCGCCGCCAGTGCACCAGCGACTCGGGCACGTCAGCCAGAAAGCGCGACGCCGGATTGCTCATCGGCGATCCCCACGCGGACCGGGTGATCGCCCGGGACAGGTAAAGCCGGTGCTGCGCCCGGGTCAACCCGACGTAGGCGAGCCGGCGCTCCTCAGCGAGCTCGGTGGTGTCACCCAGCGCGCGCAGATGCGGGAACAGGCCGTCCTCCCAGCCGGTGAGGAACACCACCGGGAACTCCAAGCCCTTCGCGGTGTGCAAGGTCATCAAGGTCACCACACCGCTGGATGACCCATCGTCATCGGGAACCTGGTCCGCGTCCGCAACCAGCGCCACCCGCTCCAGGAACGCTGCCAGCGAGCCCGGCTCAGCGCCACCGTCCTGGACCGCCGCCACCGGCGAAGGCTCAGCAGCGAATTCCCGCGCTACCGTGATCAGCTCGTTGAGATTGTCCAGCCGGGAGCCGTCCTGCGGATCCTCTGACACATCCAGCTCGGCCCGGTAGCCGGTGCGGTCCAGCACCGCGTCGAGAACCTCGGCAACTTCCGCCCCGGCCGCTTTCTCCCGCAGCTCATCCAGCAACACCACGAATGCAGTGATCGCATTGCGAGATCGGGGATTGAGCAGCGGGATGTCCTGGTCGGCTGCGGCGGCCCGCAGTGCTGCGGCGAAGGAGATCCGTTCCCGCTCGGCGTAGGTGGCTATCACCGCCTCCGCGCGGTCGCCGATTCCCCGGCGCGGTGTGTTGAGAATCCGGCGCAACGACACGGTGTCCTCGGGGTTATCCAGCACCCGCAGGTAGGCCAGCGCGTCGCGGACCTCGCGGCGCTCGTAGAAGCGCACCCCGCCGACCACCTTGTAGGGCAGCCCGAGCCGGATGAACACCTCCTCGAACACCCGGGAGGAGTTGTTGGTCCGGTAGAACACCGCCACGTCGCCGAACCGGGCCTGACTTCTGTCGACCAGCTGGTCGATCTCCGAGGCGACGAATGCCGCCTCGTCGTGCTCGTTGTCGGCGACGTAGCCGACGATCAGCTCGCCGTCTCCTGCCGCCGACCACAGGCGTTTATCCCGGCGGCCGGGGTTGCGCGCGATCACCGCGTTCGCCGCGGACAGGATCGTCTGGGTGGACCGGTAGTTCTGTTCCAGCAAGATCGTGCGGGCGGTCGGGAAGTCGCGCTCGAACTCCTCGATGTTGCGGATGGTGGCGCCCCGGAAGGCGTAGATGGACTGGTCAGCATCGCCCACCACGCACAACTCCGCCGACTCTGCCGTTTCCGGGCCGACCAGTTCCCGGATCAACACGTATTGCGCGTGGTTGGTGTCCTGGTATTCGTCGACCAGGATGTGCCTGAATCGACGCCGGTAATGCTCGGCGACATCGGGCAAGGTCTGCAGCAGCTCGACAGTACGCATGATCAGATCGTCGAAATCCACCGCGTTCGACGCCACCAGCCGGCGCTGGTAACCGGCGTAGACTTCCGCCACCCGGCGTTCGAGATCGTTGCCCGCCACGCCGGCTGCTGTGTCCGGATCAACCAGGTCGTTCTTCAGGTTGGAGATCTTGGCCGCCAGGGTGCGCGCGGGATAGCGCTTGGGGTCCAGATCCAGGTCACGGGCCACCATGGTGACCAGGCGGCGGGTGTCGTCGGCGTCGTAGATGGAGAAGTTCGACGTCAGCCCGGACAGCTTGGCGGCTTCCCGGCGCAGGATCCGCACGCACATCGAGTGGAAGGTCGACACCCACATCACCGCGGCGCGCCCGCCGACCAGCGCGCTGACTCGCTGCCTCATCTCCGCGGCAGCCTTGTTCGTGAAGGTGATCGCCAGCACCTGTCCGGGCTCGACGCCGCGGTGCGCGAGCAGGTAGGCGATGCGGTGCGCGAGTACCCGGGTCTTGCCGGAACCGGCTCCCGCAACGATGAGCAGCGGCGAGCCGGCGTGCTCCACCGCCGCGTGTTGCTGCGGGTTGAGCCCGGCGAGCAGGCCTTGTTGCCCGGGTGCGGGTGTCCCGCTCGGCTCGGGTGCGGGTGTCCCGC
>Ga0134126_10009573_pt1 | contig 12201 bp, 9 predicted proteins | sample KB31752_FD_96881 | JGI IMG/M metagenome (GOLD analysis project Ga0134126, IMG submission 96881) | Terrestrial soil microbial communities with excess Nitrogen fertilizer from Kellogg Biological Station, Michigan, USA - KB3-175-2 | ecosystem: Environmental > Terrestrial > Soil > Unclassified ...
CCCGGCGTATTCGCCCTGCGAGCCGGCGTTGGGCTGGAGCGAAATGCCAGCGAACCCGGTGATTTCCGCGAGCCAGGTTTCGAGTTGCTCAAACATCTTCTGATAACCGCGCGTTTGTTTGATGGGCGCGAACGGATGAATCTTCGCGAACTCCGGCCACGACACGGGGAACATTTCCGCCGCGGCGTTGAGTTTCATGGTGCATGAGCCGAGCGGAATCATCGAAGCCGTGAGCGACAGGTCGCGCGATTCGAGGCGCTTGATGTAGCGAAGCATCTCGGTCTCGGAGTGGTAGCGGTTGAAGACGGGGTGCTGGAGGAAAGGCGTGGTGCGCTTAAATTGGTCGCGGAAGCCAACCTCCAGCTCCTCCAAACTCTTTTCAAAGCTGACCGCGTCAACGGTCGTGCCCGTGAAAATTGAAATCAGTTCTGCCAAAACTGCGGTGTTCGATGTTTCATCGAACGAAACCAAGATCAGATTCGCTCCGAGTGAGCGTAAGTTGATTGAGCGTTCAGTTGCACGCTGGAGAATTTCATCTCGTTTCTTGGTTGATTCACATTCCACGCCAACCGTGTCGAAAAACTCGGCGTAATCAACGGTGAAGCCTTTTGTCATGACAGCGGCCGCGAAGCTGTCGGCGATGATGTGAATGCGCTTGGCAATCTTTTTCAATCCCTTCTGCCCGTGATAACAGGCATAGAGCGAAGCCATATTCGCGAGCAATGCCTGCGCCGTGCAGATGTTGCTGGTGGCTTTCTCGCGGCGGATGTGTTGCTCGCGAGTGCCGAGCGCAAGACGCAGCGCGGGTTTGCCGCGTGAATCTTTGGACACACCAACGATGCGCCCAGGCATCTGGCGTTTGAATTCGTCACGAGTGGCAAAGAACGCGGCGTGCGGTCCGCCGTAACCGAGCGGAACACCGAAGCGTTGCGCGCTGCCAACCGCGATGTCCGCGCCGAATTCCCCCGGCGGCTTGATGAGCGTGAGCGCGAGCAAATCAGTCGCGACCGTTACCATCGCGCCAGCTGAGTGAGCTTTCTCAACAAACGGAGAGTAATCGTGAATCGCGCCGAACGTATCGGGATATTGAACGAGCGCGCCGAAGACCTGGTCGTTGAACTCAAACTTCTCGTGGTTGCCGATCACTACTTCAATCTTGAGCGCGCGTGCGCGGCTGCGGACAACTTCGATGGTTTGCGGATGGCAGCCTTCGGAGATGAAGAACGTGTTCCGGCCATCCTTTAAGCGGTGCGACATCGTCATCGCTTCGGCAGCAGCCGTGGCCTCGTCGAGCATGGAAGCGTTGGCGATATCGAGCGCGGTGAGTTCACTCGCCATCGTCTGGAAATTCAGCAGCGCTTCGAGGCGGCCCTGGGAAATCTCGGCTTGATAGGGTGTGTATTGGGTGTACCAGCCGGGATTCTCCAACACGCCGCGCTGGATGACCGGCGGCGTGATGCAATCGTAGTACCCTTGTCCGATAAATGAACGGAAAACCTGGTTTTGCGCCGCGAGTTGTTTCAACTCCCCCAGCGCCTCCTGTTCACTTAGTGCCGCGGGGAGATGGAGCGGGTGTGGAAGGCGTATTGTTTCCGGCACGGCCGCGCGGGCCAGCGCATCGAGCGAATCAAGACCGATCAGTTTGAGCATCTCCGACGCTTCGGCGGGATTGGGGCCAATGTGACGATGTGCAAAGCAGTCAGGATGTTTGAGCAAATTCACGAGAGCAGCGGCGGGCGGCGGGGTTTTGGTATCGGCGTGCGGTTTTTCTTCGGCGGTTTCCGTTGCGAACATGGCAGGAAAGTAAGGGCCGGTCGAGGCAAAGCAAGCGGGATTTGCCAGCAGGCAGGGGAATGAGCGTCATTAAGATGTTTTGTCATGGCGGTGGGGGCGGGATGCGATAAATTCGACCTGTGCCGGGCCAGCGACAGCGTCCGATATTGATTGCCGCGATAATTCTCGTGGTTGCCTGGGTTGCGGCCATTGCCGGCTACACGCTGGCGAAGAATTCCAGAATGTCAGCCGCCAGGGTCCGGGCGTACGCGGAATCGGTGGATTTGAGGAAACTGTCGGGATCCGAACGGGCAAAGGCAATTCGCGGTCTGGCGGAGCGGCTGAACCGGCTGTCGCCGGAGGAACGCCGCAAGGCGCGATTGGAGCGCGTTTCAGAACAGTGGTTCGGAGAGATGACGGACGACGAGAAGGAGACTTTCGTCGAGCTGACAATGCCGACCGGGTTCAAGCAGATGCTCGCGTCGTTCGAACAGTTGCCCGAGGACAAACGGCGCAAGTCGATTGACGACGCGATGAGACGTCTCAAGGAAGCGCAGGCGCAGACCGGAGAGGATGGCGAGGCCGCGCCCGCGGCAGGGACCAATACACCGCCGGCGCTGAGCCGGGAATTGCAGGACAAGATCGCGAAGATCGGGTTGAAAACATTTTACAGCGAAAGCTCGGCCCAGACGAAAGCGGAGCTGGCGCCGATGCTCGAAGAATTGCAACGGACGATGGAGAGCGGGCGAATGTTCCGGGGCGGACGTTAGTATGATGCCCGTTGAATCAGGCGCCCGGTCCGCAGTGGCTTTCACCCTGATTGAATTGCTGGTGGTGCTGGCGATCATCGGTGTGCTGGCGGGATTGCTCCTGCCGGCAGTGAGCAGGGCGAAGGAGGCGGGCCGCGCGACCGCGTGTCTGAGCAACCTCCGGCAAGTCGGCATCGCCCTGCAACTTTACACGCAGGACAATGACAATCATCTGCCGGTGATGCGCGACAAGTCATTCGACACGAATTCGCCGCCAACGAATGCGCTGCCCGGTCCCGACGGGGTGCTCTCGAATTACCTCGGAGCCGTCAAACTTTTGCAATGTCCGTCGGACCGCAAACAGATATACGAGCAAACCGGTTCCAGCTATTCGTGGAACAGCCTGCTCAACGGCCAGGACTCCGACCGGCTTAAGGTGTTGAACATGGATTTCGATCCGCACCAGATTCCGGTATTCTTCGACAAGGAGGCGTTTCACAGCGCGCGCGGCGCGAAGAAGGGCGTGAACTATCTTTACGCCGATGGACACATCAAGAACCTGCTGGCGATTGAGGGAACGAAGTGATCCGGCTCACTCAGATACGAAAGAAGTTCGGCCAGCGCGTCGCGGTGGACGGTCTGACGTTGCACGTCCCAAAAGGCGAAATCTTTGGGTTGCTGGGTCATAACGGCGCCGGCAAGAGCACGGCCATCGGCATGATGCTCGGCCAGGTCTGGCCGACGGCCGGTGAGGTATTGGTTTGTGGCCACGACGTCACAACGCGGCGGCAGGCGGCGCTGAAAAACGTCGGCGCGATCTTCGAAACACCCGTGTTTTACGACTACCTCAGCGGCTGGCGGAATCTGGAAATTCTGAGCCATTACACGGCGCCGACACCGGAAACGCGGATCCGCGAGGTGATCGACTGGGTGGGGTTGAGCGGGCGCGAGAAATCCAAGGTGAAAACCTATTCGCACGGAATGCGCGCGCGGCTGGCGCTGGCGCAGGCGCTGTTGCCACAGCCGGAGTTGTTGATTCTGGATGAGCCGAGTGACGGACTCGATCCCGAGGGCATTCACGAAATGCGCCAGACGATCCGCCGGCTGCATCGCGAACTGGGGCTCACGATTTTTCTGTCGTCGCATTTGTTGAGCGAAGTTGAACAGCTTTGCACGCGCATCGCGGTGATGAACCAGGGGCGGAAGGTGTTTGAGGGCGCGCTGGCGGAAGCCAAGCAGGCGAGGGATTGGGTCCGGCTGCGCACAAATGATTTTGGCCGGGCGGTCAAACTCTTGCGCGGGGAAGAATTGATCGTCGATGACCGGGACGGTGAATTCATCGCCCTCGCGACCGGTGTCGGGACCGGGGTCGTGGTCCGGCGGCTGGTGGAGCAGGGGATGGAAGTTTACGAAGTCGCGCGACACGAACAAACTCTCGAAGATTTTTATCTGGAACTGATGCGGAATGAATCCGGCCGTTGAACCGTCAGGAGCACGGGGCTTGCTGCGTGACGCGAAAGAGCCCTTTTACGATTGAACCAAACAGTATTTCACCGGGCCGCCATGTTTTACCTCCAACTGCGCAACGAACTCTGGAAACTGTTCGGCAAAAAGCGGACCTACATCGGATTCCTGATGTTTCTGCTGGCGCAGAACGTCATCATTCTGATCTTCCGGTTCACCAACGGGCCGCGCGTGAGCATGATGCGGACACTGGAGGGTAACGGGTACCTCGCGGGGGAGTTCATTTCGGCGCTCACGGTCGCGACGTTTATACTCCTGCCCATCGCGTACATCCTGCTGCCGCTCTACGTTTCGCTGATCGGCGGTGATCTGGTGGCGAAGGAGGCAGAAGACGGGACTTTGCGGATGATTCTATCGCGGCCGATTTCGCGCCTGCGGTTGCTGCTGCTGAAATGGCTGGCGGGCGCGATTTTCTCCCTGATCCTGGTGCTGGCGCTGGGTTTATTCGGGGGCGTCTTCGGTTCGCTCTGGTTTCCGTGGAAAGGTCTGTTTGTGTTCATTCCCGGCGAACTATTCAGTGTGTTCGACGCCCGGGGAGGGCTGGAACATTACGGGGCGGCTCACCTGCTCATGGTTGCAAATGCCTTCACCATCATGGGACTGGCGTTCATGTTTTCGTGCTTCAACGTCAAACCGGCAGCGGCAACCATACTCGCGCTCTCGTTCGTGTTCGTCAGTTTTATCATGCAGAATATTCCCTACTTTCACGACCTGCAGCACTGGTTCCTCACCTATCACCTGAACGTCTGGCGGTTTATGTTCGCTCAACCCATTCCGTGGTGGAGGGTTGGTGAATCGCTCAGCGTTCTCCTGGGATTCAACCTGACGTTTCTGGTCGTCGGCGTGACCGCGTTTCAAGTGCGCGATATCAAGTCATGACTTGATTTGCGGTCCGGGCCGCGATCAACGGGGTTGACGGAAAGCCCCGCGTCCGGGACACGAGCCCACGATGAGTTCCGGCGCCGAGGATCAGCCTCCTCCGCTGGCAAGCTCCTCGTTGGTGGCTACATTGAAGATCTTGAACTGTTCCGCATGCAGCGCAGGATCAGAACGGAAAAGCAGTTTGCCAAAGTAGCGTTTCTCCATTTCAGTGATCAATTTCTCGTCCTCCGTCCGCAGCCGCTGGAGGACGCTGGGATGGACGACAATGCGCAGCTGGAAGTCGGACTCGTCGCGCGAGCGTTTCTTCAGGATTTCGCCGAGCTTGCGCTGGATTTCCACGCTCATGGTGAGGGAGCTCTTCACCTTGCCGCGGCCTTTGCAATACGGGCAGTCATCGTACACCGACGCACGCACGCTTTCAGTGTGGCGCTGGCGTGTCATTTCCATCAGGCCAAGCTGTGAAATGGGCAGGATGTGCGTCTTGGCGCGGTCCCGTTTGAGCCCTTCTTTCACGCGTTGATAGACGGATTGCTGGTCGCGGCGGGATTTCATGTCGATGAAATCGAGCACGATCAGACCGCCCATGTTGCGCAGGCGGAGCTGGCGGCAGATTTCGTCCGCGGCTTCCAGGTTGACCCGGACGATTGTGGACTCCTGGTCCTTGCTGCTTTTGTGCCTGCCGGTGTTGACGTCGATGGCGACAAGCGCCTCGGTTTCGTCAATGACAATATAGCCGCCGCTCTTCAAATGGACCTGCCGGGCGAAAGCGGATTCAAGCTGGCGCGTGATGCTGAACCGGTCGAACACCGGCTGCGAGTCGGTGTACAGTTTGACCTTGGAAATTGACCGCTTGGAAATACGCCCGATCATTTCGCGAACGCGGTCATATTGTCGCGGGCTGTCGATGACAATGCGCTCGACGTCCTCGGTGAGGAAGTCGCGCACGGTGCGCTCGATCAATTCAGGTTCCTGGAATACGCAGGTGGCCGAGGGCTGGCGGTTGATCTTTTCCTGGATTTGCTTCCACTCATCGATCAGCAGCGCCAGGTCGCGCACGAAGTAGCGTTTTTGCTGACCTTCACCGACGGTGCGGATGATGACTCCCATGCCTTCGGGAATGCTGAGTTCCCGCAAGGTTTTTTTCAGGCGCTGGCGTTCCTCATGATTTTCGATTTTGCGGGAGATGCCGCTTTGGTCGGAATTGGGGAGCAGCACCAGATAACGCCCGGGCAGGGCAAGGTTGGTCGTCACTCGGGGGCCCTTGGTGCCGATTGGCCCCTTGGTCACCTGCACGATGATATCACTGCCGGGCGGGTAAAGGCGTGGAATGTCCCGCTGCGTGATGCGCGGTTTGTCGCGTTTGCGCCCTTCGCGCTCCACGATCTCGACGCTGCTGTCAAAATTACTGGGAACGATGTCCCAATAGTGCAGGAAGGCGTTCTTCTCGAAACCGATGTCCACAAAGGCGGCTTTCAGGCCGTCTTCGAGGTTTTTGACCTTGCCCTTGAAGATGCTGCCGACAAGGCGCTCATCGCTGGTGCGTTCAATGGTGAACTCCTCGAGCTTGCCTTCTTCGAGCACGGCGACGCGCGTCTCAAGCGACTCGGCGTTGATGATGACCTCCTTGTGAATCTTCTTCTCGGGTTTGATGAATTTCTGGACCTTCTTAATGACCCGGTTGGCGACCACCTTGATCGCGTCAACGATGCCCTGCGGCGGCTGTTCTTTAACCTTCACCGGCTCGTAGCCGGCGTCGTCTTCCTTTACCTCGGCCGGGATGGCCAGGTCTGGCTCGCGAAAATCACGCTTTCTCACTTCGCCCGGTCCGGGCGGCGCCGCAGCGGAGGCGTCAGCCGGGAGTCCGGCGGCAATGTTTTCCGACCGCTGGATTTCGCGTTCGTGACGGGCCCTGTCGAAGACGGATTCCTCGCTCGGTTTTTCGCCGAGCGCCTGGGCGCGGGCCTCGCTGGCGGCACGGTCCGGACGCTGGACCTGGGATGACATTCCGCCGCTGGGGCGGAACCGGTGACCGCCGCGACGGCGGCGGGAAAAGTTTCTTTCACTCATACTCAATAGTTTCTCCGATAGAGGTGCACGTTTTGCAGGATGCCTGCGGCGATCAACGAGCAAATCACTGAAGATCCGCCGTAACTGAGCAGCGGCAGTGGAATGCCCGTCACGGGCATCAAGCGAATGTTCATGCCGATGTTGATGAAGACATGACTGAAGAGCAGTGTGACCACTCCCACCGCCAGCAATTTGCCCAGGCGGTCGCGCGCCTGGCCGGCGATGCGGATTCCGGTGAACAAAACCACGGTGTAGAGGGAGAGGACGAGCACACTGCCCAGGAAACCTTTCTCCTCGGCAATCACAGAGAAAATAAAGTCGTTGTGGGCGACGACGGGCGGCAGGTAACCGAGCGCGATCTGCTGGCCCTGGCGCCACCCTTTGCCCCAGAAACCGCCCGAACCGACCGAAATCAGCGCCTGTCGGACGTTCCAGGAATCATTGCGTTCCTGCAGTCGAGCCTTCTGGCGTTCGGTTTCGGTGTTCTTGTCGGCGGCGAAATCGCGGCCGAAATAAACCCACAACCGTCGCCGCTGGTAATCCTCCAGCTTGATCTGCCAGTTGGACGGCGCGAACAAAATGTCCGCCAGCAAGAGCGCCACCAGAACTCCGACCGTGCCGACCAGGCGCAGCAGAAAACGGGGCGGGACGCCGGCCACGTAGGTCATTACCAGGCCGACCGGCAGGAGCACCAGGGAGGAGCCAAGGTCCGGCTCCTTCAAAATGAGCAGGAATGGCAGAAGCGTGAGCCCCACGGCCTTTACGAAGACATACGGCTGGCGCAGCTCCTCACCCGGGCGGCTTAGAAAATGGGCCTGGATAAAAATGAACGAGAGTTTTGCAAACTCCGATGGTTGTAACTGGAAAAAGCCCAGGTCAATCCACCTTCGCGCGCCAAGACGGTAGGCACCGATGTGCGGAAGCAACACAGCGATCAACAGCAGAATCGTGCCCCAGTAGGCGATGAGCGCCCAGCGGGACAACGAATGATAGTCAACCAGGCAGACGGCAATCGCGCCGCCGATCCCCATCGCGTACCAGATGATCTGGCGGACATAAAACGCGTTATACCAGGCGGTGGTTTCCGTCGGCGGTTTGGCGCTGTAAATGAACGACACGCCGATGACCATCAGACCGAGAACGGCCACGATCATCTGCCAGTCCACGCGCGATTGACGCTCGTTGAGGTGCGGTTCAAACATGACTAATTCTTTGCCAAAGATTCCGGTTTTTTTGACTTCGGTCCAGATTCACGCTTCTGCAACACGCGGTAGATCTGTTGCGCCAGCGGGGCGCACGTTTCGCCCCCGGATCCACTCATGCCTTCATCGCGCTCAACCATCACAATGACCGTGTAGCGCGGATGTTCATAAGGCGCGAAGGAGGCAAACCAGACTGTATGGCCGACAATTTTGCGCCCTTGCATAATCTGGGCCGTCCCGGTCTTGGCGCAAATCTGCATGCCTGGCACAAAAGCGCGCTTGCCGGTGCCGTCGGGATCATGCACGTCGGCGTGCATGGCCTCACGGATGATGTCGAGACTGCGGCGACTCACATTCAAATTGTCCCGCACCCGGGCGGTCGGATAGTTGACTGGTTGATTGTCGCTGAACGGATCCTGCGGCTCGATGCGGGCGACGAGACGCGGCCAATAAACCGTGCCGCCGTTGGCAATGGCCGAGATCAACACGGCCACCTGCAACGGCGTGACGGCAATTTCACCTTGGCCGATGCACAGGTTTGCAGTGTTCCCGTCGAACCATGCCCCTCCCATGTTGGCCTGTCGCCATTCGCGCGTCGGCAGGGTGCCCGCGGAGTCCTGCCAGGTCGGGACTCCGCTGCGTTCGCCGAGGTGAAGGCGCTTGCCGATTTCCAGAATGCGGTCCACACCCGCTTTGAGTCCGTTGGTGATGAAATAGGTATTGCTTGATTTGATGAGGGCGCGTTGGAAGTCATACTCGCCCGGGGAGGCAAGATCCCTGACCTTGTGCCGCCCCACGAAAATATGACCATGCCAGGGTTCCGCCGGGTCGGGCGGATTAAAGATCTTTTCCTTCGGATTCAATCCGGCTTCGAGCGCAGCCATGGCAACCACGGTTTTGAAAATCGAGCCCGGCTCGTAGACGCCGGCGGTGGCGCGGTTGATTTGCGGGCGCAGCTTCGGATCATCCAACGCGTGAAACTCGTCGCTGGAAAGACCTTGAATGAATTCGTTGGGGTCGAACGTCGGGCTCGATGCGACGGCGAGCAAGTCGCCATTCGTCGGGTCCATGACCACGACCGCTCCCCGCGTATGCGCTCCCTCGGGGCCCGAGCGCAGGGCCTGTTCCGCGGCCTTTTGAATCTCCAGGTCGATTGTCAGATGGACGTTCTGGCCCGCGTCAGCCGCGTTCCATATGTTCTCGGACTGGCGATAGCCAAGACTGTTGACAAGAACTGATTTGGCACCCGTCTTTCCGCGCAATTGCTCGTCCAACGCGCCCTCAACACCGGTGGCACCCTTGAAATCCGGCATCCGGTAATTGAAGAAAATGTCCTCGTCCGCGGCCGAGTCGCTGCGGAGCAGGTAGCCGATCAGGTGCGCGGCCGTGGAGTGGTGCGGATAAACACGCACTGGTTGAACGTCGAGGTCAAAGCCGGGGAGACTCGCGGATTGCTCCGCAAACAGGGCGACTCGTTGTGGGTTCAGGTCTTGCAGGACCGGCATCGGCAGAAAGAGGCGCTGGCCGTAGTGTTCGAGAAACTGTTTTTCATTCAACGCCTGCGGCAGCTGCAGGAAGGACGTGACACGCCATACGAGGTTGCTGACGACCCGATGACGGGTCAGTTTGCCCAGTTCAATTCGCTGATTGCGCGTCAGTCGCGCCTTTTTGTTCGTTCGCGTAATCTGGGCGGTGATCCAATTCAAATTATTGCTGTACGCGCTCTGGAAATAAGGGCGTAACTCGTCGAGGTAGAGATTGACATTGTAGCTGGGACGATTTTCCGCAAGCGCGATGCCGCCGGCATCAAAAATCTTCCCGCGAATCGCCGGAATACGCACCGTGCGAAACGACTGGTTGATCTGACTGGTCCGGTAACGTCGGGCTGAAAGCACCTGAACATACCACAATCCGACGAGCAGGATGCCCAGCCCGGACAAGACGCAGGCGGCCAGCACCTGCAACTGCCGGTCGCTTTTTCTGAGTTGGTCGAAGATCAGCATTCTGTCTCAGTAATCCACATGGGGGCCGCGGTCACGTTTGATCTCACGGTCCGGACGGAAGCTTGTCTGCGATTGCGGTCGATAGTTGAACGCCCGGTTGAAACGGTCGAAGAAATGGAAGAGCACCGGTGTGAACATCGCGCCGCCCAGCGCCATGACCAGCCACTGCCATAACGACGACCAGCTCAAGAGCGGATCCGCGCCCGCGCCGATCAGTGACAATACGGTGAGCAGCGGCACAACGGCGCTCGCAGTCAGACCCAGCATGAACTGCGCGTAAATCTGCTCGCGCAAAATCAAATCACGGCAATAATGAATGACCAAACCGACGACGAACAACGGCAGCACGCTGATTCCGAGTGGATTCGCGGAGAGAGAATCGAACCAAAACCCGCCCAGAGTCGTCACCAGCGCGACGGTTGACAGGGTGGTGCTCAAACTCGCATAGACCACCAGGGCCGGCAAAAGGTCGATCTGAGCGCCGAGCAGGGTTCGCAGGCCGCGAAAGTAGGATTCCGCAAAGACCGCCAGAAAAGCGACCAGCAGAATCGCCAGAGTGTTCAACCAGTTCATTGTAGCAGCACCCACACCTCTTCCAGGCGATCAAGGTTCACCGCCAGTTTCACGCGGGCCTCGAGATTCAGCCCAAAGTCGTTGGTTCGCACGTCCACGATTTGACCGACCAGAATTCCCTTTCGAAAAATGCCACCGTCACCGCTGGTCAGCACCGACTGGCCCGGCTTCAACAAGCTGCCGCCGGGGACGTAAACCAGGTCCACGAGCGTCCGGTCCAGGGTGGAAGGGCTCGGTTGAACAATCCCCTTGGCAACTATGCTTTTGTCACGCGGTTCCAGAACCTGCGCGGAGAAGCGGCAGTTGGGATCGCCGACCATCGCGACGCGCGATCGATCGATGCCGACTTCCGAGATACGGCCGACGAGTCCGTCCGCGGTAATCACGGTCATGTTGGTGCGGATGCCTTCAGGGTCGCGGCTGCCCGCGTCGATGATGAGGGTGCGCCACCAATTTGCGGGGTCCTGGCCGATGACACGTGCGAGTTTCAATTGCCAGGGAATGCGTTGCTTCCAGTTCAGTGCCTGGCGCAATCGTGCGTTTTCACGCCAGGCCTCCTGAACCTGCATAAGCTGTTCGCGTAACTGCTGGTTCTCCTTGCGCAAATTCGAGATTTCCTTGGAGAGCGTACTGCGCGGCGCAAGAGAATTGGCGGCTTGGTCAATCAGATTTTGCGTGGAGCCGGCCATGCCAAAGAGGGGCAGAAAAAGCCCGCCGACGGCGAGTTTGAGGCGCTCCGCCTTCCGGTCGGGCAGGTTGAGAACAACGAGCACGACCAGCAGGACCCAACCGAATGTCATGTAATACTGCCGTTTCAACATCTGTCACCCCGTCGTAACAACGGGGCGAACGCAATCCCGACCGCCTTGAACGGGTCAGGTTCGGCTGGAGGAAGCAACTCGCTTGAGAAATTGGAGTTCCTGCAACACCCGGCCGGTGCCTTCGGCAACGGCGGTGAGAGGATCATCCGCAATGTGGACCGGCAGGCCGGTTTCTTCGGCCACCAATCGGTCAATGCCACGCAGCAGTGAACCGCCGCCCGCCATGACAATGCCGCGATCCACGAGATCGGCGGACAATTCAGGCGGACAACGTTCCAAAGTGATGCGAATGGACTCCAAAATACTGGTCAGAGGCTCCTTCAGGGCTTCCCGGATTTCCTCGGAACGGACGGTGAGGGTTTTCGGCAACCCGGCGCTCAAATCGCGCCCTTTGACCTCCATGGTCAATTCCTGTTCCAAAGGAAAGGCCGAGCCGATGCGGATCTTTATTTCTTCCGCAGTGCGTTCGCCAATCATCAAGTTATAGGCACGTTTCATGTAGGCGACGATGGTTTCATCGAACTCGTCGCCGCCAACCCGGAGGCTCCGGCTGAACACGATCCCAGCCAGGGAAATGATCGCGATTTCGCAGGTGCCACCGCCGATA
>Ga0134126_10009574_pt1 | contig 12201 bp, 13 predicted proteins | sample KB31752_FD_96881 | JGI IMG/M metagenome (GOLD analysis project Ga0134126, IMG submission 96881) | Terrestrial soil microbial communities with excess Nitrogen fertilizer from Kellogg Biological Station, Michigan, USA - KB3-175-2 | ecosystem: Environmental > Terrestrial > Soil > Unclassified ...
ATCGGCGGCTCGCGCCGGTCGAGCAGCGCCGCGCCAGATGCGGCGGCGCGCCCACCCCCGCCAAGGGATAATGAGCAGCATCGCGCCAGCCGAAATGTCGGAGAGAGAGCACGACGCAGAGGTGGCTTCTTCCGGAATCGGAACGGCGCCGCACATGGCGGGTGAATTGTTCAGCATGATGGCCGGCATCAGCATCGTCCACGTGCCGTATCGAAGCGCCATGCCGGCACTCGCCGACCTGCTTGGGGCTCGGGTGGACTTCATGTTTGCCACGATGCCGGCGGCGATCGGGTACGTTCGAGCGGGAAGACAGCGTGCCATCGCGGTGACAACAGCCGCACGATCGAAGGCGCTGCCCGACACTCCGGCCCTGGCCGAGATTCTGCCGGGTTATGAGGCAAGTTCGTTTTTCGGAATTGGCGCACCCTTCCGTACGCTGGCGGATATCATCAGTGAGCTCAATTCCGAGGTGAACGCTGCGCTTGCCGACTCGAAGATCAAGGTACGCTTCGAAGCGACGGATAGCGTACTGCTCGGCGGGACACCGGGGCAATTTGGCGAACTGATCGCCAACGAAACGCGAAAATGGGGAAAGGTTGTCAAATTTGCAGGCCTTAAGCCGAAGTGAAAGGAATCGGACCAGATAACCGGAGGGATTATTGGACATACGCGTTCGAGGCCATCGTTGCGTCTATGACCTTGTGGGGCATGGACCCAATATAACTCTCTTGCACAGCGTCGGCCTCAGCACCCGCCAAGGATGGCGCTATCAAGTTCCTATCCTTGCTAAACGATTCAAGGTGCTCACCTTCGACTTTCGTGGCCTCGGCGAATCTGAGCGGGGCAGCGAGCCCCTGAGTGTCGCAACATTTGTTAAGGACCTCTCGGCTCTTTTGCCGATGCTTGGCATCTCGCAAACGGTTTTGATGGGCATCTCGCTAGGCGGCTTCGTGGCGCAGGCTTTTGCTGTAGCGTACCCGGAGGTCGTCTCCGCTCTCATCCTGGTCTCGACCGCCAGCAAGATCTTTTCAGGCGCGTCGGCTCGACGAGCAGAGCGCAATGAACACATTCGGCGCTACGGAATGCGCGCGGTCGCCGGGCGCCAGCTTGAAAGTCATTTTTTGCCAAGTTTCGCGGCCGAAAAGCCAACCATCATGGAGTGGTATAAGGCCCACTATCTGGCCAACGATCCCGCAAATTACATCGAGATCATGAACGATCTGGGCGAATTCGATAGCACCGATCTCCTCGCCGAGATTTCTTGTCCGACGCTGGTAGTTGCAGGGAACTCCGATGTGACTTCAGTGGCAGGAAATAGGCCTCTCGATAGCGCGGTGGCTTTGCACCAACTAATCAAGCAATCAGAACTCGCGGTGATTGAAGGAGCTCATCATTATCCGCAAATCGATCAAGTGGACGCGTTTAACACTCGGGTGCTTGGGTTCCTCTCCCGGACAAAGGCTAACCCGCACCAATCAGGTTCGTGACCACGTCCCAAATTTAGCTTGATTGCTGCAGTGTCGTTCGTCTCCTTTGCCTCTTTGACGCTCGTCGCGGCGCATCATTTTGGTCGCGGGCATAGCTGACGTGGCTGGAGCACCGTCGATATGAAGCCCTGACCCTTAGCGGTCGCGGCGGTAATTCTGTGCGGATTTTCGTTTTCGAACATCAGCCCGAGCATCTAACGCACACCGCTCGCGCAAGGCAGATAGGAATCGCTGGGCAGTGGGGGTGAGCGCCGCATCGCGAACTCGAATGGTCCAAAAAGTTCTGCGCGCCTCGGATCGGAGGACGGGCAGGACCGTCAGCGACCCCATCGCAAGCTCCTCGGCGACTGCGAGGCGGCTGAACGGTGCGATACCCCACCCGCCGCGTACTGCGAGCTTGATCGCTTCCCACGATGGTAAGGCAAGCCGGCGCCGTGGGATGATACCGATGTCGCCGACAATTGACTCGGCGAGGGCGCTCGTTCCTGAGCCCTGCTCTCTGTGAATCCAAGTCAATTCCTCGATCTGATCGCGTGAGAGCCGTTTACGGGCCAGGCTCGGATGACCAACGATGACTATCTCGTCCTCGATTAAAGGCTCGGCCTCGATCTCGGGGGCGGTGACAAAGGCGCCGACGATTCCAAGCTCTGCCCGATGTGAGCGGACCGCCTCGATGGCTCCCATCGCGGTCGCGAGGCTGAATCTAATGTGCACCCCCGGGTGCATTTGCTGAAATTCAGCGATGATCGTCGGCAGAACATACGTCCCTGGAGTTCCAGAGGCGATGATTGAAAGCGGTCCTGCTTCGGGCTCGCGCAATGCTGTCACGCATTTTGCACCTTGCGCAAGCAGTGCTTCGGCTCGGAGCACGTGGCTCGCGAGCAATTCTCCCGCAGCCGTGAGCGTCCTGGAACGCCGCTCGATCAATTTCACCTGGAGATCGCGTTCCATGTCGGCAATGTGCTGCGACACGGCCGATTGACTGATCCGCAGACTCTCTGCCGCGCCCACAAACGAACGCTGGCGAATGAAAGCCGAAAAGGCCCGAAGGCGCGCCTCGAGGTTCATAAGTTCAGCTTATACTACTTCCGAGATTTATCTATTTTCATTTTTGGGCTTTGCTCCCTAGAGTTTTTCCCGAATTGGGTCCGCGGGCCTTTAGCGGCACAGGAGATTTGGAATGTTGAGAATGCTGGTCGGGCTCGCACTTGCTGTGCTGATGCCCCTCTCAATTGCCTTTGCGCAGGGATACCCCGCTCGCCCGATCACGATGGTCGTCCCGGTTTCAGCGGGCGGTCCAACAGATGCTATCGCACGCACACTCGCCGAACGCATGGGAAGTACGCTTGGTCAACCTATAGTCGTCGAGAATGTTACGGGAGCAGCGGGCACTATTGGGGTCGGGCGCGTCGAGCGGGCCGAACCGGACGGCTATACGATCGGCATCGGCCTAACCAGCACGCATGTCTTCAACGGCGCAATCTACAAACTTCCTTTCGACCTTGTGACGGATTTTGCGCCAATTAGCGCGGTGGCGACCAATCCCCAGTTCATTGTTTCGAGAAACGGGGTGCCTGCGAAAAACTTGCGTGAGTTGATCGGCTGGCTGAAGGCAAATCCCGGCCGGGCCACCATGGCGACGATCGGCCCCGGCAGCCCGGCCCACATTGCCGGCGTTCTCTTTCAGAAGATCACCGAAACTCGCTTTCAGTTCGTGCCGTATCGGGGCGGTGCGCCCGGAATGCGCGATCTACTGGCTGGACAGATCGACTTGATGATCCCACAGCCCTCACTCGCGCTGCCCCAGCTCAAAGCCGGTAGCATCAGAGTGTACGCCGTCACGTCGAGCGAACGTCTACTCTCTGCCCCCGACATCCCCACTGTCGACGAAGCCGGCGCACCCGGACTTCATATCGCAATCTGGCATGGGCTATGGGCACCCAAAGGCACACCAGCTGCCGTCATCGCAAAGCTGAATAGGGCTGTCCGCACTGCACTGGCTGATCTCACGGTACGCCGGCGGTTCGCCGATATGGGGCAACAAATTCCGCCACTCGAGCAACAAACTCCGGAGAGCCTTGCCGCGTTGCAAAGGGCCGAGATCGCGAAGTGGTGGCCGATCATCAAGGCGGCGGGAATCGAAACACAATAACATTCCTTCGAGTAAGGTGTTCGGCGCCAAGTCTGCCAACGTTCATCGGCAATCCGTTAGCAAATGTGAGGCCTAAAAACGTGTTTTGCTGCATCTGCTCACGGCAGCTCGTGGCACTGAGCGTCGAGCCGCTATGGCCGCTTTGACGTCGGCTTCCGCCAACAGCCGACATGCCATTGCAGCGCAGTAACCGGCGCTTCGTGCCACTAGGCGACACTCAGCCTCGTCGTGATACGCAAATACCTTGCTCACACCGCGTCTTTTGCTGCCTTCACCGGACGAGCTTTGACAATCTTTCGGGTTGGCTTAGCCTTAAACACCGTCGGCTCTTTCGTCCGAAAAGTTAACGGCGCATACCTCATGAGACCGATTGATGGGCAGCGGAAGCGAAGCACTCGTTGGTACTTGGAGGCTCGTCTCCTGCTTTATGGAGGACGTCGAGACCAAGGAGCGGAAGCCGGTTTGGGGTGAGCATCCCAATGGGTTTATTGTTCTATCCGCTGGCGGCCGCTGGATCGTCATTCAGACAGCGGAAGGCCGCAAAGCACCACAAACCGACGAAGATCGAGCAGCCGCGTTTAAGTCGATGCTCGCCTATTCTGGAAAATACAGAATCGAGGGAAATAAGATTGTCATCAACGTCGACATTGCAGGAGACGAAACGTGGAATGGCACAGAGCAGGTTCGGTACTACAGGATTGACGGGGATCGGCTCCATATTGAAGCAGCACCCCAGCCCTACGCCAATTTTGGCGGCAAGGTAATGCGCGGCATCCTAATCTGGATGAGAGAATAATTGCGGGAGGGCAAACCAATGAGCGCCGAACAACTTATTGGTAACTGGAAACTCGTCTCGTGGCAGGTCGTCACCGGAGACGAAACCAAAGACCTCTTTGGTACTAAGCCGAAGGGCTACATGATCTTGACCCGCGAGGGACGCGCCATGACGGTCACGACCGCCGAAGCCCGCACGCCTGGAGAGAGCGAGCCCGAGCGTTCGGCGCTCCACAGGTCCATGCTGGCCTACACGGGCAAATATCGTATCGAAGGCAACGAGTTCATTACGACCGTCGATGCTTCATGGAACGAGGGTTGGAACGGCTCCGAGCAGAGGCGGCATTTCAGGCTCGACGGCGACAAGCTTTTCGTCGAGTCGGCACCGGCCCCGAGCATAGTGTCTCCCGGCAAGGTCGATTTCCGGAGGATCGTGTGGGAACGCGAAAAGTAAAAAAGTCGCATCTTCGGAAATTTCCGTTCCACGTCATAGCTGGCGCGGGCCATAACCGACGTTCCATCCATGATTTTCGACCACCAGCTTTGCTTGTGTTCAACCTAATCCCACCACTGCTGGATCAGTTCGCGACGATGCAATATCCTCTCAGTATCTCTTGAACCCGCCAGCGATTATTGATGGGGCAATGGCAAAACTAAATCTCTCGCTGGCGTGCTGGGACTATGACCGGACCCGTCCATTGAAGGAAGATGCGGCAAGAGCCGATCTTGGGCTCGGCGATCTTCTAGAGCGGCAAGGCGACCCCGTTGAATCCTATCGAGCCATATGATCTGCCCCGAGGGTCACGGCCTGCCGCAATTCCCACCATGCCCAACATGCAACGGTTCTGGTTTTGCCCATTGCTGTGAGGGCGAGCGCTGCCAACCTGCCGAGTGCGAATTGTCCGGCAAGGACACGAGGGAGGGCGCGGCATAACCCGCAAAGCGCGTCCTTGATGCATCGGAAGTCCCGGGTGCCTGGGACTAGAAACAGGCAGCACGGGACCAATTCTGGGACACCCGCATCATGCATCGCAGTCTCGTTCCATTAGACTGCCAGGAAGGAGCTGCGAGCTTCCGTCTTATTGAAGGACAGCACATGAGAGCGATAAACGTCAGGGAACGTCTGCGAGCTTTGATCATAATCGTAGCGCTCTGTACCATACCAACTCATACAATTGCTCAACCGGCATACCCGAATCGGCCAATCAAGATCATCGCACCGGTTGCAGCCGGAACAGTGGCGGATCTCGTCCCGCGTATCATCGCGGCCAAGCTGCAGACGCGTTGGGGCCAGCCGGTGATAATCGAAAACCGTCCAGGTGGGGCGACGAACATCGGCACAGCAACCGCTGCCAGAGCCGAGCCGGACGGATACACATTGCTGGCCTCGCCTGCGACGAGCCTCGTGGTCAATCAGAGCCTCTACAAAAACCTTCCATTCGATCCGAATGCCTTCGTGCCGGTGACGGTGCTAGCTGTGCAGCCCAATATCCTGGTGGCAAATCGAAGCGTACCTGCGGCGGACCTCAGGGAATTCATCGCGTATGCCAAAGGTAATCCGGGCAAGCTTACCTTTGCGTCGTCTGGCGTCGGTACTGTGCCGCATCTCGGCATGGAGCTGATGCAAGCAAAAACGGGCATCCGGCTCGTGCACGTTCCCTACAAGGGCTTAGCGCCCGCTTTGCGCGACGTCCTTGCGGAGCGTATCGACGTGATGTTTGACAACCTTGGGACATCTGCTCCCCACATCAAGAGCGGTGAGCTCAAAGCCTACGGCATTGGCACCGAGCAGCGATCTCCTCTGCTGCCGCAAGTGCCGGCGCTTTCCGAACAGATTCCTGGCCTGGTTTCGACGGCCTGGTTCGCGCTCGTGGCTCCGCCAAAAACGCCCAGCAATATCATCGCCATTCTGTACGATGCCGTCTCTGAGACGCTGAAGCTGCCAGATGTGCAGAAACGGTTCCGTGATCTGTACGCCACTCCCGTCGGAATACCACCCGCGGCAACGGAAGCGTTCTTTGAGCAGGAGCGAACTCACTGGCGTTCGATCATCGCTACGGCCGGCGTGAAGGTTGAGTGACGGCGATGGCGACTCCGAATTCTCAGCTTAATCGCTCAGAGGACTACACCTTTAACAATGCCGGATCCCAAACCTCCGGAAGGCTCTCTGCGTTGGCGACGGTTTTCGACCCCGGTAGCAAGCGGCATCTAACCGAGGTCGGCACGATGTCGGGATGGCATTGCCTTGAGATTGGCGGCGGCACCGGTACGATCGCCAATTGGCTTTGCGGTAGGGTTGGCCCGTCGGGAAACGTTTTGGTGACCGACATCGATACGCGCTTTCTCGATCGTATTAACCGACCCAATCTCGAAGTGCGCAAACATGATGTTACGCGCGATCCGCTACCCGAAGAGGCCTTCGATCTCGTCCATACAAGGCTTGTTCTTGGTCATCTGCCCACGCGAGACGCTGTCCTGGCTCGGCTGGTCACCGCATTGAAGCCCGGAGGCTGGATTGTCGCCGAGGAGTTCGATTCGTTCTCGTTGCGACCAGATCCTTGGATCAGTTCATACGAGACGGCGCTCAAAACCTCGGGCGCGATGCAGGGCGTCTTGGCTCGGCACGGGGTTGACCTCTATTATGGTAGACGGTTGCCCGGTCGGCTGCTGGACCTCGGATTGTTGAATGTTTCTGGGGAAGGTCGCCTGTTTATGTACCAGGGCTCTTCGGTCGCAGCAGATCTGCTTCAGCTGGGTTTTCGGCAATTATTAGAGGAGATGCTGGCTGCGGGAAGCATTTGCGGCGAAGAGATAGAGAAGGACTTGCGCCGTCTGCAGGACCCGAAGCTCATGATGCCGGGTCCGATTATGTGGGCTACACGAGGACAAAGACCGGGCTAACCTGCGGCAAACAGCGGGGTGACCCGGTTTGATCTGCCGACTATTATAGGGGCTGTCCGCTTGGTCCCATGCCCTCACAGCAACAGATTCGCTTTTGCACTAGCCGCGATGGTACGCGACTTGCCTATGCGATTTGCGGCAATGGACCTCCGATACTCTGGATCGGACATTGGATCCGTCACCTCAATCTCGATTGGGACTGTCTGATCTGGCGCCCATGGCTCGAGATGCTCTCACGCGCCTATACAGTCATCCGGTACGACTGGCGTGGCTGTGGCCTGTCCGACCGGAAGGACTTGACCTATTCACACGAGAAATACGTCGAAGACTGCGAGGCTGTCGTAGAGGCGGTGGGGCTGAAGTCTTTTGTCATCATTGGAATGGCGAATGGTGCGAGTACCGCGCTGCCATTTGCAGCTCGTCATCCGGAGAAGGTCAGTCATCTTGTTCTTTGGGGCAGCCAGACAAGTGGATACATTGTCCGTGGTCGAACGCCCCGACAGATAGAGCAATGCGAAACCAGGCTCAAGATGATCGAGTTGGGGTGGCCTAACGACAATCCGGCTTACGGGCAATTTTTCACCTTGTTGCACATACCGGATGCTGCTCCTCAACAACTTTGCTCGTATAACGAACTCCTGCGCCTGGCGACCTCACCCGAGATCGCCATCAAGCTCGTACGGTCGTTTTGGGAAACGGATATCGGTACCTCACTTGGCCGAGTGCGCTGTCCAACCCTCGTTCTGCATGCGCGCGGGGACATGATAATTCCATTCGAGGAAGGACGTCTGGTAGCAAGCCAGATACCTGGCGCCCGTTTTGTGCCGCTTGACAGTCGCAATCACGTACCGGTGGACACCGAGCAAGCATGGCAGCAGATGACCGAAACGCTCAGAGGGTTTCTGCCCACGCCGCCGCGTTCGGTGGGCACCGTCTTCGATGAGCTGACGGCGCGTGAGGGTGAGGTTTTGCATCTGGTAGCGCAGGGCCTGGACAATCAGGCCATCGCGAGCCGGCTCAAGATTAGCGACAAGACCGTCCGCAATCACGTATCGATCATCTTCAGCAAGCTCGGCGTCTCAAGCCGCGCGCAGGCGGTGGCATTCGCTCGTGATGCCGGAATTTAAATCGGCGAGCGAGTAAGTTGTGCACTTGATGCGATCGGGTTTACCGATCGGGTCGGGACATGTCACCGCCTGCGTGCTGCGTCTCCGGCAGTAACCCCATTTGTCGCATCATGCCGAGATCGTCGCGCACCGCCGTGTGCCGTACGATCAGGCCATCACGCATCTGATAGAGATGGATGTTCGCAACGGAAACCGTCTTTCCGGTAGGCGCGACGTTATGGATCAACCCGCCAAAAACCGGAAGCTCCGGAGTGCCGAGATGGGTTCCGGTCTGCACGACGTGTAATGCAACCCAATCGCCCTCGCCAAAGAGAGTTTGTAATTCCCAGTGATAATCGGGAAATGCGGCGTACAAATTCCGGTACACACGTTCCATTCCGCTTGGCCCGGCCACCCGGCCATGGTTGGTCCCTCCAGGCGCGAAGCACGCTGCCGCGGCAAAGGCGTCCTGGCGATTGTGCGCCTCGACAAGTCTTCGAATGACCGCTTTGTTGGCGTCAACCTGAGAAACATTCATCCCGGCACCGATGCTAATAAACGTCGAGATCGTGCGCGGCGACGACAGGGCCGGCGTAGCTTTGCCGAATCTCATCGAGCAGAATCTCGTCGCTATCGAGCGCTTCCGGCGCGCGGCCCGCATTCGAGCGGTGATAGATTACGAGCAGTTTGGGGCGCACCGCGTTGGCGATTGCCGCCAACTCTGCCGAAGAAGTATGGTGGGTACGACGAAACTCCTGGGACTGCAACGAAACGGCACGATAGCTCGCCATCGCGTAGGCCTCGTGGACCAGCAGGTCGCAGCCGCGCGCGTATTCCAGCATGGCCGGAGTCGGTGCGGTGTCGCCGGAAATCACGATGCTGCGGTCGCCTGCATCAAAACGAAAGCTGAAACTATCGGCCATTTCCTGGTGGAGCGCCGCGAACGCCGTCACCGTGACGTTGCCGTCCTGAAAAATCACACCCGACGCGATCTCGTGCGCGTCGACCGTGCAGCCGGTCGCGTTGTGGCCGTTGTGGCCGCCGCGGCGTCCGGCGATGTCGATCTGCCACGCCTGCAAGATGTGCTCGGTCATCGCCTCGATGCCCCTCGGGCCAAAGACCCGGAGCGGCTCGCGCCGGCCCATCACCCAGGGGGTGAGGATCAGGTCCGGATAACCGACCGTGTGATCGGAGTGCATATGCGTGAGAAAGGCGGTCGTGATGTTGGCGCCGCATGGGCCGAAAGCGGTGATGCCTTTCTCGAAGGCAGCAGCGGCGCGCCGGACTATACCGGGACCAAAATCGATCAGATACGGCACCCCGCCGGCGATGATCGCGGTCGCGGGGCCGGACCTCGACGGATCCGGACGCGGCGTTCCAGTGCCGAGCATGACCACCTGCGTCGTGGTTTTTTTCGCCTCCATGTCTGCTTCTCGCTGCCTCGGCGTCATTGCACCGTCATGCCCGCGGCGGCGATGACTTTGGCCCACAGCTTGCGGTCGCTTTCGATGCGGGCCTTCGCTTCGGTGCCGCCGATCGCAGCGATCTCGATGCCGTGGGCGCGGAAGCGCTGGGCGAAATCGGGAGACTCCAGAGCTTCGCGCACCTTCGTCTCCAGGAGTGCGGCCGTGTTTTCCGGAATTTTGTCCGGCGCCGCCAGCACGTAGTAGACCTCGCTTTTGAACTTCGGATAGCCGGCTTCGGCAATGGTCGGGATGTCCGGCGCGAGCAGCGAACGCCGCAGCGATGAGATGGCAAGACCGCGCAGCCGGCCGCCGCGTACATGCTCGATCACGCCCGCCGTGCCGACGAAACCGAATTTCACCTCTCCGGCGAGCAGGGCCATGACCACTTGCGGATTACCGCGATACGGTACGCCGATCGCTGGAAAGCCGGCTTGCAGCCGAAAATATTCCATCGCGAGGTTGCCGGGACTGCCATTGCCGCCGTGAGCGTAGGTGATCGGGTGCGCCTTGGCATAGGCCACGAACTCGGCGACCGAATGCACCGGAACGGACGGATGCACAACCAGCATTGTGCTTGCGGTCGCGAGTATCGAAAGCGGGCGCAGATCCGCGGCCGCATCGAAGGGCAAATGCTTGTAAAGCGTCGGATTGACGGTCAGCGTCGTATCCAGCGCCACCAGCAGGGTGCGTCCATCGGGCGCGGCGCGCGCGACATATTCGGCCGCGAGGTTTCCGCCGGCGCCGGGATGGTCCTCGACCACAACAGCCTGATGCAGGGCCTGTACCAGCTTGTCGGCGAGTGCACGGGCCACAAGGTCGTGTGGGCTGCCGGCCGGCCGATCGACCACGATCTTCACGGGCCCATAGAGATAGCCGGCGCGGGCTACGCCAGCGACAGAAAGGCCGCTGCCGGCCAGCATTATGAGGAGAGCACGTCGGGAGGTCATGGTTTTTCCGCCATTCCGGGTTCGAAGCCGGTGCGATAATTGCGGCTTTGACCTATTTCGCGGAAGCCGGTTTTTTTCGTATAGGTGTTAGCTGTACAGCTAAGGTGCGCACCATGGCGAAGAGCGCCTCGTGGGCGGACCGCATCGGCCGTCGCGTCAAGCTCCGCGACCTCCACGTGTTGGAGGCAGTGGCGGAGGCGCACAGCATGACGAAGGCGGCCGCAAAACTCGCGATTTCCGTCCCGGTGGTCTCGAAGGCGATCGCCGATCTCGAACATGCGGTGGGCGCGCCGCTGCTCGACCGCAGCCCGCATGGTGTTACGCCGACCGATTATGGCCGCGCCCTCCTCGAACGCTGCGGTGCTGCATTCCACGAACTCCGCCAGGGAATTGTGGAAATCGAGGCGTTAGCCGACCCAGCGGCCGGCGAGGTGCGGATCGGAAGCACAGCCCCGCTGTCGGCGAGCTTTGTCACAACGGTCATCGATCGGCTGTCGCATCGCTATCCGCGCATGACTTTCCATTTGGCGGTCTCGGAGACCGAGCTGCTTTATCAACATCTCGCTGAGCGGAAGGTCGATTTCCTGATTGCGCGACAATATGGCTATGGTCCGCTCGCCGACGATCAAGTGCGCTTCGAGCCGCTGTACGATGATCCATTCGTGGTTGCCGCGGGCGCCAATCATCCACTTGTGCGCCGGCGCAAGCTTCGGTTGGCGGAGCTTGTCGAGGAAGCGTGGGCTTTGCCTCCAGCGCAGAGTCCGCCGGGTACATTCCTGTTGAACGCGTTCCGGGCCAGCGGCGTGGAATTACCCCGCGCGAAGGTGACGACGTTCCCTTATGCGGTCCGCAGCGCGCTGCTGGCGACTGGGCACTTTCTCACGATCCTGCCACGTTCGGTACTGAGATTCCCGGCCAAGCATCCCTTTCTTGTCGAGTTGCCGGTCCGTCTGCCGATCACCAGCGGGCCCATTGGCGCAGCAACATTGCGCACCAGAACGTTGAACCCGGTGGCCCAGCGATTCATCGAATGGGCGCGTCACGTCGCGAGGGGCTCGACCCTCTAGGGTAGAGAGGCCTCAAGCCACATAACACGCCCCCTCGGCGCGCCGCTGTTCGGTAGCCGCTCATAAAAAGGTGCTAAGACCGAAATGAGCCAAGATGAGCTCACGACCCGAAACAGACCTCCTAACCGTAACAGTCACTGGTGCTCCGATGGCGAGTCACACGCGACGTTCGGCGTCGGACGGCCAATCCGTTTTGACCAATCCATTGCAAGCCTCGATTCGGTAGCAAAAATGCTACGCTACTGTCGGAATTTTGGATTTGCCAGCTACCGAAGTCCTGAGGCAGGATTTATCACCGACG
>Ga0134126_10009575_pt1 | contig 12201 bp, 11 predicted proteins | sample KB31752_FD_96881 | JGI IMG/M metagenome (GOLD analysis project Ga0134126, IMG submission 96881) | Terrestrial soil microbial communities with excess Nitrogen fertilizer from Kellogg Biological Station, Michigan, USA - KB3-175-2 | ecosystem: Environmental > Terrestrial > Soil > Unclassified ...
ACGGACTCGACGAGCTGCCCGATCCCGCCGCCTTCGACCCGACTCCGGAGGAGGAGGGCGAGCTGCGCGAGCGCCTGCTCAAGGCGGGCGAGCAGCGAGCCACCGCCTAGCGGGCGCCGATGCCGAGCTTCCGCGAGCACAAGGAGCTGCTCGCGCTGTGGGAGCGCTTCCCGGCATTGGAGCGGCTCGAGCCCGGCGCGGGCCGGCTGGCGCTGACCTTCGACGACGGGCCGGAGCAGGACGCCACGCCAGCGGTGCTCGACGCGCTCGACGCGGCCGGCGCGCGGGCCACGTTCTTCCTGCTCGGCGAGCAGCTCATGCGGGACCCGGGCCTGGGCCGCGAGGTGGCCGCACGCGGCCACGAGATCGCGCTGCACGGCTTCGCGCACGACCACCACGAGGACCTGAGCCCACAGCAGGCGCGCGACGACCTGGCGCGCGGGCTGGGTGCGGTGGAGGCCGCGACGGGACACCGGCCACTGCTCTACCGCCCGCCCTACGGGCGCTTCAACGAGCACTCATACGAGGCGTGCCGGGCGCTCGAGCTACGGCCCGTCTACTGGTCGGCGTGGGGCCAGGACTGGGACACGATCGCGCACGGGCGCATTGCGGAGCTGGTGATTCGCGACCTGACCGACGGCGTGATCGTGCTCCTGCACGACTCGCCGCGCTACGCGGATCGGCCGAGCGCCGAGCCCACCGCCACGGCTCTCACCCCGGTGGCGAGCAGGGCGGTCGACGCCGGCCTGACCCTCGTCACGCTCAGCGACGCGCTCAGTACGCCGAGCGCGGCTTCCTGAGCGAAAGCGGCAGCCAGGAGCGTCGGGGAGAGCGCTCGGCGGCGTCCGCACGCGCACGAAGCAGGTCCACGAGGTCGAGGCTCGAGTGGAACGGATCCGCGACCGAGCGACCGTCGTCGAGCGACAGCGCCGCGCGGATCTCCCCGTCGACCTCGGCCACCAGGAGCGGCGACCGCGGCACGCGCGCGCTGTCCAGCGCCGCGACCCGCAGCACGCCCGGCTCCTCCGGGTGTGCCCTACGAATTGTTATGGGGGTGATCTCCTTCACGCCATGAAGGATCCCAACGGGGAGGCATCAGGTCAAATTGCAAGTTCGTCTGGCTCCGATAAGATCGTCTTATGCTTGACGTGCGCCGGATGAGGATCCTTCGCGAGGTGGCGGCACACGGTTCGTTCTCCGCCGCGGCCGAGGCCCTGGCCTACACCCAGTCCGCCGTGTCGCAGCAGATCGCCGCCCTCGAGCGCGAGGTCGGGACCAAGCTGGTGGAGCGCAACGCGCGCGGCATCCGGCTCACCGACGCGGGCGCGGCGCTGGTGCGCCACACCGAGTCGGTGATGGCCAACCTGGCCGAGGCGGAGGCCGAGCTCGAGGCCATCGCGGGCATCCGCGGCGGCCGCGTCCGGCTCGGCTCGTTCCAGACCGCCGGCTCGGCGCTCGTGCCGCAGGCGATCGCCGGCTTTCGCGCGCGCCACCCCGGCGTGGAGCTCTCCATGATCGAGGCGGAGCCCGACGAGGCGATCCCCGCGCTGCGCGCCGGCGAGCTCGACGTGGCGCTCGTCGTGGAGCCGAACGGCATCACCGAGGAGCGCGGCCACGGACTCGAGCGGGTGGACCTGCTCGACGATCCGATGTACGTGGCGCTCCCGCTCGACCACGAGCTCACGAAGAAGGTGCGCCTGCGGCTGAAGGACCTCCAGGGCGAGCCCTGGATCAACCCGCCGCTCAGCTATCCGTGCTCCGGGTTCGTGACCCGCGCCTGTGCCGCGGCCGGCTTCGACCCGCACATCGCGTTCGAGACCGACGACTACGGCGCCGTGCAGGGCCTCGTGGCCGCCGGGGTCGGGATCGCGCTGATTCCCGAGCTGGCCCTCACAGCCATCCGCGACGACATCCTGATCCGCACGCTCGGCAACCAGGCTCCGGTGCGCCACGTGGTGGCGGTCACGCTGTCGGGCTACCGCTCGCCCGCCACCGAGGCGATGCTCGACGTGCTCAGGGACACCAGCGACGCCTACGTGGCCGACCGCCAGGTGAGCACGGCCGCCAAGGCGTCGTGAACCGGCGCTCGCTGGTCCTCCTCGTCTCCCTGGCCGCCCTCTGGGGGGCGTCCTATCTCTTCATCAAGATCGGCCTGCGCGGGATGTCCGCCGCGGAGATCGTGAGCGTGCGCTGCGCGCTGGCGGCGATCGTCCTGCTGCCGGTGGCGCTCCACCGCGGCGCGCTGAACGGACTGCGCGGCAGGCTGCCGGAGATCGCGCTGCTCGGCGCCATCAACATGGCGATCCCGCTGACGCTGATCGGCCTCGGCGAGCACCACGTGGCCACCTCGGTCACCGGCATCCTGATCGCGGCGGCCCCGATCTACACGGCGCTGCTGGCGCCCTTCGTGGATCCCTCCGAGCGCTCGTCGGGCCTGCGCCTGGCGGGCATCGCCATCGGGATCGTCGGTGTGGTGCTCCTCCTGGGGGTGGACCTGGGCGGCGACTCGCAGGCCGTGGCCGGCGGCATCATGATCGTGCTCGCCGCTCTGGGCTACGCGATCGCCGGCTTCATCGTCAAGCGCCGGTTCGCCGGCGTTCAGCCTGTGGGCCTCGTGAGCCTGACCACCCTGTCGGCGGCGCTCCTCACGCTGCCCGCCGCGATCGCCACTGCGCCGTCGGGCGCTCCGGGCGCCGGCCCGATCGCCGCGGTAGTGGTGCTCGGCGTGTTCGGCACCGGCATCGCCTTCGTGGTGATGTACACGCTGGTGGGCACGGTGGGCCCGGCGAAGGCCCAGCTCGTGGCTTACGTCGCGCCCGGCTTCTCGGTGATCTACGGGGCGACGTTCCTGGACGAGAGCCTGACCGTGGCCACGTTCGGCGGACTCGTGCTGATCCTGGCGGGCTCGTGGCTGGCCGCCGACGGGCGGCTCCCGCGCCGAGTCCGAGCCGACGCGAGAGCCGAGGCCGCTACTTCACCGTGAAGTCGGTGTGCTGGCCGGCCTTGTAGTGGCCGGGCAGGTTGCAGATCAGCGCGTAGTGGCCGGCGGGGAGGCTGAGCGTGAGGGACTTGCTCGCACCCGCGGCCAGGTCGCCGGTCTCGCCGACGTTCCCGGTCTCATCCGCGCGGCTGCCCTTCAGCAGGCTGCCCGCGGCGTTGTCGGTCTTCACGACCACGAACTCGTGCGTGATCGTGCCGTCGTTCTTTACGTTGAAGGTCACCTTCCCGGCGGCCGCCTGGGTGGACGTCGGGCTGACGCTGAACTCCTTCAGCGACACGGGCACGCTGTGCGGTAGCGCCGCCGGCGCCGCCGCTGCCGGAGCGACGCTCTTCGCCGCCACGGTGGTCACGCGGATGTCCTTGGTGCCGAGCTTCGTGGTGACCACGAGCAGATTCACCAGCGCGATGACGAGCGCGAGCACCGCGAATATCGCGAACGCCGCATAGATCCGCTTGATCTCACGGCCCTGACTGCGCACCTCGCTCTCTATCGAGAGAAGCGATCGCTCAACGGCCTCGGTCTGATCTGAGACCTCCGTCTGCATGGCCGTCTCCTTTCGGATTTCGGCCATTCAAGTGCGTGGGGGCGCGCGCCGCATCGGCACAGACCGCGCGTCTGCGTCAGTGGAAACCCGTATCCGCGGTTGCGGCCAACTGACCGCAGGCGGCCTGGATATCGCGGCCGCGGGTGAGGCGGACGGTGGCGCGCACGCCGTGCTCCTCGAGCGCCGCCTTGAAGGCGTCGATCGCGCCGCGCGTCGATCCCTCGTACCCCGAGTCCGTGGGGTTGTAGGGGATCAGGTTCACCTTGAAGGCCTGCGCCGGCTGGAGCGCCTCTGCCAGCGCCACCGCCTGCTCGTAGCGGTCGTTCACGCCGCCGAGCATCAGGTACTCCACGAACACCGGCATCCGGCGCGCCTCGTGCCAGCGCAGGCAGGCCTGGAGCACGTCCCGCAGCGGGTAGCGCTCGTTCACCGGCATGAGCTGCGTGCGCAGGTCCTCGTCGGCCGCGTGCAACGACAGCGCCAGCCGCAGCGGCGGTCCCTCGCTCGCCAGCCGGTCGATGCCGGGGATCCAGCCGACCGTCGAGATCGCGGTGCGCCGCGCGGCGATGCCGATGTCCGGCAGCCGCTCGCAGGCGGCGAGCACCGCGTCGAGGTTCATCATCGGCTCGCCCATGCCCATGAACACGGCGTGGTTCACGGGCTCCTTGCGGCGGAAGTGGAGCGCCTGGTCGACGATCTCCGAGGCGGTGAGGTTGCGGCCGAACTTCATCGAGCCCGTGGCGCAGAAGGTGCAGGTCAGCGGGCAGCCGGACTGGCTCGACAGGCATAGCGAGCGGCGGCCATCGCGGTAGCGCATGAGCACGGCCTCGACGGGGCGGCCGTCGGCGGTGCTGAAGAGCGCCTTCTCGGTGCCGTCGCGAGCGAGCGCCTCCTGCTGCAGGGAAAGCGTCGAGAACGGCACGTCCCCGGGCAGCAGCTCGCGCAGCCCCGCCGGCAGGTTCGTCATGTCCGCGTAGGAGTCGACGCCGCGGGCGGCCCACTCCCACACCTGGCCGGCGCGAAAGCGCGGCTCGCCGCGCTCGGCGAGCGCGCGCTCGAGAAGCTCGAGATCCATGCGATTCAGTCTCGCACGGCGATTTCGGAACCCAGCGCGAACGGCGGCACCAGCTCGATCTGGTCGCCGCTCCAGAAGCGGCCCGGGTCGTACCAGCTCGCGGGGCGCTTCGACGGCAGCAGCCCCATGTGCTGATAGGTCGTGGCCACCAGCTCGGCGCAGTAGATCGCCTCGTTCGACATCGAGCGGCGGAAGCGGCCCACCAGCCACTGGCGCACGAGGCCGGGAGTGGTGGGGAAGGGACGGCCGTCGAAGCGCTCGATCGTCTCGATCAGGCAGTCCTCGCGCTCGCGCGCGATCGTGCCGCCCTGGAGCTGACGCATCCAGGCCCGCTGCTCGTAGCGCTCCTCCCAGGTGCGCACCGCGTCGGCCAGCATGTGGAGCTGCACGCCGCGCTGGTGCTTGCCGGTCCAGACGTCCGGCAGCGAGCGCCCGAGCTCGGCGTGCCAGAGGAGCGGCGGCAGGTCGTCGATCGCCACCACCATCCCCACGTGGTTCACCGGGCTGTTGGTGGCGGCGCGGATGGCGCGGTCGGCGAGCGAGCCGCCGCGAAAGAGCCAGATGTCGCCGGTCGCCGCCGTGGCGATGGCCTCCTGGTGCGTGACCGTCGCGTCGTTCACCCGCCGTAACCTACGGCGCGCGGTGAAGATCCCCTGGAAACTGATCGGCCTCGCGGGACTGGCGGGCGTGGCCGCGACGGGTGTCGTGGTGGCGCGGAGGCGGCGCGCGCAGCGGCACTACGAACCGGACGAGCTGCGCGAACGCCTGCACCAGCGCCTGGCAGAGGCGCAGACCCGCCGGGCATGAAACAGAGGCCCGGCGGGTATACAGGTGCCGACTCACGAACGGCGGTAGCGCTCGGGTGGGAGCGAGCGCGCTCGCCGTTTGGTCGTTTTGTCAGCGGCCTCGGGGCATGGGGTGTCAGGCCCGCCGCGAAGGCGGGATGTTCTGGTTCAGCCTGAACAGGTTCGTCGGGTCGTACTCGTCCTTGAGCGCCTGAAGCCGCTCGAACTTGTCGCCGTAGGCGGAGCGCACGCCATCCTCGCCCTGATCGGTGAGGAAGTTGACGTACGTGCCGCCGGTCAGGCCCTGGTCCATCGCGCCGTGGAGATTCCGCGCCCACTCCACCGCCTCGTCGTATCCCTCCGAGGTGAACGTGCTGGCGATGACGTTCAGCAGGAACGGCTGGCTGCGGTCGCCGAACGCCGTGGCGTCCGCCGGCACGCGCGCCACCGCGCCGCCCACGTGGTGAACGTGGATCTCGCTCTTCGGCGAGCTGATGTTCTGGTGGTAGTGGACGAGCGTGTCGATCGACTCGTCGTCCAGCCCGCCCATCCAGCCGGCCTTGAAGTAGTTGTAGGCACCGGGTCCCCACAACGGATCGAGGATGCTCTGCATCGCCACGTACGGCATCGGGCCGATGAGGTCGGCCGCCTTGGGGCCGAGCTCGCGCAGCGGCCGGAACGCCTGCTCGCCCGCGTCGGGTGAGCCCGCGTACATGCCGGCGATGACCACGCCCTTCTGCCCGTGCGCCTCCTCGGGGAGGAACGGCGCGGGCGGCGCGGTGGCGAGGCTGACGAGGGTCGTCAGCTCATCCGGGGCCTCCTGCGTGAACTCGCGGTAGAAGCGGAGGATGTCGCCGGCGAGGTGGCCGGGGTAGAACACGGCGCCCGCTGTCACGGTCGGGCCGACCTGGTGCAGGTCGTACTCGAGCGAGACGGCCACGCCGAAGTTGCCGCCGCCGCCGCGAATGCCCCAATAGAGCTCGGGGTTCTCGTCGGCGCTGCAGTGCACGAGCCGGCCGTCGGCGGTCACGACGTCCGCGGCGATCAGGTTGTCGGCGGTCAGGCCGTGCTTGCGCATCAGCCAGCCCACGCCGCCGCCGAGGGTGAAGCCCGGGATGCCGGTGGTCGACACGAGCCCGCCGGTCACGGCCAGGCCGAACTGCTGCGTCTCGTGGTCGAACTCGGCCCAGGTGAGGCCCGGCTGGGCCACGGCGGTCCGCGCCTCGGGGTCCACGCGGATGCCCTTCATCTGCGAGAGGTCGATGACGATGCCGCCGTCGTTTGTCGAGAAGCCAGGGATGCTGTGCGCGCCGCCGCGGACCGACACGAGCAGCTCCTCGCTGCGGGCGAACTCCACGGCCCGGATCACGTCGGACACGCCGGCGCAGCGCACGATGAGCGCGGGCATCTTGTGGTCGTGGGCGCCGTTCCAGATGGTCCGGGCCTCGTTGTACTCGGGATCGCCCGGCCGGATCAGGTCGCCACGCAGGCTCTCGGCCAGCTCCGCCACCGATCCCTGCGCCAGGGTAGTCGTGCTCATTTCGTCGATTGCCATAGCGGAATTGCTCCTTCTGCTGGGGATGAGAAGGGCAAGCTACGGCGGGCCGCTCAACATCCACTCAAAGCAGGCTCAATCAGGGCGCGGCCCGGGCGGAGAGCCGTTCTTCCAGCTCTCGCGCGTACTGCAGGCCGCGGGTGTTCGAGGTGCGGCTGAGCACGTCAAAGGCGTCGTCGAGGGCGCTGCGGGCGAGCTCGGAGTCGCCCAGCTGGATCGCCGCCTCGGCAAGCTCCGCCGCGGCCCAGCCGCGGTTGCGGTTCAGACCCTGGCGCTTGGCGAGGTCGATACAGCGCTGGAGCAGCCGGGCCGCGGCCTCCGCGTTGCCCGCCTCGAGCTCGAACCCGCCGAGGTTCAACGGCGTGCCCTCGAGGCCCGGGCCGTCGTCGGTGCGCTCGAAGATCGCCATCGCCTCCTCGATGAGCTGCTGCCCTCGTTCCGGGTTGGCCGCCGAGATCGCGAGCATCGCCATCCCAATCAGCGTCATGGCGGTCTCGCGGGGGTCGCCCGCGGCACGACGCAGGGACAGGGCCTCCTCGAAGCGCCGCTGTCCGAGCTCGACGTCGCCGGTCGAGCGGGCCAGGTTCCCGAGCGCGTTCAGGGCGAGGCTCGTGCCTTGCTCGTCGTCGAGCACGTGGAACAGCTCGAGTGCCTGCTCCATGGCGTCCCTCGCCGTGTCGTATTCACCGTCGGAGCGCCAGGTCTCGCCGATGCTCACGAGGGTGTAGGCGGCGGCGGCGCGGCAGCGGACGGCGCGGAACAGCAGGAAGGTGTCCTCGAAGAACGAGCGCATGGGACCGCCCGGCGCGATGGGCACGAGCACGGGGTTCACGTGTGCGGCCCAGAGCACGGGGGCGTGCGCGTCGGAGATGCCGCCGAGGAGCTCGAGGCAGTCGTCGAGCAACGCGCGGGCGAGCGCGTTCTCGCCCCGGCAGCCGGCGAGGATCCCCTGGTCGTGGCGGATCGCCACCTGCACGCCCTCGTCGCCGATCTCGCGGGCGAGGGCGAGGCCGTCGGCCAGCACCGGATCGGCGATGTCCCATTCGAAGGAGCCCATCGCCATCACGCCGAGGCGCTCGAGCGCGCGGGCCTCGGCGTGCCGGTCGCCGCTGCGGCGCGCGATGGCCAGCGCCTCGCGGCCCAGCTCCACGGTGTGCATCTCCACGGGACGCCGCACCTGGATCCCGCCCGAGGCGATCAGCGCCCGTGCGCGCTCGGCCGTGGGCTCGGGGGCGGCCTCCAGCACGTCGCTCAGCCAGCGCGACCCCTCCACGAACAGGCCGCGCGCCATCCAGAACCACCACATCGCGTTCGCCAGCCTGACCGCCGCGGGAGGGTCGTGCCGGATCGCGGAGGCGAGCGCCGCGCGCAGGTCGTCGTACTCGAGCTCGTACCGCTCGGGCGGCCACTCGCGCGCCGCCTCGGGGTTGATGTCGCGGTCCGCGTGCTCGGCGAGATCGAGGTACCAGTCGCGGTGGAGCTCCTCGACGCGCTGGCGCTCGCCCGCCGCGGCCAGACGCTCGCGCGCGTCCTGGCGCACCGTCTCGAGCAGCCGGTAGCGGTTGCCGGCGATGCCGGGCTCCACCTGGACGAGCGACTTCTCCACGAGCTGGACGAGCAGGTTCAGCGCCTCCAGGCCGCCCTCCGAGCAGAAGCCCTCCACTGCGGCCACGTCGAAGGAGCCGGCGAACATGCCGAGGCGGCGGTAGAGCATCTGCTCCTTCTCGCTCAGCAGCTCGTGGCTCCAGGCGAGCGTCGCGCGCAGGGTCTGCTGGCGGGTGAGGCCCGCGCGGCTGCCGCCGGCGAGCAGCGCCAGCGCGTCGCCGAGACGGTCGCGGATCTCGCCAGGGGAGAGCGCGCTGGTGCGCGCCGCGGCGAGCTCCAGCGCCAGCGGCATGCCGTCGAGGCGGCGGCAGATGTCCGCCACCGCTGCGGCGTTCTCCTCGCTCAGCCCGAAGCCGGGCACCGCCTCGGCGGCTCGCTGGCAGAACAGGCCGATCGCCTCGGAGCGTTCGAGGGCCTCCAGCTCCGGCTGCTCGGTCGGCTCGGGGAGCGACAGCGGCGGCACGCGCCACGCCACCTCGCCCTGGATGCGCAGCCGCTCGCGGCTCGTCGCCAGCACGTGCAGGTTGGGGCACGCGCGCAGCAGCCGGTCGGCGAGCCGGGCACAGGCCTCGATCAGGTGCTCGCAGTTGTCGAGCACCACCAGGAGCCGCTGCTCGCCGATGCGCTCGGCCAGCACGTCGGTCGGGTCGCGCTCCGAGCGCTGCTGCACGCCGAGCGCGGTGGCGGTCTCCTCGACCACGAGGGCCGGGTCGCCGATCGGCGCGAGCTCCACCACGCCAACGGCCTCGAAGGTGTCCGCGCGCCGGGACGCGAGCTCGAGCGAAAGGCGCGTCTTGCCGCAGCCGCCGGGCCCGGTGAGGGTGAGCAGGCGCGCGTGATCCAGCGCCTGCTCCAGCTCGCTCAGCTCGCGGCGGCGCCCGACGAAGCTCGTGAGCTGATGGGGGAGGGCACTTGGCAGCGGCGCGGGCGCGGGGGGCGGCGCCTCGCCGGTCTCCACGGTGCCGGCCAGCAGCTCGCGATAGAGGGCGCGCGTCTCCGGATCGGGGTCCGCCTCCAGCTCGCGCCGAAGCGCATCCCGCAGGGTCTCGTATTGCGCGAGCGCCTGCTGGCGGCGGCCCGCGCCGGTGAACAGCCGCATGAGCCCGCGGTGCGCGACCTCGTAGATCGGGTCCTCGATCACGGCGCGCTGGAGCGTCTCGATCGCGGCGGTTGCGTCACCCGCGCCGGCCTGCAGCTCCGCCAGCTCCACGAGCAGTCCCTTGTAGGTCTCGCGCAGCGATTCGCGACGCGCCTTCGTCCAGTCCTCGTAGCGGTCCTCCGGAAGCAGCTCGCCGGTGTAGAGCTCGAGCGCCGCCTGGTGGCGCTCCAGGCTCGGTTCCTCGCGCGCCGCCGCCGCGGCGGCCTCGAAGCCGTCCACGTCCACGCGCAGGGCGTCGCCGCCGAGAGTCACCACGTCGTCGCGCAGCGACAGCCGGGCCCCGGCCTGCTCGCCGAGCGCCCTGCGTGCCGTGTACATCACCTGGTGCAGCCCCTTCCCGGCCGGCTCGTCGCCGGGCCACAGCCACTCCACGAGCTGCTCCCGGTGCAGCCGCCGCTCAGGAGTCAACGCCAGCAGCTTCATCAGGCTCTTCGCGCGGCGCAGCCGCCAGTCGTCGTCGGGCACGGGGCTGCCTCCGACGCTGACCGCGAACCCGCCCAGGAGGCGAATATCCAGGGGGGCTTGTTCGAATTCGGACACGCGACGCTGAGCGTAACCCGATAATCGGCCTGTGATCGAGTTCGACGCCGACAATTCGCGCCGCCTCGAGCGGGTCTACACGACCGACGACGTGGTGACCCAGCGGCGTGCGACCCTGGAGGCGCTGGCGCTCGCTCCGGGCGAGCACGTGCTGGACATCGGCTCGGGGCCGGGGCTGCTCGCCCTGTCAATGGCCGAGGCGGTGGGACCGGAGGGGCGCGTCTGCGGCGTCGATCCCAGCGAGAGCATGCGGGCGTTGGCATCGTCCCGGCCGGCCCAGGCCCCGATGGAGTTCGTCGCGGGCGATGCGTGCTCGCTGCCGTTTCCCGACTCGAGCTTCGATGCCGCCGTCTCCACCCAGGTCTACGAATACGTGGCCGACATGCCGGCGGCCCTGCGCGAGGCGCACCGCGTTCTGCGGCCGGGCGGCCGGCTGCTCGTGCTCGACACCGACTGGGACTCCGTGGTCTGGCACTCGAGCGACCCCGACCGGATGCAGAGAGTGCTCGTGGCGTTCGACGAGCACCTGGTGGACCCGCACCTGCCGCGCAGGCTGCCGCGGCTCCTGGCGGACGCCGGCTTCGACCTGGCCGCGGCCGCGGTCGTGCCGATGCTCAACGTGGGCTACCGCCGCGAGACGTTCAGCGCGGGTCTCATCTCGATGATCTCCACGTTCGTGTCGGGTCGCGGCGGGGTGAGCGAGGAGGAGGCCGAGGCCTGGAAGGACGACCTCGTCTCGCTCGGCGACGACTACTTCTTCAGCCTGAACCGCTACCAGTTCGTGGCTACGCGGCGAGCGGCAGGCTGACCAGCAGCTCGGCGACCGTGGCGACCACGATGTCGGCGTCGAGCTCGTCCGCCGTGTGCGTGGTGGTGACCGCCGCGGTCATCGCGCCGGCGGCGCGCGCCGCCTGGAGGCCGAACGGCGCGTCCTCGATCGCCAGGCAGCGCTCGGGTGCCAGCCCGAGCAGCCGCGCTCCCTCCAGGTAGCAGTCGGGCGCGGGCTTGCCGGCAGTCACGGAGTCGAAGGTCACGAGCGCCGTCGGGGGCTCGATGCCCGCGGCGGTGAGCCGCGCGCGGGCCAGGCGGTCGTTGCAGGAGGTCACCACCGCGAAGCGCTGCTCCGGCACGCGCGCCCGCAGCTCGAGCGCTCCGGGCAGCGCGCGCACGTCGGCGGTGTCGGCCACCTCCCAGCCGTCGAGCAGGGCGGCCTCGGCCTCCACGTCGGCACCCGGCACGAGCAGCTCGATCGATTCGCGCGCGGGGCGGCCGTGGATCGTCCGGTCGATCAGCTCCCAGTCGAGGGAGTGGCGATCGGCGAAACGGCGCCAGCAGCGCGTGATTGCGGGCGTGGAGTCGACGAGCACGCCGTCGAGGTCGCAGAGGATCCCCTCTATGCGCACGCGTCCGCCAGTCGCGTCTGGGCGGTGTGCGGCTCGACCCGCGCGGCCAGCAGCGCGATGCCCGCCACGGCGGCGACCACAAGGCCCAGCCCCACGGCGAGCGACGAGCTGGCGCTCGAGACGAAGCCGATCACCGGCGGTCCGCTGAGGAAGCCGAGCCAGCCGATGCTGGAGACGGCCGCGACCCCGGCCGAGGGCGCGGCCGGGGACGCGCGACCCGCGGCGCGGAAGGTGATCGGCACGATGGTGGAGAGGCCCGCGCCGAGGACCGCCCAGCCGAGGACCGCGGTGACGGGCGTCTGCGTGATGAGAGCGGCTGCCAGCCCGGCGGCGCCCAGCGTTGCGCCCGCGCGCACGAGCGTGCGCGCGCCGAAGCGCAGCACGAGCCCGTCGCCCGCGAGCCGGCCCGAGGCCATCGCGCCGGAGAAGGCGAAGTAGCCGATCGCGGCCAGCCCCGGCCCGGCGCCGGTGGTGTCGCGCAGGAACACGGCGCTCCAGTCGGCGGCGGCGCCCTCGGCCATCAGGCAGCAGAAC
>Ga0134126_10009576_pt1 | contig 12201 bp, 13 predicted proteins | sample KB31752_FD_96881 | JGI IMG/M metagenome (GOLD analysis project Ga0134126, IMG submission 96881) | Terrestrial soil microbial communities with excess Nitrogen fertilizer from Kellogg Biological Station, Michigan, USA - KB3-175-2 | ecosystem: Environmental > Terrestrial > Soil > Unclassified ...
CCAGGATTCCGAGTCCGGCGTAGGCAAAGCCTTCATAGTCTCCCGCGCCGTGCGGAAGGTTGGGCAGGAAAGACGACCACGACCAGTGATCGGGCAGTGTGCCGCCATCCGGATTAAGCAGGGCGAGAAGGTTCAGGCGATAGACGCCGTACCCCCAACTGAGCATGTCGGAGCGGAGCGGGAAAAATCCCGCAATCCACAAAGCGCCGATCGCCACGCCCGGCACGGCGGCGATCTCCAGCGGCCAGGCCGCGATGCGGCCGTCGACGATCCGCCGGCGGACGAGGCTCGCGATCCAGATCGGCATGCACATACCGAGGAAATAGGTGTGGATCAGCGCGCTCAGTCCGAACAGCACCGTCCAGTGCAGCCAGCGCAACGGCCGCGTCGGGGCCCAGTAAAGATAGATCGTCGCGAGGACGATCCAGTGAGCGACGAGCGAATAGTGGACCGACAGCCGCCACAGCATCGGCGGCGCGCACACCACCAGTACCGCGAGCCCGAATTTGACCAGCGCGTCGCGACTGAAGAGGCCGACGATACGTGACGCGAAATACCCTTGCAGCAGGAAGCAGGCGAGGAGCCACCAGCCGGTGTACTGGAAGACGCGCGGCATCCACGGCGAGAACAATTTCAGCGGCAGCGCGAGGAGCGGAATCGAGTCTGAAAAGAGGATCGAGCTCGAAAATTGCATGCCGTAGTCGGGATTGAGACCGAGCGGCCATGTCCAGGGCGAGCGGCGGAAGAACTCCCAGCCCAGATAGTGCGTGTATCCATCCTGGCCCTGGGCTAGCCACAGCATGTTGGTGACGTCGAGAACCTGGGGGCCGACAATGGCGAAAAAGGCCACTCCGCCGACGACGACTGCAACGAGCCCATCGATCAGACGGTCATCGATACCGAGCCTGAGCGGCGCGTCCGACGCGATCTCGGTCACGCTCGGGCCCGCAGCTTCTGCTCTGCCGCCGCCCCGTCGTCGAGCCGGTCCCACTCGATCCAGCGCGGGCGTTGCTGCACGGTCGAATAGATCTTGCCGACATACTCGCCGAGGACGCCGATTGAGAGGAGTTGCACGCCGGCGAGGAAGTAGATCGGGATGACGGTCGAAGCCCAGCCGGGCACGGTGCTGCCGCGCAGCGCCGACCAGACGACGTAGCCCACCATGCCGATGCTGACGAGGAAGCTCACGACGCCCAGCACCGAGATCACCCGCAACGGAACGACGCTGAACGAGGTGATGGCGTAGAGCGCGAAGCGCAGCATGCGCACCAGCGAATATTTGCTCGCGCCGTATTGCCGTTCCTTGACGTCGAACGGCACCAGCCGGGTGTCGAAGCCGAGCATCGAGCTGATGCCGCGGATGAAGAGGTTGGTCTCGGGGAAAGAGAGCAGCGCGCGCATCGCTTTCTTGTCGAGCAGGCGGTAGTCGGCGTGATTGGGCACGACGCCGACGCCCATGCTGCGCATCAGCCAGTAGAAGCCGGTGGCGCTCGCCTTCTTGCCCACGCCGTCGCTGGCACGGTCGCGGCGCACGCCGAGCACGATGTTGGCGCCCTCGCGCCAGGCCGCGATGAAGCGCTCCATGGCCTCGGGCTCCTGCTGCAGATCGGCGTCGATCGAGATCGACACATCGGCGATGTCATGGACGGCGGTGATGCCGGCCAGCAGCGCCGGCTGATGGCCGAAATTGCGCGACAGCCGGAGGCCGCGAACGCGGCGGTCCACCTGTCGCGCCGCGCTCAGCAGCGCCCAGGTCGCGTCGCGGCTGCCGTCGTCGACGAAGAACAGGAAAGAGGCGGACGCGACGATGCCGCCCGCGACCATGCCATCCAGATGCTCGAGCAGCGTGTCCACGGTAAAGGCGATCGTCTCCTGCTCGTTGAAGCAGGGGACGACGATCGCCAGCGTCGGCAAACCGGGGTCTGCGGGCAGTTCGGTCAACGAAGCGCTCCTCGATTCGCGAGGAGTCTAGCGGCCAAAGGTATGCGACGTGTTGACGGCCGCGCCGGACCGCCGCTTCGTTGACGAAACGTTAACGCCGGCCGGGCGCTACTTCTTGAAGACGATGTGCGACTTGAGCTTTTCGCCGGTGTCGGAGCGGACGATGTCGACGTCGATCACGATCGAACTCGCCGAAAGCCGCATGATCGAGTTGCCGGTCCCGGCGACGGTCTTCATCTTGCTGGTGAAGACCACGCCGCCGCCGCTCTTCACGCCGACCACGGTCTGCCCGTTCGAACGCGCCTGATATTGCCGCGCCGCATCGACATAGGTCAGCACACCCGAATAGGTCTGGGGCCCGAACTGGCCGGCATCGCACGTTCCGCGGAAATTGATCTTGTCGCTGCCCGTGAGCGTCAGCGTGCAGGCGACGGAGCCGCTTTCGCCGCCGGTGATGGCGCCGGAGCCGGTCCAGGTGCCGGGGAGCTTGGCAAGGAACGCCGTCTCGGCCGGCCCGGCGAGAGCGGGGAGGGCGACGAGGGCGAACGCGGCGGTCAACATCGGGAGCGAAATGCGCATAGGGTGCCTTTCCTGCACAGGGGGAGGGCGTGCGGCGACGCGAAACCACACGGAAACGCGATTCGTACAATCAGGGGAGAAAAGTGGTGCTGCAAGAGAGGATTGAACTCTCGACCTCTCCCTTACCAAGGGAGTGCTCTACCACTGAGCTACTGCAGCAGAACCTAAAACCGGGCCGAAGCCCCTTGAAGGCGAGGCGGTTGATGCCATAGGCCTTGGGCCGACGCAAGCGCGAAAATCCGAGGTTCCCGCCATGTCCAAGGCCGACGAGAAAGCGGCGCGCGAGCAGAGATTGGCCACAAAGCTCCGCGAGAATCTCATCCGGCGCAAGGGACAGGTCCGGGCGCGTTCGGGGGCCGCGGACAAGGCGCCACCGGCGCCACCGGTCGGCAGTAAGGGTTCTTAATCGACCTCGGTTACGCTTCCGACCCTGCCTTGCAGCGCCGTGTCGAGTTGGGCTAGCACAGCGCGGGTTTGGCCCGCCTTTCGGGGATTTTTCCATGGATCGCATCCGCATCATCGGTGGCAACGAACTGCGGGGCGAGATCCCGATTTCGGGCGCCAAGAACGCCGCGCTGCCGCTGATGATCGCCTCGCTTCTGACCAGCGAGCCGCTGGTGCTGGAGAACGTGCCGCGTCTCGCCGACGTCAAGCAGCTCGAAAAGATCCTCGAGAACCACGGCGTCGACATCGCCGTGCACGGCCGCCGCGCGACCGACGGTTTCGACGGCCAGCGGATGACGCTGCAGGCAGGCGAGATCGTCGACACCACCGCGCCCTACGAGCTCGTCTCGGTGATGCGCGCGAGCTTCTGGGTCATCGGGCCGCTGCTGGCACGGGCGCACGAAGCGCGTGTCTCGCTGCCGGGCGGCTGTGCCATCGGCACGCGGCCCGTGGACCTGTTCCTTTATGGTCTCAAGGAGCTCGGGGCCGAGATCGATATCGACGAGGGCTATGTCGTGGCCCGGGCCCCCAAGGGCGGCCTGATCGGCGCCACCGTGCGCTTCCCGAAAGTCTCGGTCGGCGCGACCCACACCATCATGATGGCGGCAACGCTCGCCCGCGGCACGACGGTGATCGAGAATGCCGCGATGGAGCCCGAGATCGACAACGTCGCCAATTGCCTTGTGGCGATGGGCGCCAGGATTTCCGGCATCGGCACGCGCACGCTAACCATCGAGGGCGTCACCTCCCTGCATGGCGCGACCGTGGAGGTGATCCCCGACCGCATCGAGACCGGCACCTTTGCCATGGCGGCGGCGATGGCCGGTGGCGACGTGCTGCTGCGCGGCGCGCGCGCCGAACACCTGCAATCGGCGCTCGACGTGCTCGAGCAGGCTGGCGTGCACGTCAGCAGCGAAGTGGCCGGGCTGCGCATCAAGCGCAACGGCAACGGCATCCAGGCGGCCGACGTCGAGACCGATCCGTTCCCCGGCTTCGCGACCGACCTCCAGGCGCAGTTCATGGCGCTGATGACGATGTCGAACGGTGTCTCGCACATCCGCGAGACGATCTTCGAGAACCGCTTCATGCACGTCGCCGAGCTCGCCCGCTTCGGCGCCGACATAAGGGTCGAGGGACAGACCGCGACGGTCACCGGCGTGCCCGCGCTCAAGGGCGCACAGGTGATGGCGACCGACCTTCGCGCCTCGGTGTCGCTGGTGATCGCGGGGCTCGCTGCCAAGGGCGAGACCATGGTCAACCGCATCTATCATCTCGACCGCGGCTTCGAGCGGCTCGAGGAAAAGCTCAGCCGCTGCGGCGCCGAAATCTCGCGGGTCACCGGCTGATCGCCGTCGGGTTAGTGCCCGAGCACCCAGAGCCAGAAGGTGATGGTTGCGATTGACGCGACCGTCGAGATCAGGACGACATTGGCCGCGACGTTGACCGCGCGGTCGTAGTAGGTCGCGAACACGTAGACATTGATACCGGCCGGCATCGCCGCCAGCAGCACCGCATAGCGCACGAACTCCATCGGCGCGTGCAGCACTTGCGTTGCGAGCACGTAGACGATCGTCGGATGTACGACGAGCTTGAAGACGCTGTTGATGCTCGCCTGCATCCAACTGTCGCTGATCCGGTATTCATTGAGTGCGCCGCCCAGGCCGAAGAGCGAAGCCGGCAGCACCGCCGCCGACATCATCGACAGGAACGCCATTCCGGCTTCCGGCACCTTGATGTTGAGACGGTTGCCCACGGCGCCCACCACCACGCCCCAGAGCAGCGGGTTCTTGACGATACGCTGCAGCGCCACCACCAGCGTCTTGCCGAGCGGCGCCCCATCGCGCCGCATCAGCTCCATGATCAGCATGCCGAGCGTAATCAGCGTCGGCGCATGGAAGGCGATGATGGAAAACACCGTCGGCAACGCCGCGGGGCCGTAGGCGCGCTGGATCACCGGAATGCCCACCAGCACGGTATTGGTAAACATCGCCGAAAAACCCGATGAGACGCTTTCGCCGGGATGTTGCTTGAAGATGTTGCGCGCGATCAGCACGCCGCAGAGCAGCGAGAAGAGCGCGCCGGCATAGAACGGCACGATGACATTGGGGTTGAAGGTGCGGTTGAAATCGGAGGTCAGCATCGCCTGGCAGAGCAGGCACGGTGTCGCAAAGTTGTTGACAAAGGCGACCAGCGCCTTGGTCCCCTCGGCCGGAAACAGCCGCAGCCGGACGGCGAGATACCCCACGCCGATGATGGCGAAAACAGGTATGATGACATTGAAGATGTCGAGCATGGCGCTCTACAAGGCGGGAACAGGTCCGGCTTTGGTGGCGCGCGTTCATCGGACGGTCAAGCGCCGAAACGCATAAATATGGCACCCGCCAGTTGCGCAGCATCTTCGCGGACGATAACGAATTTGTCTGGGGAACGGCCGGCCATATGCCTAAACGCGACAATATCACCGACGTCTTCGTCATCGGCGGTGGCGTCAACGGCTGCGGCATCGCGCGCGACGCGATCGGCCGCGGCTATTCGGTATTTCTGGCCGAGATGGGCGACCTGGCCTCGGGCACGTCCTCAGCCGCGACCAAGCTGATCCATGGCGGCCTGCGCTACCTCGAATATTACGAGTTCCGGCTGGTGCACGAAGCGCTCGCCGAGCGCGAAATCCTGTGGGCCATGGCGCCGCACATCATCTGGCCGATGCGCTTCGTGCTGCCGCACCACAAGGGCCTGCGGCCCGCCTGGTTCCTGCGGCTCGGGCTGTTCGTCTACGATCACCTCGGCGCCCGCAAGCTGCTGCCGCCGACCCGCACGATCGACCTGCGCTCCGATCCCATCGGCCGGCCGCTCAAGGCGGGCTACAGCAAGGCCTTCGAATACTCCGATTGCTGGGTCGACGATGCCCGGCTGGTGGCGCTCACCGCCCGCGACGCGGCCGACCGTGGCGCCATCATCCAGACCCGCACCAAGGTGATCGGGGCGACGCGCGAGAACGGCATCTGGACGATCAAGCTGCAGAACCTCGACACCAACCTCAAGGGCAGCGTGAAGGCGCGGCTGCTGGTCAACGCTGCCGGTCCGTGGGTGGACGACGTGATTCGCCAGGCGTTGGGGCAGAACGAGGCCCACCACGTCCGGCTGGTCAAGGGCAGCCATATCGTCGTGCGCAAGCTCTACGAGCACGACCGCGCCTATTTCTTCCAGAACAAGGACGGGCGGATCATCTTCGCCATTCCCTATGAGCGCGACTTCACGCTGATCGGGACCACGGACCAGGACTTCACCGGCGACCCGCACGGGATTCGCATTTCCGACGAAGAGCAGGCCTATCTGCTCGCTGCCGCCAGCGAGTATTTCGAAAAGCCCGTGACCGTTGCCGATATCGTCTGGAGCTATGCCGGCGTGCGTCCGCTCTACGACGATCATGCCAGCAAGGCGCAGGAGGCGACACGCGACTACGTCATCCGGACCGAGGGCGATCCGACGTCCGGCGCCGTGATCAACGTCTTTGGCGGCAAGCTCACCACGCATCGGCGGCTGAGCGAGGAAGTGCTCGGCCACATCGAAAAGCTGCTTGGCGCCCGCGGCAAGCCGTGGACCAAGGGCAGCAAGCTGCCCGGCGGCGAGTTCGGCCCGCGGGAGTTCGACGTGCAGGTCGACCGCCTGAACGAGCTCTATCCGAGCCTGCCCGACCGGCTGCTGCGCCGCCTCGCCCGGCAGTTCGGTACGCGGGCGGCGACGCTGCTCGGCGCGGCACGCCGCATGGAGGATCTCGGCGAAGTCTTCGGCGCCGATCTGACCCGCCGCGAGGTCGACTATCTGGTCGAGAACGAATGGGCGCGCACCGCCGAGGACATCCTGTGGCGCCGGACCAAGCTGGGCCTGCGCGTCGGGCTCAACGACAAGGCGCGGCTCGAGACCTATCTCGCCTCGCGCTCCAGCAAGGGAAAGAAATGAGCGGTTACGTCCTTGCCATCGACCAGGGCACCACGTCTTCCCGTGCCATCGTCTTCAACGACCTGCAGCAGATCGTCGGCATGGGGAAGATGGAGTTCACCCAGCACTTTCCGGCGCAGGGTTGGGTCGAGCACGTCCCCGAGGAGATCTGGGCGACCTGCCTGTGGTCGATGAAGACTGCGCTCAAGAAGGCCGGCATTACCGCCGCCGAGATCGCGGCCATCGGCATCACCAACCAGCGCGAGACCACCATCATCTGGGACCGCGCCACCGGCAAGCCGATCCATAACGCCATCGTCTGGCAGGACCGCCGCACCGCCAAGCAGTGCGAGCGGCTGAAGCGCGCCGGCGCCGAAAAGCTGGTGACCCGCAAGACCGGGCTGCTGCTCGACCCGTATTTCTCCGGCACCAAGATCGGCTGGCTGCTCGATAACGTCGAGGGCGCCCGCAAGCGTGCCGAACGCGGCGAGCTCGCCTTCGGCACCATCGAAACCTACCTCATCTGGCGCCTGACCGGCGGCAAGGTGCATGCGACCGATGCCAGCAACGCCTGTCGAACGCTGCTCTATAATCTGCAGACCGGCGACTGGGACGATGAGCTGCTGCGGCTGTTCCGGGTGCCGCGAGCGCTGCTGCCCGAGATCAAGGACAACGCCGACGATTTCGGCACCTCGGACAAGGCCGTGCTCGGCGCCGCCATCCCGATCCGGGGCGCCGCCGGCGACCAGCAGGCGGCGACCATCGGGCAGGCCTGCTTCGCGCCCGGCATGATGAAATCGACCTACGGCACCGGCTGCTTCGCGCTGCTCAACACCGGCTCGGACATGGTGCGCAGCCACAACCGGCTGCTGACGACGCTCGCCTACCGTATCGACGGCAGGCCGACCTATGCGCTCGAGGGCGCCATCTTCATGGCCGGCGCCTCGGTGCAGTGGCTGCGCGACAAGCTGCGCCTGTTCAAGGATACCGCCGAGACCGGCGCGCTGGCCAAGGCCTCCGACCCCGAGGCCGCGGTCTATCTCGTGCCGGCCTTCGTCGGCCTGGGCGCCCCGTGGTGGGACAGCGACGCGCGTGGGGCGATCTACGGCTTGACCCGCAGCACCAGCGCCTCGGACCTGGCGCGTGCGGCGCTCGAATCGGTCGCCTACCAGACGCAGGACTTGCTGATGGCAATGCGCAAGGACTGGAAAGGGGCCAGCGATACCGTGCTCCGCGTCGATGGCGGCATGGTCGCCTCCGACTGGACCATGCAGTTTCTGAGCGACATCCTCGATGTGCCGGTGGACCGTCCAACCATCCTCGAGACCACGGCGCTCGGTGCCGCGTGGCTCGCCGGCTGGAAGGCCGGCGTGTGGCCCGACATGACGGGCTTCGCCAGGCACTGGGCGCTGGACCGTCAGTTCAATCCGTCGATGGATCCGGCCGTTCGCAAGCAAAAGCTCAAGGGCTGGAACCAGGCGGTGCGGCGGACCCTCAGCCGCTGAGGCCGGCGCCACCGGTGATCGACAGTGAATCGTGCTTCTGCCCGTCCTCAGGGGAGCCGCCGATGTCCTGCATCGTCCCGGTCGGGAACCACGCCGCGACCGGCCCGCCGGCGATGAAGCACCAGTAGATGCCGTAGCGCGACGTGCTGCCGGCAGGGACGTGGGCCACGGCGAGGCCGAATTCGACGAACTTGTCGCTCAAGAGCGTGGCCCGATGGCCGGGCGAATTGAGCCAGCCTTCGATCGCCTGCTGCAGGGTCTGCTGGCCGCCGGCGATGTTCTCGCCGACCGCGCCATGGTAGCCGGCGGCATCGGTGCGCTGGCGCAGCGTCAGCCCCACATCGTGCGCGAGCGTGTCCTTTTGCGCCATGAGGTTGGCCTGCGTCCGCGCGGCGGCCTCAAGTGCCGTGTTGTAGGCCAGCGGCTTGTGGTTGCCGTTGATCCGACGCGCTTCGTTGATGGCGGCAACGATCGCCGCCTGCGTCAGCTCCTGTGGCGTCGTGTTGCCGGCCGGCACGTTGCTGGAAATGCCGATCGAGGCACAGGCACTGAGCGAGGCGCCGGCACCGAGGATGACGAAGGCACGGCGGGTCAGGGACATGACGTGGAACCGGTTGAAATTGGGCGGACCATAACCGCGCGTTCTGGCCGGGAAAATGGCCGCGGTGTCGTGTTTGATGTTAATTAACGGCAAATCCAGGCTGCGCTGGCGCGCTGCCGCCGATCGGGCACACTCACCCTCAGAGGGAGTGCGTTCCGATGGCCCATTTGGACCTTGCCCACGCCGACATGAAGCCTGCGCCGATCGTGCGCTACGAAATCGCGCAGGAGTACAGCCGTGCCAAGACGCTGCTCGTCGGCTCGGTCATCGCCGCCGCGATGATCGTGGTGATGGCGGCGATGTTCCTGACGGCGGTGCACTGAGCTTCAGCGCGGCCTCACCTCGCCGGCGAGCAGCCGTCCCAACAACTGGTCGCGGTCAGCGCAGCGATGCTTGCGGCCTGGCTTGTCCCCGATGTCAGGCCGGCGGGGGATGGACCAAGGTTCATGCGGTGAGCTGGACCAGCCCGGTCAAATGGCCGCCTCGGGCTCCGCGGCGGCGGCCATGCAGTTCTGTATGGCAGGACCACATATTCTGCGGATTTTCCGACGCGCGGCCGGCGGCCATGTTGAGGCCATCGCCGCCGCCCGCCAATGGAGCCGCACATGTCCACCCTCGTCGAGACCTCGAACCGCTCAGCCACCGGCACCCCGCGCCCGGCCGGTCTCCTGCTCCGGGCCGAAGGCCTGCTCGTCGGCGTCGCGGCGATTGCCGTCTACACCTGGCTCGGCGCCTCGTGGTGGCTGTTTGCGGCGTTGATCCTCGCGCCCGACCTTTCGGCGTTCGGCTACATGCGCGGGCCACGGGCCGGAGCGGCCTGGTACAACGCCGCGCATACTTATGTTGCCCCGGCTGTGGTCGGGCTCGCCGGGACCTTCGGCCATCTGCCGCTGCTGCTCGCCGTTGCGCTGATCTGGACCGCCCATATCGGCCTCGACCGCGCCATGGGCTACGGCCTCAAGCTGCCGGGCGGCTTCAAGGTAACGCATCTTGGCTGAGGCTCAGGGCTGGTGCCCGGGGGCGGAATTGAACCACCGACACGCGGATTTTCAATCCGCTGCTCTACCAACTGAGCTACCCGGGCCCTTCGCTTTTGGCCCGTCGGGACCTTCGAAAGCCCGAGGCTTATAGGGGCTAGATCAGAGGCACGCAAGCCTCGATCCGCCGTGCCTTTCAGTCCTCGTCTGCATCGTTCGAAACCTCTTTCGGGGCCTCGTTCGTGGGCACCCGATAGCTGTCCGAAAGCCAGCGGTTGAGGTCGATATCCTGGCAGCGCGGCGAGCAGAACGGATAATTCGCCTGCGTTGCCGGCTTCCCGCAGATCGGGCATTTTCGCGCCGGTTTCAGGCGGACCACCTGCGCCATCAGACTGCCGTCAGCGTCGACTGATTGAGCCAGTTGAAATGCACCGGATAGCCTTCGCCGGCAAGCAGGCCCACAGTTTCATTGAGGGGCAGGCCGACGACGGCGGAGTAGGAGCCGACGAGCTTGACCACGAAGGCGCCCGCAATGCCCTGGATGGCGTAGCCGCCCGCCTTGTCGCGCCATTCGGCGCTGGCGAGGTAAGACTCGATCTCGCGGTTGGAGAGGCGCTTGAAGCGCAGGCGAGTCTCGACCAGCCGTCGCCGCGTGGCGCCGCCGGGCGTGATCATGGAAATGGCGGTGAAGACGCGGTGGTTGCGACCCGACAGGAGGCGCAGGCAGACATTGGCCTCCTCCATCGTCTCGGCCTTGGGCAGGATGCGGCGGCCGACGGCGACGACAGTATCGCCGGCGAGCACGAGCGCATTGTCGCCAATGCCGCTCGCCTTGGCCTTCTGCTGCGCCGCCAGCGCCTTCTGGTCGGCGAGGCGTTGCGCGAGCTTGCGCGGCAGCTCGTTCTTTTCGGGCGTCTCGTCGATATGGGCGGGGACCAGGTGCTCGGGCTCGATGCCGATCTGGTTGAGCAGAGCCAGGCGCCGCGGTGAGGCGGATGCAAGGATGAGTTCGGGACGTGTCGCCATGGCTATCGCTCTAGCGGATCAGGGGCGGCTTGTGAACCGGCGGCGACGAGCGGCGCCAGCCGTTCGCGCACCTGCGTCTGCAGGCTGTCGCGCAAGGTCCGGTAGGCGCTGAGCACGACTTCGCGGTTGCCCTCGGTTTCGGTGGGATCGGGCATCGGCCAGTGTTCGACGGCGCCCATCTCGAAGCCGCGCTTTTCGACCGCCGCCGGCGCATCGGCCGACAGGGTGACCACGAGGTCGAAATAGTTGGCGACGAGCTCGTCGAGGGTATGCGGCGTGTGCACCGACATATCGACGCCGATCTCCTCCATCACCTCGTGCACAAAGCTGTCGGCCTTGCCGGAGCGGACGCCGGCGGAACGGGCGATGACGCGGCCGGGGAAGAACTTGCGGGCGAGGGCGGCGGCAATGGGCGAGCGCACCGAATTCATCGAGCAGACGAACAGCACGGTCGGCAGATTACTGGCGCGCTCGTCGATGCGGCTCGCATAGGGCTGTACGGCGCAGATCAGGGTGAAGAGCCGGCGCGCCGTGTTGAGGTCGATCTCGAGCTTGTTGTCGAGCCGCGTCCGCAGCAGCTCGGCCGCCTCGTTGTGGAGGCCGCGACGGGCCATGTCGACCGTCTCGATCTGCGACGAGGAGGCTGTCTTGATCGCATCGTAATAGCTGTCGCGAATGCGGAAATAGTCGCGGATCAGACGGCGGAACGGCGTCAGCGACAGCCAGTGCGCCACGATCGGCTCGAAATTGTCCGGGTCGCGGATGTCGAGCACGATCGAGTTGCCGACGATCGAGATGTGGAGCGCATAGGGCCCGGTGGCGTTGACCCGCGCCGGCTTCAGCCGGTTGTCGGCGACGAGGTCGTAGATCGCCACCCGCCACTCATGCACCTCGTCGGGGTCGATCGAGGTGATGGTCGAGGGATCGAGCGTCACCGTGACGATCCGGTCGGTCTCGGCAAAGGCGTCGGGCGCGAGCACTAGCGATTGAGCCGGATCGACACCGACCGCCCGTGCGCCCCCAGCCCTTCGGCTTCGGCAAGCGCCAGGGCCGCCGGCCCGAGCGCGGCCAGCGCCTCGGGCGTGCAGGCGACCAGCGAGGTGCGCTTGAGGAAATCGCTGACGCCGAGCCCGCCCGAGAAGCGCGCCGCGCGCGAGGTCGGCAGCACGTGGTTGGTGCCGGCGACGTA
>Ga0134126_10009577_pt1 | contig 12199 bp, 16 predicted proteins | sample KB31752_FD_96881 | JGI IMG/M metagenome (GOLD analysis project Ga0134126, IMG submission 96881) | Terrestrial soil microbial communities with excess Nitrogen fertilizer from Kellogg Biological Station, Michigan, USA - KB3-175-2 | ecosystem: Environmental > Terrestrial > Soil > Unclassified ...
GCTTCGACTTGCGACTATCCTCCGACCGGTGCGGCGCCCCTTGCGATGCCGCCCCGGCGATCTGGCATGTGAACTTTGAACCGTTTGAACCGTGCCGTCAATTGCTTCACTTCTCACACAGCGCCTACGCGCTCGTCGTCCGACGTCGCGTTCCGGTTGCGATGTCACGGCTGATCCCGCGCTCTGTCTTTAGTTGCGGTGGATAGCGAACCCCGGCCGATCGGCCAGGGTAGACGCGGGCGGCGCGCCGCGCCTATGACCACGCAATCTCGCGACCGGCAGTCGCGTTGCCAGGAAGGAGGAGTTGCATGAGCGACGGAACACCCGCGCGGCCGCCGCGCAGCGCCGAGGCGCCCGAGCCGTTTCCGGGCCATGATGGCGGCCGATGGGCGCCGGTTCCGGCGAAGACCGTCGCGTCGTGGCCGGCGGGAGCCTTCGCCGAGAATTTGGCCATCGACGCCGACGGCATCGTGTTCGTCACCCTGCATTCGCACGATCGCGTCGAGCGCTACGATCCGCGCAGCGGCAAGGTCGAGACCTTCGCGCAACTGCCTGCGCCGGCGACCGGGCTGGCGCTCGGCGCCGGCGGCGCGCTGTGGGTGACCGGCGGGACGGTCGGCAAGCCGCCCGGCTATGTCTGGCGCGTCGATCGCAGCGGCACCGCCGAGGCCTGGGTGGACATCCCCGACGCGGTGTTCATGAACGGCTGCACGCCGCATCCCGACGGACAGAGCCTGCTCGCCTGCGAGAGCGCCACCGGGCGCATCCTGCAGATCCGCCAGGATCGGCGCGAATGGCGGACCTGGATCGCCGACGACCGGTTGCGCCCGAAAAACCCGCAGATGCCTGGCGCGAACGGCATCAAGCTGCGGAGCCGGCAAGCGTGGATTTCCGTGACCGACAGCAACCTCATCCTGCGCAGCGCGATCGGCGGCGACGGCGGCGCCGGCCCGCTCGAGGTCGCGGCGGAGACTCTGCGCGGCGACGATTTCGCCTTCGGCATGTCGGGCGCGCTCTACATCGCCACCCATCCGGCGAACACGGTCGTGCGGCTCGCGCCGGACGGCGCGCGCGTCACCATCGCCGGCCCGAGCCAAGGCGCGGTGGGCAGCACCGCCTGCGCGTTCGGGCGCGCCGCCGGCGACGAGAGGGCGCTCTACGTCACCACCAACGGCGGCCTCTGGGCGCCCTATCGCGGCGAGGTGCAGGACGCGAAGCTGCTGCGGCTGGAGGTCGCCGAGGCGGGCGCCAGGCTGTCGTCGACATGATCCAGTCGCCGGAGGCCGCCCGGTCGATCGGCGTCGTCGTCAGCTGCCGCGTGCAGCCGGGAAAAGCCGACGCCTTCGAGGACGGCGTGCGCGAGCTGATCCGCGTCGCCGCAAGCCAACCCGGGCGCATCGCCGCCGAGGTGTTGCGCGGCACGGCGGGCGCCAGCGGGCAGGAGTATCACGTCGTCTATCGCTTTGCCGATGCGGCGGCGTTGCAGGCCTGGGAGGCGTCGGCGGAGCGGCGCGCGCTGCTCGCGCGCATCGCGCCGCTGTTTCAGCAAACCGGCCGCCGCGGGCTGACCGGAATGGAGGCGTGGTTCGACCTGCCGAGCGGCCGGCCGCCGCCGGCGCGCTGGCGCATGGCGCTGCTCACCTGGCTCGGCATCTGGCCGCTGGTGAGCCTGTCATTGTGGCTGGTCGTGCCGCGCCTCATGAGCGTGCCGTTCCTGCTCCGCACCGCGATCAACAGCGCGCTGCTCGTCGCCGCCATGACCTATATTGCGATGCCGTGGCTGGCGCGCCTCGCCGCGCCCTTGCTGCAGCCGCCGGCAGCCGCATCGCTTGGGTCGACTGATTCACTGCGCACCGCACCGTCATCGGAGGACCAATGCCCGTAATCGCCGCCGGAAAAGGCATCGTCACGCATATCAACGTGTTCACCACGGCACCCGAGAAGCAGCAGCTCCTCATCGACTCGCTGACCGAGACGGTGAAGGCGGCGCGGAGCGTCAAGGGATGGCTCTCCGCCAGCATTCATCGCAGCCATGACGGAACCCGCGTCGTCAACTACGTGCAGTACGAGAGCCGCGAAGCCGCGCAAGCCGTGCTGAGGCACCTCGCCGCCGGCGGCTATCTCAAGCGCAACACCGAGCTCGGCATGGTCGCGCCCGGCCAATACGACGTGGTCTATACGCTGGACAAAGAATGAAGTTCGCGAGCGCGCCGAAGCGATCTCCCTCGGGCACCGCGCCGTCTCTGATGGAGATTGCCGCGGCGCCTCGTCATGACGTCGCCGTGCCTAATTGCCGAGTCCGACCAGCGTTTTGCGTTTGAGCATTGCGGCAAGGTCGCCGACATTCTTGAGGTCGGCGATCTCGGCAGCGGAAAACTGCGTTTGGAATTGTCTCGCTACCGTGAAGATCAGCCGGACGTGGCTCAGGCTGTCCCAATCCGGCACATCCTCGGCGGTGAGCTCGGGTCGCGCAACCAGATCGTCATCGTCGAAGACGTCGCGAAAGATCGCGGTAAGCTTGCGGTAGATTTCTTCCTCGGTCATTGCGGCGAAGCGGGCCGGTCATGGCGAAAGTCTTCGGCCAGGCGCCGGCCCAGCCAGTCGGAGAACGCGATCGAGCCGTTTCGGTTGAGATGGCTCGAGTTGTACCACCAGTCGGCGCGATCGATGTCGCCAGGGTACTTCCATGTGGGTGCATAGCGGCGATAGAAGTCGGCCTGCCTGGCTACGCCACTGTCGCGCCAGGCCGACATGTAGAGGAAGCGAACGGGAACCGCATGCTGCTTTGCCAGATCGAGGAGTTTCCGAAGATAGATCAGGTTGGCGCGGGGCTTTAAGCGCCACAGCGCGGCCTGTATCGCCAGCGGGAGGTGCGGGTTGGGTGCCCATATCAGCGTCGCCCGCTTCCGCTGGTCGGCTTTCAATTCGCTCTCTGACGTCGTCCCGTCATAGACGGCCGCCCGAAAGCGCCCGGTCGCCCCGACCTCGGGATTGTCCCAGTGCGGCCCGCGATAGGTGGCCGGGTTGAATTGCGTGCTGTCGCCAAAGACGCCCGGCGCCATCGTCCTGGCAAACAGCGAGAGCTGGCGCCCAGGCAGGCGCACCAGATTGGTGAAGTAGTTCGGATTGACGATCAGCGGCGCCTGCAACAGATCGCTCGGCTCGGCCAGCAACTCGAAGGACGGATTGAGCCGCCCGCCTTCGATCTCACCCATCTCGATGACCAGCACCCGCGGGCGGGCTTTTTGCAGGAGCTCCCGAGCGATCAGATAGTCCGCGTCTCGGCCGGTATCGGCGTGGCTGAAATTGACGACGTTCACCGCCTCGCCCGACGCCGCGGCGAAGCTTTTCTCGACCAGCGCGCTGTTGACGGCGAGCATGGTGCCCGATGTGCCAAAAAACGCCACATCGATCGGCCGCTTGTCGAAATGGATCCGCTCATAGGTCCATCCGTACTTCACGAAATCCACATCCGTCGAGCTCTTGAATCGCAGGTAGCGGTCATGCGGCAGCAGGCAAGCGCCGACGACGAGAAGCACCGTCGTCGCAATGATCACCGCAACGGTCGTGAGCACGAGACGCGAGCCCTGCGCAGCGAGGACAGGCGTTGTGCGCGAAGTTGACGGTTGGGTGAGCGCTGACATGCATGACCTTCGAGTCGAGTCAGCAAGTGCTCGCGGTTGCAGATGCGGCGCCGGACATCGCGTCGTCATGCGAGCTACCCGCGCGGCCACAAACATTCGCCGTCCGCGGTTGTTCCCGCGGGAACGAACCCGTCAAAGCGACCGTTTCCGAACGCTCCAGAACAGGCGGCGCATATGAGCGGAAATCTGCTGGCCGATCTGTCGTGGTTGCCGCGCGCCCCCCTCGATGTCGCAACGCGCTGCCGCGCGCTCAACCGCGAGAGGGAGAATCTCGGCGATCGCATCCGGGCGCTGGCGTCTTATGCCCTCGACGACAATCAGCTTGGCCGGCTCGGCAAAGTCATCATCCAAGCTCAGCTCGACGGCCGCTCGCTGGCGCCCCTAACGTCGTTTCGGCTCGGCGTGATCGGCAACGGGACCTTGGACTTCGTCATTCCTGCTCTTGTCGCCAGCGCCGCACGCCATGGCGTGGCGCTCCAGTGCATCAAGGGCAGCTATGATCAGATCCTGCAAGAGGCGCAGTCGCCCGCTTCGGCCATCCATGCCGCCCGACCCAACGCCGTGCTCATGGCGGTCGACTACCGCGGATTGCCGCTGCGCTTCGCGCCGGGCGACGCCGCTGCGGCCGAGGAGAGCATAGCCCGAAGCCTGTCCTTCATCACGGCGGCGCGCGCCGGCGTGGCGGAAAATAGCGCGGCGGTGTGCATCGTGCAGACGCTTGCGCCGCCGCCCGAGCCGCTCTTCGGCAGTTTGGATCGGGCGGTCGCCGGCACGCCGCGCAGCATCATCGAGACGCTGAACCGCGACATCGTCGCGAGCGTGCGACGCTCGCACGACGTGCTGTTCGACGTGGCCGCCCTGGCCGAGCTCGTCGGCCTGGCAAACTGGCATTCTCCCGCCGAATGGAACCTGGCGAAGCTGCCCTTCTCCAGCAGCTACCTTCCGCTCTACGCGGACCATGTCGGCCGCATCCTTGGCGCCATGCTGGGCAAGAGCCGCCGCTGCCTGGTTCTCGATCTCGACAACACGCTTTGGGGCGGCGTGATCGGGGATGACGGGGTCGAGGGACTGAGGATTGCGCAAGGCGACCCGGTCGGCGAAGCCTTCTTGAGCGTGCAGCGGGCCGCGCTGCTGCTGCGCGAGAGAGGCGTGATCCTCGCGGTCGCATCCAAGAACAGCGACGAGATCGCGCGCCAAGCCTTCCGGACGCATCCGGAGATGCTGCTGCGCGAGCAGCATCTGGCGGTCTTCCAAGCCAATTGGAGCGACAAGGCGACCAACCTCAAGGCGATCGCCGAGCAGCTTTCCCTCGGCCTCGACTCGCTTGTCCTCCTCGACGACAATCCGGCGGAGCGCGCGTTGGTCCGGCAGATGCTGCCGGACGTCGCGGTTCCGGAGCTGCCGGCCGATCCCGCGCTCTATGCGCGCACGTTATGCGCCGCCGGCTATTTCGAGGCGGTGGCGTTTTCCGGCGAGGACCGGGCGCGCGCCGATTTCTATCGCGACAATGCGCGACGCGCCACGTTGCAAAAGCACGCCGCCGACCTGTCGTCCTATCTCGAATCGCTGGGCATGAAGATCACGTTTCGGCCCTTCGACGAGGTCGGCCGCTCTCGCATCGTCCAGCTCATCAACAAATCGAACCAGTTCAATCTGACGACGCGACGCTACAGCGAGGCGGAGGTCGCCGCGGCCGAGCGCGATCCGGATTGCTTCACGCTGCAGGTGCGGCTCGCCGACATCTTCGGCGACAATGGCATGATCAGCGTCGTCATCTGCCGCCGCCGCTCCTCGGCCTGGCATATCGATACCTGGCTGATGAGCTGCCGGGTCCTCGGGCGACAGGTGGAGAGAATGGTGCTGCGCGAGATGCTTCACCACGCCGCCCGGCACGGCATATCGAAGCTGATCGGCGTCTATCGCCCGACCGAGCGCAACAAGCTGGTCGAGGACCATTACGCGAAGCTCGGTTTTACCCGGGTGGCCCATCACGACGACGGCTCGACCGAGTGGGAGTTGAGCGCGGATTGGGAGATCCCGTCCGCGCCAATGGTGGTCGAGCGCGCCGACTTTACCGGCGTCGACAGCGAGACGGTCGCGGTCGCTTGACCGCGCGACACCAAAACGCCTTGGCCTGAGGCTCTGCGACGTCCACCGGCGGCGCCGGTGTGCGCTCCGACAGGGCGTATGAGGGGCCAGGATGACCGTTCCGTCCGTTGAGTTCCTGCTCTTCTCGGCGCTCGTCGCCGTGTTATTCCATGCCTCGAAAGCGAAGGCGTGGCGACTGCTCGTCCTGGTCGGCGCGAACCTGCTTTTCCTGATGAGCTTCTCGACCAGCCCGACGGCCTTTATTCCCTTCTTCGGCTTCCTCCTGCTCGGCTATGTCGGCATCCGCACTGTGCAATCACGCCGGTTGCCGTCCGTATTCGCGGCCCTGGTGGTGACCGTGGTGGCGGTGTTCTGCTGGCTCAAGCAATACGCCTTCATCCCAAGCGCCGCTTTCCCCGCCTTTCCCTACCTGACGATCGGACTCTCCTACATCTTCTTCCGGGCCTTGCATCTGATCATCGACGCGCACCAAGGCAGCCTGCCGGCTCGCGTCGGGCCGCTGTCTTATCTCGCCTACACGCTCAACTTCACGAGCCTCGTATCGGGCCCGATCCAGCGCTATCAGGATTTCGAGCGGCCCCCGTCGGCGGACGGCGTCGCTCTCGACCTCGCTGCGGTCGGGGAGGCGTTGGAGCGCATCGTCATCGGCTTCTTCAAGGTCACCGTGGTTTCCTCGGCGCTCTTCGCGCTCCACCGCAGCAGCATTCACGCGCTGTCGGCGGACCAGCCGTTCGTGACTCGCGTCGCGCTCGGCTTGGCGGTCGCCACCATCTATCCGTTGTATCTCTACGCCAATTTTTCCGGCTACATGGATTTTGTCATCGGCGTCGCGCGATTTTTCGGCATCCGGCTTCCGGAGAATTTCGACCGGCCCTTCGCGTCGGAGAACTTCCTCGATTTCTGGAGCCGGTGGCACATAACGCTTTCGACCTGGCTGAAAACCTATGTCTACAATCCGCTGCTGATGGCGCTGATGAGCCGCTTTCCCGCGCCGCGCCTGGCGCCGTTCCTCGGCGTGGCTGCCTTCTTCGTCACCTTTTTTCTGATCGGCGTCTGGCACGGACAGACCTCGGAATTCCTGATCTTCGGCCTGCTGCAGGGCCTCGGCGTCAGCCTCAACAAGCTCTATCAGATCGAGATGGCGCAAGCGCTCGGTCGCGCTCGCTACCGAGCACTGTGCGCGGTTCCGATATATCGCGCCTGTTGCCGCGGGCTCACCTTCGCCTGGTTCAGCCTGACCCTGTTTTTCTTTTGGTCAAGCTGGGGTCAGATTGGCCAGTTCGTGCACGCGCTCGGCGTCGCTGGCGTGATCGTGCTTTGGATCGCGACGACAGCCATCGCGACCGTCACGCTGGCCGCCTATGAAGGCGCGCGCGACCGGCTGCTTCGCGTTGGCTGGGACAGGAGACCGCTTCTCGTCCACTGCGCGCGCACGGCGATCGATACCTCCGCCGCCGTCCTGATCCTGCTCACCAACGTCCCGCCGCCCGATCTCGTCTACAAAGGATTTTGACGATATCGCCGCACGCCGGCCAAAGCGGTCTTGGCGAGCCCAGTCCTATCCGCGCCGCGCTCCCGCGCTTCGTTGGGCTCAGGGCGCGGCGCCGCCGGCCAGCTCGGCGAAGCGTTTGAGCAACTCCGCCCAGCCGTCGGGCGAATCGATGCCCGCCCTGAGGGCCGCGGCGGTGTCGCCGGCGCGCTCGAGGTAGCGATGCTCGAGCTCGACGCGGGTGAGCGCGGCGCCCTCGGCGATGAACGTGATCTCGACTTCGGTGACGAGGTTGGGGTCGACCTGGAAGTTGCCGTTGAGCTGCCACGACAGGAGCAGCCGCGTCGGCGGCTCCCACGCCAGCACCTTGCCCCAGTCGCATTCCGAGCCGTCCTCGCCGCGCTCGAACCAGCGCCCGCCCAGGCGCGGCTCGATCAGCACCGTCTGCTGCCGCGTCCCCTTGAGGATCGAATGCTGCTTCGGCCACCACGCGCTCGCGGTGAAGAGTTCGAAGGCGCGTGACGGCGGCGCCTTGACGCGAATGGTCTTGCGGACGGGCGCGAACGCGACGACACGGCTCATCTTCGACCTCTCCTGCGCTGCTTCGTTCGTCTCGGCGTCGAGGCGGCGGCGTCGGCCTCGACGGCCGCCGCGAAAGCATCGAGCGCGCTGTCCCACAGCTCGTCCAGCCAGCGTCTAAGCGGCCCCAAGCCGCCGGGATCGATGGCGTAGATGCGCTTCACTCCCTGGCGCTGCTCGTGCACCAGCCCCGCCTGCTTCAGCACGCTCAAGTGCTGCGACACTGCCGGCCGGCTGACCGGCAGGCCGCGGGCGATCTCGCTCACCGCCTTGGGACCGCTGCGCAGTCGCTCGAACACGCGCCGTCGGGTCGGGTCGGCCAGCGCCGCCAGGGCGGTGTCGTACGGCACGCCGGGTCCTATGCCGCTTTGCGCAAGGCTTCGGGCGGCAGCGTGGCGCGCAGGCTCGGCCGTTCGTTCATTCGAGCGAGCCACGCCATGAGCGCGGTGCCCTGCAACGCCGCGCGGCCTTCCGGCGTCGCCGCCACATAGTCGAGCTGGGGCGCGAGCATCAGGTCGGCGAGCGACACCCGATCCCCGGCCAGGAACGCCTGATCGCCGAGCAGGCGATCGAGCGCACCGATGCAGGTCGGGAGCTTGGGCGTGACCGCGGCGATCGCCGCCTCGTCGGGCCGGAGGCCGAGCAGCACCGGCCCGACGATGCGCTGGAAGACGAGCACCCGGGCGATCTCCGGGAACAGGTACCAGTCGTTGATGCCGATGGCCTGGTTCATGCGCGCGGCGGCCGCGGCGTCGGCGGGCTGCAAGGCCGGCTCGGGAAACACGGCGTCGATGTAGCGCATGATCGCCTGGGTCTCGTAGAGCTGGAAGCCGTCATGCTCGAAGGCGGGAATCCGCCCGAACGGATGGAGCTTCAGGTACTCGGGATTCTTGGCCTCGCCCGGGCCCATGGCGCGCAGGCGATAGGGTCGGCCCTTCTCCTGCAAGGTCGCGAGCACCGCGCGCAGGAACGGGCTGCCAGGGATCCCATGGACGACGATCTCGCTCATGGTCTTTCTCCTGTTGGGTAAGTCATGGCTTACTGTAAGCCGAAACTTACGGAATGTCAAGCCTGGCGTGGCGCCGGGCGGCGCGCTCGCTTTCGCCATCGCGGACGGGCACCGCGGCAGGCGCGCGTCGCCCGACGACGCTGATGCGAACTCGAGCTCCGGCTCTCGCACGTACCTGAAATCCAGCGACTCGGGCAGCCGATTACCGTTATCGACAATGGACGGGACACGGCAAAGGCTATAGGGTGACGTCACCGTCAGTAGCGGCACGCTGGGCGCTGACGGCTGAGAGACACGACCTCCCCTAAGCGACAGGGTTACGCGCACTCCCGCCCGCAAGGCTGAGGGGTGTGCCATGACATCGTATCGCTTGTATTTCCCCAACTCGGCGTCTGCCATTGCGGGCGCCGCGACGATCGTGACCGCGGACACCGACGCCTCCGCCCTGCAGGGCGCCCACTCGATCTTCCGCGCGAAAAATGCCCGGTTCGCCGGGTTCGAGCTGTGGGACCGCGGCCGCCGCATCCGCCGCTGCGTGAAAGCATAGTGAACCATGGATGCCGTCGCTCTGCGCCAGAAACCCTGCGGCTGCGTTTCGGCGCCGGCGCATGCAGTCGAGGTGGCCGCACGAGCCGGGCTGAACCCGTCCGCACAGGTGGCAAGGCGGATAAATGCGCGCACGCGCCTTCCTGAGATCACATCCTAAGCTGGTATAAACATGGGGTTGCCGCCGGAATTCTCCCTGCTTCATTCGGATCTCAATCAATTTCTCTTCGCGACGCTCGGCCACGAGCGGAGCGGAGCTCCGCTAACCGTCCTCTCGGCGCTCACGCGCCTCAACATCGATCCCTGGGTTGAGGGTGCGCAGCTGTCGCGTCTGTCGAGGGAAGAAGCGGCGCAGTTACTCGTTCCGCTGATCGCCAGCTTCGCCGAGGAAGAGCGCGCTTCGTTGGATGTCCAGGCAATCGCCGCTCGGTTGGCGGAGCTACTGCCGATTCCGGTGAGTGTCGCACCGCCCGCGCCGAGCGCGCGCGGCAATGGTCGATGGATCAGACGTCCGCCGATCTGGCTGTTCTGGCTAGGTCTCGGCCTGTTGCTCGCCGTTGCCGCAGTCCATGGCTTTCTGCCTTGAAAGGGCGCACGACCTCGTCGTCGCAATGCTCATCGTGGGCCGGCTCATGTTCGTCTAGGTGCCGCCAAACGCGTCAGCCGTCGTCACTCGGTAGCTTCACCGCCGCGAGCGCTGTCGGTCCGCGGGGTTGCTGGATGGCCGTGGACGGCGTCGCCGGCCGGAAGCGACGCGCTTACAACGACGGTGAGTAAATCGGCCAGCGGCAGGAGCGGCGCCGTGGAGGGCAGGCGGTCAAGGAAGCCGCCTCGAGGCCCAGTTTTTTGCCGAACCGGCGATGCTGGATCATGGTCGCGATGGGCACGCTCGGGCGAAGCAAAGCGAACGATCGCGGCTCAATGACGCGACAATGAGCGCCCCCCACTCTCCGGATCGGATCGGTAGGGTCCACGGCACCCGCATGGAAGCCTGCTACTTTGGCTGCGCCTCGGGCTTTGGCTGCGCCGGGCGCTTTGGCTCGGGAGTTGATAACGGCGGTAGCGGCGCGGTTTCCGCCTTCAGCTTTGCCTGGGCCGCGTCCGCGACGCACGCCTTGTATGCCTTGCTTTGGTGGTTCATGTAATCGCAACGGTCGTAGGGCGCCGCCGATTCAGCGCGGGCCGGCGACACGGTCGCCAGAGCGAGAACGGCACAGGCGCCGGCGTAACGCGGCAGCGACATCTTGATTGCAACAAGCAACATCGGCCCTCGGGCAAGACCGCGCGTCAACGACGTAGCGGCTTCGCCAGATCTCCTCCTCGTCCACATGGGGCATCAGGTCCCATCGACGTCTCTTGCCAGGGCTGCGGCGAGCTCGGCGGCGTCGACGTCCATCACCTGCTCCAAGACCAAGCTGCCGGGCCGTCCCGGCAACCGTATCAGCGTCGAAATTCGCCGGTACGCGGTGAGGGGTCCATTGCCAATGGGCTCCTCGTCAGTCTCCACCGTGTAGCTTCCGGCCGGCTGCGGCTCGCTCAGCCCGCTCAGCATGAAGGGCCGGGTGAAGGTCACCGTCCGGCTTATCGTGCGCATGGTCATCGGATCCGTCCCTCGCTAGAGCGTCCGCACAACCGCATAGGCGACGATCATTATCAACAGAGCAGCCGGTAACAGAACCGGTGGCACCAACCAGCTTTCATGGCGCGCTCCTCGATCTCGGCTTTGCAAGCGTCTTGTTCATTCCAGGCGAGACACCTTGACGTCGCGCTTTGATGTCGCGCTTCCTCACGGAGGCTTTACTGCCTGACGTGAAATCCGTGGCGCGAGGCAGTGCGGGAGCGTGTCAGCGGCGAGAGCCCGACACCATCCGCTCAACCGCTCTAGCGCCAGCGCCGCGTGCGGTTTCGCATCGGTCCGGGTGCCGCGCGTTCGTCCTTGTGGCGAAGGCTGATCCGGCCCTTTGTCAGATCGTAAGGCGTCATCTCGACGGTGACGCGGTCGCCGACCAGCATGCGGATGTGGTGCTTCTTCATCTTGCCCGACGTGTAGGCCAGCGTCTCGTGCCCGTTGTCGAGGTTGATGCGGAAGCGTCCTTCGGGCAAGCGCTCCAGAATGGTCCCGTCGAGCTCGATGAGGTCTTCCTTGGCCATTCAACCCTCCAAAGCGGAGGGGGACGGCGCCCCGCCCCCCAACTCCTACTCTTGGCGCAGGTTGACGGCCGAGGTCTTGCCTTGCTGGCCGCGCTCGAGGTCGAAGTTCAGCTTCTGGCCCTCGACCAGGTTGCCGATGCCGGCGCGCTCGACCGCGGTGATGTGCACGAAAACGTCCTTGGACCCGTCCTCGGGCTGAATGAAGCCGTATCCCTTTTGCGGGTTGAACCATTTGACAGTGCCGACAGCCATAGAGGCCTCCGTAGATGCGTTAAGACGCCCGCGAGGTCGCGCGGGAGCGAAGCAGCGTCAGCCTTTTGGAATCTTGATGATGCGCCCAGCGGGCGGAACGGCAAGCGCCGAAGCGGAAACTGATTCGTCCAACATGGTGTGCCGCGCGACCACATGCAAGGACTATTTCGCGCGGGCGTTGCCTCTGTAGGCAGTCGGCGGCTGTCTGCTTGTGAAGCCGCCGTGAGCGTCGGTGCTGCCGAATCCGCTCTGTACCGATGAGCGGGCTAAGCTCGGCCAGTCTCGCGACTGCCGCTCTCGACCGCTTATCGGCGCACCAGCCGCGTGCGGATCTTGATCTCGTGCGTCAGCGTCATGTGCACCGGGCAGCGGTCGGCGATGGCGAGCAAACGTGACCGCTCGTCGTCCGAGATCGCGCCC
>Ga0134126_10009578_pt1 | contig 12199 bp, 12 predicted proteins | sample KB31752_FD_96881 | JGI IMG/M metagenome (GOLD analysis project Ga0134126, IMG submission 96881) | Terrestrial soil microbial communities with excess Nitrogen fertilizer from Kellogg Biological Station, Michigan, USA - KB3-175-2 | ecosystem: Environmental > Terrestrial > Soil > Unclassified ...
ACGCAGTGCATCGGCAGCTCCGACGCCGGTCTCCGGATCCAGCCGCAGCTCGCCGCTTGCATCGTCGTACGAGAACAACTCGGCGTATCGACCCCAGTCGACGACCGTCTCGAACTGACGGCGTGCCTCGCCGCCGGAGAAGGCTTCTTCCAGCTCCTCCATGAGGCGGTCCGAGTCGAGCGTGCCTGACGGAGACGCGTCGAGCTCGCGCACTATGTGTCGCAGCAGCGACACGTGCGCCAGGGCATAACGCCGGAACATCGCCTTCTCGATGTCGAGATCGGCGTCGGCAAACTCGATTCCCGGTTGTGTGATGACGACCGCGCGATCCTGGAGATCGGCGAAGCCGAGCAGGTCGCTTGCTTCGACGATGGCGAGCACGTCGTCGCTGCGGAGCTGAAGATCGCGTGCGAGATCGTGCACGTTCGCACGGCCGCCCATCGTCGAGAGGTACTGCACGAATCCTGTGAGATCGTCGATCCCGACGTCGGGCAGCACCTGATAGCGCCGCGGACGCTCGACCCGCGTAGGCGTACTCGGGCGGCCGACGAGCGTCGACGCATCCTCACCCGGGTTGGTCATCACGCGATAGATCGCGTCGACGAGATGCTGCCGCGCGGGACCGTGATGCGCTCGCTCGTGCGCCGGCAGTCCCGGCAGCTCGATCCGGATGTGCCCCGGGTTCGCGCCGAACACCAGAATGCGATCGGCCAGCGTCACTGCTTCCTCGATGTTGTGCGTGACGAGCAGCACCGCCTTGGTAGGCATCGAGCGAGAGCTCCACAGCTCCTGCAGCTCGGCGCGCAACGTCTCACCGGTCAACACGTCGAGAGCGGAAAACGGCTCGTCCATGAAAAGCACTTCCGGCTGCACCACCAGTGCGCGCGCGAAACCGACGCGCTGCTTCATGCCGCCGGAAAGTTCTTTCGGAAACGCTTCCTCGTAACCGTCGAGTCCGATGAGGTCGATCGCGGCAATCGCGCGTTCCCGGCGTTGATCGGAAGGAACACCAGCCGCGAGCAGACCCAGCTCCACGTTCTGCAGAACGGTGAGCCACGGAAACAACGCGAAACTCTGGAACACTATCGCGACGTTCGGATTGATTCCGGTGAGATCCTCACCGTGGGACAGAACGCGCCCCGAGGACGGCGGCATCAGTCCCGACAGCAAACGCAGCAACGTCGATTTCCCGGATCCGGATGGACCGAGCAGCGCGACGAATTCGCCAGCGTGCAACGCAACGCTGACGTGATCCAGCACGGGTGTGCGATCGTCGCCGTAATACTTGTCCACCGCGCGTGCTTCCAGTATTACCGCGCCGCGCTCGTTCGCCGGTGGTGCAGAGATGGCCGTTGTCATGCTGCTTGCCTCATTCCAGACGATAACGCGATTGTGCGATGCGGTACAACCTGCGCCACACGAGTCTATTCCCGAGTATCACGACTGCCGCCATCACGAGCGTGGAAGCCAGAAGCAGCGGAAAATTCTGTGCGTCGGCGGCTTCCGCGATCAACGCCCCCAATCCGACGGTGCTGATCTTGTGGCCCGCGAATATCACGTACTCGGAAACGATGCTCGCATTCCACGCGCCGCCGGTCGCGGTGATCAATCCCGTGACCAGGTAGGGAAAGATCGCCGGTATGATCAGCAACTTCCACCGACGCCAGCCCGTGAGCCCGTATACACCAGCCGCTTCCTTGAGATCGGACGGGATCGCCATCGCTCCAGCAATCACGTTGAACAGAACATACCACTGTGTACCGAGCACCATCAACGCGATGGCGGCAATGTTGAGGCCGCCCGGAAGTGACAGCAGTATGAGTAGAAGAACGGAGAACAGTGCAGTTGCGGGGATCGACGCGATGACCTGCACCACCGGCTGCAACCTGCGCGACCATTTGGGGCTCATCCCGACGGCGACACCGAATGGCACCGTCCACGCCGTCGCGATGATCAACGCTGCGAGCGTGCGACCAAAAGTCGCGAGCGTGGCGACGAATATCGTCCACCATGTTCTTCCCGTCAGACCCGACACCGCGTGGAACGCGGCGAAACCGCCCCAGATGACGATCGCTACCGCCGCCAGCCCAAGGAGCAATCCTGCGAGCACACGCATCCATCGGGGGACAATCGGCATGGAGCGCTTGCGCGGCTCACGGGGCCGATCCAGCGATTTCTCTATCGGAGCCACCGTATGATCGTGCAGCCACGCGACGAGCGAGGAGTTGCGCAGCAGGTCCAGCATCCAGGATTCCGAAGCGTCACCGCCGGACTGCTCGAACTTGAACTTGTCCGACCACGCAACCAACGGGCGCCAGAGTATCTGATCCAGCAGTACGATCACAGTAACGAGGGCGACAATTCCCCATATTATCGCACGCGTGTCGCGCGCCTCCGAGGCTGCCGCGAGGTACGAGCCAAGACCCGGGAGACGCAGGTTGTTGGCGCCGAGTACGAATTGCTCCGACGCCATGAGAAAGAACCAGCCTCCCGCCCAGCTCATCATGCTGTTCTGGATCAGCGCGATTGCGCCGAACGGCAGCTCCAGCCGCGTGAACCGGCGCCAGAGCCCCAGTCGATACACGTCGGCGGCCTCGTTGAGCTCGCGCGGAATCGTGGTGAGCGACTGATGGAAACTGAACGCGAGGTTCCAGGCCTGGCTGGTGAAGATGAGCAGGATCGCGGCGAGCTCGAGCCCCAGCGTGCGCCCTGGGAAGGCGGCAGCGAGTCCAAGCACGACACCTGGCATGAACGACAGAATCGGAATGCTCTGAAGTATGTCCAGCACCGGGAGCATGATGCGTTCGGCGGTCCTGCTCGCGGCCGCGGCGCGCGCATATACGAGGCTGAAGACCAGCGACACCACGTACGCCACGGCCATGCGCAACGTCGACAGTCCCGCGTACATCGGGAGCAGCGAGATCGACGTATCGATTCGCACATTCGGCGAGAGTGGCGAGCTCCAGCGAGCCGCGGCGCGCGCGATCCCGAACGCGATGGCTGCCACGAACAGCACCAGCAGCAGGTCCAGCCACCAGGGTGTTGGACGCACCCCGCCCCGTCGATCGGCTGCGTTCGCCTGCGTGGGAATGGGTAGGGGCTGAAGCATGGCGGCTCTGGTGGAGCGGGAGAATACCCCTCGGCCTCCTACGGCGTCAACCTCGGCGTCAACCTCGGCGCCTATCCACGCTCAGTCGCTGCTCCTGGCAAACCGTCTGTCGCGAGCGCGTGACATATCCGATACGAGCCCGCCATTGCGGAGCGGGCAAGGATATGGAGGTGCGTCATGTCGTGGAAGAGTGGCTTTACGGATCGGGCCGAGGATGCGCTGGGGATTACCAGAATCGCGTTGAGGCGGCGCCCGTCGGCGTTGGCAAGTACGGAGCTCCTGCGGGCCATTGAAGGATGCGGGCCGTCACTCGCGCGGGGTGTGCTCACCGCGCTCGACGTGAATATCGACGAGATGCTGGAGCATGCCGATGAGATTGCCCGCGATCGCGAAGCGAATCTGCGCCTCCGCAGATTTCCGGTCAGGCCGGCTTCGCTCGAAATGATAGTGCGGCGCGCCGAGGAGGAAGCGGCGATGCTCGGCCACCGCCGGGTTGGAACGGAGCACCTGTTGCTCGCGATCATTTCGCTGCACGATGATCCGGCTACGACGGCGTTGCGCGCAGATGGGGTCACGCAGGATACGGCGCGCGGAACGATTCGGAGGTTGCTCGTTTCATGGACCGACAACGGAACCCCGCGGCCACGCGTGAGCGCGGCGTAGCAACGCCGCGCGCTTATGCGGGATGATTTGCGGTAAACTCCCGCAGCGCATCCATCGCGATGTTCCCGCCGCTCAGTACGGCGATCGTCTCGCCGCTCGGCTTCACCTTTTCCGCCAGCAGCGCGGCGAGTGCGGTCGCACCGCTTGGCTCCGCGACGAGCTTCAGTTCGCGAAATAGATAGGCGGCGGCTTCCGCGATCTCGTCTTCGGTCACCGTGATGATCTCGTCGGCGTAACGGTGCAGGTGCGCGAAGTTGAGCGTGCCGATCTTCACCGCCAGCAACCCGTCGGCAGCGCTCCGCGCTCGGTCGATCGCCACGGGCGATCCGGCGCGCCAGGCGGCCGAGAGCTTCGCCGCACCTTCGGGCTCGACGACTATTACTCGCGCAGCGGGGCGCATCAGCTTGACGATCGTCGCGATCCCCCCGCTCAATCCGCCGCCACCGACGGGAACGACGAAAGTCATCGCGTCCGGCTCGTCGGCGAGTATCTCGAGGCCGCAGGTTGCCTGCCCCGCGATGATCCGGAGGTCATCGTACGGCGGAACGATCGCCGCTCCAGTAGTGCGAGCGAGATCCTGCGCGGCGGACATGCGATCATCGGTCGTCGTGCCGGCGAGCACTGCCGTCGCCCCCCATCGCTCGACGCCGGCGCGCTTGATCGGTGTTACCGTCGTCGGCATCACGATAGTTGCCGAAATTCCGAATATGGCCGCGACGCATGCAACGGCCTGCCCGTGATTTCCCGACGACGGTGCGATTACACCGCGCGACCGATCTGCCGGATTCATCGTCGCGATGTAGTTGTAGGCGCCGCGAAACTTGAACGAGCCGGTACGCTGAAACGATTCGGCCTTCACACCGCACGCAACTCCGAGTCGTTCGGCAAGATCGAGTGCCGGAATTATCGGCGTGTGAACCGCCTGCCCCTGCAGTCTCGCCGCCGCGGCATCGACATCCGCGCGAGAGATGAGTGTGGCGTCGCTCACGCGGCTGCCTCCGGACCGATCGCCTCGACCGCGGCGATAGCCTGAATCTCGATGAGCATTCCGTGTCGCAGCTCGCCGCTTGGCACGATCGCGCGCGCGGGACGGTGATTGCCCATCACACGCGAGTAGACCGCGTTCACCTTTCCCCACAGCGATACGTCGGACACATAGACCGTCATCTGGACCACGCGATCGAGGCTCGTTCCAGCTGCGCTCAGAATCGCGCCAACGTTGGCGAGCGCCTGCGCGGTCTGGTCTTCTATCGGGCCGGGCTCACGCGACGGATCCCTGGGGTCGATCGGCAGCTGGCCGGCTACGAACACAAAACCGCCGTGCACGACTCCCTGTGAATAGTGTCCGGCGGGTATCGGCGCGTCGGGCGTGGAGATGAATTTCATGTGACTCGTGGTTGGATAGTGTCAGCTGCTCGATGCGTGTACCGGAATGGCGTGACCGCGCGCGGCAATGATCGACGTGACGCACGTGACTGCCTGCTCGATCGTCACACGCGCGGTGTTGAACTGAACGTCGAAGAGCAGCGGGTCGGCCCAGTCCTGATGATAATAGCGCTGGACGTACGCCTGTCGCTGACCGTTGATGCGTCGCGCGTTGGCCGCAGCTTCCTCGGGCGTCCCGCCGTCTCGTGCGACGAGTCGCTCGACACGGGATTCCGGCGTTCCGACCAGCCGGACGTGTATCGTACCAGGTCGCGCCCGGAGGATCATCTGCGCGCCGTGCCCGACGATTATGGCGGGTGGATGAGCCGCGGCCTCCACGATCTCGGCGTGAGCGGCCTGCGCGATGGAATCCGGCATCAGCAGATCGCTTGTCTCGATCTGCATCGGTGCTTCCGGAGGTGAAATGAGCAACGTCGAGGCGATCCTGGCGAAAAGGCCCGGCGTCTGCTCGTCCCGTTGCCGGACAGCGCCACACTGTACGTGCAGCCTGGCGGCAACGCGCTCGGGGAGATTCCCGTCCAGCACCGGCCAGCCCAATTCAGCGCCCAGAGCGAGCGCGAAATCGCTCCCCCCGGCACCACACTCCCGCGACACGGTGACGAGATCCACAGCGGTCGTCTGCATTCGGTTACCCTCCGGTTGGACGCCGTCCGCTGCCAACTTATCTGCGAGAACCCTGCCGGGCAACGCCGCGCGTACCCGCCAGAGTGGTCCGGTTCGTGCCTTTCCGATGCCTACGGAGCAACAACTCACTTTGCGAGGGAACGATGCATCACCCCGGGATCACAATGCGAACCACTTCACTGGCTGTTTCACTCGCAGGCGCCGCGCTCCTCGCAGGGTGCGCGGTGTCCACGCAGCAGGAAGTCCAGATGGGCCAGCAGGAGGCGCAGCAGATCTCCACACAGCTTCCGATGCTGCAGGATGCGCAGGTGAATGCGTATGTCAACGATCTTGGCAATGAGATCGCGAAGCGCACATCCCGCGCGGATCTCGACTGGCATTTTGCCGTGGTCAACACCGACGTGGTGAATGCCTTTGCGCTGCCCGGCGGATTCGTCTACGTGAATCGCGGAGTTCTCGCGCACGCGAGCACGATGGACGAGCTCGCCGGCGTACTGGGACACGAGATCGAGCACGTCGTGCTGCGGCACTCCGTGAAGCAGATGCAGCAGCAGCAAGGCGCGGATGTCGGCCTCGCGATCGCGTGCTCACTCACCAACGTGTGCAACAATCAGGCGGCAGCGACAGCGATCAACATCGGCGGCACGGCCGTGTTCGCGAAGTTCAGCAGAGAGGACGAGGTGCAGGCGGACGACGGCGGATTTCAGAACGTCATGCGGGCGGGCATCAGTCCGGCCGGAATGTTGAGCTTCTTCAAGAAGCTGCTGGCCGAGGAGCAGTCGCAGGGGAGTTCCGGCTCGACGGCGGCATGGTTCTCGGATCACCCCGGAACCCAGGACCGCATAGCTGACATTCAACGCATGCTCGCCAACGTTCCGCCCGCGCAACTTGCGAAACTGCAAACCGATTCCCCTGCCTTTCAATCGATGAAACGCCGGCTCGCGCAGCTGCCCCCGGCACCGCCGACCAAGCAGTAGGTTCGATGGGTGGCGCGCGGGTAGCTACCTTTGATTGATGCCCCCGCGCGCCCTCCGCGTCCTGCTATTGGTTGGATTCAGTCTCGCGCTACCGACCTCGCGAGTCCGCGCACAGCATCCAACCAACACCGACTCCGGCGCCGCGCGTATCGTTCCGTGCAACGTTCAGTGTACCGCCGTTGACAGTGCAGCGACCGAGAGCGCTGCACCACTGCGTCCGATGACTATCGCGCAGAAAGCAGACTTCTATTCCGACAGGACGTTTTCCATTCGCACCGTACTTGGCGCATCGTACGCTGCCGGGATCGCGCAATGGCGCCACACTCCCAGAGAATGGGGAACCGGCATCAGCGGTTATGCTCGACGCGATGCGGCCGCATACGGCGGAGGAGTCGTTCGCCACACTGTCGAGTTCGGCGTGGGTGCGCTGTTGCACGAGGATCCGCGGTTCGAGCGCTCCACGCGGAACGGCTTCACTGCACGCACTGAAGACGCGTTGCACAACACACTCTTCGTGCGCACCGACGACGGAGGTCACAGGATCGCGTGGTCGCGCGCCGCCGCCGCAGTCGTGACGGGATTTGCCGTGAACAGCTGGGAGCCGCGTCGCATGCACAGTCCGCATCACGCCATGATGTTGTCGCTTGCCGGCGTGCTGAGCTACGCCACAGGCAATGTGTCCGAAGAATTCACGCCGGACATCAAACGATTTCTGCTTCGCAACACGCCGCTCGGCAGACGTCACTAGCGACGCCTGGTGGCAATGGCGGCACCTCGCGCCAGCATGCCCAATCGTGCGTGCATGCGGTTGTGGCACGATGCATGATACGGGGTTCGAGAGCGTCAGAACAGTTCTGATGATGCGGCGGTGCAACATCTGCCTCGTGAGCCACTAACGCGATGTTATCCAGTAGTGACCCGAAGTGGTCATTTTTTAGGGAATTATGTCGCAAATATCAGCATCACACGAATGACAATTCGCATGTTCTCGACAGTTTGGTAGTGGCACGCATTCCGCGTTAGAGATCGCTTGTGCATGTGTATGAAATGCACAGACGATGCACGCAATCTCACATTAGATTGCGTGCGGAAGCTCCTTCGCAAGTCCACGGATCTTGAACCCGGGGTGCACAGATGTCGATACACATTGTTGAAGTTGGCAGCACCACATTCGTGCTGCGACGCTCTCTGATCAACAGCTGGTTGTGATTCCGGTCGTCTGCGGTCCGTTGTCGGTGCTGCCCCACTCTGCCGACGCGTGGACCCCTGGCCCCCGGGCGAGCGCAATCAAACGCAGGCTGCGCAACGCAAAGCCGGTGAGTTATCCGGTGATGCTGCTTGCGTGCGGCGTGCTCATCGCGAACGTCGCACCGCGCGTTCCGGTCAGGCCGCTTCCCATGTCACCGGTAATCGTATTCGCACCGACGATGCTGCAACGCGGCCTCGAGTTGCGTCGCGATACGCTCGCGGCCATGCTGACACGCAAGCACGTCGATTCAGTGACTGCATTCGAATGGGCGCGCGAATTTCAGACGTATGGTGAACAGGCGCGCGTGAATCCCAAGTTGCTGGTTGTCATTGCGTACGCAGAATCGGAATTCAATCCTCGCGCGACGAGTCACGCTGGCGCGATTGGTCTCATGCAGGTGCTCCCCGAGCGTGACTCGTGGAGAGAATACGAGCCGCGCTGCGGCAAGATGACGCCCAAGTCGCTGCACAACCCACGCGTCAACATCTGCTTCGGCGCACACATCTTCGGGGAATTCCTCAGGAGCCACCACGGCGACAACGATCGCGCGCTGGCGGCCTACAACAACGGAACCGGCGAGATGAACTCATATCCCGACCGCGTCTATGCGAGCCTGGCGGCCCTCAAGCGCGGCCGGTGAACCGGTGGTGATGGTTTGGCGGTGGGATTCCGATACTTGGGTTGACACCCCCTTTCGAGAGATCATGCACCCGCACCAGCACAATCAGCTCCGCGACGTGGTCATGCTCCCCCTTCTGCTGATCGTCGCACTCGCGGCCTGGACCGCCACCTACGTAAGCGCTCTCACTTCGAGGCGCTGACAAACGGGGTTGAATGACATCGGCGTCCCAGCACTGGCTGGGACGCCGATGTCGCTTCTGGCCTCGAGCTCGCCGGAATTCCGCTAGTGCCCGCGCTCGGGCCGCTGCTGATGGCGCGGCGCGGGCCTGGGGACCGCGATACGCCGCGGGGACACCCCTGACTTCTGATTGACGGTTGGCCGCGGTGGCGGCGGCGCTACGGGCCTCGGATGGGCGATGCGTCCCGTGGTCGGCGGCAGCACGGGCATCCCGTTCAGCGGTGGTCTCAGCTGGCCCTCTCTGGAGTTGCCGTTCCACGGATGCAGGCCGTATTGGCCGGGGACCCGGACACTGCCATCGCCCGACCGACGGCGATATACGGGAGGCGTCACGATGACTGGCGGTCGCAGATATACGTAGGCTGGGTAGCCATAACCGTAGGGCGACCCATACGGTGCGTAACCGTAGCCATAATAGCCGATATAGGGGTCGTATCCGTATCCGCCAACCGGGTAGGCAACGACGGTACCGCCATACCTTCCCGAGGGCACCGCGGCTTCCTGCGGTGCCGGGTGGAAACACGCGCCAAGCGCGATGAGGCAAATGGCCGGAGCCCCATACCTGCCGAATCTCGAGATTGTTCTCTGCACGTACCCTCCTTCCAAATCGCCCTTCTTTTTACCCCGTGGGCGCCGCGATGTGGCACAACCCAGCCCCTCGGCCGATGTGGGAATTCCGGTGCCAAGCCTCGTCGCACCCGGTGGTGTAGCTTTCACCATGCCTGAACAAACAGACCGACTCGCCTGGCTTCGCGCGCTAAGGACCCGCGGACTTCCGGACGCGGTCGGGATAGAGGTGCTGGAGCTTACGCCGACACGTGTCGTTGCGACGATGCCGGTGGACGACCGGACCAGACAGCCGTTTGGCCTGCTCCACGGCGGCGCATCGGTCGCTCTGGCCGAGACGACCGCGTCACTCGGTGCGTTCGCGAACATAGATCCGACTCAGTTCGCCGCGGTCGGCGTCGAGATCAACGCAAACCACATTCGCTCCAAGCGAGACGGCACGGTTCGGGCGGTCGCCGAGCCGGTTCATGTTGGACGTACGACTCAGGTGTGGTCGATCAGGATCGCCGACGAGCAAGATCGTACCGTCTGCGTGGCACGCTGCACGATAGCGATAGTCAAGGCGCCGGCGAAGGACTAGCCAGCGAACGATTAGCTGGTAGTAACGGCGCGGGCGGCTGGCTCGCCGGGCCTTCGCGAAAGCGTCAGGGAAGCGCTCTGCGGTCATGCCCCGTGCGACGGCTCCAGCCGTCTCGCTGCGACGGGGCTCCGGCTTCTCCGGCCGCTGGTGTGGCCGGAAGATCGGCGATTCCAGGCTCCGGCTGTACCGGAGCGCGGCGCGACGAAGGCAGTCCCGCGGTCCGCCCATTCCACGCCGGTGCGGGTGGCGGTACGTCGCTCTCAGCTCCGGCCGGAAAGAAGATGAACGGAGGCGCCGACGTACTTCTATGGCGCCTGTGCCGGATTCGCCGGGCGACGATGTCCCGATTCACGAGGAATATCGGGACCGCGATCAGAAGAACCACAAAGGCAATGATTCCGGCAGTTGCCATCTGAGCCTTGAGTCGAGGGATGAAGGAACGCGAGCCGTACCGCTCGCCTGCCCCGTCCTTGCACACTTCATGCGAGGAAAGTGACGCAGTGCGGTACAGAGTTTCATACAGGCCGACATCGCCCCGGTTCCACCACGGGCGAATACGCTCCGTCCCTGCCTCCGATGATCTCACCTACTGTCCACAAATCCGATTTCCGGGCGCGCGGGCTCGCCAGATCCCTTGGCGATGCAGCGCTGCCGCTGGCCAATCCGGATGATCTCGATCCGTTGATCGACGCAATCGGCGAGGCGCGATACGTCCTGCTCGGCGAGGCATCGCACGGCACCAGCGAGTTCTACACGTGGAGAACCGAGTTGTCCAAGCGGCTCATCGTCGAGAAGCAGTTCTCGTTCATAGGAGTCGAGGGCGACTGGCCGGACTGCTATCGAGTGAATCGCTTCGTCAAGGGATACCAGAACTCGGGAGCGAGTGCGGCGGAAGTGCTGCATGCGTTCGACCGATGGCCGACGTGGATGTGGGCCAATCGCGAAATCGTCGCACTCGCGGAATGGCTGCACGAACACAATCGAGCCCTGCCGGACGAGCAGAAGACGGGATTCTATGGCCTCGACGTGTATTCGCTGTGGGAATCGATGGCGGCGGTGGTCGATTATCTCGAAGGCGTCGATCCCGAATTCGCGCGGATGGCGAGGAATGCGTACGACTGCTTCGAGCCGTTCAACGAGGATGTACAGGAGTACGCGCGCGCGACCGCGCTGGTTCCGATGTCCTGTCAGGACGAGACCGTTCGCGTATTGCGTGAGCTGCGATCCAGAGCCCCGGAGTTCAGTGAAGACGGGCGCGAGGCCTATTTCAATGCGGAGCAGAACGCGATCGTAACGCGTGGCGCGGAGTTGTATTACAGGACCATGGTTCGCGGCGGACCGACGTCGTGGAATGTGCGCGATCACCACATGGTCGATACGCTGGATCGGCTCGTGCGACACCATGGGAAGCGCGCCAAGGCAATCGTCTGGGAACACAACACACACGTGGGCGACGCCCGCTTCACCGACATGGCGCGGGCCGGCATGGTGAACGTGGGTCAGCTGGTGCGGCAGAGTCACGAGTCGGAAGGCGTGGTGCTCGCTGGTTTCGCAACGCATCACGGAACCGTCATCGCCGGCCGCGAGTGGGGAGCACCGATGCGCAGGATGGAGGTACCGGACGCGCGAGTCGGAAGTGTCGAGGATCTGGCTCATCTCGGGACCGACGGCCGTGACGCACTGTTTGTGTTCGACGGCAGCGACGACGGCGGAATTGAAGGCCTCGACGCGCCGCTGGACAATCGCGCCATCGGCGTGGTGTACGATCCGCGTGCGGAGCGTTACGGCAACTACGTGCCGACCATCGTTCCGCGCAGATACGACGCCCTGCTTTTCATCGATGAGAGTCGTGCGGTGGACCCACTGCACATGTCCGTCCGCGTCACGGCTGACGAGCCGGAGACGTATCCCAGTGGAATGTAGTTTCCGCTAGCGCCGGTCGGATGCGTCCCGGTGTCGGCTGGGTTCGGCCGCGGTGCCCGGGCTGTTTGCAGCGCGGCGCGTGGAACCATTGCCGCTGTCGCGCTCGTCGCCGCGCCGGCTTGGACGCGTCGGTTCGAACGTGCCTTCAGTGTCCTCCGCGATCTGCTGCGGCGTGCGATGACCGTGCCGTGGGTATGGATCG
>Ga0134126_10009579_pt1 | contig 12199 bp, 8 predicted proteins | sample KB31752_FD_96881 | JGI IMG/M metagenome (GOLD analysis project Ga0134126, IMG submission 96881) | Terrestrial soil microbial communities with excess Nitrogen fertilizer from Kellogg Biological Station, Michigan, USA - KB3-175-2 | ecosystem: Environmental > Terrestrial > Soil > Unclassified ...
CACTCCATCGCTTGTTTGGCTGGCGTCTTGCGTGGGTGGGTTCAATCTTCTCGGCGGAGCTCTGCAGTACTGGTTTTCACGGCGGTTGCTGCCCGATATGGCCATCCGGTTCCACGCCGTCGCCCGTGTCATGGCTCGGGAATTGATCACCTACTGTACCGGGCTTACGGCCTTCAGCGTCGGCATGCTTCTCGTGAGCGGGCTCGATCTGACCATTGTCGGCTATTTCGCTTTCGATGCGACAGGCTATTATGCAATCGCATCCACTGTGATCACCTTCCTGGTAGGGCTGAGTGGCTCAGTTTACAGCGCCTTCCTGGCGCCATTGGCCGTTCTCCAGGAACGTCGGGAGTATTCGCGAATTCGAGACATCGTGCTCGATAGCACCAGAATAGGAAGCTACGCGAGCCTTGCTCTTATCGCCCTCGCGATTCTTACAGGCAAACCCCTGCTTACCCTGTGGGTCGGCCCGCGGTATGCTGCGCAGGCGCTGCCCATCCTGGTGATACTGTTGTACGCTCAGGCTCTACGCCTGACCGGGAATGCGTATACAATCGCACTTATCGCCACAGCGCAGCAGAATTTTGCGGTCCTTGCAGCGCTCGCAGAGGGAATTGCTAACCTGCTGGCCAGTATTATCGGAGCCCGGCTCCTGGGACCTGTTGGAGTTGCGTGGGGTACGTTCGCTGGTGCACTCTTTGGAATCTTATCTGTAATCTTCTACACCATGCGCCGAGTGAAAGAGGTACCGATTCACGGCGTCCTTTTCGGCCGGGAGACAATCTTCCGGCCTGTTCTCTGCTTTCTACCGCTGTTGCTGTACATGAGCGTTCGCGAGCGGTTTCATCTCTCCGAAGCGACTCTTGTGTCAGCCTTGTCACTAAACATCGTTTTGCTCTTTTGGATTGGCAAAGTTCCCCATATCTCACTTGGCACGCGAAGATTCAAACCTATTTCAATAAAATGAGGAACTGTCCGAGCACCGCGATTGCCCAGCGACAATCGCATTCTAAATTCAGGTGAACCAAGGGTACTGATCCGAGGTGGCTCGGAAGCTCGGGGCCTATCACACGGTAACCCTCCGAACCTATTTTGGCTGCGCAGTTATTTCGATGCAATCGCCGACTCGCAAAAAGGTCCGCAAACCGATGAATTGCCGGAGGGTATCTCCGGCGTGCTGCCGAAATTTCTGGATGCCCAGGAGGAGAGCCGTCCGGAAACCGCAGATTCAGGCCCGCGATTTGGCCGGCATCAGAAAGCGACCCTCTGCCGGGTCGGCACATCGTCAAAGGCTCTTCAGGCAGGCTGCCTTTTGCGGCACTGAATGAATATCTGTGCATGCAGGTTCTGGAGAAGGTGCTTTTCAGCGCGAAGACAGAAGTGTAGAGGGACGGGAATGCGCTGATTGTTTATCGGTTCGATGTAGACAACGAGCGGCAGCCCTTGAGGGGATGGAAGGTTTTTGCGCCCTGCTAGGTCTGCGCCGGCGCAGAAATACAAAAACGACGTGGGAGCGCATCGGGCGCGGCGCCCGCGATCACGTGCCAGGCATTCGCCAGTACGAAACTTCCCAACGCCTCATGTCAATCCTGCTGTTGACCTATGCTCTGCGCAATGCGGACTGTCACGCGAAAATATCGCTCTGCTCTATACATCACGGGCCGATGTACACTTGTCGCCCGCATATGACTTCCTTACTACAAGGATGTACGCCGGCTATCAGCACAACCCTCCTCGCATTTCATTCATGACAAGAAGACATGGGCTTTGGAGAAAAACCTCGAGGTTCATCGCCGGAACGTTGTAAGTTGACGTACTTCAGCGATCCTTTCGCGAGCGCCTTGGGGAGCGTTCCCGCCTGGCACGAAGAGCCCGGATGGCCCACTTTCTTGCCTACTATTTACCCAAAGCCTGCTTCAGGTCACGTTCTCAAAAGTGGACGCCAAGCGGCTTCACACGTTGACCCCAAGTCCGACGCCGTAGGCTCGGAATCTCTGAGGTCGCCCAGCGCGGGATTATGCTCGCATATTTATACGAGGTGCTAAATTTGCAAAGGGGATGAGCCAGTGGCACTGGAGACCTGCTACTGGTCGGCCGATGAGTATCCGCGCCTGGTGGACGCGCCCCTGGAGAGGGTTTCGCTGTTCGGCTTGATGGAACGAGAGTTCGCCGTCGAGCTGGCCTATTCGGATGAGGAGATTGATGCGACCGATGCGGACGCGCGCCTCGCGGATCTTCTTGTCATCCCGCGCAGGAGTCCGCTGCTGCGCATGCGGCAGCTTATATTTTCAACCAAGAGCCGCGCCACGGTGTATGTGGTGGGGTTTTACCGATCGGGGCGGCACACGCTGCGCATCCGGCGGTTCCGGTAAAGCCAGCGAGCCGAGGAGCGCCGAGGGAGAGACTAGCGGCTCGGAAACTCCGCTTGTGTTCAGCGCATTCGGTTCCGTCGCGGAGTGTCGTGTGAGTACAGCACACATGCTTCCCAGGCGCTGCCGAATACGATGGTGGTGCCTCTCAGGGGGAAGCAGCAATAGCATCAGGGGTGGCCGATGAGCTCGACAGCTTCAGTAACTGCATCCACGGGCATTGCCGGGCAGTCGGTCTCGGCGCGTGTTGTCTCCATCGATATCTTTCGCGGCATCACCATGGCAGTCATGATCTTCGTCAACGATCTGGCAAGCGTGGGCGGCCTGACTAAGTGGACCTATCACATGCCGGAGAACGTCGATGCGATGACCTATGTCGACATGGTCTTTCCCGCGTTTCTTTTTATCGTGGGAATGTCGTTGCCGATTGCTATCCGGCAGCGGCTGCGGCGCAACGCGTCGGTGGGCAGGCTGTGGCTGCACGTCGCGTTGCGTTCGTTCGCACTGCTTGCTCTTGGACTCATTCTTGCCAATGTCGAACTCTGCGATCCAAAGAGGATGCACCTCTCTCCCAATCTGTGGGCCCTGCTCGGACTGGGTGGCGGCATCCTTCTCTGGAATGTCTACACCGGTGTGAGCCACAGGGTGGAAGCCATCCTTCGCCTCGCCGGCGCGTCTCTTCTCGTTTTCGCATTCGCCATCTTCCGGCGCGCCGTGCCTGGCGGGGAAGCATGGCTACAGTTCTCCTATCCCGAAATTCTCGGCCTCATCGGAATCACCTACTTCGCGACATGCCTGCTCTACATCCCCACGCGGCGCTGGCCGCTTGCGCCGCTCGTGTGGCTCATCGTGCTCGTCGCCTACAATTCTGCCTGCTGCGCCCACTGGATTCGCATCGACCATGTTCCGCTGTATGTGTGGCCATTCGGGAATGGGGCAATGGCCAGCCTCATCATGGCCGGCATCGTGATGTCGCAAATCTTTGTCGAAGCTCCTCTCCGCCCTGGTTCTGACAGCTCTGCACCAGCACGAAGAATTTTCTTCGGCATTCTGATGGTGGTTACTGCTTTTGCAGCCGGGTGGTTTCTCAGGCCGCTCGGCATCTCGAAGATTCGCGCCACGCCCACCTGGGCTCTGTGGACGGTCGCCGCCTGTTGTGTGCTCGTCATCGCTCTTTACTGGCTGTGCGACGTGAAGAAGCGCACAGCCTGGGCTTGGCTGGTGCGGCCGGCAGGGTCGAACACGCTACTCACCTACCTCATTCCCGACATCTACTACTTCCTGGTGGCTCTGACTGGAACAGCCTATTTGCAGGAACACTGGAATCACGGCTGGCCCGGCGTCATCCGCGCCGCGGCATTTACGGTCGCGATGCTCCTGGTCGCGCACGCCGCTACCCGAGCGCATGTACGCATGCAGTTGTGAACAATTCGTGGTTCAGTCAAACCGAAGGCGACACTCTGAAAAGTGAATCTTGCTGCTGCGGAGCTATGATCGACTTCTGATGAGAATTGCGCGTTTTCTTCTGATTGCTTTTTTCTTGTTTGCGGGTGGAATGGCGTTTGGACAAGGGACGGCGCCCACGTTCCGGTACAGCACGAGCGCCGGTGTTGTAACGCTGGCCGGTAAGGATCCGGCGCAGGGCGGGACAACCGTTATTCCGACGGTGCTGGTGCCGGTGCGATTGCAGTTCGAAACGGCGCAGGCCGCAGGCAAGGCTGCGACGCTGGATGCGATGGAGGATGTGCAGCGTGTGCTGCGGTCGCCCGTGTTTTCGAATGCGGGATTTGGAGGGGACATGACCCAGTACACGGATGCCATGCTACGTGCGACGGCGGGAACGCGGGCCGTCGCGGGATGGCACACGTTGCTGGGGCGGCCTGAAGTGAAGCCTGTGACGGTGAAAATCCCCGCGGGATACGGCTATCTGCTGAGGTCGAACCGGACCGGGACCGTCCTGGGGATAGCGGATGCAGAGTATGTGCAGCGAGCAATTTTTCTGCAAATTCCGCACCAGGATGGAAAGCTGGTGATCGCTTTGGCGCGGAACACCGCGTATTACGTCTACGGCGATGCCACCGTGTGCTGCTCGTGGGGAACCCACGGGGTGGACGCCGCGACGGGCAACTCGTTTGTGCTGGCCTCGTTTCTGGCGTCGCCGCCGCCCCTCGTGGAAGAGCGTGACGTGCAGCCGCTGACGGAGCAACTTGCGGAATGGGTCAAGAACCCCCTGCACGATCCGCTGTTTCATATTGCATTTGGGCGGCGCATGCCGGAAGGAGAAAACATCGTTCCGCGATGGGAGTTTCCGCAGGTTGAGGCAGCGGAGCGCGGCGGCTGCGGAGGAGATGGCCCGGCCACGCGCTACACGCTTGAGGATCCCCTGGACACAAATGAGCGCAGCGACCTCCCGGCGGGCCCCGCGCAGACGGTGAATGCGCGCGGAGCCACCTGGCACGTAGCGAATGTTGCGCTGATGAGTTGGTACACGGGAGGTTCGGCGCCGTATAGCTTTCCGGATGCGGATAAACTGCGCGCGCCGGCCGCTCTCTGCCCTGTGCCTCAAGTACCGGCTCCGGGTGCGATCAATGAGCCGGCGCCTCCGCCGGCGGTTGCGCCGGTCCCTTGGCAAGGCGCGAAGAGCGGCCACGAGCTGATCGGTTATTGGACTGGGGATGGGCGCGGTGGAACGCTGCTGCGTCTGCGCGACGTGTCGCCGCAATGGGATGTAATTCTGGTGGCGTTTGCCAACGTGAATCACGCCAAGCCGGAAGGCACAATGCAGATGCACGTGCGACCCGCCCGGCCAGGGCAGCCGGCGATGGATCTCGAGCAGATGAAACAGGACATCGCGTGGCTCAAGAGCCGTGGAAAGAAAGTGCTGATTTCGTTGGGCGGCGGAGGAGAGTACTTCAGCCTGGCACAGAAGTCCAGCATTCCGAACTTCGTGAACTCGGTGACACAGATCGTAACGGAGTTCGGATTCGACGGAATCGACCTCGACTTCGAGAGCCCCTCGCTGGTCCTGGATCCGGGTGATACAGACTTTCGGCATCCGACGACGGCATCCATCGTAAATCTCATTGCCGCGCTGCACGAACTGCGGGAGCATTTCGGGCCACAGTTCATGCTGACGCTCGTGCCAGAGGGAACGCAGATTCCAGGAGGGTACTCCGGCTACGGCGGACAGTTCGGTTCGTACCTGCCGCTGCTGTGGGGAGTGCGCGATATCTTGTCGTTTGTCGATGTGCAGGACTACAACACGCCTCCGTTTCAAGGGCTCGATGGAGAAATCTATCAACTGGGCTCAGTGAACTACGATGCAGCCATGACTGAGCTGCTCCTGCATGGGTTCCCGGTTAACGGACGGGCTGCAGACTTGTTTCCCGCCATCCCGGCGGACAAGGTTGCGGTGGGATTCCTGGTCGGGACCGCGACACCGAAGCTGGTGCGGGAAGCGATGCAGTATCTGATTACCGGCAAATCTCCGGTAGGCGTGACGTACAGGTTGCGGAGGCCAGCCGGATATCCAGACATGCTTGGCGCGATGTTTTGGACCATTGACGCGGATCGCGAGGACAACTACTCGTTCTCTAACATGGTGGGACCACAGTTGCACCGGAATGCGCCAACGGCAAGTATCAAGCCCAGCCTTTTCCCTAATCAATGAGCGCATTGGCCTGCGCAACAATTGACGTCTCGAATCGGGCAGCTCGCTCGCCCCTCCCGGCCTTGTCGATACTCAGGCTGTCTTGACATACGTGCTCATTACAATCACAATGTAGTTCTAATTATGCTTGGCGAATTTGAATACCTTCTGATTACCGCGGCTGCTGGACTTGGAGATAAGGCCTATGGCGCTGCCATCAGAGCAGAGATCGAGACGACTACCGGCCGCAGATGCTCCATCGGCGCGCTGTACACAACTATCGATCGCCTTGAAACAAAGGGATTGCTCAAAACCTGGATGAGTGATGCCACCCCACAGCGAGGTGGTCGCGCCAAGCGCATGGTTCGTGTAACGGCGAAGGGAGTGCAAGCGGCAAAGGACTTTTACGATGCCGTCACACGGGTTAGCCGCGGCGCATCGTGGGCGGTGGACCGGACCAGGAGAGCGTCATGACAAGCACGTCTTGGCCATTGGTGGAGGTTGCGACTCGCCTGCTGGAGCCGGACGAAAGAGAGGCGGTGCTCGGCGATTTGCTGGAGGCCGGAGAAGGCGGCTGGTCGGGTCTGCTTGGCGTGCTCGGACTGGTGGTTCGCCGGCAGTTGCAACTCTTCAGGAGCTGGCGGCCATGGGCGGCAAGCTTCGGGCTCACGTTGCCTGGCAGCCTGCTTCTGATGGGATTCTCTGTAACGATTGCTTCGAACTGTGAGCGCCTCGCCCATCACAAGATCCTGATTGAGCCTCTGGGCGGGATCGACGAAGCCTCCATTTCGCTGTTTTGCCGTGGTCTGCTGCTTATCGGTGGTTCTTGGGTTTGCGGGTATGTGGTGGGATCGGTTTCACGCAAGACACTTTGGATGAGTATCGTTTCCTGCTGCTTTCCCTGTTTGTTTTGTTTGGTGCGGTTCAGGGAACCCTCGCTTTCAAAGTTTTGTTTGTTTCTCTTTCTGTTACCCGCGGTTTGGGGAGTTCATCATGCTCTGCGGCTCACGAGGATCAACCTGAGCTTAGCAATTCTGCTGGCCATCGCAATCACGACATTGACGCTGCTTCCAACAAATAGCCGTGGCGTATGGTTCCTGAACTGGTCGCTCGTTTGGCCTGCCTGGTACCTGGTTGCCATGGCGAGACAGGAAGGCTGGAAAAAGTGAAATGACGATCAATGAGGAGACCACAGCAATGATGATTTCAACTCGGATGCGTACTGCGTTGATTTTTGCATTTGCTCTTTCGCTCAGCCTGGTCGAAGCGATTCCCGCCTCAGCCCTGTCTGCGAAGAGCCAAGTTATCGCCCGAGAATTGCGCTCCGTGAATCTTGCACACAACAAGGTCGGCACCGATCCGGTCAGGAAGATGCTGATCTATCTCCCCGCCGGATACGACGAGTCCTCAGCTCAGCGTTATCCGGTCATCTACTTTCTTCCCAATCCTTTTGAAGAGAGTTATCGCTTCGACTTCGACAACAAAGACGCCCAGGCCCTGTTTGATCGCGCCATTGCGAATGGAGTGATCAGAAGATTCATTCTCGTTGCGGTTGATATGAATACGCGGCTTGGAAGCTCGTGGTACGTCAATTCCCCAGTGACGGGCAACTGGGAAGACTTCATGATTCAGGAGCTGGTACCGTACATCGATGCGAATTTCAAAACTATATCCAACAGAGACTCGCGAGGCATCGCTGGAATCTTTATCGGAGGATATGGCGCAATTCGTTTCGGCATGCGACATCCGGATGTCTTTGGCTCGGTATATGCAATGCATCCCGTAGGGACCGGGACAGGCGTCAGACTCAGCATGGCGATACCGAACTGGGGCATCCTGGCGCGTGCGAAATCCCTAGAGGATGTGAAGAGAGATTTTGCGACTCAGATCTTTACGACCATGTTCCAGGCGCATGTGCCGGATCCTGACAAACCGCCCCTGTTTATCGATCTGCCGGCGCGTCAGGAAGGAGATCAACTTGTCATCGACGCCAAGCTCATGGAGCGTTTTCGTAACAACTTCTATCTGGAAACGATGATTCCCCAATACGCAGACAACCTCAAGTCACTGCGCGGTTTCAAGTTTGACTGGAGTCGAAACGACGCGAATTTCGATCACGTATATGCCAACCAGGCCTTCACACGCAAACTGAATGAATTCGGAATTGCCCACGAAGCAGAGGAGTATAACGGGGCATTTGGAGCAGATTGGGGCTCCGATGGGCGGCTCTACACGGATGCTCTCCCATTTTTCCAGAAGCATCTCGCATTCGCCGAGGACAAATAATCGAGGATCATAAACAAGTGCTGACGCAAAACACTTCTCGGCTTGTCATGGATCTCAACGAGCGCATTATCGCCAACGTGGGTGCCGTACAAATACCTCCCGTGGTGATGGCCGGCCGGAGCGAAAGCAGCCGGGTAGCCCCAAAGAGACGTGAAGAGCCCATGCCGGGCATTCACGCGTCGCAAGCAAGTCGAAGGACGGTTCAAGGTAGCGAAATCTGGTACAGGTTACGGTGGACCGTCGTGTTCACCCATGCATAGTGGGCGGGATCCTTGCCCGGGATCAGATCGGCACGTCCAACATTTTCAGCTCCACGAACCACCGTGGCTTCGGCGAGCGAGGCAATCCCCCCAGTCGGGAGCTCCGGCAAGGTCTCCTCCGGGCCGAGTGGGATTGCCAGACTGCGCCCCGGACCGTTGCGCGACGCCGCCTCCACTGGAACGAACAGAAAGCGCCCATCGGACGACCATTTCGGGACGCAGTAGCCGGCGCAGATCCGGACCGTCTTGCCACCATCCGAGGGAATGGCTAGTACAGCGGGAGCATTCACCTCGGAGTTCCTCGGAATTGCAGCTACGATCCAGCGCCGGTTCGGCGACATTCCCTGAAAATCCAGGACGGGGTAGGGGACCACCCGCGAGCGATGGGATCCATCCTGTTCCACCTGCTCCAGGTAGTTCACATTGCCCTCGGCATGCAGAAAGAGAATCTGCCCGCTTAGTCCGAAATGCGGCGAGAGTGCATCGAAAGTGGCGAGTTTCTTTGCCGGTGAGCTCCGATCCACCGTTGCCAGCCACAACTGCCTTGCGCTTCCGTCCGCTCCCGTTGTGTAGACCACCTGCTTTCCATCGGGAGACAGATCAAAGGCCGTCACCGCAACTGCTGGAAACACCGCCTCGCTTAAGTCCGAGTTCACCACCGTGCGCCATAACTCCGTGTGCGAGCCTTCGCCTCGCCGCAGAAGATAATAAAGAGCCGTGGCATCTCGATTGAAAATGGGAGGAGATTGCGAGTCGACAATCTCTCCCTCGGAGGAGAGGGGCCGCTCGCGGTTTCCGTCGTGCATCCAAATGGCGCTCTCGTGTACGCCGACCGACGTGATGATCGCTTGGCCATTCGGTTCCACTGCCACTCCATTCTCCTCTGTGGGCCCGAAAGTGATCTGCTCCGGCTTGTCATCCGGAAAATGTTGCCGCCAGATGTGGCTTCGCCCATTCAGAGCGGCCGCGAAGTACATCCACTGGCCGTCCGGAGACCATCCCGCCGAAGTGCACGCAGCCGCCGGCCCGACCAGCCTCGGCTGGCTCTGACCCTCAAGAGCAATCAGCCGGCACTGCGCCCATTGTCCATCGCCGTTCATCTCTACGACCAGCGCCCATCGGTGATCTGGCGATGGGTAGGAATTGTGGGCCATACCTCGCTCGTGCGCGGGCAAGTAGACTTCGTGCAGGCCGCTCCCGGTGATGGTTGCGCTGACCACTCCCAAATGGATTGCTTCACCAGGGCGAACGCGCGAAAACAGCACCCGCTCGTTATCCAGCCACATCAGTCCCGCCGCGTTCTGCATCAGGAGGTGTGACTCCCCACCTAACGCTGATACCTCATACGTGGAAAACCGGGGACCTTCCAGCACTGTGTACGCGATCTCCGTCGCATCCGGCGAGAATGCCAGACCGTATTTCGGACGATCGTCGTCCGTCACCCGCCTTGCTTCTCCGTTCGGCAGCATTTTCACATAGATCTGGTCCGTCGACAGGAATCCCTTACTGCCTCGGATGAACGCGACCAGTCGCCCATCGGACGAAACCGCAGGCGCCACAGCCGAATCCGTGAAATCCGTCAGCTGCGCATATCGGACCTCCGGCGGATGTTCCCGGGACCTGTAAACGGCCATGGCGGTCGATGCGATTACGATGCACGCAACTGCTCCGACATACCAACCGCGAGCTCTCTGGCGGGTAGTTGAAGCCGCAGCCACAATCGGATTCGAGATGGATTCTCCAGACGAGGCGGGTCTTTCAATCCCCACGGCAGGTGGCATTTCCGCCGGGAGAACCGGCGCGACATCCGAAACGGTCGCGACAGGGGCAATAAATCGATAGCCTCTTCCAGTGATTGTCTGAATGAAGCGCGGACTCTCGGGAGTATCGCGCAGGCAGTAACGAAGCTTTCGGATCGCGGTGTTGATGCCGTGCTCGGTGTCGACGAAAATATCGCTCGACCACAGCCGCTCAACGATCTCCTCTCGGCTGACCAACTGTCCGTTGTGGGATACGAGAAGGATCAGAAGCTCCATCGGCTTGCGTTCGACTCGAAGCGGCTGCCCGTTCCGCAGGAGTTCGAATCGTCCGCAGTCGAGACGGAAGCCGAAGAATTCGAAAACGGGGCCCGATCCGGGCATGAGTATGAGACCTCGCACCAACGCGATGAACTACGTGTATCACGGAAATCGACGATTGGAAAGGACTTAGCGCTTTACCAAACCTTTATCTGAGGCTTTACCGCCGCTTCATTGCCTTCCGCCAGCGGGGCGAGCTTTCCTTAGTTCATCGAGAGGCCGCTTCCCGGCCGAGGAGAGAACAATGAGAAGCAACTTCGGCAGATTCCTGCCGTGCATCATCGCAGCGGGCCTTGCTACCGCTCTTGCGTCTGGAGCCCAGGCGCAGTGTGGCTTGCCCAACGGACCGGTCAAGCCTTCATACTGGCAGCCGCAGATAGGCGTGACACCGCCGCAATTTATCAATGCGGGATTCAACGACCGTGATGACCAAGATGACGAACCCTCTATTGCCGGTATGTGGCACGTGACGTTCACGGCTCATACCAAAAATGGGGATGCCATTCCTTCCCCGGGCGCAGTGATCGACAACTCCGTCGTAGTTTGGCATAGCGATGGAACCGAGATCATGAACTCCTCACGCTCCGCGCAGGACGGTAACTTCTGCCTGGGCGTTTGGAGACGGACCGGAAAGCGTACCTACCTCCTCAACCACATTCCTTGGCAGGGGAATATCTATGACCCAACCGAACCGTCAAATTCCATCGGACCCCCTCAGGATGGGGTACAGATTTTCGAACAGATTGTCTTGAGCCCAGACGGCAATTCCTATACAGGAAGCTTTAGCCTGAAGGGCTATGATACGTCCGGCAAGGTCTATGTGTGGTTCAAAGGTTCCCTGTCGGCGAAGCGCATCACCCCAGAAACGCCCTTCACCGACTTACTTTAATGAGGCGTGCCAAGGAGGACGGCGGCTATGCATCCGACGTCCTCCTGACTGGGATCCGTTAAGCATCTTCGCAAGTCCCTAGATGTGTTGTATTTGGACAGCTTCAGTAAGGTATATTTTCAAGACCCGCGACCCGATGCCGATTTCGGGCACTAAACGAACCTCTCGAGCTTCCTCCATTGGGTGGAGACGGGCAGCTTGAGCGTCATGGTCGCCGAGAAATCCCTTGACAATCCTACTTTCAGCTTTGTTCCATAGGTCGTCACGTACTTCCGTGACCCCACGAATCAGACGACTAGGGTCCCCTCGGATTCAAATGACAGTATTCAGCTGTTCAGGAGGCCGTCCCATGCAGACAGTCATTCGTTACGGCGTGTTGTGCGCTGTGGCATTCGCCTCGACCGCGCCTGGCTTTGGCCAGGCTACTGGCCTGGTTTCCGGCCAGGCACCTTTAGCATTACCGGGCTACGCGGATATGCCGCCGATTTCGGTCCATTCGCTCCCCGGTGGCTATGCCAACAACGCGCTCACTTTCGACGCACAGACGGGCGCACTGATTAGCGGCGGGTTCGGAAATGCTTCGATCACCGCCAATGTGAAGGCAACGGCTCCGCTTGGAAATGACGATCGGTTTGGCGCGAGCGATCTGCGTCCTAACCTTTCCACAA
>Ga0134126_10009581_pt1 | contig 12199 bp, 11 predicted proteins | sample KB31752_FD_96881 | JGI IMG/M metagenome (GOLD analysis project Ga0134126, IMG submission 96881) | Terrestrial soil microbial communities with excess Nitrogen fertilizer from Kellogg Biological Station, Michigan, USA - KB3-175-2 | ecosystem: Environmental > Terrestrial > Soil > Unclassified ...
CCGGGATCTGCGACTTCTCGACGCGCCGAAACAGCATGGCATGGCCGATTTCCGCCAGCTTGTCTTTCCCCATGAAGTCGCGCAGGGCAGCGTAGCTTTCCCGTGCGGTTTTGTTGGCGGGCGTCACGTAATAGGGCCGTTCGAAGAAAGTATCGTCGATCTCGCCGCAGGAAACGAACGCAGCGACGGCGATGGTCTTGTCGCTGGCGGGCAGGGCCGCGGCGACCTCGTCGGGCTCGAGGACAATGTATTGTCCCTTGGTGGTCTCGTAGCCTTTGACCTGGTCCTTGGCCTCGACGGGCTTGCCGGTGTCTACGTCGACATATTCCCGGTGAAGGCGATGTCCCGTCTTGCGGTTGAGCAGGTGGAAGCTGACGCGTTCGCTGGTCGAGGCGGCGGTATAGAGCGCGACCTCGACACCGAGCGATGCAATTTTCAGCTCACCTTTCCAGATCGCGCGGGGCGCCATGTCGACTTCCTCTTTCGCGGGGAAACGATGGCCTGGGCGGCTCCGTTCCGCCTCGGGCGAAGCGAAAAAGAAAAGGCCGGCACTATGGCCGGCCTCATTACGGAGCCAGGCAAGGCCGTTACTGGTGCACCACGACCATCGCGCCCACCTGCGCCCGATTGTAGAGGTCAATGATATCGTCGTTGGTTAGCCGGATGCAGCCCGAAGAAACCTTCTGGCCGATCGTCCACGGCTCGGAGGTGCCGTGCACGCGATAGAGTGTCGCGCCGATATAGAGCGCCCGGGCGCCGAGCGGATTATCCGGGCCACCGGGCATATAGGCGGGCAGGTCGGGAACGCGCTTGCGCATCTGCTCCGGCGGCGTCCAGCCGGGCCATTCCGCCTTGCGGGTGATCACATGCTGGCCGGCCCATTCGAAGCCCTGGCGGCCAACGCCGATACCATAGGCGATGGCCTTCCCGTCCGGCAGCACGTAGTAGAGCCGGAACTGCGAGGTTTCGACCACGATCGTGCCGGGCTTGTAGTTGGTTTTGTAATCGACGACCTGGCGGGGAATGGAGCTCTTACCCTTCCCGGTGTGGGTGGTCGGAGCGGTAAAGGGCGTGCCGTCGGCATGCACCCACATATTGTGCACCGGGTCCCAGATTCGCCAGGTCGAGATGTCGCTGCCGGCTGACGCCGGGGCGGCGAAACCGATGACGAGCAGCAGAATGGAGATCGCCGTCAGGGCGACGGAGTAGAACTTGGACATGTGTCGAACGTGGCCTCTGGTCGTCACTGCGCCGTCATTTCACGGCCTGCGAGAATGGTTTGCTGATTACCGGGTTTGTGGCGGTCGGGGAAGTCGACCGGCCACGATTCGGCCATAGTTGGAACGGCTTACAGCTATGGTGTTGCCGCGAAGCGACAGATGTTGTTCACCATTGCGTGAGGGGCGTCGGGGACGGGGCTCCCGAGAGTGGTCTGTAGCTGGGCGCGAATCAGATTCGGTTCAGGTGGGGGGAAATTGATGGACCTGGAATCGCAGAAGCGCGCGGCAGCGGAAGCAGCCATTGTCGAGGTGAAGGATGGCATGCGGCTCGGCCTCGGCACAGGCTCGACCGCGAAGTATTTTGTCGACCTGGTGGGCGAACTGGTTGTCGGCGGCCTGAACTGCCTGTGCGTGGCGACATCCGAGGCGACGGCGGCGCGGGCGCGGGCGCGTGGGATCCCGCTGAGCGATCTCGACACGATCGACCGTCTGGATCTCGTCGTCGACGGCGCCGACGAGCTCGATCCCGACCTAAATCTGATCAAGGGCGGCGGCGCGGCGCTGCTACGCGAAAAGATCGTGGCCGTTGCCTCCGACCGGATGGTCGTCATTGCCGACAGCAGCAAGGACGTAGCCGTGCTCGGCCGGTTTCCGCTATCGATCGAGGTCAACCGGTTCGGGCTCGCGCCGACCAGGCGGGAGCTGCTCGAAGTAATGCACACATTCGGCGCCCAGGGCGGTCTCGTGCTGCGTTCCGGTCCGACGGGCGCGCCGCTGATTACCGATGGCGGACACCTGATCCTCGATGCTTCTTTTGGCCGCATTTCGGCGCCAGAAGCGCTCTCCGACGCGTTGCTCGCGGTCCCGGGGGTGGTTCAGCATGGCCTCTTCCTCAATATTTGCGCGACCGCCTATATCGGCGGGCCGGATGGAGTGAAGCGCCGCGACCGTCCCGCCCGATAAGCAAGGGACGTTCGACGGCAAGGCGCTGGCCGCGTGACTGCGCGCCGTGCTTGGGCTAAGAGCAACAGGGATTAACAGGGGTAGGAAACCGATGATCCGTTTCGATCGTGGCGCCATGTGGATTGGTGCCGCAGCGCTGTCGCTGAGCTTGCTGACCGCAGCGGTGTCGGCGCCGGCTTTTGCGCAGGCCCAGTCGACGACGAGCCAGCCCGCGCAGGAGATTACGCCTGACCGGCTGGCGCTGGCGCGCAAATATGTCGATCTGACCGACAAGGTCGATATCTTCGGCACGACGGTGGCCGAAACGGCAGCACAGACGCTCAATCAGATCCTCAAGCTCAATCCCGGCATCAACAAGCAGGCGACGACCGCTGTGACCGACGTGGTCAAGCAGTACAAGGGCCAGCGCGGTGAGCTGATGGATCAGGTGGCGCGCATTTACGCGCAGAACTTCACCTCGGACGAACTGCAGCAATACGTGACCTTCTATTCTTCGCCGGCCGGCCAGAAGCTGGCGACGACGAACTTCGACATCAACCAGGAATTGCAGCGGGTGATGGAGTTGTTCAGCATCAACCTCAAGACGGAGTTCTACGAGAAGGTGCGCGCGGATCTGAAGGCGCAGGGCATTACGCTCTGACCGCCTAGCGGGAGTTCCAGTTCAAGGCCTCGCCAATGGCGGGGCCTTTTCGTATGTAGGCGCCGGTTCGGCAAGGGACGGGAGCAGGGCGGTGACGGATTTCAGCTACGATCTCGTGGTCATCGGCGCCGGATCGGGCGGGGTGCGCGCCGCGCGCGTCGCGGCCGGACATGGCGCCAGGGTTGCCGTGATCGAGGAGTTCCGGGTCGGGGGCACCTGCGTTATCCGCGGCTGCGTGCCGAAGAAGCTCTATGTCTACGCCAGCCGTTTCAAGGACAGCTTCGAGGTAGCCGGGAGTTTCGGCTGGCACGTCGATGCGCGTTTCGACTGGCCGACGCTTGTCGCCAACAAGAACAAGGAAATCGACCGGCTCGAAAAGGCCTATGTCTCCGGCCTCGACGGGGCGGGCGCCGAGCTCATCCGCGACCGCGCTGAAATCCTGGACCCCCATACGGTCCGGCTGGTCAAGGCCGGCCGGACGCTGACCACGCGCTATATACTCGTCGCGACCGGCGGCCATCCGATGATTCCCGACATTCCGGGCAAAGAACTCGGGATCACGTCGAACGAGGCGTTCGACCTGCCGAAGCTCCCGCATTCGATACTCATCGAAGGCGGTGGTTATGTCGGCGTCGAGTTCGCCACGATTTTCGCCGGGCTGGGAGTCCATACGACGCTGGTCTATCGCGGCGAATGCGTATTGCGCGGTTTCGATGAAGATCTGCGCCGGGGCCTGGACGCCGGGCTCGAGCTCAGGGGCATCAGGCGCATTTACGAGACGAATGTCCGTGCTCTCCGCCGGGCCGGCGAGGATATCGTGGTGAGCTTTTCCGATGATACGGAGGCACCCTTCGGCGCGGTGATGTTCGCGACGGGGCGAAATCCGAATGTCCGCGGGTTCGGACTCGAGGAAGCGGGCGTCAAGCTGACCCGGCGCGGGGCGATCGAAGTCGATAAATTCTCCAAGACCTCGGTCGAGTCCATCTACGCCATCGGCGATGTCACCGGACGAGTCGCGCTGACCCCCGTGGCGATCCGCGAGGGGCAAGCGGTGGCGGAGACGCTGTTCAACGATAATCCGATCGCCGTCGATCACTCGCTTGTCGGAACCGCGGTTTTCGCCGAGCCGGAAGTCTCGACCATTGGCCTGACCGAGGCCGAGGCGCTGACGCATGGCGATCTCGACGTCTATGTGACGCGTTTCCGGCCGATGATGAATACGCTGTCGGAAAAGGCCGATCGCATGCTCCTCAAGCTGGTCGTGCGGGCCGAGGATCAGCTTGTGCTTGGCGTCCATGTCCTCGGGCCTGGTGCGGCCGAGATGATCCAGATGGCGGCCATCGCGCTCGGCATGAAGGCGACCAAGGCCGATTTCGACCGGACCTTCGCCATGCATCCCACCGCGGGCGAGGAGCTGGTGACCTTCAAGGCGCCCACCTATCGCTATCGCGGCGGGCAGCGGGTATAGGCGGGGAGTAGCCTGGACTCGCCGCATCAAATATCGCCGCGCAAGGCGCCGCTAAAAGCTGGGCGCTTCGGAACAAGTGATGGCCCTGCTTTCGGCTGCTGACAGACCAGGCAGCTAATGGTCGCGCCTTCTGGCAGCAGCCGGGGTCGGGTGCCGAGCGTCGGCCAGAGCAGCAGTGACGTGACAGTCTGCATCTGCTGATCGCCGTCGAGAGGGGCAGCATCGACCTCTCGTGGCTTTTGGGAGGGGGCTGTACAGGGTCCCTCTTTTCATGCACCCGGCGCGACTTCTGCGGGAGCACATCGACAATAGCTTTCGGCAAGGACTGCCCAGGGCTGGCGGATTTTCTCCGAGGTGGCGTGATTTTCACGCTTGCCTAACTTGTTGCGCGTTACTAGGAAACGGTGCCTGAGGGGCCACGTGGCGGAGTGGTTACGCAGCGGATTGCAAATCCGTGTATTCCGGTTCGATTCCGGACGTGGCCTCCAAATCTTTCATGACGTTTGGCCGGAGGCGTCGCGACGTGGGCGGCGCGGTCGTCGTTGCTGGGCGGCGGAGCTGGAACCAGTTGGCCGATAAGGGATTTGGCGTCGGTCGCCGGTGGCCGTGCAGGGTGGGTGAATGGATCCGAACATAGCCGTGGCGCAGGTCGACAGCCTGGCCGGCGTCGCCTGGAGCTGGACTGCGGCCTTTGCGCCCCGCGTTGTGGCCGCCGCCATCATCATCGTCGGCGGTCTCTTCCTCTCCTATTGGCTGCAACGGCTGCTCGCCCGGGCCGCGGCACGCACGCGGCGTTTCGATCCGACGCTCCTGCCGGTGCTGATGGCGGTCATCCGCTATTCGATCATCATCCTGATGGTGCTCCTGGTCCTCAATCAGCTTGGCATCCAGACGACGTCGCTGATCGCCCTGCTCGGCGCCGCCGGCCTGGCTCTCGGCCTCGCACTCCAGGGGACGCTGAGCAATATCGCGGCCGGCATCATGCTGCTCTGGCTGCGGCCGTTCCGGATCGGGGATTATATCGCGGTCAACAATATGAGCGGACGGGTGGAGGAGACCGGGCTCTTCGCCTGCATCATCCGCACCTATGACGGCGCGCGCCTGTTCGCCCCCAATTCAACGCTGTGGAATTTCGCGCTGCGCAACGAAACGTCGGCGCCGCGCCGCATGGTAGCGGTCAATGTGACGATCGCCGGAGAAGGCGACGAACCGGCGCGATCGGCGCTGGAGGCGGCGCTCGGCGCCGACCCGGCCATCCTCAAGCAGCCGGTGCCGGAGATCTTTCTCGATTCGACCGGTGCGGGCAACGCCACGCTCACCTGCATCTTCTGGACAAGCTCCGCCCGCTTCGGCGAGGCGCAGCGCATGGTCACGACCCGGCTTCGGGAAGGCCTGAAGGCCGGCGGCATCGCGCCGGCCGACATCCAGGGGATCGTCCGCATCACGCCGGCGCCGGCAGACCCGACGCGACTCATCGATCTTTGAGGAGGAATCGACTGTTCTGCCGAGGCAGGATGCGCCTAGCGGGCGCTCCGGAGCGGCGCCTGGCCGACGATGCCAGGATTGAGGCAATAGTCGTAGTCGATGAGATAAACGACGCCGCCCTTTGTTGCGCGGGCGCGGATACGCGTGTCGATCGGCGCGTTCAGGAAAATATTGGTGAACCCGGCCGCCGCCAGGGAACGACGGATCTGATAATCCGTCTGGCAGAGCAGGGGATCCACCCTGATCTGACCGTCATTGATGCGCGGGTTGCTAGAAACCAACTGCGCCTCGACCGGGCTGCAGGACGCCGCAGCGATCGCCACGACCGCAACTGCAGAGACCAGGTTTACGAGCGTTCCGGCTTTCATCGCCATCTTCTCCAGTTCAGTCCAAAACGTTGCTGGAGCTGCATTGTTCCGGGGCGGGCCGCTCAGTGCACGGAAACGCCGAGCTTCGCGGCGCCAATGGATACCCCCGCCGATATACCGGCACCGTCGGCGGTTGTTCCGATATTGGCTCCGGGTGAGGCCGCCGCCTGCGATGACGGCCCGACGATCGATGCGGTCGCGCCATCCCTACTGGCGCCCGAGGTGACCTGCGAGCCATCGCTGCCATTGTTGCTTTTCATGATGAGCGCGTCACGCGGCGCCCATCCTTCGGCTGCATCATTTTGGACGAGGCACCAGTTGGCCTCGGCGTTGCACCAGAGAACTTCGACCTTGGTGCCCGCCGCTACCGTTGCCAGCACTGAAAATGCATCGCCGGGGCCACCGTAAAGGTTCAGCGGCCCGTGGGCGATAATCTGGGTTGCCCGCGCACCGGGCATCCCGAACAGTATCAGGCCCAGAGCCACTGCCAGTGGCAGGACTACGGCAAAGAGCGAAACCCGAACACGCATCCACACGCGCCACGAGCTGCCTTGGAACATCTGGTCGGCCTCGGCATGGCAGCAAAAAGTCTCTGAGAAAATAGGGCGGATGGCATACGGATGCAAATTTTAAGGCGAATACCGCATGACATGCTCCGGCCGAACGCCGATTCCGATAAAGCGGGCCGGCAGGCCCCGCAGGGCTGGAAACCGGTCGAGCAGGCGAAGCACAAGGGGAACTTTCAGCGGGACGCCAGCCAAGGTCGGGACGAGCACCCGGTTCTGGATCGCTACCTGTGCCGCTTGCGTCATCCGGGTCGGGAACAGCCGCCTCCGGCGGACCTGGTCGAGAACCGATTCGGCCGGCGGTTCGTCGCGGTGCAGCGCCCGGGAGAGAATGTTGGCGGCGGCAACGGCGTCCTGGATCGCCATGTTGATGCCGACGCCTCCGATCGGCGACATGGCGTGCGCCGCGTCGCCGATGCAGAGCAACCCCGGTCGCGACCAGCGCTGCAACCGGTCGACCGTCACGCTCAGGAGTTTGACGTCGTCCCATCCCGCGACATCGTCGATATGCGGCCCGAGATAGGGAGCGACAGCGACGATCGTTTCCTTGAACGCGGCGAGCGAGCCGGTGCGGAGCTGATCGGCGCCACCCTTGGGGATCACATAGGCGCACTGCCAATAGTCACCGCGGTCGATGGTGACCAGGAAGCGGCCTTTGCACAGGTTGCCGAGCGATTGTTCGGCCCATGGGTCGGCCTTGCTGATTCGGAACCAGAGTACGTCGATCGGCGCGCTCAACGTTTCGAGCGGCAGCCCGGCAGCCGCGCGAAGCACCGAGTGCCGGCCGTCGGCGGCGATGACGAGCCGGGCTCTGATCGCGATCGAATCGCTGCCCGCCGTCGCCCCAACGCCGGTTACGGTCCCGTTCTCGATCAGCAGCCGCTCGCCTTCGGTTGACATCAACAGCCGGAAATTGGGCAGGCGCCTGGCCTCCTCGGCCATGAAATTCAGAAAGTCCCATTGCGGCATGAGCACGATGAAGGGCGCCGCGACCTTCAGTCGGCTGAAATCGGCTAGCGCGAAAGTCTTGCCCTCGATCGAGGCCGAGACCGTCTGCAATTGCTGATGCGGCCGTTCGAGAAAGCGGGACAGGAGGCCGAGCTCGTCCAGAACCGTGAGCGTCGAAGGATGGACCGTGTCGCCCCGGAAATCCCTCAGGAAATCCGCGTGCTTTTCGAGTACCACGACATCGACGCCCGTGCGCGCCAGCAGGTAGCCTGCCATCATGCCGGCCGGGCCCCCACCGACGACACAACAGCGTGTCGAGATCGACTGCGTCCCGGACATTTGCGGTCTCCGTTCGGGAAAGCATGCCATCGGGCCGGCCGCGCGGCAATGCCACGCCGTCCGGGCGGCTTGAACGGCCGGTCGGGCGACGCTAATTGTCTGCTCCAGATTATCCAGGAGCTTTGCATGACCGACTTCGCCGCCGCCCGCAAAAAAATGGTCGAGAATCAGCTCCAGACCAGCGGCATCACGGATCGGCGGCTGCTGACCGTCATGGCGAGGGTACCGCGCGAGATTTTCGTACCCGAGGTGCGACGCGACCTTGCCTATATCGACGAGGCGCAGCTGGTCCCGGCGAGCGATGGTACGCCACGTTACATCGCGCCGCCTGCGCCTTTCGCCAAGCTCGTGCAACTCGCGGGGGTGAATGACGGTGATCGCGTGCTCGATCTCGGCTGCGCTAGCGGCTATTCGGCCGCGGTGCTGGGCGGACTGGCCCGCGAAGTCGTCGCGGTCGAGAGCGACGCCGGTCTGGTGGCCACTGCGCAGGCCAATCTGGCCAGCCTCGGCTTCGACAATGTAACGGTTATCGAAGGCCCGGTTGCGGCCGGCGCGCCCCGGCATGGCCAGTTCGACGTAATTCTGCTCGAGGGCGCGGCGGCCGAGGCGCCGCGGCAGCTATTTGGCCAGCTGGCCGAGGATGGCCGGCTCGTTGTGCTGGAGAAGCAGGACAGTGCCGCGGTGGCGCATCTTTACGTCCGTTCGGGCAGCGATGTTGCCGGCCGGCCCGCCTTCAACACGACGCTGCCGCCGCTGGTCACGGCGAAGACGCCGCCGGCCTTCGTCTTCTGAGCGACCGTCCGGTTATCGTCCCGTGCCCGCCGGCGAGCCGCAACTGACCGCCGAGGGAGGGTGTTGCCGCTCAATCACGCCTCGACCGAATTGTTGGTCCGGTTTCCACAGCAGATCGCCCTAACAGGTTGTTAACACCACATGCCCAGCATAGTGTGCGCGCCGCAGGAGGCTGTTATTATGTCATTTTCCACCGGGTTGCGGCTGGGAGCGGCTGTTGTCGCGCTGGCCGGCATGTCTGTCTCCGGCGTTCAGGCAGAGTCGCTGAAGGCAGCGCTCACGGCCGCCTACGCCCATAATCCCACGATCACATCAGCACTTTATGCCGTTAAGGTGGCAGCGGAGAACATTGCCCTGCGAAAGGCTGCCACGCGGCCCCAGATCGGGGTGGGCACGAGCCTGTCCGATGCGTTCGCGACGGTCCCCGGCGGAATCGGGCACCAGCCCAAGGCGAGCGTCGGCCTGAACTATTCGCAGACGCTGTTCGACAATCATCAGACCGACGCGCAGGTCGAAGCGGCGCGCGCCAGTGTCGAGGTAGCGAATCAGTCGCTCCGGACCACTGAAGCGAACGCGCTGCTGAATACCGTCGAAGCTTACATGAACGTCATCCTCAACACGCAGCTCGTGCAGCTGCGGAGTGATACGGTGCAGTTCTACCAGAGCCAGGTGAAGGCATCGCAGGATCGCCAGAACATCGGCGAGGGCACCAAGATCGACGTGGCCCAGGCGCAGGCCTCCTACGCGTCGGCCGTAGCGAGCCAGAAGGCGGCGATTGCCGCCCTGCAGACCGCCGAGGCGAGCTACGTCCAGTGGGTCGGGCACAAGCCGCATAATCTCAGCTCCGACTTCAACTACGGCTCGCTGATCCCTGCCTCGGTCGACCGCGCACTCACCCTGGCGGCGTCGCTCAATCCGACCATCTTGGGCGCGCGCGCCTCGATTCGCGCCGCCAAGGCCGGCGCCGATGCAGCGGCGGACGCGTTCGGGCCGTCGGTTACCGCCAATGGTTCCGTCGGGCCGGCGTTCTCGACAACCTGCCTCGGGGCGACCTGCGGCGCCGGCACGGCGTCAGCGCTGGCCGGCCAGGTCAGTCTCTCGCTATCCGTGCCGCTCTACGCGGGCGGGGCGCTTGGCGCCGCCCAGCGTCAGGCAACTCTCACGGCGCTCAAGTCGGGCGTCGATGAGCAGGCGGCGCTGCAGCAGGTCGACCAGCAGGTCGTGACCGCCTGGAGCACGCTGCAGAATGCAGCAGCGCAGATCCAATCGGCCAATACCGCCGTCCAGGCGGGGCGGCTGGCCCTGCAGGGAGTCATCCAGGAGCGCGACGTGGGGCAGAAGACCACCCTCGACGTGCTGAACCAGGAGGCGACGGTGGAGACCAGCCAGGAAGCGCTGATCGGCGCCAACGCCAACAGGGTGATCGCCGCCTTCACACTGATCGCGCAGGAAGGCAAGCTGACGGCAGCTGATCTCGGACTCGGTACACCGACCAAATCCGCCCGCTCCTACATCAAGGAAGTCGAGGATACCTGGGAGGAGGTCCGTAGCTTCCAGCCCTTGCCGCGCCCCACCTGGCGCCACTGAGGCTTCCCAGACCCTATTCGAGTGGCCCCGGCTTGAGTCCGGGGCCATTTGTTTTCCGGTGGCATTCGACTCGAATTGGTCAAGTTTTGGTGGAAGACGCCGGCACGACTCTGCGTGCACGTTCCGGTCAGTGGTCGGCGCGTGTAGTGTCTTGGTAGCGAATCAGTGCCGACGGCAAGCGTTACGGCGGCTTCGACGGAAGGGTTGAGCGGGCGGGCAATCGGGGGCCGCTCCGCGGAAGGGGCAATCATGAACAAGCCGGCCACCAAAGAACCATCGATGGACGAAATCCTGTCGTCCATCCGGCAGATCATCGCGGATGACAGCGGCCCGGCGGCCCGGCCACCCGTGCTGACCCCGGTGGTGACACCCGTGCCGGAGCCGGAGGGGGATACGATGTCCGGCTTCGGCGCGGACGAGCCGGAAGACCCGCCGCTTGCGCTCTCGGCGAGCCAGATCGTTGGCCAGCCGCCCGCCCCAGCGGCCGAGGCGGTCGATTTCAGTGCGCTGATGGAAGAGCTGCCGCAGCCGGCCGGTAATGACGACGAGCCGAAGTTCGTCGATCCGGAAGACATCAGCTTTGCGACCGAGCTCGAGCCGGAAATTGAAGCGGCCGCGCCCGAGCCGGAGCCGCAGCCGGTCGCAGCGTCAGTCGAACCCGTGCAGGAAGCCGTTCCTGTGCCCCGGTCTCGGCCGACGGCTGCCCAGGCGGCTCCCATGCCCGACCCGGACCTCTCGCGCGACATCGCCGAGCAGTTGCTGGAGCCGGCGACCAGCTCGGCCGCCCGCGCCAATTTCGCCAAGCTGAACAATCTCGGGCTCGGAAATTCGGGACTGACGATCGAATCCATGATGCGCGAGATGCTGCGGCCCATGCTCAAGGAATGGCTGGACGAGCACCTGCCGACCGTCGTCGAGCGCATGGTCGAGCGCGAGATCTCGCGGATTTCTCGCGGCGTCGACTAGCAAGCCGGCCTTTCGCCGCCGATCGTGGAGTTGACGACAGGCGGGGCGATTTCCTAAGTCAGTAGCGAACTCTTTCCGGCCCGCCCGAATCTCAAGGATTTCGGCGGGTCGTTGCTGTTGGATGTTTCAATGATCGACAAGACTTACGAGCCGCAAGCCGTCGAAGCGCGCATCTATCGGACCTGGCAGGAGGCCGGCGCCTTCAAGGCCGGCGCAGGGGCGAAGCCGGGCGGCGAGCCTTTTTCGATCGTCATTCCGCCGCCGAACGTGACGGGCAATCTGCATGTCGGGCATGCCCTCAACAACACGATCCAGGATGTGCTGACGCGCTTCAACCGGATGCGCGGCCGCGACGTGCTCTGGCAGCCGGGCACCGACCATGCCGGCATCGCCACGCAGATGATCGTCGAGCGGCAGCTTGCCGAGCGGCAGCAGAACCGCCGCGACATGGGGCGCGAAAAGTTCGTCGAGCGCGTCTGGGAATGGAAGGCCGAGAGCGGCGGCGCCATCATCAACCAGCTGAAGCGCCTCGGCGCCTCGGCCGACTGGAGCCGCGAACGCTTCACCCTGGGCGAACATGGCGAGCCGGACGATCAGATGGTCCGCGCGGTGACCAAGGTCTTCGTCGCGCTCTACAATAAGGGCCTGATCTACCGCGACAAGCGGCTGGTCAACTGGCACCCCGGGCTCGAAACCGCGATCTCCGACCTCGAAGTCGAGAACATCGAGATTGCCGGCCATATGTGGCATCTGCGCTATCCCCTGGCGGACGGCGTAACCTATCAGTTTCCGGTTGCCTTCGACGAAAGCGGCAAGGCGACGGCCTTCGAAACGCGCGACTACATCATCGTTGCGAC
>Ga0134126_10009582_pt1 | contig 12199 bp, 10 predicted proteins | sample KB31752_FD_96881 | JGI IMG/M metagenome (GOLD analysis project Ga0134126, IMG submission 96881) | Terrestrial soil microbial communities with excess Nitrogen fertilizer from Kellogg Biological Station, Michigan, USA - KB3-175-2 | ecosystem: Environmental > Terrestrial > Soil > Unclassified ...
CCACTCTCTGCTGCTGTTGGTGCGCGATAACCTCTCGAAATATTTAGCTTGGCATAAAATATTTTTGTGATATCGTAAGTAGCACCAAAGCTACCCGATAATCCCGAAAAATTAGATGTGTAAGCTGTAAAATCGTGTAAGCCATTTACATCTGGGCCTGCCAATCGTTTGCCTGTAGAATCTACCCACAAATCTTTGCCTTGTAAGGTTCTAATATCGTAACGCAAACCACCGCTAATAGAAAATTTTTGGAATGTTTTTTTTGCAATAGCAAAACCTCCAATATCAAATAATGAATATTCAGGAATAACAAAAGCTGTTCCAAGATTTTGTGAACCTTGCTTCATTCCATTAACGCCTACTGACATCTCAAAATGATTTTTTTCAGGGAAGATGTAACGCAAGTCATAATTAAGTGTGCGTAAAAAGAAATAGTTATTATAATAATCACCTTGTGTTAAATCATTTGCTTCTTGACGTTGATTTTGCTGAAAACCTAAGCGAAGATTTATGCGCCCGCTACCAACAATAAAACTATTATCTAATACAGCTTTGTAATGACGAATATGCTGATGGATAACCGGAAAATTATTATACTTTTTAAATTGGTTGGATGGTGCTATGCCTAAACTATCGCCCGGACCGGGAACCTGAAAGTGTTGCAAGAATTTACCTGTTGCGCTGTCGCGTGCACCTTCAATAACACCCATTTTTAAATCGTATGATGAAACCGTAAGATGCGAGTAACCCCATTTACGATTTATGCCAATTAATGCTTTAGCGTTATTTTCAGTGTAGGCTGAATTGGCTACATAACCATCATATTTATTTTCATAATCGTGTGCCATTTTATTGGTATAGCGCACATCCCAAATAAAACCTTTAATATTACCCGCAATGTTTGCCGAACTTCCTATTAAACCATTATTGGTTTGGTAATTAGCTAAAATGTTTCCTTTAATTTGTCCTTCAGGTAATGGTGGTGCAGCTAACATGTTTATTACACCAGCCATCGCATCCGACCCATAACTTAAACTTGCAGGACCTTTTAAAACTTCTACTTTGTTTACTGAGTACTCGTCAACTTCAATTCCAAATTCATCAAACCACTGTTGCCCTTCTTGCCGCACTCCATCATTTACGGTAACAACACGGTTATAACCTAAACCGCGTATAAATGGTTTAGATATGTTTGGCCCTAAAGTCATTTGAGAAACACCAGGGGTGTTATTTGCAATTGCATCAATAATATTAGTAGCACTGTTTTGTAAAAAATCTTTTTGATTAACTACACTTACTGCTATTGGGTCGCTACGTCGTTCAGTAGCAGATGAAACACCTGTAACAATTACTTCGTTCATAGATGCACCCGATTCTTCTAATGAAAAGTTGAAAGTAGCATTTTTGTTTACCGATATTTCTTTTGTTTGTGGTGCGTAACCAATATAACTTGCTATAGCAAGAAAAGAGCCTTTAGGGACATTTTTTATGGTATAATTCCCCTCTGCATCTGTTGCTGCACCTAATTTTAAATCAGGAATGTAAATGGTAACACCTACAAGAGCTGAGCTGTCTTTAGTACTGGTTACTTTGCCACTTATTATATTTTGAGAAAAAGTAACCAAACTTGTAAATAAGCACAAAATGATAATTGAATAGTTTTTTAATTTTTTCATAACGATTTAATGATTAATAAATAAAAAAGGTTAACGGCTGTGCCGATAAACAGGGATAGAGAAATTAAAGGAAAAAAATTATGCCTTAGGTGGCGGAGTAGTTTTATCGTTACTGTGTTTTAAAACACAACTTGTTACGCTAAGATGTTTTATATTGCCACTAAGCAGCGCTTGTGTTTTTACCTGAAAGGGTTTATGCAATTCAGCTAAAAACGAAAATGAAATTTGTTTTTTTGTTTTAGACTGCTTAAAACCATCTATTAATTTTTCGAGAAAATCTTTTTCTTTAGCATCGGTTTTACAAAGTAACTTGATTGTTCCGTTTTCAGTTTTAGAAGAAACAATATCGTATAAGTTGTTGTTGTATAAAAACTCAGTTTCGTTTAGTTTTAATTGAGCATATTGTTGTTCCGAAAACTCAAGTTGTTGTGTTTTAGCATTGTTTTCATCAAACTTTGCCAATAAAACAAAGCTGTATAAAAAAATATTAAAAACTACTGCCTGAAATAAAAAAGCCGTTAGAAAAAAATATGCAATTGTTTTTTTTAGCACTTGTTTACTTTAAATAAGTCTCGTAAATAAATGAAATTTATTTTAAATAAAAAACTATTCTTTAATGTCTTTTTTCAATTGTTCTATATCTATAGTCTCTAATAGCCGTAAAATATTGGGAAAACTTTTTTCGTGGTAATGAAATCCACCATATCTAAACTCCTTTATGGCATCTTCTCTTGTCCAACCACATTTAACAATTCTGTAAATAGCCACCATGCAGCCTGTTCTATCTGCCCCATGTTTACAATGAATAAGTACCGGCTTTTTAGCATTTTTTATAGCTCTCATGCCGGCTATAATATCTTTATACGATATCGTCCAAGCATTCATAGGCACATTTACCAGTATCAAACCAGTTTTCTTAATTTTATGATTATCAGTTTTTCTTTGCCTTAAATTTATAACGGTTTTTATACCAATGCTATCTATTAAATCAAATCCTTTTCTGTTGGGTTGTTCACATCTATACAAACCATCATCTACTTTAAATAAATTAGTAAATCCAATTAACTTTAATTTATATGCGGCGTTTGGTTTTAAAGTTGAATCTTGTGCCTTAGTATAGCTGTTGGTTAAACATAAAGCACTTAACAAAAAAAGTATTCTTAAGTAAAATTTCATTAATAATGGTGCAACCATAATCATTACAAAGTAATAAAGTTATTAATTATTTATATGTTGCTAATAATCATTTAACAGATTAAATCAAATCAAGAAAATTAGCTACTTTTAAAAAATATCTATTAAATTAATTTGCTTGAACTGGTTAAAAACATTTAGAAATAAAAAAACAAGTAAGATTGGTTTATTAATAGCCTTAATTTTAATAGGGCAAACCTTGTTTGGACAAAACAATAAAAACGACTCTCTTCAAAAAGCGTTATTAACTACAAAAAGTGATACTGAAAAAATAAATATTTACAATAAGCTAAGTAATAATTACGATAAGGTATCTGATTATAAAGCTGCCATTAATAATGCCCATATGGCATTAGTACTTTCTCAAAAAGGCTCTTTTCTTAAAGGCGAGGCAAACGCTTATTCTAATTTGGGAAATGTATTAATGGAAACAGCTGTATATGACAGTGCCATTTTGTTTTTTAATAAATCTTTAGAAATTCGAATAAGCTTACAGGATAAAAAAGCAATAGCAAGCTCTTTCAATAGTTTAGGTGGTATTTATTTAGCTACCAGTAATTTTCCCGAGGCTCTTAAATATTATAAAAAATCACTAGCTATTCGAGAAGAAATTAACGACAAATTTGGCATTGCTGTTTGTTATAATAACCTAGGTAATATTTGTGGCAATCAAAGTAATTATGCTGAGGCGCTGCAGTATCTTCTAAAATCATTAAAAATGAAGGAGGATTTAATAGCGGAAGGAAATAAGGAAATAGATAGCTCATCAATTGCAAAGGCTTATACAAACATAGGTTTGATATATCAAATGGAGGAGAAATATAAAGAGGCTCTGTCATATCACACCAAAGCATTACGAATTAGAATTTCAAGAGGAGATAAAAATGCTATTTCAGAATCATATAATAGTTTAGGAAACATTTTTTATAATAAAAATGATTTTGTAAATGCCCTGTCATATTTTGAAAAATGCCTTGCTATTAAAATAGAAATTGGCGATCAGTCGGGTAGGGCAGCTATATTAAATAATATGGCAGTTGTTTATAAAGATCAACATCAATATGATAAAGCATTAACTTTATTAAAAGAATCTCAAAAAATAAATGAAGAAATAGGAGACGAAGAAGGGATGTTAAATGGTAATATTAATTTTGGAGGCATTTATTATAAACTGAAAAACTATTCTTTATCAGAGGAGTATTTTAAAAAAGCTTTAATTGCCTCTCAAAAATTTGAAATTATAGATGATTTAAAGGAGTGTTGCAAAGGCTTATCGGATGTATATAAAGCGCAAGGGAAATTTGAACAATCTCTTGAATATTTTCAAAAATTTATCCTGTTTAAGGATAGCATAAATAATGAAGAAGCTTCTAATAAGATTGTACGCGCTGAAATGAATTACGAATTTGATAAGAAAAAGGCTATAGAAGATGCAGCGCATGAAAAAGAAGTTGCTATTGCCTTAGCTGAAAGCAAAAAGCAAAAAATAATTATTTGGAGTGTATGTGGTATTTTAATATTGGTATTTGGTTTTGCTGTTTATGCTTATAGAAGTAATTTACAAAAACAAAAAACAAATAGGGAATTGGGTTTAAAAAACAAAAAAATTGAACAGGCGTATGCAATTATTGAAGAAAAAAATAAAGAAGTAATGGATAGCATACAGTATGCTAAGCGTATACAGGGTGCTATGATAACCTCTGATAATTATATATCACAGTATTTAAAAGATTATTTTATTTATTACCAACCTAAGGATATTGTAAGTGGTGATTTTTATTGGGCGGTAAACCATCATAATAAATTTTACATGGCTGTTGCTGATTGCACGGGGCACGGTGTTCCTGGAGCATTTATGAGTTTGCTTAACATATCTTTTTTAAACGAAACTGTAATTGAAAAAAATATAATTAACCCCGATATAGTTTTAAATGAACAGCGTAACCATATTATTAAAGCATTAAACCCTATAGGTAACGAAGATAGTAAGGACGGAATGGATTGTGTTTTATGCGCCTTTGATTTTAATGCATTAACACTTGAGTATGCTGCTGCTAATAATTCATTTTATATAATTCGAAAAAATGAATTAATAGTTTGTAAAGCTGATAAAATGCCTGTAGGCAAATCTCCTACAGATAGCCAGCCTTTTACCTATAATAAAGTTCAGTTACAAAAAAATGATTCTGTTTATATTTTTACCGACGGTTATGCCGATCAGTTTGGTGGAAAGAAAGGGAAAAAGTTTAAGTATAAACAATTAGAAGAAATACTTTTGGCTAATTGTAATTTGCCTTTAGAGCAGCAGAAGCAAATTTTAGATACTAAATTTAAAGAGTGGAAAGGTAATTTAGAACAGGTGGATGACGTGTTACTTATCGGAATAAAGATATAATCTTTTGTATTCTAAAATTTTAAATCCTGACTTATAATTTTTCCATCGGCTAACTCAATTGTTCTGTCAGATGCTTTTGCAAAATCATTATCGTGTGTAACGGCAATAATTGTTTGATTAAACTCTTTGGTTATTTGCTTAAAAATATCAAATACAATTTGTGTGTTTTTACTATCTAAATTTCCGGTGGGCTCATCGCACATAATTATTTTTGGGCTATTTATCAAGGCTCTTGCAATAGCAACGCGTTGTTGTTGCCCACCTGATAGTTTTGATGCCGGTTTTAAAGCTTGGTCTTTTATCCCTAACATATCTAATCTTTCGTAGGCTTGTTGTTCAACCTCTTCGTGCGTAAATTTACCTAGCTTAAGCGCAGGAATCATTACGTTTTTTAAGCAACTGAATTCGGGTAATAGGTAGTGAAATTGAAATACAAAACCAATATTTTTATTTCTGATAGCTGCTAATTTATTTAAATTTTGCCCTGTAATTTTATCTTCATCAATAAATAAATCTCCTTCGTATTCTGTATCCATTGTAGATAAGATATAAAGCAAAGTAGATTTTCCACTTCCTGATTTCCCAACCAGAGTTAGAAATTCGCCACTATAAGCTTCAAAAGAAATATCATCCAGTACTTTAAATTTTACCGGATCGTAAAAATACTTACCTACACCTTTGGTTCTTAAAACTATTTTCTTTTCCATTACTTCCTAAATATGGCTACAGGATCAACTTTAGATGCTTTACGTGCCGGAATATATCCTGCAAAAAATGTTACCAATAAACCAACACCAACCCCGGTCATGGAAACCGAAAATTCAAACTGAATAGGGAAGTAGCCTATATCAGCACCAATATAAATTCTGCTTAATAAATTAACAATAATTGCGGCTAACAAAAAGCCTATTATAGTACCTATAATGCCCATTACCATTGCTTCCATAACAAAAATTCGTACTACATCTTTCCCCGAAAAGCCATTAGCTTTTAAAATAGCAATGTCATTTAGTTTTTGCGAAACAGTCATGTTAAGTATATTATAAATTCCAAAAGCAGCTACTAATAAAATAGCCCATGATATAAACAGAAACATTACTGCACGTATTTTTTTACCAGCTACAAATAACTCATTAGCAGCTTTCCAATCTTCCGTTGTGTAACCCGTTAATTTACTTAATACAGTAGCATATTGCACAGCAGCTTCAGGGTCTTTTATTTTAACGTAAATATCAGTAACGTAATTGGGCCCTTCCTCCAACAGTTGTTGTGCTGTTGCTAAATTCATATACGATTTACTTTTATCAGTAACAGCATTACTACTTTTAAAAAAACCAACAACCTTCATTAACTTAATAACTCCAACCGAAGAGATAACGCTTATATTATCATTTAGTTTAATGTTTAATTTATCTGCTATACCAACACCTATAATAATTCCATTGGGAGTGTTCAATAGTGTTCTCAAATCTCCAACTACCATGGTAGACTGTATATCAAACATAGCATCGGCTTCTGTTATATTTACGCCCCAGCCAACTCCGGTTAATTGTGATTTACCATTATTATAAAAAATATTGGCAGTAACCATTGGTGCTGCTGCAGTAACATCTGGTTGATTTTTTATATCATGTAATAATTTACTGGGGTTAATAAGGTTTTTAGATATATTGGAAATTTTAGGATTTACAATTACTATAGTTCCTTTTTTACCCGAAGTATCTTTTGATAAAGGTTTACTTATATCATCCTCTTTATAAACACGTATATGAGGCGTAGTTTTGAAAATAGCATTATCCGAATATCGATTAGTGCCAATAATTAAAGTGTTTAAACAAATGTATATGGCAATCCCTATAGAAACCCCAAGTGAGGCAACAATAGTTTGCCTTTTACGGGTTAAAATATGCGTAAGCGCTATTTCTGTATTTACACCTTTCATTAGTGTTGATCTAAAGTAATGGTTGTGTTCTCATCTATGCCGCCTTTAACCTCAACCCATTCGGTTGAAACAAAACCGGTTTCAATTATTACAGGCCCTTTATCTTTTACATTTACTTTATTTCCATAATCCAAATAGTTTTTAGGGATAACAAGTAGGTTTTGCATTTCATTAATAACTATGTTGGCTTGCAACTGAGTCCCTGAAATTCTGAAATCCATTTTATCGATAAATTTTACCTTGCAATAAAACGATTGTGCCTGATCATCAAAGGCAGGATAAATTTCGCTTACTATGCCATTGTAATTTTTATCTTTATTTGTATTCAACTGAACAATTACTTTTTGTCCCAATTTTATTTTAGAAATATTTGTTTCATCAATGTTTAGCTTAGCATAAATATCATCTTGTTTGCCAATAACAGCTATCACATCTCCTTTGCGTACATAATCGCCCAGTTGTTTTTGTTTTTGATATACTTTGCCCCCTACAATGGCCCTAATTTCATTGTTACCTTGAAAAAAACTATTAATGCCCGATTGTGATTTTTGAATGATAAGTTGCTGGTCTGCCTGTTGTTTTAATAGGTTATAATTCTCTTGTAAGGCCGTTAAATTTGCTTTAGAATTTTCATACGCAAGCGAGGCATTTTCGTATTCTAATTTAGAAACACTTTTATCGTCGTATAATTTTTTATACCTATCAGCTTGCAATCCATCTTCCTTTAATTTAAGCTTGGCTACTTCTATATTAGCTTCAACTTGCTTAAGTGCAGGGGCGTTTGGCGATACATTGGTACCAGCAATAGATAGCAGCGCATTAGCACTCTGCGCATTAAACTCATTCTGCTTATTATCAATAACGGCTAACACAGCTCCTTCCTTTACAGTATCTCCTTCAATAAAGTTTAAAGCTATAATATACCCTTCATTTTGTGCCGTAACATTATACTGGTTTTCAGGCACCAGCACTCCCGATGCAAAAACAGTTTCTGTTATGCTTTTTCTAATAGGTTTTGTTTCAGTACTTTTTTTACCGCAGGCGTTTAGCATTACTAATCCTGCAATAACAGCTAATAGTTTAATGTAATGTTTCATTTTATGGTGTTATTAATATCAATTTTAGATTTTGTGTACATTAGTGTTGCTAATGAGCTACTGGCGTTAAAACGACTTACCAGCATATCATTAAAGGCAATCATCAATTTATCAAAAGACAAAATTGATTGGCTATATTGGTTAAATGCCATTCTATAATTATCTTCTTTTAGTTTAGATATTTGGTTATTAGCTAAAAATTGAGAGTAAGCTTTTTCATAATCTAAATGCAATTGATTATTAGAAATATCAGTTTGTAGCTTACTATGATTCATATTAATTAAGGCAGTTTGATAATTAATTTTTGCATTGCGCGATGAAAGGATATGATTTACATCTGGCAAAAAGAAAGTGACCTTTGCCCCAAAATAGGCCGAATTAAGCCAAGGGTTATTTGGGTTGCCATCAAAAAACTGATTAACACTATTTTGATAATATGAGTTAGAATATAAAAGTGATATAACTGGTAGGTTATACAATCTGTTTGTTCTTAAATCTGCTTTTGCGTACTCCATTTGCAATATGTTTGCTTTTACCTGTAGTTGTGAGCCTGCATCCATATCAGGCGTAAATTGTTGTTTGTAATTCAACTCTTCTTCGATGCCAATTTTTGTACCTATAGGCATTTCGCATAAAATCTTTAAACTGTTATACTGCTGTTCTAATGAAATTTTTAATTGATTTAATTTGTCCTGTAAAATTAGTTTGTTAACTGTGGCATCATTTACATCTTGCTGTCTCACCAAGCCCTGTGTAAACTTATTGCTTACTATTTGTAATAAAGTATCAGTTGCCGATAAATTTTTATTGGTTATTTCAACCTGTTCTTTAAATGAGCAAATGTTATAATAACATGCCGCTATTGATTCATGCAGCGATTTTTTATTCAATAAATTAGTAGTAGCAGTTAACTCTTCATTAATATTAGCTGTTTTAATTTGCGCCCATGCTCCTGGGTTTATTAAATCAATTTGTGGTGTAATGTTAAAATTACTTACATACTGTTGCCCTAAGGTTACTTTTGCAAAAGTCCCAGGCTTTGTGCCTGGTAAAATCCCTCCCGGGAAAAAACTCACGGGCAGAGTTGTATTATCGGTTAAACTAAATGTTATAGGGTTACGTAAATTAACCACATTGGCAAGTGCGGCTATTTTTTGATACTTAGCCAATAAAGTTTGCTGATAATTGGTTTTTGTTACCGAACTGTTCTTATCTGCATAAGCATATAACGAATCGAGTTTGGTGAATTTTATTTCTGTTTGAGCCTTGGCTGATAAAATAAAACCAAGCAGACAAACTAAATGTGTAATTATTGTCTTCATTTTACTTTTGATATTGCTTTAAGCCATTTAGGTATCAGTATTTTTCGCTGTTCCATTAAATTATTAAAGTCATTATGCTTTAACTCTCCAACATGACTAAGTATAGGTCTTCCTGCAAACGGAAATACAATCATACCTATCAAATTCATAATATAATGAAGTGGATTTATAGGAGCTATTTTACCCTCTAGCACTGCTTGTTGAAACTGTTTTATAAAATAAGACTTTGATATAATTTCTTTTTGGTTCATTTTTGAAATCAAGGCCTCTGGGTTGTTGCGTATTTCACTTAGTATAAATAAAGGAATATCAGGCTGATTGATTAATAAATCAATGTAATTGCTTACAAGGGTTTCAATTTTGCTTTCTAAAGAAGTTTTTTCGTCGTTTAAAGCCACTATAATATGCTGACGAAAGTCATGTAAACTTTCTAACATAATAATATCAAAAAGCTTTTCTTTGCTACGGAAATAGTAATTAAGCAAGGCAAGATTTATTCCGGCTTCTTCTGCAATATCTCTGGTACGCGTGGCAGCATAGCCTTTTTTGTGGAAAATAATCCGCGCTGCGTTCTTTATTTTCTCTTCGGTAGAAGGGTCAACAACTGGATTTATTTTTGATTGTTTTTTCATAATAACGAAACAAATGTAAAACTATTATTTTGATTAAAACAAATAATTTAATCAAATGATTAATTTTTATGACAAATTTCATATTTACATAACATTTAAATGACAAAAGTCATGTTTAGTAAATAATTGAAAATAAAAAAGCCATTCAATCGAATGGCCTCTTTACTCGGTTTTATTGTTCAATTAAAACTGAAATTTAAAAACTATAGAACCTCTTTGAGTTTCAAATTTATCATCCGGACTAAATTTAGCCTGCAAAGCTGCTTGGCGCGCTTTTGATTTTAACACACTACTTGATGTTGTTGTTCCTTTTCCCGTGGGATCAGCATCAATTACATTACCTTGTTTATCAACTGTAATATAAACCACCACAATGCCTTCTTCTTTACCATCACTAACTTTTGGTGGCGGCACTAATATTTTTCTGCCCTTTAAACTAAAACCCGACCCACCCGGACCATTGCCATGGCCTAAACCATCAGGATTATGACCTGTGCCGCCTTTACCATGGGTATCAGGATTTCCGTCTGGTGACCCTTCGTTACCTGCCTGCCCTGAATTTCCATCTCCGCCTCCTTGTGCTTTATTTTTATTTTTTGTGTACGCGTTTAATAAATTCTTAGCAGCAGTCTCTTCTTCCTCTTTTTGTATTTCTTCTTTTGTCTTTGTTTGGGTTATAACCGTTTGGTTATTTTTTATTTTTGGGTTGTTTTCTTTTTTCTCTAAAACTGCTTCTCCTGTTTTAAAATCTTCTTCTTTGGTATCACTTTCTTCTGCTTTAGCTGTAGAACTCTTATCTACCACCACACTAGTGGCATCACCAATAGCAGGACCTTCAACATTGCCAGTTCCTTCGTTATATATACCAAAGTTAATTTCCTCTCCACCATCGGCTGCCATTGGGAATGGCGGATTTGGAGTGATAATTTGATACAGAAATAAAAACAGAAAAAGCAATGCAACAATTAATAATGTTAACAGAGCAGCAGTTGCCTGGTCTTTTTTATTATTTTGTTGTTGCGCAGCTATCATTTTACTTAGCGTTAGTTGGCTTAGTTGCTAATACAGGTTTACATTTTAATCTGTCGCATATCTGTAAAATATCTACCTCATCTTGTATCGATAAATCTTTATCTAAATGCATAACTAATACAGGTTCAACTTTCCCTTTAATCTTATCGGCAATTACACTTTCTATGTTAGATAAGGTCACTTCATGATTATCTACAAAGTACTTCCTATCTGCAGTAACGGCTAGATGTACCGGTTTATTATTTTTGCTGATGTCTTGTCTTGGTTTTGAACTTGCCAGATTTACCTTTATTGAGTTAGGGCTAACCATGGTAGATAAAATCAAAAAGAAAAGCAATAGAAAGAACATAATGTCATTCAATGAATCGGTAGAAACCTCTGCTTCTCTATGTTTACGACGTAAACTCATAATTTTTATTTTTTAGAATTTAATTATTTACGAAGGCTCGTTTAAAATATCTAAAAATTTCATTTTAGTTTCTTCCATACGGTGAGCAAGTTTATCAAGCCTTGTATTTAACCAATGATAACCAACAAAGGCAAGTACACCAACTACTAAACCGGTAGCAGAGCTAATCATTTTTTCATATAACCCGGTTGATATAACACTAATTTCAACAGTGCCGGCTAAAGCTATATCATAAAATATTTTTACAACCCCAATAATGGTTCCTATAAAACCAAACATAGGTGCTATACGACCTGTGATATTTAAAATGTTTAGTTTTTTCTCTAGATTACCTAGTTGTACCGAAGCGCCTTCAGTCATAGCTTCACGAATTTCGGCTACTGGTTGTCCAATACGGCTAATTCCTTTTTCTAACATAAAAGCTTCAGGAGTATTTTGACCTTGACACATTGCTTTAGCCGATTGTAAATTACCTTGTTTTATTAAGCTTTGTAAACCGG
>Ga0134126_10009583_pt1 | contig 12198 bp, 11 predicted proteins | sample KB31752_FD_96881 | JGI IMG/M metagenome (GOLD analysis project Ga0134126, IMG submission 96881) | Terrestrial soil microbial communities with excess Nitrogen fertilizer from Kellogg Biological Station, Michigan, USA - KB3-175-2 | ecosystem: Environmental > Terrestrial > Soil > Unclassified ...
ATCCTGCTGGTCGTCATCCCCGGCGGCGGCCGGATGATCCAGCTCCGCCGCACCGCCCGCCGTGACCGCCGCGCCGATGCCGCGCCCACCTCGGCCACCGTCGCTCCCACCAGCCCCGCCGCCCCCGACAGCCCTAGATCGGAGGACTCCGCCCCGGCCGGTTCGCCGCCCGACGGCATGACCCGGACCTGACTCCCGAGGTCGAGCCCGGCGATACTGCGGAGCATGCCTGCCGTCGCCCTCGCCATCGTGACCTCGCCGCGCGGCGTGCTCGCCGTCCGCCGAGCCGACGGCCGACCACCCTGGGCCTTCCCCGGCGGGCAGGTCGAGCCCGGCGAGACCCCGGCCCAGGCCGCCGCCCGCGAGACCAGGGAGGAAACCGGCTGGGCGATCCGCGTCACCAGCCTGCTCGGCCAGCGAGTGCACCCGATGACCGGCGCGGACATCACCTACCTGGCCGCCGATCCGATCGGCACGACGGACGCAGCGGCTGGAGCCGCCCGCGAAGTCGCCGAGGTCCGCTGGCTGACTCGCACCGAGGCGCGCGTCCTGATGCCAGGCATCTACGCCCCCGTCGCCATCCATCTCGCCACAGTCCTGGCCGGTACATGACGGATCGCTAGAAGGTGCTCGGCTCGCTGGCCAGGTCCGCCTCCGCCACCGCGGCTCGGATCTCGCGCTGGCGCCGTCTGGCGCGGTGGCTTCCGACGTTTCCGCGGAAACGTCTCACACACTTGCGCTACGCACGTTCGCAGAACGTTTCCGCGGAAACGCGCGGGCCCAATCGAGCCCGGCGAGGTACCCCGGCCCAGGCCGCGCCACCCACCTAGCCGACCACCTAGCCGCCAGCCTGGCCGACGGGATCGGCTAGAAGGTGCTGGGCTCGCTGGCCATGAGGCCGATCTCTTCTTCCTGCTCCTTCGGCCTGCGCTTGGACCGCCTGCCCGAGGGCTCCTTCCGGTCAGCCGGGCGATCTCGGTCCATCAGGCCGATCTCCTCCTCTGGCGTGCGCTTGGAGCGGCCGCCCGAGGACTCCCTCCCGTCGGCTGGGCGATCGCGGAACTGCGGCCGCCGCAGCCCCGCCGGGCTGAGCAGCCGCATCGCGCTCAGATAGGCCCGCAGCAGCGCCGAGGCCGGGCCGGCCGCCACGGCGATGGCCAGCCCCACCGCGGCCACGACCGGCGTGCTCGAGCCCACCGGATGCCGGCCCGACAGGGCCAGGATCGCGTCGACTTCGCCGACTGTCCCGTACACCAGGATGAACGTGGTGATCGCGCCAGTGACGACGGTGATGAGCAGCGACGGGACCATTCGCGTCCCCGGCTGGGCCCGCTGCCGCAGATCGCGGGCGGCGTTGTAATAGGTCTTCAGCAGGTCCTGGTACATGTGGCGCTGCACCCCGAGGGCCAGGAACAGCACCGGGATGATGATGGCGACCGTGCTATCCAGCGTGCCGTTGAAGCCCGCCGCCGCGGGCGCGGCGGCCAGGAAGGCGAGGCTGCTCATGCCTGCCAGCATGACCGCCCCGCAGCTCACAACGAGGCCCATATGGCGCAGTAGTACCAGCTAGCGACCTTACGGATTTATTTAGACCACGCCTTTTCGCCGTTTCGGACGCGGAGCGACCCAGCCGACGCTAGGCCCAATGCCGGGAAGTTAAGGTCCGCCGGTCTTCGTCACGGATTTGGGTCGGCGTGTCACGCGCTCGTGGTCGGGGTGGATGGCCTGGCTGGTGATGTGGGTGATCTTCTTGCTGGTGGTGGGCTTGCCGGGCGGGTGCTTGTTCCATCGGCTGAGCGGGGACTTGACGCGGCGCGGGCAGACTCGGGGCCGGTCGGGCGGGTTCAGCCTGGCCAGGACGGCGCGGCCGATGTCCCCGGTGAGGTCGTCGTCGGGGTCGGTGATGTTGCGGGCGGTGATGACGAGGTCCCGGGCGGTGTCGACGGCGACCTGGTAGCTGGCCCGGTCCGGGTCGGTCCCGGGGGCGGACAGGACGGCGTCGGTGATGGCGGTGCGTATTGCCTGGTACAGGGCCAGCAGCGCCCAGGCCTCCGGTGTCAGCCCGGCGGGGTCGCGGGAGCGCAGGACGCGGCCTTGCAGGAGGGTGTGGCGCAGCGCGAGATAGGTGATCTCGTGCTCCCAGCGCTCGTGGTAGAGGGTCATGAGCGCGGACGCGGGGAAGGCACGGTGGTCCAGCAACGTGGTGGCCAGGCGGTACCAGCCGCCGTAGGTGGTGCCGTCGTGGCAGGTGACGGTGACCTCGGCGGCGATGATGCGGACCTTCACGCCGCCGATCACGCTGGTGAAAGAGCCGTCGGGCAGGTAGCGCAGGACCGGGGGCCTGCGGCTGGCGTTCAGCCGGGCCAGGAACTGGGCGCCGGTGCCGGCGACCTGCGCGAGGAAGTCCCCGCAGTCAAAGCCGCGGTCGGCCAGGACCAGCATCGCGGGGTCCAGCAGGTGCAGCAGCTGCCGGGCCCAGTCCAGATCCCCGGTAGCGGTGCTGCCGAACGCGGCCCCCAGCAGCGCGCGGGTCCCGGTCTCGACCAGGGTCATGAACTGGATGACCGGGTAGCCGGTCACCCCCAGGCTCGCGCTCATCTTGCCCAGCCAGCCCCGGTTCGCGGCCGTGTCGGGCACCTTGACCGACTTGCACCCGCCGAACGACACCCCCCGCGCGGGACGGCAGGAGCCGCAACCGCCGCTCCCTGACACGGGCCTCGTCAACAACCGCGTCGACAAGCTCGAACGGCACGACCCGGGTCAGCTCACCCAGGTGGCCAGGAGCCAGCGCCCCGGGAGCCACCATGATCGTCCGGGAAATGGCAACAACAGCAGCACTGATGACAGACTGAGCACGCAACGGAGGTCCCTGCGACGGGCTGATCTTGGTCGACACCCGTCTTACCGGACCTCCGTTGCCATGTCGACACACCCCAGCCCAGCCCAGCCGCTTGACGCCAGCCGCGAACCGCTAACTACCCGGCATTGACGCTAGGCCGCCCTACCGGAGCGCACCCTGAGCAGACTTCAGCAGCTGCGAGACACGCTGAGGAGAAACCCTCAGGACGGCTGCGATGTCACGGCCAGACAGGCCCGCATCACGGAGGCGTCGAGCTGCAGCACGCGATTCGGCCGCTGCCCGTCGCTGGGCCATGTCCGCCTCCGCCACCGCGGCTCTAGCGGCTGTCGTCTGCTCGCCCAGTTCGCCGCCAATCTCGGGAGTGACCTCAACCTCAAATGAGTCGGGAGACGCGTCGGTCTCTAGCGCGATGTAGTCGCGGGCCATCATCTCGGCGTCGCGGAGCGTGTGCGACTGAGTGACGCCGAGGCCCTCAATGTGGACTTCCCAGCCGTGCGCCCACCTCTTGGCGCGCACCGTGTACGTCTTCATGCGCCCTGTCATCCCTATCGTGATGATCTTGTTCGATGTCATGTCTTGTTTGATGGCTACTGGGCGGGCTACTGCAGCCATCCCTTTGGCAGGCAGGTCATCCTCTTGAGCCTGTTGGCGATGGGCCGACGCGAGCCCAACCGCATCAGGCATGTGATACCCCCGCCCTGACCAGGGGCGACACGCCGTGATTGTCCGCAGATGGCCCAGCTGTCGGCCTACAGCGGTACCGTCTGGCGCCATGAACCTCCCGAAGTGCCCGGCCGCCCGGCGGCCGTGATGGATGCCTAGTCCTTGGCGGCGATCGTCGGCCCGATCACGACCCTGCTCGCGGCCTGGGCGGCTATGGCCTCGCTGGCTCCACCATTGACCGGATCCTCGCCGGGCCCACGGCAGCGGCCGGGACCATCAATGGGCCATCTGGAGCGAGCGATGATCACTCAGACAGTGCTGGGCGCCCGCGCCATCCGCGCGAACGCCCAGCTAGACGGGGCGGAGGCTCGGGGATTTGAACCCCGGATGGGCGCGAACCCAAACCGCATTAGCAGTGCGGCGCCATAGACCGGACTAGGCGAAGCCTCCCGACAACCCATGCGGGTCGCGCCTAGGGTACCGGTACCGCGGCGAGGTCGGCAAAGTAGCTGGGCTGTTCGCGCGCCCCGCCGGGACCGGCCGGATCAGCGGGCCTCGATGACCAGGTAGTCGCCGCGGGCGTAGGCCTCCCGCATGGTGGTCTTGGCGAACTTGCCGACGCTGGTCTTGGGCACCTCGGCGATGAACGACCAGCGCTCGGGCAGCTGCCAGCGGGGCACGCGCTCGGCCAGGAAGCTGCGCAGCTCGTCGGCACTCACGGCAGCGTCCTCGGCCAGCACGACGGCGGCCAGCGGCCGCTCGCCCCATTTGTCGTCGGGTACTCCGATGACGGCGGCCTCGCTGACGTTCGGGTGGGCCATCAGCGCGTTCTCCAGCTCCATGGAGGAGATCCACTCGCCGCCGGACTTGATCACGTCCTTGGCCCGGTCGGTCAGGGTGACGTAGCCGAGGGGGTCGATGGTGCCGACATCGCCGGTGCGCAGCCAGCCATCGTGGAACTTGCCGGGATCGTCGTCCTTGTAGTAGCTGCCGGTGACCCAGGGGCCGCGGACCTCGACCTCGCCGACGGCTACGCCGTCATTGGGCAGCACGGCGCCCTCGTCGCCGACGAGGCGGCCCTCGACCTGGCACATGAGGCGGCCCTGGGTGTCGCGGTAGCGCCAGGCCTCGTCGTCGGGCAGCCCGGCGGGCGGGTGGGCGACGCTGCCCAGGGGGGAGGTCTCGGTCATGCCCCAGGCCTGGACGATGGTCACGCCGAGCTCCTTCTCGTAGGCCTCGATCAAGGCGTGCGGCACGGCCGACCCGCCGCAGGGCACCAGGCGCAGCGAGGACAGGTCGCCGCCGTTGGCCCGAACGTGCTGGAGCAGGCCGTTCCAGATGGTGGGCACGGCGCCCGCCAGCGTGGGCCGCTCGGCCTCGATCATGGCGGCCAGCGGCGCGGGCTGGAGGAACCGGTCGGGCATGAGCAGCTCGGCTCCGGCCATGACGGCGGCGTAGGGCAGGCCCCAGGCGTTGGCGTGGAACATGGGCACCACGGGCAGCACCTTGTCCCGGTCGGACAGGCCGAACACGTTCCCCATGGCGACGGCCATGGAATGCAGGTGCATGGAACGGTGGCTGTAAACGACGCCCTTGGGGTGGCCGGTGGTGCCGCTGGTGTAGCACATGGCGGCGGCCGACCGCTCGTCCACCTCGGGCCAGTCGAAGTCGTCGGGCTGGCCGGCCAGAAGCTCCTCGTAGGAGTGCACGTCCCGGCCGCCCGATTCGAACTCGGGTACGAGCTGGGCCGAGTCCGTTATCGATTCTGGGCTGCTCACCACGATGTGTCGGATGGACGGAGCATGCGGCAGCACGCTGGCCAGCAAGGGCAGCAGAGTGGAGTCGACGATGACGACCTCATCCCCGGCGTGTTCGGCGATGTAGCCGATGACCACGGGGTCCAGGCGCAGGTTCAGGGTATGCAGGATGGCACCCATGGACGGGATGGCGAGGTAGGCCTCGAGGTGCTCCGCGTTGTTCCACATCAGGGTGGCGACGCGCTGGTCACCGGTCACGCCGAGGCTGCGCAGGGCGCCGGCCAGGCGGGCGGAGCGGCGGCCGATCTCGCGGTAGGGGCGCCGGCGCATGTCCCCGCCCGCCTCCCCCGCCCCCCGCGCGGTGGCGGTGATGACCTCGTGGTCGCCGTAGGCCGTCGTCCCGTAGCGCATGAGCGCGGTAATGGTCAGCGGCGTATCCATCATCGTGGCGCGCATGGCGAACCTCCTGGCAGACGGCGCGCCAGGCGGCAAGGGGCCCGAACTGGCCGCGCGAAACCGTCCCTGCTGTGACTAGTGTCACGGTAGCGGCTTGGCCAGGTCTAGTCAGCAGGGGTCGGGCGCGGCCGCCGAGGGCGGGCGCGGTCAGTCGGCCAGCAGCTCGGCGTCGATGCGGAGCTTAGCCACGGCGCGGGAGACCGTGCTCTTGACGGTGCCGAGGCTGACCCCGAGCCGCTCAGCCACCTCGGCCTCGGTCATGTCCTCGTAGTAGCGCAGCACCACCGCGGCCCGCATCCGGTGCGGCAGGCGGTCGATGGCCCGGCGCAGGGTCTCCTGGAGGTCGCTGTCACCGGCGTGGTCGGCCACGGCCTGGTCGGGCAGCTCGTCGGTGGGGAACTCTTGCACCCGGCGACGACGCCACCAGGAGATGTGGGTGTTGACCATGGCCCGGCGCACGTAGCCGTCCAGGGCTCCGCGGTCCTCGATCCGGTCCCAGGCCAGGTAGGTCTTGGCCAGGGCGGCCTGGACCAGGTCCTCGGCGTCGGCCAGGTTGCCGGTCAGCAGGTACGCGGTCCGCAGCAGGGCCCGGCCGCGCGCGGTGACGTAATCCCGGAACTCGGGATCGTCGATAACAGCGGGCTGCTCCATCTGCCCTGATTCGGCGCTTTCGCCGGGATCGGCCGGCGCGGGCGGCGCGGGCGGCCCGGCCGGGCTTCTCGGGCTGGGCGGCTGCACGGGGCCGAGCTGTCTGGAGCCGGGCTGGCTAGCGGGCTGGCCCGGTCCCCCGGTGCCAGACGCGCTGGTCAGAGCCCCTGACTCGTCTCCAGGCGCATGGGCGGATGCCGCGACACGCGGCGCCCCTTCGCCCGTATTCGCGCATGCCTGTCCTGCCAAGTGATCGCCCCCGACGCTCACAGACTAACGGTACCCATTACAGGCATCACACGGTTAGCTACCCCGTGTAACGGCGAGTCTCACCGGGCGGATATAGACAGATCGGACTACGGGGCCATCCGACACCACTTTCGGCCAGGGCGGAAAGGCGGATATGTGTGACCGTCAGGCGGCAAGAAGTGACGAACCGCTTGACGCGGGACGACGTGGCTACGCATTGTCAAAGGCTGGCTGACATCGCCGGGGAGAGGCAGCGCGGGGAGGGCAGATGCTGAAGGCTCGCGGGGACAGCGGGTGCTGTGACCGCTGCGCGGGCGCCACGGGCATGGCCGACGCGGCCCGGGTGGCCCGCCGACGGCTGTTCAAGGACGCGGTGTTCGGCCTGACGCCGGATATCGCCGCAGATCCCGGGCCGTTAAGTCGGGAGGCCGATGGGCTGCCGCGCGCGGTGACGGGCACGGTCCTGGACGTCAGCCCGCACGTGCTGGTGATCGGCGACCCCCACGGACCGGGCTCGGTGCAGCGCTTCACGCTGACGGCGGAGGCGACGACCTGGCGGGGCGCCGCGACCGAGCCGACCGGGCTGCACCAGGGTGACCAGGTGGTGGTGCGGCTGGATCCGGCGCAGCGCGACGTGGCCGACCGGATCTGGGCCAACATCGGCCGGGTCACGGGCACGATCGTGGAGCACGGCCGCGATTACATGGTGGTCGACGAGGGCGCGATCCGGCGCCGCCAGATCATCCGCATCCCGCCCCAGGCGGCAGGCCGGATCCAGGTCCGGTTTCCGACCCTTCAGCCGGGCTACCTGATCGACGTCATCGGCCTGCGCCACGAGGACCACCTGGAGGGCCTGATCCCGGCGACCTCGCAGCCGGCCTACCCGGCCGACCGGCTCCCGGAGCCTCCGCTGATCAGCGGGCACGTGCCCGATGCCATCAGCGGATCGGCGACCTGGCACGAGCCGGCCACGGGCGAGCCACCAGGGGTGCTAGGCGCCTACTATCCGGCGCTGGACCCGGAGACGGGCTGCGTCGAAGACACGATCGCCGGCTACCCGCGCGGCTATGCCCGGATGCCGTACCTGGCCATCGGCAGCGCGCTGCTGGTCCGCAACGACTGCAACAGCGCGGCCTGCGTGCTCCCGGTCACCGGCTGCGCGGCGGTGGCCCGGCTGTTCAACGATCGCTGTGTCACGTGCGGGACGTCGCCGCGGGGGCGGGTGGCCGACCTGACCCAGGCCAGCTTCGTGGCCCTCGGCGGGGAACTGGACAAGGGCTGCTTCAACGCGACGATCTCGATTGGCCGCTGACCATGCACATCCTCTTCATGGCCCAAGAGGTGCAGATCCCGCTGCTGGCCGCGCTGCTGCTGGGCGGCTGCGCGACCAAGCTGGCCCGGGCGTTCCGGGCGGGCAACCTGGACGCCGCGCTGGGCCCGACCGCCCTGTTCCCGGTCCGGCTCAGGCGCCCGGTAGCGATCGCCATGTCCGGGCTGGAGCTGGGCCTGGGCGTCGCGCTGATCGCTACGGCCGGCACCTTCGGTGCGGGCACCCCGGCGAACTGCGTCCGGCTGGGGACGGCGCTGCTGTTCCTGGTCGCCACCTGCGCGCTGCTTGAGCTGCGGACGGTCCGGCCCGAGATCGGCTGCGGCTGCTTCGGCGAGCTGAGCACGTCGCCGGTGAACTGGCGGACGCTGACCCGCCCCACCCTGCTCGCGGCGGCGGCCCTGAGCACGCTCGGGCTGGGCGTGGTGCAGCAGCCGCAGTCGGCCTGGCAGGCGGCGGCGATGCTCGGGATGCTGGCCGCCGAGCTGGTCCTGATCGGCTGCCTGTCCCCCGAGCTGGGCGAGGCGCTGGTCCGGCTGGGCTACTCCGAGCCGTGTGAGCTCCGGGTCATCGCGGCCGAACGAACCCTGGCCTCGCTGAAGCGCAGCAAGCAGTGGCGCCGCCACGCGGGGCTGCTGACGGCCGACCTGCCGGTCGACATGTGGCGCGAGCTGTGCTGGCGCTACGTGGTGTTCCCCGGCCAGTACGGGAACCGCGAGGCCGAGGTGGTGTTCGGGGTGTTCCTGCGCCACCGGCGGCCGCTGATCCGGGTCGCGCTCATCGACGCCGCCACGGGCATGGCCCTGAACTGGCCGTCGGCACCGGCCCGGCCGCCGTGGCGACGGCCGTCGTTCCTGCGCCACGTGGTCGCGGCCACCCCGATCGCCGGGCGTCAGCCCCTGCCGGGCGGCGCGTCCGGCGATGCGCACGGCGTGCCGGGCCGGGCACTGCCCGCCGGATCGGAAGACCCGACCCCGGGATCTGCGGCTCTCTACTGATCTCTAGTACCAGAGCTAGAAAGTCAAATACTCCTTCAGAAGAAGTCGCTCGGGTGTGTGCGGCCGGGTCGGCCCTACGTCGGCTGAGCCCGCAGGAAACGGCCGAAGTGCGGGACCGTGAAGGCGATCAGGCCGCGCTCCGAGCTATAGATAAGGCCCTTCTTGATCAGGCTGTCCCTGGCCGGGGAGACGCTGGACGGCTTGCGGCCCAGTTCCTCGGCCACCTGGGCGGTCGGCACCGGATCGTCACCCAGCATGGCCATGGCCCGCATGTACTCCCGCTCGGCCGGGGTGGCGCGCTCATACCGGCTGCCGAAGAAACCGACCGCCAGCTCGCTGGCCGCCACCGGCCCGGCTACCCCCACGTCGCGGGCGGTGACCGGGCTGGCCGCCGCGACGTCCCAGGTCACCTTGCCGTAGGCCTGGACGAAGTACGGGTAGCCGTCGGCCGCCTCATACAGCGCGTCCAGAGCCTCCCGCTCGAAGTCCGCGCCCTCCCGGCGGGCCGGGGCCAGCACGGCCACGTCGGCCGAATCCCGGTCCAGTCGGTCAATGGAGACGTAGCGGAACAGCCGCTCGGAGTAGCTCTTGCTGGCCGACAGCACCGACGGCAGGTGCGGCAGCCCGGCGCCGACCACGATGAGCGGGCCGTTGTTCTGGGACAGCTCGTGGCAGGAGGCGCACAGTGCCGAGATGTCGGGCGCCGGCACGTCCTGCATCTCATCGATGAACAGGGCGATGCCCACACCCAGGTCGGCTGCCACCGACGCGGCGTCGGTCAGCAGCTCGGTCAGGTCGATCTCCAGGTCGCCCGAGTCGGCCCGGCCCCGCACCGCCGGGACGTCGATCCCGAGCTGAGTCACCGGCGCGCCCTTGGCTCCCCGGCCGTCCCTGGCGGCGAAGGACTTGAGCACGCCCAGGAAGTGGTCGATCCGGTCGGGCGCCCGGTGCCGCGGGGCCAGCTCGCGCACCGCCATGTGCAGCGCGCCCGCCACCGGCCGCCGGATGGACTGCTCAGGCCGGGCCTCGATCTTGCCCGTCCCCCACAGGCGCTGCATGGCCATCGAGCGGAAGGTGTTGAGCAGCACCGTCTTGCCGACCCCCCGCAGCCCGGTCAGCACCATGCTGCGCTCGGGCCGGCCGCGCGCGATGCGCTCCAGGACGACCTCAAACTGGGCGATTTCATGGTCGCGCCCGGCCAGCTCCGGAGGCCGCTGGCCCGCGCCGGGGGCATAGGGATTTCGCACGGGGTCCACGCGATAGGAGCTTATGACCCGATCTAGCGCTGGCCCTAGATTGACGTAGAAAGCGCTATCGGCGTGTCGCGGCCGGGGTTTGCGACCGGGTTTGCGGTCGCGCGGCCGGGCGCGCTGACGGCGGGAGGCGGGACGGCGCGTGGGCAGAGGGCCCGAAATGCATCGCCGGGCTATGCCATGGAACGGGGCCATTTGTTCCTGGCACAGCCCGGCGAGCCAGAATCTGCCGCTGGTCGTGCCCCATCGGCAGGTCCACCCGTAACACGGAGCTACGCCTGGCTCGGTTCAGCCGCCCCATTACGGACATTCAGCAATCCGGCCCGAAACGAAATTTCGGCCTGGCAGGCCGGCCGCCGGAACTGGTGACGTGGCCGGTCACGGTCGCCCCGGTTCGTCAGTCGGCGGGCTAGCTCGGGCGGCCGTTGCCCGGCCCCTGGTGCAGGCGGGCCAGGAAAGCGTTGTAGGCGGCCAGGTGCTCGTCGTCGTCGACCCCGCCCCGGTCCGACCAGCGCGCGCTCGTCACCCCGGCCGGCGAGCCGCCCGCCGCGGCCTCCGCTCCCGCCTCCGCGCCGGCCGCGCCCGGCTGAGCCTGCGCCTCGGCCGGCTGATGCGATGCGACCAGGCTGGCCAGGCTGGCCTTCCTGGCGCTCTCGAACCAGCCGTGCCCACTGACCGCGGACCGGTCGTCCATGCTCCACATCAGGAAGACCAACATCATCAGCCCGAACATCAGGCCGTCCCCGGCCACCCACATCACCGCGCCACCCGCGTGCAGGTCGGCAATCGGGCTCGGGGCCCAGGCCGGGCGCGGGCCGGTGGGCAGCCCCGGCGTCCCGTGGCCGCCGTTGCCCAAGACGATGCCGGTGAAGGTGTCCACCGGCATGATCAGGACCAGGGTCACGAACCGGACCGGGTAGGACAGCCGCCAGCGGATCGGCTCCGTGCCCAGGAGGGGGAGGAAGAACAGGTACCCAACGATCAGGAACACCGCGTGCTCGGTGTTGTGCAGGGTCTCGTTCTGCTCCACCGTGGTGGCCAGGCTCGTCAGGTGCGCCCCCGCGACCGCCACCGTGTAGGCGATCACGCCGAACACCGGCCAGGTCAGGAAGCTGGCGACCTTGGAGCGCACCACCCGCTTGGTCCAGGTGTGCAGCGGGTTCCTGCTCGCGTGCATGAGCAGCGTGATCGGCTGACCGAAGATCAGCAGCGGCGGGGCGACCATGATCAGCATCAGGTGCTGCACCATGTGGTCCCAGAACAGCAGGTCGTCGTAGGCCCCGATGCCGCTCTGGGTGGCGATCACGATGACCGCCAGGCCGCCCATGAACATCCCGGTCCGCCAGGCGGCCCACGGCCGCTGCGGATGACGCCGGGCCACCCGCACGACGCCCCACAGGTACAGGCCGGCGAACAGCGCCACCAGCACCGTGACGATGGGGGCGAACTGCCACTGCGTGACCACAGCCGACAAGCCGAACGGGGCAAGCATGCGACCTCCTTCACCGGCGAGCCTACTCATCACGCAGCCCTGTTCATGTGCGGGTATCCGGGGCCAGCGTGGTATCTAACTCCTGGCCGCGCCGACCGGATGACCGCCGGATCCCGCTATCGTTAGCGCCGGAGGGTTCGCCTAGTGGCCGAGGGCGGCGGTCTTGAAAACCGCTGAAGCGTGCAAGCGTTTCCGTGGGTTCGAATCCCACACCCTCCGCTGACCTGCACGGATGTGAGATGCGGGTAGCCGTAGTCATGCGACCGGGCCGGAAAATGTGACCTGAATGCGACCACGCGGACAGCCGCACGCGGTACGGTGTGGCCAGTACGCAGAACGGCCCCGCCGGCGTTGGAGCGCCAGACGGGGCCTGGATCACCTACCTGAGCTACCAGGAGGAGACCTTGACATCCACCCTGTCACAGATCGGCCCGGTTCATGCCGGGCCATCGTCATGTCCTGCCGCGCCCGTCTCGGTGACGCGCTGGGGCGAGC
>Ga0134126_10009585_pt1 | contig 12197 bp, 9 predicted proteins | sample KB31752_FD_96881 | JGI IMG/M metagenome (GOLD analysis project Ga0134126, IMG submission 96881) | Terrestrial soil microbial communities with excess Nitrogen fertilizer from Kellogg Biological Station, Michigan, USA - KB3-175-2 | ecosystem: Environmental > Terrestrial > Soil > Unclassified ...
CTCGTCCCCGACGGCTGTCGAGAGGCCGCGATCGTGGAGCGTGCGTTTCAGCGCGTGGAAGACTTCGGCGCCCATCTGCAGGCACTGCGAGAAGCTGCCGGCGCCGGACGGCACCACCATGAACTCCTGGAAGTCGACTTTGTTGTCTGCGTGAGCGCCGCCGTTCAGCACGTTCATCATCGGCACCGGCAGCACCGAGGCGTCCGCGCCGCCCAGGCTCCGCCAGAGCGGCTCGCCCTGCTCGGCGGCGGCCGCGTGCGCGGCGGCGAGCGAGACGCCCAGGATCGCGTTGGCGCCGAGCCGGGACTTGTTCGGGGTCCCGTCGAGCTCGATCAGGGCGCGGTCGAGCGCCCTCTGGTCTGAGACCTCCATGCCGCGCACCGCCGCGGCGATCTCGCCGTCGACGTTCGCGACCGCCCGCGTGACGCCCTTGCCGCCCCAGGCGGCCCCGCCGTCACGAAGCTCGGTCGCCTCGAACTCGCCGGTCGACGCTCCCGAGGGGACAGCGGCACGACCCCGTGCACCGGACGCGAGCTGCAGTTCGACTTCGACGGTCGGGTTGCCCCGGCTGTCCAGTATCTGCCGGCCGTGAACCAGCTCGATCGCGCTCACGTGTGCCCTTCCTCGCTCATCGCCGCCGGCTGGCGCGGGGCGTCAGGGCGCGGACGGATTCGTGGCGGTGGAGGTGGTGCTGCCCTTGGGGGCTTTGTACTGCTTGCAGTTCGCCACGACGTAGCCGGCGCGGCAATCCGTCTTGCCCTGCCACCTCTTTTTGAAGTCTTTGATGAACGTGCTGAGGTTCTTCTGCTGGTTCTGGGAGACCAGCGTGGCCCGGATCGTCTGTTCGACCTTCGACAGCGGCTGCTGGTTGCCGGGTTTGGTGCCGAGCACGTTGTAGACGTAGTAGCCGAAGGGGCTCTTGACGGGCCCGCCGAGCTGGCCGGTCTTGGCGGCGAAGATGGCCGAGTTGAGGTGCGCCTCCTGCTGGCCGTTCTGGACGTAGCCGAGCTGGCCACCTTTGGCGCGCGTGGTGGGGTCGATCGAGACCTTCTTCGCGACTTCGCTGAAGCTCTTGCCCGATTCGATTTCCTTCTTGGCCGCTTCCGCCTGCGCCTGCGTCTTGGTCAGCAGCATCTCGGTGTTGCGCGTTTCAGGCGTGCCGAACTTGGACTTGTTCTGGTTGTAGTACTTTTCGATTTCGGCCTTGCTCACGCCGGGGTTCTTTTTCGAGATCTTCTGCTGGATTTTCTGCGAGAGCATGTTGAGCTTCACGCGCAGCAGCAGGTCCGAGACGGTCTGACCCGAGGTCGCCAGGAATTTTTCGAATTCGGCCGGTTTGCGGAACTGCTGGTGCTTGATGTGCAGGAACTGGTCGCGCACTTCCTTGTCCGTGGCTTTGACGCCGAGCGATTTGGCTTCGCCGAGCACCCAGGACGAGGAGATCAGGAAGCCGAGAACCTCCTGCTGCAGCGATTTGTACTGCGTTTCGCACTGTTTCTTGAGTTCCGCTTCGGTCGGCGCTTTCTGGCCTTTGGCCGGTTTCGCCGTCGTCGCCTTCAGATGGGCGATGCAGTTCGTGTAGTTGGGCGGGTCGGGGACGACGACCTTTTCGCCCTGGCCGCCCGCGGATGCGGCCACGCCCAGCCAGTGTTTGTACGCTTCGTTGGTGACGTTCTGGCTGCCGTCGATCGCGACGACGGAGTTGCCGGGGACGCCGCCACCGCACGCCACGAGGCCGACGGTGACAAACAAAACGGCGCCGAGCGCCGCGAGCAGACGGATGGACTTCGACATCGAGTCGGGCACTCTAGCGGATCAAAGCTTCGCTTTGCGTAAGGAGTGTCTCAACCGGATCTAAGTCGTGTTCGCGAGTCTTTCGGGCCCGCGCTACGCTGCCTCGCGGATCACGGAGAGCAGCGTGTCGGCGGCGCGCACCACGCTCGGGAAGCGTTCCTCGCCGTCCTTGGGAACGCGCACGGAGACCTGCGAGCGTCCCGACTCGTACAGCGCCTCGGGAAGCTGCTCGCGCAGCCGTTTGGCCCGCGCCGAGTCGAGCTCGATCGGCACCACCGCGAGCCGGTCGCCACGGAAGCTGACGGTGCGCGCGCCGGCCTGGCCGAACTTGATCCGCGCGCGCTGGAGCGCGAGCAGGTTCTCCAGCGGCTCGGGCACCGGGCCGAAACGGTCCTCGAGATCCTCGCGCAGGCGTTCCACGTCGGCGACCTCGACCGCAGCGGCCACGCGGCGGTGGACCTCGATCTTCGCCTGCTCGTAGGGCACGTAGTCGGCGGGCACGTAGGCGTCCACGTTGACGTCGAGGCGCACCGGCTCCGGCGGCTCCGGGTGGGCGGGATCCAATTCCGCGCTGCCGGCGGCGCGCACCGCCTCGTCGAGCATCTGCATGTAGAGCTCGAACCCCAGCGCCGCCACGTGCCCGGACTGCTCGTCGCCGAGGAGGTTGCCGGCGCCGCGGATCTCGAGGTCGCGCATCGCGATCTTGAAGCCCGCGCCGAGCTCGGTGTAGTCGGACAGAGCCGAGAGGCGCTGCGCCGCGTCCGGCGTCAGCGCAGCCGCCGAGTCGTAGAGCAGGTAGGCGTAGGCGCGCTCGCGGCTACGGCCGACGCGGCCTCGTATCTGGTAAAGCTGCGCCAGCCCGAACCGGTCGGAGTGCTCCACGATCAGGGTGTTGGCCTGCGGGATGTCGATGCCGGACTCGATGATCGAGGTGCAGACGAGCACGTCCGCGCCCCCGCGCAGGTAGTCCATCATCACCGCCTCGAGCTCGCCCTCGGGCATCTGGCCGTGCGCGACCGCGAAGCGCACGCCCGGGCACAGGGCACGCAGCCGCTCGGCGGTCTCATCGATCGTCTCGACGCGGTTGTGCAGGAAGAAGGCCTGGCCGTCGCGCCCGTGCTCGCGCTCGATCGCCCTGCGCACCAGCTCCTCCTCGTACTCGCCCACATACGTGCGCACCGGGCGGCGCCCCTCGGGCGGCGTCTCGATCACCGAGATGTCACGCAGCCCCGCGAGGGACATCTGCAGCGTGCGCGGGATCGGGGTCGCGGACATCGAGATCACATCGACCCTGAGCTTGAGCTGGCGCAGCAGCTCCTTCTGCTTGACGCCGAAGCGCTGCTCCTCGTCGACGATCAGCAGCCCGAGGTCCTTCGCGCGCACGTCGCGTGAGAGCACGCGGTGCGTGCCGATGAGGATGTCGACGCGGCCCTTGGCGAAGCCGTCGATCGCCTCTTTCTGCTCGGCGGCGGTGCGGAACCGCGACACGTGCTCGATCGTGAACGGGTAGTCGGCGAGCCGCTCCGCGAACGTCCCGTAGTGCTGCTGGGCCAGGATCGTGGTCGGCACGAGCATCAGCACCTGCTTGCCCTCCGCCGCGCACTTGAACGCCGCGCGCAGGGCCACCTCCGTCTTGCCGTAGCCGACGTCGCCGCAGATCAGCCGGTCCATCGGGCGGGGCGCCTCCATGTCGGCCTTGACCAGTTCGATCGCTTCGCGCTGGTCCGGCGTCTCCGTGAACGGGAAGCGCTCCTCGAACTCGCGCTGCCAGTCGCCGTCGGCCGCGAACTCGAAGCCGCTGCGCCGCCGGCGCTCGGCGTACAGGCTGAGCAGCTCGCCCGCGAGCTCTTGGGCCGCGCGACGGGCGCGCGCCTTCATCGTCTCCCAGCGCGTGCCCCCCAGCTTCGACAGCGGCGGGTGCGTGTCCCCGCCGTAGCCGACGTAACGCGAGATCTTCGCGAGCTGGTCGGTGGGGACGTAGACGCGGTCGTCGCCCTGGTATTCGAGATACAGGTAGTCCCGCGTCACGCCCGCGACCGTGCGCGTCTCGAAGCCGGCGAAGCGGGCGACGCCGTGGTCCTCGTGGACGACGATGTCGCCGGTGCGCAGGTCGGTGAAGGAACGCAGCGCGCCGCGCCGGCGAGCGGTCGGGGCACCGTCGGCGGGCCGCTCGGCGCGGCGGCGGCGCAGCAGCCGGTGCTCGGGGTACACAGCGAGCTTCAGCTGCGGGGCGACGAAGCCCTCGCGCAGCGAGGCGGCGGCGAAGCGCAGCGAGGGCTCGATCTCCTGGCGTGTGACGTCCACGTCCTCGCCGAGCCATGTCGCCTTCAGCCGCCCGAGGTTGTAAGCCGCCCGCTCCCCCTCGCCGCGGCGCGGGAAGGCGACGACGGCGCGGTAGCCCGAGCGCACGAGGCGTTCGAGCTCGGGCTCGGCTTCGGCCAGCGAGCGGGCGGCCGAATCGGCCGACTGCGCGCGCAGCTCGACGTCCTGACCGGCCGAGAGCGCCGACAGCCACGTGTGCGCGCGCTCGGAGAGCGTCGCGGCGATCTGCTCCGGGCTCACGTAGAGGTGGTGGGCGTCGGTGTCGCCGAACGCCGCGCACACGTCGTCCCAGAGGTCCCTCAGCGCGGGCTCGATCTCCTCTTCGGCGGCGACGACCAGCTCCGCGCGCGCCGGTGTCCCGTCCGCGGCGCTGTCGAGGAGATCGAGCAGCGCCATGAAGCGATCGACCGGGAGCAGCTCAGCGATGTCGGGGCGCTCGGGTGCCTCCCCGTCGGCCGCGGCGGCCGGCAGATCCTCGGCGGCCAGCTCGGCGAGCTCGCGGTGCTCCGGGGCGAGCTCGGCGGCGGGGGCGATCTCGACCTCCTCGGCGTCGCCCAGGGAACGCTGCGTGAAGGTCGAGAACCAGCGCAGCGATTCGATCTCGACGTCGAACATGTCGACCCGCACCGCGCGGTCCTCGGTCGCAGGAAACACGTCGAGCAGCCCGCCGCGCATGGCGAACTGCCCGCGCTCCTCGACTTGGTCGACGCGCTCGTAGCCCGCGGCGACGAGCTCGGCGGCGCACTCGTCGAGGTCCAGCAGCTCGCCGACGCGCAGCGTGAACGACCGCGGTCGCAGGGCCGGGTCGGGGACCTTCTCGGAGAGGGCCGCCGCGCTGACCACCACGACAGGCGCATCGGCGGGCTCGGAGCCGCCGGCGCCGAGCAGCGCGTCCAGTGCGGCGACGCGCAGGCCGACGAGGTGCGGCGGCGGCGCCAGATGCGACTCGTAGGCGACACCGCGCGAGGGGTAGTAACGGACGCGCCGCGGCGCGAGCCACGCGCCGAGGTCGCCGGCGAGGTCGCGCGCGGCGCGGTCGTCGCCCACGACGACGAGCATCGGGCGTTCCCGGGCCGCATCGTCGCGGTCGGCGAGCGCGGCGATCACGTAGGGGCGCAGCGAGGCCGAGACGAACGCGCGCCCGCCCTCCGCCGCCAGGCGGCGGGCGCCGTCGTCCTGCTCGATCGCCCCGAGCAGCGTGCGCAGCGCGCCGGCGGCCGCGCCGCTCATGCCGGCGCCTCGGGCGCCCCCGCCTCACCGAGGACGGTGCGCTCCACCGCGGTAGCGGCCCCATCTATCAATTCCTCTACCTGCGACTCGGGCTCCGTGAAGCGCGCGAGCACATACGCGGCGACGATCTCGGGGTCCGTCGAGTCCGGTCTGCCGACGCCGACACGCACCCGCGCGAACCCGTCCCCGCCCAGCTCGCGCTTGATCGACTTCAGCCCGTTGTTGCCGGCCAGGCCACCTCCGAGGCGCGTGCGGATCTCGTCGAACGGCAGGTCGATCTCGTCGTGGACCACGAGCACGCGCTCCAGCGGAAGTTTGAACGAGCCGCGCGCCGGACCGACCGAGCGGCCGGCGTCGTTGTAGAAGGTCTGGGGGCACAGGAGCGCCACGCGCGGGCGCTCGGAACCGGCTGGAAGAACCCACGCGGGCGGGCGTCCTTCGGCGAGCCGGGCCTTGAAGCGGTCCTTGCCCCACTTCAGCTCCCACCGCTCGGCGAGCCGCTCGAGCGCCTTGAAGCCGACGTTGTGCCTGCTGCGCGCGTACTCGGGACCGGGATTGCCGAGCCCGACGATCAACCAGTCGACCGGAGCGCCGCCGCCACCGCCCAGGAGGCGTTTCAGGGCCGGCTACTCCTCGCTGTCTGAAGAGGACTCCTCGGAGTCCTCCTCCGCTGCGGCCGCCTCGCCCTCCTCGGCGCCCTCGCCCACAAGCTCTGTCTCGGCCTCGATTTCCTCCTCGACTTCGGCCTGCAGTTTGGGCGGCGAGAGCGTCGCCACGACGGTCTCCTCGAGATCGTCGAGCAGCGTCACTCCCTGGGGCGTGGCGATCGCGGACAGCATGATCGTGTCGCCGATCTCCATCTCGCCGACCTCGTGTTCGATGCACTCGGGGATCGCGGTCGGAAGAGCTTCCACGTTGAGCTCGCGGGTGATCTGCTCCAGCACGCCGCCTTCCTTGACGCCCGGGGCGTCGTCGACGCCGAGCAGTTCGAGCGGCACGACCGCGCTGATCTCCTCGTCGAGGCGCACCCGCAGCAGATCGACGTGCACCGTCTCACCGCGAACCGGGTCGCGCTGGGCCTCCTTGAGCACGACCGGTGTGGCTTTGCCGCCGTCGACGCTGAGGTCCATGACCGCGCCGGAACCGGCGAGCGCGATGCGCAGATCCCGCGCGTCGGCGTCGAAGCCGAGCGGGTCCTGGCCGCCGCCGTAGACGACGCCCGGCACGCGACCCTCGCGCCGCAGGCGGCGAGCGGCGCGCGAGCCTTCGGCGGAGCGGCTGGTGACGGCGAGCTTGGTGGTCGTGGTGGCCATTTGCGAACGGAGACTCTAGCAACGGCGGGCCTACTGGCCGCTGAGTTCCTTGCCTTCTTCGATTTCTTCCTTTTCCTGCGCGGTCCGCTTGTGGCACACGCCTTCGTTTTCGATCGGGGCGCTGATCGAGAGCAGATGCACGTGGATGCCGGTCAGGAAGTTGCCCGTCCGCTCGACGTTCACGCACTGCACGACCGGCAGGCCGCCGATCACCGTCCACGCCACGCGCGAAGCACCGGTGGCTCCGAACGGCGAGTAGGAGGTGTCGGAGTTGATCAGCAGGATCTTGACCTCCCCCTTGCGCCGCAGCCGGGGGTTCGCGGCGTTCGCCCGCACCTGCGCCACGCACCTGGGGTTCTTCGCGCAGCCGCTCAGCTTCGCGAGCATGCCGTCGACGTCACCCTTCGTCTGCGCCTGCAGCACCGCCACGTCGGCGTCGCGTTCGACGTTCTCCGTCTGCAGGAAGCGCGCGAGCACGACACTTGCGACGATCACGAAGACCAGCGCGACCAGCGCGATGTTGCGCAGGCGGCGACGCTTGCGTGGCTCGAGACCGCGCCACCACGCTCGCGGGCCGGGGGCGCCGCTCGCCTGCGGCGTCGTGACGCCGAGCGCGGAGGCGAGGCCCTCCTCGATCCTGTCGGGGGCGGACTCGGCGGGGCGGTCTTGCTGGGGCACGCCGGACAGGATGGCGCAGGCGCTCGCGTGAGGCCGCACCGCGCCGCTGGACGGCGAGGTCAGCCGCTTGCGCCGGCCTCGCCGAGCCGCTCCAGCTCCTCGCTGGTGAGCTCGAGCTCCGCCGCCGCGACGTTCTCCTGCAGGTGCCGGACGGAGCTCGTGCCCGGGATCGGCAGCATCACCGGGCTGCGAGCGAGCAGCCACGCGAGCGCGACCTGGCCCGGGGTGGCGCCATGAGCGCCCGCGATCTCGGCGACCGGACCGCCCGGCTCCGCCAGCTTGCCGGCAGCCAGCGGGAACCATGGGATGAAGCCGATGCCCTGCTCCTCGCAGTAGTCGAGCACGTCCTCCGACTTGCGGTTGGAGAGGTTGTAGAGGTTCTGCACGGTGGTGACCTCGATCACCTCCTGCGCGGCCTTGATCTCCTCCACGGAGACCTCCGAGAGACCGAGGTGGCGGACCTTGCCCTCGTCCTTGAGCTCCTTCATCAGCCCGAACTGCTCCTCCCGCGGAACCTTCGGGTCGATGCGGTGGAGCTGCCAGAGGTCGATCGTCTCGACGCCGAGCCGGCGCAGGCTCATCAGGCAGCACTGGCGCAGGTACTCGGGGCGCCCCACCGGCGTCCAGGCGCCCGGGCCCTGGCGGGTGAAGCCGCCCTTGGTCGCGACGGTGATGCCGCCATACGGATGCAGCGCCTCGCGGATCAGGTTCTCGGAGTCCTCCGGCCCGTAGGAGTCGGCGGTGTCGATGAGGTCCACGCCGAGATCGGGAAGGCGCTTCAGGACCGCGACCGCCTCGTCGTGGTCGCGCGGCGGGCCCCAGACGCCGTCGCCTGTGATGCGCATGGCGCCGTAGCCGAGACGGGTGACCTCGTTCTCGCCACCGATCCGGAAGGTGCCGGCGGAGGTTGCCGTCGCGCTCATGGTGGGTCCTTTCTCGAGAGCGGGCCTGCCGCGCGCGCGGCGAGGCCTTTCCAGGACCCTAGAACAGCTGGTTCTCGCCGCCGAAGACCTCGCTCACGGAGTCGTCGACGAAGATCCGGCGGATCGAGTCGGTCAGCAGCTCGGCGCAGGGCAGCACGCGCACGTTCCCGGGAACACCGGGGCGCACCGGGATCGTGTCGGTGACCACGATCTGCTCGAACTCGGCCTCGCGGAGGTTCTCGAACGCGTTGCCGGAGAAGACCGCGTGGGTCGCGGCCGCGTAGACCTTCGCGGCGCCGGCTTCCTTGACCGTGAGCGCGGCCGCCTTCAGCGTGCCGGCGGTGTCGATGATGTCGTCCACGATCAGGGCTGTCTTGCCCTTCACGTCACCGATCACGTAGCCGATCTCGGCGACCTGCTGAGCCGGGCGCTCCTTGTCGAGGATCGCGAGCTCGGCCCCCACCTTCGAGGCGAATTTCTTGTTCAGCTTCACGCGGCCTGCGTCCGGCGCCACGACGACCAGGTCGTCCAGGCCAAGGTCCGTGAAGTACTGGGTGAGCATGAACAGCGCCGTCATGTGGTCGACCGGCTTCTGGAAGAAGCCCTGGATCTGCCCGGCGTGGAGGTCCATCGTCAGGACCCGGTCGACGCCCGCCGCCTCGAGCATCCGCGCGACCAGGCGCGCCGAGATCGGCTCGCGCGGCGCGGACTTCTTGTCCTGGCGCGAGTATCCGAACCAGGGGGTGACGGCGATCACCCGATGCGCGGACGCGCCGACGGCGGCATCGATCATCAGCAGCAGCTCCATCAGCGCGTCGTTGGCGCTCAGCTCCTCGCGCGGGTTGCCGCACATCGGCTGGACGATGAAGATGTCGGCACCGCGGATCGACTCGTCGTAGCGGCAGTAGACCTCGCCGTTGGAGAACGTCTTGAGCGTGACGGGGCCGACGTCCACACCGAGCTTCTCTGCGATGTCGACGGCCAGCTGCGGGTTCGCCCGCCCGCTTACGACCATGAGCCGCTTGTTGTATTCGATCGGCAGGCTCGCGCGCGAGGGCTGCGTGGACGTGTCCATCGCGCTCATCTCAGAAGGGAGTGTAAACGTCTGTGTGGTGGTCACGGCCGGATCGCTCACGGCTCGCCACCCTCCTTCGCGGGTTGCTTCTCGCCGTCGGGCGCGGCCCCGCCGCCCGGGCCTTCATACCCCTCCTTGTTGACCTGCCGGGCCCGCGCGATCCCGAGCGCCCCCGGCGGCACGTCCTCGGTGATCACCGATCCCGCGCCCGTGTAGGCACCGTCGCCGACGGACACGGGCGCCACGAGCGTTGTGTCCACGCTCGTCTTGACGTCGGAGCCGATCGTCGTGCGGTGCTTGGAGCGCCCGTCGTAGTTGGCCGTGATCGTCGCCGCGCCGAGGTTCGTGCGCGCGCCCACGTCGGCGTCCCCGATGTAGGAGAGATGGGGGATTTTCGCGCCTGGGCCGATGTCCGAGTTCTTGACCTCGACGTAGGTGCCGACCTTCGCGCCCGCGCGCAGCACCGTGCCCGGGCGCAGGTAGGCGAACGGGCCCACGCTGACGCCATCCTCGAGCGTGCAGTCGAGCAGGTAGGAGTGCCTGATGCGGCAGCCGCTGCCGATCCGCGTCGCGCCGAGGATGCTCGTGAACGGCTCGACCACGGTGTCCTGGCCGATCTCGACATCCACGTCGATCACGCTCGCGGCCGGATCGACGATCGTCACCCCGGCGAGCATGTGGCGGCGATGGATCGCCTGCTGGGCGACAGCGCGCACCTCCGCCAGCGCGGCGCGGTCGTTGACCCCCAGCACGAGGCTCGGATCTTCGATCCGGTGGCCGGCGACGGGCGCGCCCTGCTCGTGCAGCAGCTCGAGCGCCTGCGGCAGGTACAGCTCCTGCTGTGCGTTGTCTGCGCGCAGGAGCGGCAGCACGGCGCGCAGCGGCCCGGCCCTGAAGGCGAAGATGCCCGTGTTGATCTCGCGGATCTCGCGCTCGGCCTGCGTCGAGTCCCCCTGGCGCTTGGTCTCGACCACTCGTTCGACGGCGCCGTCGGCGTCGCGCACGACGCGGCCGTAGCCCGCCGGGTCCGCCAGCACCGTGGTCGCCATCGTGGCGGCCGCCCCCGCATCCAGGTGCGCGTCCAGCAGCTCCTCGATCGCCGCCGCGCTGACCAGCGGCACGTCGCCGCTCAGCACGAGCACCGTGTCGTCGTCCCCGAGCCGCCCATCGAGTCCCGCCACGGCCGCCGCGACGGCCCCGCCGGTGCCGTCTGGGCGCTCCTGGACGGCGAGCTCGACGTCCTCGGGGAGCACCTCGCGCAGGGCACGAGCGGGCGAGTCGACGACCACGATCCGCCCGGCGCCGGCGGCGAGGGCGGCGCGCACCGGCCAGAGCACCATCGGCAGCCCGCAGATCTCGTGCAGGACCTTCGGCACCTCCGAGCGCATGCGCGTGCCCTGGCCCGCGGCCAGGATCAGGACGGTCGGGGCGCTCACGGAGTTGATGCTAAACGCTTCCGGGCGGGTTCAACCGGGCCGTCGCGCGAGTTGGGGGGCAGGGACTCGAACCCCGATTCTCAGGACCAAAACCTGATGTCCTGCCATTGGACGACCCCCCAAGGGCAGACGCCGCAAGGATAGTCGCCGCGGCCGGCGCCGCGGGCTGCCCGCTCCCGGCCGGTGGGGGTCGCCGCTGCACGCCTGCGGCGCCCCGTCAAGGCCTGCAACCGTCATGTCATTTTGCTAGCGTGCGCGCCCAACGAAACGCCTAATCCCCGGCCGGATGTCGGGGAGCGGGGGACCCAAGTTGTTGGGGCGAATCCGCGGCAGAGATCGCGGAAGCGCAGGCTCTTTCAGCGCTAGCCCGTCAGCTAACCCCGCAGGCTCACGAGAGAGGTCTTCGCTTTGCGATCGCGTCGCGTCGGTGCGTGCAGCTGCATAGAAACGGGTAAGGGCTCCGTCTACGTGCGGGGCGGACGGGCGAGAAGGGTCAGGGGGCTGTACGCCGCGCTCGCGGCGTCCGTGCTGCTGTGGGCCTGCGGCGCGCTGAGCGCCACCGTCGCAGCGGCGGCGCCGAGCGCACGCGCGGCGGGCGCCGCCTGCGCCAACACCTCCCTGGAGCCCACCGCCACCGACCAGGCGGCCATCGACCAGGCGACGCTGTGCCTCGTCAACGCGATCCGCCGCGCCTACCACCTGCACGCGTTGCGCGCCAACGCGCAGCTGGGCAAAGTCGCGGCCAGCCAGGTCAGCTCGATGATCCGCTGGGACTACTTCGCCGATGTGCGGCCGACCGGCCAGACGCCGCTGTCGCTGGTGGGCGTCACGCGCTACCCCGCGCACACCGCGGGCTTCGCCGTCGGGCAGAACATCGCATGGGGCAGCGGTGCCTTCGCGAGCCCCGCTCACATCGTGGCCGAATGGATGGCCTCGCCGCCCCACCGCGCGATCATCCTCACGAGCTCCTACCGCGACGCCGGCGTCGGCGTGGACCCCGGTCTGCCCGGCGTGGTGCGCGCCGGGCACCAGGGCGCGACCTACGCGATGGAGTTCGGCGTCCGCCACTTCTGAGCCGGGCGGCTCAGGAGCGCCTGCCGCCGCGCCGGGGCACGCGCCCGCCCGCCGCGCCCGCCTCGGAGGCCGGTCCTCCGGGCGCGGCGATGCCGAGCACGCGCATCGACTTCAGGCCGAGGCTCAGCTTCTCGCGCCCGTCGCTGGAGCTGACGTCCAGCCCTGAGAGCTCGCGCACCCGCTCGAGGCGGTAGTAGACGGTGTGGCGGTGGGTGAAGAGGCGCTGCGCGGTGCCGGCGACGTTGCCGTCCGCCTCCAGGAAGGTCTCGAGCGTGCGCACGAGGTCGGTCTCGTACTGCTCGTCGTAGGCGACCAGCGGCTCGACGGTCTCGGCGTAGAAGCGCTCGAGCTC
>Ga0134126_10009586_pt1 | contig 12196 bp, 7 predicted proteins | sample KB31752_FD_96881 | JGI IMG/M metagenome (GOLD analysis project Ga0134126, IMG submission 96881) | Terrestrial soil microbial communities with excess Nitrogen fertilizer from Kellogg Biological Station, Michigan, USA - KB3-175-2 | ecosystem: Environmental > Terrestrial > Soil > Unclassified ...
CACTTCGGGAGTGGTCTTCGCTGCCACGGCCGCTCCCACACGCGATCCGCTTGGTCGCCTGCACACGTTCTGTCATGCCGTCCCCGGGCGTTGGCACGTGATGGGCGTCACTCAGTCGGCGGGGCTTTCTCTCCGATGGCTGCGCGATGTGATGGCACCGGGCGCAAACTATGGCACCCTCACCGAAGCCGCCGCCAAAGTGCCGGCAGGCAGCGACGGCCTGCTGTGGACGCCATATCTGCTGGGCGAACGCACTCCCCATCTCGACTCCCAGGCCCGCGCCGCTTTCGTCGGCCTCACCGCCGGACACACTCGCGGCCATCTGGTTCGCGCCGTGCTCGAAGGCGTCTCCTATTCCCTCAAAGACACATTCACGCTATTCGCCGAACTCGGCATTCCCGTCAAAGGAGTGCGCCTCGGCGGAGGAGGCGCGCGCAGTCCGCTCTGGCGTGAAATTCAAGCTGCGATTTACGGCTACAAATCCGACGTTCTCGTCGCCGAAGAAGGCGCGGCATTCGGAGCGGCCCTGCTCGCCGGAGTAGGAGCAAAGGGCTGGCCCACTCTGGACGCAGCCTGTGCCGCCGCCATCAAAGTAGCGCAGCAAATCGAGCCGGATCCATCAGCCGTTCAGCGGTATTCTGAGGGATATAAGGCGTACCGCAGAATTTATCCCGCGCTGAAAGGAATCGTGGGATAAATCATCGGGACGGCAAGTCCCATGTTGGAAATCGGCAAAGCGCTCTCGTTCGCGGCCAGCATTCTCTCGCTGTACGCGCTGATGGGAATGCCAGACATTTGGAAAAGACGGTTTGCGTCCACCAAACCGCTTTTCAAGATTGACTCGTTTAGTGCGCAGCCTCTGAGATTGACTCCGGTGGATCTATTCGGATGAGACGTACTCCGCCATGCGGAACCGATCGTTGCTCTGCGTTAAGGCGCTTCAACGAGTCGATCGCCTTCTTTTCCATATCTGACTTTCCTTCTCGCCGGTATGCAATGATCAGGTGAGAATAGGCGGAATTATTTTTTGGATCCAATGCTGCAGCTTTATTCAGATTGGTAATTGCGTCAGCAACCCGGTCTTCTTCAAGGTCGACTTTGCCTAGTTCTACATGCGATGAGGCGAAGTTGGGATTCAACCGGATTGAAGTCTCAAGCGCCCTCTGCGCTGTGAGGAAATCACTGCTACCCGCAACCGCGCCTGTCTGCAGTAGCGCCCGGCCAAGCAGATATTGCAGCATAAAATCATCGGGCTTTTCGCGGATCCGCCGATGGAGCACCTGAATGGCATGGGCTAGGTCACCCTTCTGGAGTGAGTTCAAGCTCATTCCGACATAGCTGAAATTTTTATCAGGAGCCAGACGGCTGGCCAATTCAAAATCCTTTTCGGCTCGATCCGACTCGCCATGCATCGCATGCAAGACGCCACGCTGAAAGATCAGACGGGCAGATTCCGGGTGATAATGAAGCCCGACTTTGAGCACGTCCATGCCAAGGCCATAAGCGTCATGGTTTACGCAAAGAGTGACCAAATCGACATAGTTGTTTTCATCTCCCGGTGCGAGTTTGATTGCTTCGCGGAGTGCCGCTATGGCTTCTTTGGTCTGGTGATTGCTTTCATATGCCTGTGCAAGAAGATTTTCCAGATCGGAAGTTTTGTGCCCTTGATGAAGAAGGACCTCAATGAGGGTAATAGCTTTTGGATAGTTTTGTGCCTGGAGGTAGCAGAGCGCCAAGTCGTATTTCACATCGAAGGAGCCGGGATATGAGCGCGCCACAGCTTCAAAATACGGTACTGCTTGGGGAAATAGATTTACACTCGCAAGAACATATCCAATTTGGAACTGAGAGCGTGGAGAAAGCTGGCCCGGATCGATTCCGCCCAGGATCTCCAAGGCCTCGCCTGGCTTGCCGGTTCGCAATTCGCTTATCGCGAGATGGGCCGCAAGATCCCGCTCGACATAGAGGAGCTTTCCCGCCCTTGAAAGATGCTCCTCCGCGCTAGAGTATTGATGGCTGCGAAAAGCGATTTCGCCGAGGTACGCTTGGACCACTGGATCGGCTGGGGCCAGTTCCAAGGCAGTCGTGAGGTGCCGCTTGGAAGCATCAATTTCGTGAAGATTGAATTCGTTAATGGCCAGATTCTTCAGCGCCGGCAAGAATTGCGGGTCTATTTGCAAGGCGCGCTCAAACTCAGCGTCGGCGCGCGTTAAATCGCCTTTGCCGGTGAGCGCGATACCCATCAGATTAAGGACCCTCAAATTGGGTCCGGCAGCGAGCAGGGGCTTCAGAGTGGAAATGCTCTCATCCCACTGGCCCGAGCGTACTAGCGACTCAGCTTGAGCATAGACATCGTGACTGGGCTGCTGAAATGGTGCATTCGGCTCCCCCTTCGCTGAAGAAAGCATCGAGATTGCACACAAGCATACAGAAAGCAATTTTGCTGCCATTCGACCGACCTTATCTGGTGATTCGCGGATCGGTGAACACATCGGATTCATCCCGGCTTTTTGTCGAAAACTCGGATACGATTGCCCCTTCTGGGCCGGCCTGGAACCAATGGGGAGTACCAGGCCACAGAGTGTGCTGTTCGCCGGGAGCCAGATGCACTTCATGCCACACCGTGAAATATTTCTCGTATTCCGCCGGAATCGAGCAGGCCGGGGACAGCGTCGGTTCGCCCGGCACATACAGATAGACATCTCCCCACCGGCAGCGAAACGTCTCTTCTTTTCCCTGTTCTCCTGCCACTGGCGGGTGATAATGCTCAGGGCAGGTCTGCCCAGGAAACAAGACCAACTCCTTCGCGCATACTCGATCTGTATTGATGTAGGTGAGGAGTTGCAGCCCGATCCGCGCGAGATCATTAAGTCCAAAATCAGCCACTTCAATGCGAGCCGCTTCCTCCGGGGTGATCACGATATTATGGCCCTGAAACATTTTTGCGACGAGTTTACTGGCATCCGCCGCTTTAAGCTCAATATCCATAGCTAAATCCCTTCATCGCTGGCTAAACAGCTGTTCAACTGCTGGAGCCGTTGATTCGCGTACGCGCAACTCGGCGCTGAAGATTACGTTCGGGTGGGTTCCATTCTCTTCTCCGGGGTTGTTTATTTTTCCCAATAACATCTCTGTTGCTCTCCGGCCGATCTCGTATGCCGGTTGCGCTACGCATGTAAGCCGCGGGTTGAAGCTGATGGCCCAATCCGCATCATCGAAGCCTACCACGCTTACCTGAGCCGGACAATGAACGCCCAAATCAGCCAGAGCGCGAAGAAGACCGAGCGACATGGCATTGTTGCAGGCGAAGACAGCCGTAGGCGGCGTGGCGAGACTCATCAGATTTTTTCCGCATCGATATCCGCTCTCAATGTGAAAGTCGCCAACCTGAATGTAAGTCTCGGGAATCAAAATTCCTGCTTCCTGCGTGGCTTTTCTATAGCCTTCAAGGCGCTCGCTTGCCACGGAGCGGCCCAGAATGCCGGTGATAATAGCAATCCGCCGGTGTCCCAGGCTGATGAGGTGACGTGTAGCCAAATACGCGGCTTCCACATTGTCTACTGTGACCGCACCGTAGTGAATTCCGGAAGGCACCGCATCGACGAAAACTATGGGAAAGCGCCTTAACGTGAGTCGGTCATGGCCGGCTTCCGATACGGAACTAGCCAGCACGACACCGTCCACTCTCCTGGAGTAAAGCGTACTCAGGAGTTTGCGTTCACGAGCCGAATCCTCATTGGAATCGCAAAGAATCACAGAACACCCGTGCTTTTCGCTCATCTCTTCGACACCGCGCATTATCTCGGCGAAAAACGGATTGGAAATGTCAGGAACAATAATCCCGATCACATTAGAGCGGCCTATCCTCAAGCTGCGGGCGATCTGATCAGGATGATAGTCAAGAGCTTCCATAGCCGATTTGACCCGTGATGACAGGGCGGGGCTTACGGTGCCCTTCTCGTTGATGACCGCGGAAACCGTGGCAACAGAGACGCCGGAAAGCCGAGCGACATCGCGGATTGAACTCACAGATCGGCCTCGTGAAGCAGTCTTGTTCCTTGTATGAAGTTCTTCATTGGTCCAATTCCCCTCGAAAAATTCTAATCGATTAAATTCCACCTAAGGGCGTAGGCTAGCGGTCTTTCTACTTTTCAACATAAATATACACGGAACACATAACATCGTTAAGATCGGATTCTGAATCGATCTTCTTCACAATTCATGACAAATACTCGGCCTAAGAATCAAAGCGATTGAGATCGTTCATATAACTATATGATTCCAGATAGCTTATTCAGAGCTAGCGATTTGGAGTAAAGTCCCGCGCCTCCAACAATAAACACGGCTTCGTTTGATGAAACGATTAGATTGCACTTGACAGCTCTGCGGGTTGTCAAGGATACTCCGAGAATCGCGCGGGACTGAAGGTGGGTTCATGCCGCCGAAAATTGGCCCTCACCGGCCGGGAGGACTATCAAAAAAAGGGTTTGGAGGCTGATATGAAACGATTCGTCGATAAGATGAGCAAGGAACAGCGGCGCTTTCAGGCGCTATTCACGATTCTGCTGATTTTGTTGTGCTGTGTACCGATGGCAAACGCGCAATTCAGCAGCGGCATTGAGGGCGTGGTAACCGACCCGACCGGAGCGGCGCTACCGAGCACGCAAATCGTTCTCGAAAATGTAGAAACAGGGGTCACGCAGCAGACGAGAACGAACCAGACCGGCTATTACAATTTTCCGGCACTTGCACCCGGAAAATACAAGATGACTGCGAACGCGACCGGGTTCCAGACCGTAGTCCAGGAGAATATTCTCCTGATCTCTGGCCGCGTGCAGGGTGTTCCTCTTACCTTGCAGCTTGCGACAGCAAAAACAAGCGTTACAGTTACGAGTGCTCCTCCGTTGGTACAAACAGAGGAGCCAGGCATAAGCGGCTTGATTGATCACGATCAGATGGAGAACCTGCCAATGCAGGGCCGCGATTTCGCGAACGTGGTTGAGCAAACGCCTGGTGTTGTGGGCCGCGGTTCAATGGGTAATCCGGGGTTTGATATTTTTGCGAACGATCAATTTCCGGCGGTGCTTTCGAATGGGCTCCCAATGTCCGGCAACACTTATTATTTGGACGGCACATATCTAAGCGACTCCGCCTCAGTGGGCTCTGTCAAGCTCGTCCCCAATCCGGATTCAATTCAGGAAGTGGTTGCCACAACAAACGACTACACCGCACAGTTCGGGATGGGGGGTGGCACCCTCGTTCAGGTGACGACCCGCTCAGGTACCAATCAGTTTCACGGCTCGCTCTATGAGTATCATGAGGATAACAAGCTCACCGCCCGCACCGAGTTTCAAAACGTGCCAAACCCAGCGACTGGGCGAATTCTCCCGGTCTCTCGCAGAAATGAATTTGGCGGCTCACTCGGCGGGCCTATTTTGAAAAAGAAGACATTTTTCTTCTTCACGTATGACCAAGTGCGCGCGACCAGCGCCAGCGCATATCTGACTACGGTTGATACACCGGATTTCGGCAACTTCATGGAGCAGAACTATCCAAATAACATTTCAACGTATCTTCTAAAATCCTTTCCGGCAACCGTGGGTCCACTTTCAAATATTCAGACTGTGGCCGACCTTTCTCCTGGATGCGCCGGAACCGGGCCGCTCGGGATGCCATGTGACCTTCCGTTGCTCGGTGCCGGAGTGCACTCATACACTACTCCAGAGAACGGAACCCAGTGGAGCTTGCGTATTGATCAGAACTTTGCTTCTGGCGACAAGATTTATGGCAATGGCTATCTGACCCGAGAAACGAGTTTCGGCGATCAGGCGCGCGAGGCATTCTCAGATGGAGATCAGCCCAACAATGCTCTTTTCGCAGCAATAAATTGGGTTCATGTGCTTTCACCAAACGCAGTGCTTTTATCGGCGTACGGAGGATCGCACCAGACTTTCCATACCGGATGCCCGAATTGCAAAATTCCAAGCATCGGCGTCGCGGGAATGGACGGATACGGTATCACTCCGTTCCCAAATGGCTTTGCCAACGCCGACATGCATTGGCGAGAATTTCTATCTCTCACTCACGGCAGGCATGCGTTAAAGGCCGGGTTTGAGATGTTTCACGATCAGAACTTCGCTAAGTTCACTGATCGCGACGCACTTTCCAATTACTTCTTTCTCAATGTTTTTGATTTTGCTTCTGATACTCCTCAATTCCAGGGAGTTACTTTTGATCCAACGACCGGAGGCAATGCAAACGGAGACCGCTACTGGTTGCGTAGTCAATATGGGACCTTTATTCAGGATGACTGGAAGGCTAAGCCGAACCTCTCACTCAGCATGGGTTTGCGTTGGGAATTTGGCTCTAATCCTAGTGAAGCACACGGGAATGCGACTCAGTTGATACTCGGCTCGGGTGAAGATTTGAAGACGCGGATTGCCGGCGCTTCCGTCGTGAAGTCAAGGAATTTACTCAAGGAAGTGAGGCGTGGCTATTTTGCTCCTCGCTTCGGCTTGGTCTGGCAGCCTGCTGGAATGAGAAATTTCTCAGTGCGCGGCGGCTTTGGCATGTTCTTTGATCGAGGTGGAGATACGCTTTGGAGCGATACTGGATTCAATAATCCTCCCCTCGCAGCGTCGCTGACTGCGAGTGTCTTTGTGCCCACTGGCCCCCAACCGATTTACGGGCTATGCCAATCAAGTACCTATCCTTATGGCTGTACTTCTCCTCCAGTGCCCGTCGGATTGAATTCGCGCGGCGGCTCCATTGCTGGCCCCGCGAACATTGGCGGTGCTGACCTTGGACTACGCCAAGCCTATGCTGAGGATTGGTTTTTTGGGTTACAACGCAGCTTTGGGAAGAGCTGGATGATCGAGGCCGACTACATGGGCTCCCATGGTGTTCACCTTTATTCCGAAGTCGACCGCAATCGCTTCGCGGGAGATCGGGTGATCCACAATGGCAACATCACTCGGCTCAATCCATTCTTCGGCTCTATTGTCTATGCAGACAATAGCAACCAATCGTCTTACAATGGCGGAGATGTTGCAGTTCAGAAGAGATTTTCGAGCGGGTTCAGCATTCAGAGCGCGTTCACTTTTGGGAAAGTTCTGGACCTAATGGGCGGCGCGCCTGGATGTAACCGGTGTTCAGAAACGGCTGGCGTGCTCGACGCATACAATCTGAAAGCTCAACGTGGGCTGTCCGATGGAGACGTTAATAAGCAGCTTACATTCAATGGGGTATGGAAAATCCCGACTCCTCAGGACTGGGGCAGGATCACAAACGGTATTTTGGGCGGATGGCAACTCAGCGGCTTGGGCGTGCTCACCGCTGGTGCCCCGCAGACGGTTTACTCCTCGACAGCTGACTATAACGGCGATGGCTATTTCTTTGATATCCCGAATAAGCCAGCTTTCGGAAGAACCAAACGAGGCCTGAGCCGTTCTGACTATCAAAATGGCGTGTTTACCGCGTCCGAGTTTCCTTCGCCATGTTCTACCAGTGATCCTTGCGGTATTGAAGGAGATCTGGGAAGAAATACCTTCCGGGGACCCGGATTCGCACAAACGGATATGGCGCTTGCCAAAGGCAACCACATCCCCTGGTTTACTTCAGAGAAAGCCGAGATTCAGTTTCGGGCAGAGATGTTTAATGCGTTCAATCGCGTCAACCTCGGCTGCTGGGACACGAATCTAGCCGACGGCTTCTTTGGCAAAGCCGGGTGTACCAGTCAGGCCAGAACCACGCAGCTTAGTTTGCGAATGACATTCTAGGCGGAAAACAATCAACAAAATGCTGCCGGGTGCGATAACAGTCGTACCCGGCAGTGGTTCAAGTTGTGAGGCTTATGGTACCCAGGCTCACTCGGCGCTCGCTTTTGAAATCCGCGGCTTGTCTTTCGATTGCTGGCGAGATTCCGCGTTCTATGAGACTTTTTGCGGAAAAGAATCATCCCGTCTCCGGTGTGTGTCGCGATGATTGCCTGAATTACCATCCACGCGACATGTATGTATGGGACAGTTGGTATTTCAATCACAGAGACGAAGTTCATGTTATTCACCTGCAGAAAAACCGGCCTGGAAGCGATAGGCCGGCCATTGATGGCCGTTCTCTCGGCCACGCTTTCAGCAAGGATTTTCTGACGTGGACAGAGTTGCCTGTTGCGCTCTATCCGGGATCTGAAGGTAGCGTGGATGATCTGGATCTATTTACCGGATGCACGATTTACCATTCAGGTATCTACTATCTGTACTATACGGCGCGTAAGCGCTCGGAAGAAGGCCGGGTTCAAAGGCTATGCGTGGCAACCTCTCAGGACGCGATCCACTGGACGAAGCATGCCGGTCCGGTGATCGTTCCCAATCAACGCTGGTATGAAGAAGGTGACTGCCGGGATCTGATGGTGGTCGAAGATCCGGAAACAAAAAAGTTTCATGGCTTTTTCACCGCTCGCATTCGCTCAAATGAGCTGACGGAAACCGCAGTTGTTGGCCATGCTACGTCTACCGATCTGATCCATTGGAACCAGGGGCCGCCGGTCTTTGCCCCAGGCGCATACGGGATTTTGGAGGAGCCGGACATTTTTAAGCTGGATGGTCGCTGGTGGATCATCTGCGCGACTGGGAATTTCGATGGTGTGCGGGGACGCTATCGCGATCCTTATGTTACCTATGGCACCGTCTATGGCTTTGCGGAGAAGATCGACGGACCCTATCTGCAAGGCGAGAGTACGTTGCTGCTGGGGGCCGGGGAATTCAATGGATTCAGTTGTCGCACAGTTATGTGGAAAGACCGCCGCTATGCGATGTATACCCAGGCCGAACGAAAAGGCAATCAAGATGGTGCGCCATCTACGTTAGGGTGTATTACAACTCCAAAGGAACTGCGAAGCTCTGGAGACAGCCTCTATCTTCATTATTCGCCTCTGATCGAGGAGCGGATTAGCGGGACACTGATTGGATCCGCCTCTACTCCTCTATTGGAAGAGGTTCCTTATGGGATGTCGGACAGGCGCTTTGGAACTTCAGGAGTGTGGGAGGCGCACGGGAGCGCAATCCACGCAAACTCGCCTCGGTCCTGGTCCGCGCGAAGGTGCGGAGATGGTGCGGAAGGGTTTCTCTGGAGCGCAGTTCTGAAGCTGGATCAGGGGCGCGCAATTGGACTATTGTTTCGAGACAGCCTCCTCGTATATCTCGATTTCATGGAGCAGTGCATCACGTTCACCGATTTGCCGAATCTATCACGTCGAGAGTCCCACCATATAGCCGTTGAACATGGGCGCAGTTATCATCTCAGACTTCTTGCCAAAGCGGAGTTCCTCGAAGTTTATCTGGACGGCGAATTGTTGTTGAATTTCGTTCGCTATCAGCCATCAAAGGGCCGGTTCGGGCTGTACATCGAGTCCGGAAAAGGTACATTTAGCCAATTGCACGCCAAGAGTCTTCGTGTCTCATGCTGATAAATCGTCGTCAATTTCTTGGCTATACATTGAAATCCGCGGGCGGACTGGCGGCGGTGCACGCGAGCCAGTCTTTCACCCTTGCGCAGGTTGGCCCGAGCGCAAGCCCGGCTGCCGATTCTAACAACGTGTCGTCGCTTCTCTTTTTTGATGACTGGCCGCTCGACCGTAGGGATCATGTAGAACGCCGTACTGGCCAGCCAGTATGGCATCCGGAGGCTACCTTTGTAGATCCGGATCTGAACGTTACTTGGGGATACCCGAGTGTCTTTCGCGATCCTGATACAGGAAAATGGCGCTGCCTCTACCAGGGATGGGATGCCCGCAGGAAAAGGTTATACCCGCTGGTAGCCGAGAGCAAAGATGGGTTGCGGTGGCATTCTCCTGATCTTTCCGGTGCTGTACCGGTGTCGGACCGGAGCTATCCTAATCAGGTTTTGCCGGTTACAAATTTCTCAGAGTGGAGCCCGTGCTATTACGACGCCAGGGCCGGTTCGGATGAGCGGATCAAGGGACTCGTGTTCTTTGACAGAGCCGGCAAGCGTCCTAAATCATATTTGTGGGTCTCTCCAGACGGACTGCATTGGCACTGCATTGACGGAGTTCGATGGCAGAGGGAAGCTCCTGATCCGGTCACGTGTGTTTTCTGGAACAGCTTGCGGCAGAGCTATGTTCTTACAACTCGCCCATCTTTGAACGACAGGCGAATCGCCGTCGCCGAAACCAAGGACTGGCGTACTTTTTCCGATCCACAGATGGCGCTTGAGGCCGACGCCCTTGACACTCCGCTCGCACAGCTATATGGAATGCCGGTGTTTCCGTACGAAGGCTGGTTTATCGGCCTTCTTTGGATTTATCACGTTCCTCCAGAAGTAAACGGGGAATCTCCCCTGAAATATCTCGGTGGACGAATTGATTCTCAACTTTCCTATTCGATAGACGGATGGCACTTCCAGAGGGGCCTTCGCGTTCCTTTTTTGGCGAATTCGCTGCCCGGCCAATTGGGCTCAGGTTGCCTGCAACCCTGCAGCCTTCTTATCCAAGACGATGAAATCAGGATTTATTCTTGCGCTGCCAGACATGAGCATGGGATTTTGACGCCGGGAGACGGCGGGCTGTTGCTACATACTCTCCGCCTTGACGGATTTACATATCTAGAGCCAACCGGTGGCACCGGTGTGATTGGCACGCGGCCCCTGCTGTGGAAGGGCGGAAAACTCGAGTTGAATGTGCTGGCGCCCGATGGCGAAGCCAGAGTTCAGGTCACAGACAGCAAGGGAAAAGTACTCCAAGGGTACGGCTTTGAAGATGCTATCTCCTTTGCCGGAGATAGCATTCGCTGGGAACCAGTCTGGCGTGACAACCTGTCGCTTCATGCCATTGCGGATCGCACAATGCGTATCGAAGTAATGCTCAAGAATGCCCGTTTATATGGCATTCGGGGAAAGTTTCAGGTTCTGACCGCTGCGGAAGTTATGCGATATGAACAGCAGCACCACTAGCTCAATTTAGGAGGGAAATGGACCATGAAGAGACGGCAGTTTATTGAATCGTTGGTGGCCTCGGGCTTGGCCTTGGGATCTCAACCGCTTTTGGAGGCCTCCCGTTTGGGTCAGGGTTCGCTGCTGTTGGCTGGAGCGCGAAATCCGGCCAAGCCAGTTGCGAGCGAGGATCTCTCGAACGAGTTCTTCTATCGGCCGCAAGGCGCATGGTCCGCTGACTACATTCCTTTTTACAAGAGTGGCGTGTATTACCTCTTCTATCTATTGGATTGGCGTGACAGGGCCGCACATGGCGAGGGGACACCATGGTACCTAGTAACTACTAAGGATTTTGTGCGTTTCACCGATCGCGGGCAGATGCTGGCTCGCGGAACCAAAGACGATCAGGACCTGTACGTCTTTACTGGGTCAGTTGTGGAAGGTGAGGGGAAGTATCACATCTTCTATACCGGTCATAATCCCTACTTTCCCGCGCAGGGAAAACCCCAGCAGGGGATCATGCACGCGACGAGCGATGATCTGCTCCATTGGACAAAGGTCCCAGAGGATACTTTCTATGCACCTACGGATCGATTTGAGCCGAACGACTGGCGCGATCCCTTTGTGTTCTGGAACGAAGATGCGGGCGAGTATTGGATGGTGGTAGCCGCGCGGTTAAAATCCGGACCGAGTCGCAGGCGCGGCTGCACAGGGCTGTGCACATCCAAAGACCTCAAGAGATGGAGGGTGCAAGATCCTTTTTGGTCGCCCGGTCTCTACTACACCCACGAGTGTCCCGATTTGTTCCGGATAGGCGACTGGTGGTACCTGGTATTCTCCGAATTCACAGACCTCACTCGCACCCGTTACAGAATGAGTCGCTCGCTCACCGGCCCTTGGCTCACACCCAAATGGGACTATTTTGACGCGAGGGATTATTATGCGGCCAAGACAGCCTCAGATGGAAAGCAACATTTTCTTTTTGGATGGAACCCAACCCGCGCGGAACAGAAGGACTACCATACCTGGGATTGGGGTGGAAATCTGGTTGTCCATGAACTGAAGCAGGATGCTGATGGAGCCCTTTCGGTGCATATTCCAAAGACCGTGGACGCTGTGTGGACGAAACCCGAAGCGGCAGCATTTTCACAAGATTTTGGCAAGATCAAGCACAGCAACAATCAAATTGAGATTTACGCGCCCGGATCATTCGCCTGCTCGGCTGCCGGGAAGATGCCGGGTCGCTGCAAGA
>Ga0134126_10009587_pt1 | contig 12195 bp, 10 predicted proteins | sample KB31752_FD_96881 | JGI IMG/M metagenome (GOLD analysis project Ga0134126, IMG submission 96881) | Terrestrial soil microbial communities with excess Nitrogen fertilizer from Kellogg Biological Station, Michigan, USA - KB3-175-2 | ecosystem: Environmental > Terrestrial > Soil > Unclassified ...
CAAGCCAATTTTTTGCACCTTATTGGGGATTTTTCTCAGTCGGCGAATTCGCGCCAGATGAGCGGAAATTCGGCCGAAATGTCAAAGAGATAGTTTCAGAATTGTACCGGCAGTTCGAATCCCATTCGCTCCGCCAGCAAGTCATTGATAATACTTGCGTAATTGTATTGCGGCCAACTTGCGCGACATTCCCGACAGTTAGCGTCGCCAACTCCGCAAATTCCAAACTGAGAGCGCGAATTACTCCCTATTCTAGCGACTAACGCGACGGATTCTCAGAAGGGCAGCTTTCTAGTACGGTTCTCTTCGCAATGATGGTGCATTTCCGACGGTTCATGCACCTGCGGGAGCAAATTTTTCGCAATTCCCGCGGCCGCCGGAGGCGTTTTCTCAAACGCGACTTTGCACCAGTGGCTTTCTCTGCGAATGTTGGTCCGCGCGCATTGTTCGGCGACGCTACTCATCGACGTCCTCAAGGCTCAGGCCATCGAAGCGAGCGGTATCGAAGGGATATTGCGATGCCTCGGAGGAATCACGTCGTCACTCTGCTCGTCGATCCGGAGTGCTCAGGCTCGACTCGATCCGGAGAGCCCGTGTCGCGAGAGGCCTGCCTCCGTATTGCTCTAGTCTAAGCGGTCAAACGCAGATAGAGCATGGGTAGCTTCTCCGGCAGCGCGGCGATGTTGTCGATCTGAATCACATTGCGGCGTCCGAAGATGCGGGTCAGGTAACTATCGCCGCCGCTATCTAGGCCGACGCAGAAGACGTCGATGCTCCTTTGCGCCAGCGACTGGACGGCTTTGCGAGCGTCCTCAACGAGGTAGCGCCGATCGCTCACATCAGTGTCGGAAGGTTCTCCGTCGGTCACGATCAACAGGAGCCGGCGGAAGGTTTGCTGTTGCGCCAGCTCGTGGCCTGCGTGGCGGAGCGCCGCTCCGATGCGGGTCGACAAGCCGCCGCGCAGACCGGCGAGCCGGGATTTGCTCGGCTCGCGATAGGGGGATTCGAAATCCTTGATGCGGTAGTAGCGCACTTCTTGCCGGGCGTTGGAGCAAAAGGCTCTGATCGCGAAGGGATCGCCCAGACCCGTCATCGCCTCGGCGACGAGTGCGGTCGCCGCGATCTCGACCGATAGAATGCTGGTGCTAGTGCCTCGGATCGTGTCCTTCGTGGATTCGGAGACATCAAGAAGCAACAGCACGGATAAGTCGCGGTGCTTCAACTCCGTCTTCTCGTAGATCCGCAGGTCAGGCGTAATGCCTGCGCGGCGATCGATCGTAGCTTGGATCGAGGCTTCAAGATCGAGCCGCTCACCTTCGGGCTGGCGCCGAAGTCGCGACGGCCGGCCTACCCGCGCCGACTTGATCAGGCGGCGAATGCGGTAGAGTGCGTCGCCGTGTTCATCCAGCACGCGGTCTATAATTCGCGCCGGCGCGGATCGCGGCTCGAACTCTTGCACGGTGACCCAGTCGAGCCGCTCGCTGCCAGTCAAGTAGTCCCATTCGCCATAACGCGCGACCGGAATGCCGGTATCGTCGTCCAACGGGCGCAGCTGAACCGCATGCACCTTGCCGGACTCATCCTGCTCGGAACGCGACCGCTGATCAGGCTCTGGTGCCTGTTCGGACCGGCTGATGCGCACGCCCTGATGAATGATGTCGACGTCTTCCGAAGCTGATGCGTGGGGCTTGCCCATGTCCCAGATGCCGAGATTATCATCGCGATAGGCCGGTTCGACGACAAAGGTCTTTGGATTGAACTGCACCCTCATTTGGCCGAGATCATTGCCGAGCAGACCGCCGATCTCCCGGCTAATCGCCGGGTTCTCCCAATTGGCCCGCTGCTCGTTGAACATCCGCCGGCCCTTGCATACCCAGGGGTCGGGATCGTGGTAGTCGGGATCGATCAGCGCCCGTGACAAGCGGGCCATCAGCGGCAGAGCCAGGACCGGGCCTTCCGGCTCGGCCACGTGGAAAGAGCGCCAAAGCCGTGTCAGACCAGGAAACGTGCGGTCGGCGAGCACTTCCACCCGCGCATCCTCGATCAGCGAGATGAGAGCCACTTGCAGCGGCTTGAGGGTACGTACCGGGAAGCGCTGGCGCGTGAATACCATGTGTGCGCCGATGTGGGCGACGGTGGCATAAAACAGCCGGGAGGCCTGTTGCCCGGAAAAGCCGGGAAAGTGATCAGGCATGTTGATCACGAATTCGTCGAAGGTGGCGCGCCGCACCGGCTTGACCGCCGTCCGCGGTCCGGCGGATCTAACGAAGGGCCTGATGCCCCACAGCGCCGTAAAATAATAGCGCAATCGCAACTCCACCGTCGCCAGCATCACATTGCCGGCCTGTTGCTCGAAGAGACGCAAGGAGTCGGCATCGGCGAGCGAGAAATAGGCAATGCTCTGCTCGGGGTGTTCTGCCGTCAGCCGCAAGCCGATCTGCACCCAGCTGCGCAAAGCATCGGGATCAAGCACGGAGAGGACGAGTTCGGTACGTTGCAGCAACGGCATCACTGCTGCCGGTGCCTGCTCGGCCAAGGTTGCAAGCACGTGGAGCCAGCCGTGGAAAGCGGCTTGATCGGCAGTTTTTGCCGCGGCGCGCGCCGAGGCCGCGATCAGCGCCGCCGCCGACTGACGACCGGCGGACTTGGCAACCTGTCGGGCAATCTCGCCGACCGCGAGGGCCGCCTCCATTCCCGTCAGTCGTGCCACCGATGGGCTCGCCTGTACAAAATTCAACACTCCCCTCGAACCGATCCCCTCTGCGATCAAAGCCCCCACGACATCGATCCAACGCTCGAAAGCGGCACCGGGAAACTCGCGCTGAACGGTGCTCCACGAGCTTGCGCCGATGAGGTCCGAAATGCGTGAGCGATTCTTCAGATCCCGCAGGAGTGCATCGACGTCCGTCATAAGCCACCTTCCCCCAAGGGCTTCAAAGGCACGCGACGATCGCCTCGTTCAGTGCCTCTCTGAGATCGGGATCGTCGGTGATCGACAGCACCATGGCCGTCATGCATGCGCTTTGCGGCGACACTCCCCGTCGCATCAGTCGGCCGGCATGGATCAACATGCGGGTGGAGGCTCCTTCGTCGAGCCCGTGCCCCTTCAGATTGCGCGACCGCTGGCCGATGCTGACCAAACGGTCGGCCTCAGCGGCGGATACCCCGGCCTCGTGCGCCACGATCTCGGCCTCCAATTGGGGATCGGGATAGGAGAAGTCGAGGGCAATGAAGCGCTGCTTGGTGGATTCCTTCAAATCCTTGAGCACGCTCTGATAACCTGGGTTGTAGGACACCACGAGGCCGAAATCGGGATGCGCGCGGATAAGCTCGTTGCGCTTCTCGATCGGCATCACGCGGCGATCGTCGGTTAGTGGATGGATAACCACCGTCGTGTCTTGACGCGCCTCGACGATTTCGTCGAGGTAACAGATCGCGCCATAGCGGACCGCGAGCGTCAGTGGTCCGTCATGCCACACCGTGCCCTCCGCATCGAGCAGAAAGCGGCCGACCAGATCGGAGGCGGACATGTCCTCATGGCACGCTACGGTGATCAGTGGCCGCTTCAACCGCCAGGCCATGTGCTCCATAAAGCGGGTCTTGCCGACGCCGGTCGGACCCTTCAGCATCACCGGAATCCGGTCGGCATAGGCGGCTTCGAACAGGGCCACCTCGTCGCCGTGCGAACGGTAATAAGGCTCCTCGCGAATATAGAACTCATCGAGGCCAGGCGGCTTGTCCTTCGGCGACGTCACCGTAAACTCCACAATGGCCGCGCGGCCGCATCCGGACCGCGCGGGGTTCAAAGGCGCCCGGGGGCGGCGGGGGTTGAGCCCGCCGCCGCTCGGCGGCTAGCGATGGACCGCGGCTTTGTTCGGAATGCCCTCGATTGGGCATTCATCGGTACCAACCGTGGTGCGGGTCAGGGCCTCTACTGCTTCGCGGGTGGCTTCCGGATCAGTAACCCAGCGCTGATAGAAGTCGTAGGGACAGGCCGCCACGCCGCGCGCGCTTTCGCCGGAATTGATCATGCCTGTGTAGCCGCGATGCACGAGTTTGAACAGATGGTTCTCCGACTGCATGTTCTTGCGGGCGTCGCGGATCAACGACTTTGAGAGCTGCGCGTATTGTATGCCCATGTCCTCCTCTCCGCATTCGCCCAGTGTCCGACCGTCGAAGCCGATGATCGCTGAATGGCCGAAATAGGAGTAAACGCCGTCGAAGCCGGAGGCATTGGCGACAGCGACATAGCAGTTGTTGGCCCAGGCCATGGCTTTGGCCATCAACACCTGCTGGTCTTTCGCCGGATACATGTAGCCCTGACATCGGACGATGAGCTCGGCGCCTTTCATGGCGCAGTCACGCCAGATTTCAGGATAATTGCCGTCATCGCAGATGATGAGGCTGACCTTGAGGCCTTTTGGCCCTTCCGAAACATAGGTGCAGTTGCCAGGATACCATCCTTCGATCGGCACCCACGGCATGATTTTGCGGTACTTTTGAACAATCTCGCCCTTGTCGTTCATCAGGATGAGAGTGTTGTAAGGAGCTTTATTGGGATGATCTTCATGGCGCTCGCCGGTCAACGAGAACACGCCCCACACCTTCGCTTTGCGGCAGGCCGCTGCGAAAATCTCGGTCTCTTCACCGGGTATGCTGGCGGCGGTCTCGTACATTTCCTTTTGGTCGTACATGATCCCGTGTGTGCTGTATTCGGGAAAGATGACCAGATCCATGCCGGGAAGGCCGACCTTCATCCCAAGCACCATGCTCGCGATATTCTCGGCGTTCGTCAGCACCTCTTTCTTGGTATGAAGGCGCGGCATCTTGTAGTTGACCACCGCCACACCGACTGTGTCGTTACTGCTTGAGATATCGCCGTGTAACATTTGGCTCTCCCTGGTTGACTGCCGGTCGTTTGCCCGGCTCCTGCGCTAAATCACACCGCCATGTGGCGATGCACCAATTCATCAGTAAGTTCTCCGACCACTCCCTCGGCGGCGATCTGGCCCTTTTCCATCATAACGAAACGCTGAGCGGCACGACGCGCGAAATCAACGTTCTGCTCCACGAGAATGATTGTTATGCCATGCTCCAGGTGCAGTCGGACGATCGCCCGCTCGATCTGCTCGACAATGTTCGGCTGAATACCTTCCGTTGGCTCATCGAGCAGGATGATGCGCGGGTCGGCCGCCAACGCTCGGGCAATGGCGAGCTGCTGCTGTTGTCCGCCTGACAACACGCCGCCCATACGGTCAAGAAATTCGCGCAGAATCGGAAACAGTTCGAACGCCAGTTCTGGAAGTTCGCGCTTGCCGTCCGATCGCGCGAAACTGCCCATCAATATGTTCTCACGCACCGTGAAGCGCGGGATGATGCCGCGGCCTTGAGGTACATAACCAATGCTATGGCGGGACCTCTCGTGCGTCGGTGCCTTGGTGATCTCGAGCCGATTGAGAAAAATGCGCCCGGTGACGCGGTCGGTCAGCCCCATGATCGTCTTGAGCAAAGTCGTCTTGCCGACGCCGTTGCGGCCCAGGACGGCTATGAATTCACCCTTGCCAGCTCTGAAGGAGACGCCTTGCAGCACTGGCGAATTGCCGTAGTAGGATGACATGTTCTGCATCTCAAGCATGCGATATTCCACCGCTGCCGAGATAGGCGGCCCTGACCCTCGGATCACCCTGAATTTCTGCGGCTCGACCCTCGGCCAACATCTTGCCCTGATGCATTACAGTAATCAGGTCGGAAATCTCGCGCACGAATGCCATGTCATGTTCGACGACGACCAAGGTATGGCGGCCGCGGAGTGCGTTGAGAATTTTCGCGGTATGCACGGTTTCCTGCGCGGTCATGCCAGCCGTCGGCTCGTCCATCAAGATGAGCTCACTATTCTGCGCCAGCAGCAGCGCGATCTCGAGCGATTGGGTCTGCCCATGTGAAAGGTACCCTGCCGTCACCTCGAGGAAGTCGACCAGACCGACCAACTCTGCCAGCTTCTCAAGACCGTCGCTCTCGGCGCTGCGTCGGAACCGGGTGACATTGGCGAAGACGCCGAGCCGCTTGCAGTGGGCGACCTCGAGATTTTCCCGCACCGAAAGCTCGCGGAAAAAACTTGGCACCTGGAATTTCCGACCGACGCCGCGGCGGGCGATCTGATAATCCGCTAGATCTGTGATGTCATTCCCCTTAAACGTTATCAGCCCGTCTTTGGGCTTGACCTTGCCGCAAATTACGTCGAGCGCCGTCGTTTTGCCGGCGCCGTTGGGACCGATCAGACATCGCAGTTCGCCTTTCGCTATGTCGAGATTGAGACCGTCGACGGCGCGAAACCCGCCGAACTCGACGATAATATTCTCGAGCTTTAGCAACGTCCCGTTCTCCATATCAGCTCACCGGATCACGGAATCACGTAGCCTTGGCGTCACCTGCGTGGCGATCGCTGTCTTGGAGGCAACTCGCCGGCGCCGCTTGGCCATGATGACGTCGACAATGCTGACGAGCCCGTTAGGAAGGAACAAGACGACCACGATGAACAGCACGCCCATGATCAGCATCCAGGTGTCAAGGAATGCCGGGGTTTCCGAGAGGCTGCCCTGGACGCCGGTGACCACTATGGCGCCGAGCGCCGCGCCTACCAGGGAAGCGCGACCGCCGACCGCGCACCAGATGATGATAGACAGGCTGATTGGAACCGCGAGGAATGTCGGCGAGGCAAATTCCATTACGAGCGTATAGAGCATGCCGGCATATCCGGCGATAGCGGCTGAGACGCAGAAGATGAACGTCTGATACGCGGCCACATCGTAGCCGAAATACCAGACGCGGGTCTCATCATCGCGGATGGCCTGCAGGATCAGTCCGGTTTTGCTGCTGATCAGCGTCAAACCCAGGAACAGGAAAACCGACAGGCTGATGGCAGCGAGGTAATACAAGGCCGAGCTGTAGGCATCGAAATCGATGCCGAATAGATTGAACGTAGTGAGATCGGTGATGCCGTTGAAACCGCCTGTATATTTTTGCTGATCGATAATGAGGAGGTTGATCACAACCAGCATGGCGAGGGTGATGATCGCAACGTAGACGCCGTTGACCCGCGCCCGAAACACAAACCAGCCGGTCAGATAGCCGACAATAACGGGCACGGCCACGCCGGCGAAGATCGCGAAAGTGTAGGAATGGAACGGCTCCCAAAACCAGGGGAGCTTGTCGACATTGTTCCAGACCATGAAGTCTGGCAGTCCGGCCGCGCCGGTTTGGATCGGTATGGTTCGCAGCTTCAGCGCCATCGCCATGCAGTAGGAACCAAGCCCGAAGCTGACGGCTTGGCCGAGGTTGAGGATCCCTGCATATCCCCAGGACAGGCTTAGCGCCAACGACAGGATCCCGAATACGATATAGCGCGCGAATTTGTTGAGGAGATACGCATTATCTGTGAAAAGCGGCACGATCAGGATCAGGATGCAAAAAACCGCATATCCGGCCAGGCGCAGGATCTTGTGCTGGTTGCCGTTCATACCCGACTAACTCCGGCGAATCCGCACGGCGAACAGGCCTTGCGGGAAGAGGCGGATTAACACTACGACGCCGAGAAATACGAAAGCCTTCGCCATGGTATCATTGCTGATAAACGCCAGCACGGCGGTCGCCTGGCCAATGAGATAAGAACTGGCGATGGTGCCGATCAAGCTCTGCACACCGCCGACGACCACGACAAGAAACGCGTCGACCACGTAGTTAGTCCCCATATCCGGGGCGACGCTTTTGAGCGGCGAGACCAGCGCGCCAGCGATACCTGCAAGACCGGCGCCATAGGCGAATGTCAAAGAATAGATGCGTCCGGCATTGATTCCGAAGCAAGTCGCTATCTCGCGGTTCTGCGTCACGGCCCGCAACCGCAGGCCAAATTCCGTGTGGAATATCAAGAGGTATGTGATGATCAGGAGCGCCACCGCCAGGACGAAGATAAAGATGCGGTAGGCAGAGTCCTCATATCCCATGAAGTGGACGGAACTGGTCAGAAAATCCGGCATTCGCACGTAGCGCAGTTCGGCGCCTGCGCTGAGCCGAACGGCCTGCTGCAAGATAACGCCAACGCCCCAGGTCGCCAAGATCGTGTCAAGCGGCCTGGTATAAAGATGTCGAATGAGCAACCATTCGATCACCAGCCCCACGAGCCCCAAGAAGACAAAAACGAGCGGCAGACACGTGATGAGGTTCAGGTTGAATGTACTCTGCAGAAACCAGACAGCGTAGGCGCCGAGCATGACGAACTCGCCATGGGCCAGATTGATCACGCCCATAGTTCCATAGATTATCGCAAGACCGAGTGCGACGAGCAGCAGGATCGAGGCGATACTGAGACCAACGGATATTTGCGGGACAATCGAACCCATCCTGAAGCGTCTTCCCGGCGCGCGGAGGCCGCCACGGGCGGCCCCCGGAGTGACTCAATTTGCTTCAATTCTTTGGCGCATCGAACGACATCACGTTTTTTTCTCTGCGAGGCCGTTGGGTGTACAGGTTTGCTCGGGATAAGCCCAGTACGGCAGTGGCTCGACCCATTCCTTTACCTGTTCGATGATTTTGAACTGCCCGCTCGCCTGCGCCTCCCCGATCTTCGGCCAAAGATAGGTGTGCGAGTTTTCCGGGTCGATCTTCACCAGTCCTTCGGGCGCCTTGTATTCCTGTCCCCAAGAGGCTTCGCGAATGTTGGGCGGCGTTAGCTCTTTCTTGCCGAGCTTTTCGACGGCTTGTTTGAACAGGTGAACCTGGAAATAGGCAGGCTCGGAGACAAAATTGGTCGTCTTTTCCTTGCCCCACCGCTTCTTGATGGCGTCGACGAACTTCTGATTCTCCGGTGATTCATAGGACATGAAGTAAGGTGCCGAGGTGAAGTGCCCGGCGGCGAACTCACCACCCATAGCGGCAATCTCCTCCTCAGAAGTAGTCAGGCTGGCCATCGGCATTTTCGCCGGCTCGAGACCGGCTGCTTTATATTGCCGATGCAGTGCGACAACAGAATCGCCGACGACAGTGGAAAAAATGACGTTCGGCTGGGTTTCCTTGAATTTGTTGATGACGGCACTGAACTCTGAATGGCCAAGCGGAACGTACTCCTCTCCGACCACTTCACCGCCCAATTGCTTCAGCAGGATCTTACAGACGTTGTTCTCTTCTTTTGGATAGATGTAGTTCGAGCCGATCAGATAAAATTTCTTGCCGAAATTCTTGATCAGCCAGGGAACAAATTCCTTCTGCTGCTGGTTCGGCACAGCGCCGGTATAGATTACGTTCTTCGAACATTCACGCCCTTCGTAAAGCGTCGGATACCAATACAAATTGTTATACTTCTCGAACACCGGCAGCACCGCCTTCCGGCTGGCCGAGGTATAGGACCCGAACACGCTGACGCACTTGTCCCCAACGACGAGCTTGCGCGCTTTTTGAGAGAAGGTCGCCGGGTCGGAGGCCGGATCTTCGATGACGGGTACCACTTTCATCCCGTTGATGCCGCCGGCAGCGTTGATTTCTTCGATCGCCAATATCGTCGCCTGGTTGAGCGACGTTTCGATGATGGCGGTGGTGCCCGTCAAGGAATAGAGGACGCCGACCTTGATTTCGCCGCCGGCAGCCTGGGCGAGGTCGGCATTCTTGATCCAGATGTGGGGAAATCCGAAAGCAGCCGCCGCCCCGGCAGCGGCAGTTCCCTTCAGGAAGTCACGCCTTTTGATGATCATATCGTGTTCTCCAGAACAAAGACAAAAAGCCCCACGACGAACGGAAAGTTCGTTGTGAGGCTCTGATGCCTGTTTCGCTATGAGCGGCGCTGTTGCCGCGGCCACCCATGCGGCGGCGCAAAAAAGCTAGCGGAGTAGCTGGTGAGAGTCAACAAGATGTGAGGCGAACGAGGCGACGGTCATTCGCCGCTCCATAGCCCGACTGCGCAGATAGGCGTAGGCTTCGTCTTCGCCGACGCGCCCCCCATCCATGATGATGATTTTGGCGCGTTCTATGTCACGAACGGCTTTGATGTTTTCGTCGAGGCGCGTGATGCGGCTGCGCAGCCGGCGGATGAAATGAAATTGGCTGCGGGCGAGCACCAAGCTCGTCTGAATGGCAGCGGCCTGAAATGGCCGATGGAGTACCGCGTCTGGGCAGCAATCGCGCAGTTTTTTCAGTGGGTAGGATCCGTTTTCCGGCAACAGCATGATCAAGGCGGCGGTCGCCTCACCGGGCACCCAGGGCAGCAGATCCAATAATGCAGGGCTGAAATCGGCCAGGATGATGTCATATTCGACCGGCAGGCGTTCGGTCACAGGGAACAGGTGCACCACTTGGGCGACGTTGCGCCGTACTTCCCGGAGCAGCAGAGTTAACTGCTCATCGCGCTCCGCTACGACAAGGGCGGATACTTGGTCACTTTCAGGACGCGGCGGGGACACAGCTCAGTTTCCTTTATGCCGGGACGAGCCGACCAAAACCGGTACCGGTGAGGAAGGGATCGGGCGGTACCAAGCAAGAGGATTCCTGCAGCACGTCGAAATGGCCGTAACCATTTACGCGACCTATGCGGCTCCACAAATTGGCGTGACTGCAGTCTGCATCAATCGATACAGTCCCTTGGGGTGCATCGAAGGTCGCGCCGAGCACCATGGGTCGCAGAATTTCCGGATCCAACGAATTGGCGAGTTCAAGTGCGCGCGCAAAGAGATGAACCTGAAAATAGGCTGCCTCCACGCACATATTTGTGGACTGGTCACTCCCGAAGCGGCGCTTGTAGCGCTTGACGAAAGCGGAGTTTGTTGCCCCGGGTAGGCTCTCGAAGTACGAGGCGGCGGTGATGTGGCCTTCCCCCACCCCTGCTCCCATCGCACGAATCTCGGCTTCCGTGGTGGTCAGGCTCGCAATTGGCATGTTGCGCGGATCGAAGCCGAAATCGGCGTAGGCCTGATACAAATGCACCGTCGATTCTCCAACCACGGTGGAGAATATGATGTCCGGCGAAAGCCGGACGATTTCGTTCATGATCGGCACGAAATCCCGCCGCGAAGCCCGCAAGCCGACATAGCGCTCTCCGACAACTTGCCCCCCGCGCCGGTTCACCAGCTCACGCATGATGCGGTTCGATTCCCGCGGATAGACGTAATCGGAGCCGATGAAATAGAACCTCGACCCGTAGTGGCCGGTCAGGTACTGACATAGTGAAAGACTGTTTTGGTTGGGCGCAGCGCCCGTATAGATAACGTTCGGCGAATACTCAAATCCTTCGTATAGCGTGGGGTACCAAAGCAGGCAGTTCAGGCGTTCGACAATGGGCAGCACGGCCTTGCGGCTGCTTGAAGTATAGCATCCAAAGATTGTAGAAAGCTGATCCTCAACAATCATGCGCTTGGCGTGCGCACGAAACAAAGCGTTTTCGGATGAAGGATCGTAAATTACCGGAACGACCTCTCGGCCGTTGATACCGCCGGCTTCATTGATCTCGTCGATCGCAATGAGTGTGCCACGGACCTGGGTTTCTTCGATGATCGCCATGAAACCGGTGCGGGAAAACAGAACCCCGACACGCCAAGGCTCGCCGGTATTCGCCGATGATATTGGATTCATGGCACGGTCTGCCTCCTGCAGTAGCGCCCGGCCGACATCACCAACCATGAGACGAGGCCGCCCCGGTGTCAAACGCCAAGTTTGCCCGAATCTGCGGCAGCATTTGACCGGGTTTTCTGCAATGCAAACGGGGTTGTCCAAGTCGTGGCATCGCGGTCGCATTTGCGGATTGCCGGATAGGATTCCTCCGCTGCAGAGAAGTTCAATTGCCGGACTTGATGGCTGCTGGGCACGTCCCGCGTGCTTCCGCGCCGATAATCGCCAAGAAATTGTGTCGCTCTATACCCTCCAGTAAGGACGACCTGAAGCGCGATCGGCGATGGCTTTGCCGATCGCGTATGATCCGCACGGCGAATTCTGCCCAATCACAATGGGAATGGCGCCAGCATCGATTACTTCGCCGACCTTCTTCTCGACCGCGGCCTGGGCGGCGAGGATGTTGCTGACCGTCGCGACCACGCTAGCCTCAGGGTCGATCTCAGCGTCGCCATAATCTACGATGTTCAGCACTTCGGTGAGGTCGATGTCAAAATCCTGCACATAAGTTCCGTAGCGGATCGATTGCTGACGGACGCGTTTCGGGCC
>Ga0134126_10009588_pt1 | contig 12195 bp, 14 predicted proteins | sample KB31752_FD_96881 | JGI IMG/M metagenome (GOLD analysis project Ga0134126, IMG submission 96881) | Terrestrial soil microbial communities with excess Nitrogen fertilizer from Kellogg Biological Station, Michigan, USA - KB3-175-2 | ecosystem: Environmental > Terrestrial > Soil > Unclassified ...
AAACTGATTAGAAAGATACCTTACCACAAGAGCTTGGTTATCTATATATATAAAAAGTTTGCTCAACTTCGAAATTATAGCTCTTGTAATTTGAATTACAAAAATACAAATAGATGAATAACTGCGGCTTCAAATGTCACTGCATATTTTGTCTCACTTGATGAAAACTACTATATTGCTAAAATAAATCCAACAAAAATAATTTATTTGCTATTGTAATTGAGCCACCAACATCAGATCAAGGTGCAAGAAGAGTTTGGTCTGATTCACAAGGCAAGATATGGGTTAGTGAGTGGAACGCTGGCAAGTTAGGAATGTACAATCCAGCAAATAACAAATGGAAAGAATGGAAACTTCCCGGAAACAATCCTATGCCATATGCTGTATACGCTGATAAAAAAGATGTAGTATGGTTGACAGATTTTGGCTCAAATGCATTTATAAGATTTGATCCAACAAAAGAAATATTCACTGAAATAAAGATACCAAGTGCAGGTGCAAATGTCAGACAGATTCTTGGGGTTCCAGATGAAGTATGGGGAACAGAATCAGGAACAGACAAGATTATCTCTATTAAAACAGGGTCGTGATTGCATTATTTTTATCCATCACATGTTTGTTAGTTTGCTCTAAAGAAAGAATATTTTGATCTATTGTGATTTGTGTTCTGATTTGCTCGAGCCATTTCTATAGGCTGATTTGGTGCAAGTGCCAGTTCAAATCGGTAGTAGGCTTTACCCTCATCAATAGGCTTTACATAACCCCTCAATGCTCTTTCAACGAGGGGTTTCTGCATGTCAGGAAGCGTTATTTGGACAAGCCCGTCGATCTCTATATCCTTGTTAACGTCACATTCTTTTAAATTCCATTTTTTTACAAGAGGAACAATAGAGCCGCTAGTATCCGAGAAAAGAGAAGATAGAATCTTTCACTCTACCAAGAAATACAAGGATATCAGAAACATCTTGATCTGTTGATAAAGGGAATGGATGTTCGCGATTAATAAAGTGAATAATCACAGTGTCATGGGGAAATACAATGAACTTTAAATTAGGAAGACCGCATTCCTGATCAATTCGCGCATCATAGATCGGCTTTATTTACAGGATCATCAGGCTTTATGTCTAGCTCATTATAATATTTTGGAGAAATGCAGGTCCACATTTGCATCTTGTGAATATATAAAATTAAAGTAGAGAGATGTGATAGAGCCTCTTGCAACTTGGAAGCTTTGATCTCATCTACCGTAGTTAAAAAAGAGGGCTTTTGTGTAGCCTTTTCCATGTTTAATTACAGAATATAAAATACGTCAACCCAAAAATAAAGTCAAATTTATCATGGGCCGAAAGGGATTTGAACCCTCGACCTTTCGATTATCAGTCGAACGCTCCACCAAGCTGAGCTATCGGCCCTACTTTAATATTTTTTTAAATTTTTGTTTTTCTAATATAAATGTAGTTTATCTTGATTGTTGAATAATATTGATGTTCTATTTTTTTAAAATTTATAACCTAAATTAAATATAATTTAATCCAAAGTGTTTTAATCTCAAGTTTTGTTTGTAAATTAAAATTTTAAATATTATTTTTTTATAAAAATTTTAATGTATCAATCTGAAAAATCGGGAAATGAGTAAAAAGATATACTACTTTATAATATAAAATATCAATTGAGAAAAGATATTAGTTGTATAGCCTTTTTTACTAAATACAATAATCCTGATTCTAAAGAGGTTTCTTTACTTTTAAAAGAAAAATTTCAAGAAAAAGGGATCAAAGTTATTGATTATCTCTTACACAAGGATTTTTTTAATGAACCTAATAATCTTAAAGAAATTGATATAGCTATTGCAATTGGAGGTGATGGGACGACTTTAAGGACTTTTAGACTATTAACTCCTAGTATTCCCGTTTTAAGTATCAATGCTGGAGGAACTCGTGGAATTCTATCAGAAGTGTCTAAAAATAATGCAGGTTCTATAGTTCCTTTTTTATTAAATGGGGATTACTTTTTAGATAATAGAATCCGTTTATTGGTGAAAATAAATAATCAATCTTGTCATTTTGCATTAAATGATTTTGTATTTATTCGCTCAGATTTAACTAAAACCCCTTCTTTTTGTTTTTCATTAGGTGAAGATAGTATTTTTCAAAAAATGGATGGATTAATAATTTCAACACCTACTGGATCTACAGGACATTCAATGTCAAATGGTGGTCCAATATTACATGAAAACCTAGAATGTTTTATTGTAACACCTCTTGCATCTGTTAATAGAATGCCACCTTTTATTATTCCTGTGATGGATGACTTAAAACTATATGTAAATTATGATATTAATTTAGTTGTAGATGGTCAACAAATTTATGAAATTTTTAAGGATCAGCAAATATCAGTTTCAAAATATGAATATGATGCAATTTTCTTAAGATTCAGTAAAAAGAAATTAAGACAGATGACAAAACTTGGTTATTAGAGAATATGCGATTGATTCAAACATTTTTTATATGGGGATTCCATACCAATCTGATTCTACTTTAAGATATTATATAACAACTGAAATTCTAAATGAAATAATACATATAAAAAAAGAAATAGACGGGCTTAATTTGTTGCTGTCTCTTGGAAAAGTAGTAGTTAAAGAACCTTCAAATAATCATATGAATTTTATAATGAATAAAATAAGAAAAATGGGGCAATTTGGATTATCAAAACCTGATTGCTCGATTATTGCATTAAGTTATCAATTGAAAATTCCTTTGATGTCTACAGATTATACTATTATTAATATGGCAAATTTTCTTTCTATTGAAGCAATAGTCCCTGGTAAAAGTATATTTGAAACTAAAATATCTATAAAATATTGTAGTATATGTAAAAAGTATTTTAATATTAAATATATGTATTGTAATTGCTGCGGTAATAAATTAATATTTAAAAAAATTATTAAATGATTTTATAGTTAATTTTAAACTGCCTACAATAAATACTATAAGATTAATAAATATGCTTTTTAGGTTTTTTATTTATATTTTTTTATATGTTTAATATAACTTTTATATCGCTAGGTTATTATTTAATTGTCTTAAATTAAAAACATGAAGAAATTAAATAACGAGTTCTATTGCTTTTTTACAATATATGATCATAATATTATCATTATGTTCTTTCAAAATGTACTGTAAATCTCTTTGTTTAAAATATAAAGCCTATAAGACTGGTGAAACCTTGAGCTATTATAGTCAAGGATATAAACTTTGTAAAGAATGTGAGATTTTTTTAGATTGGGCTGGATCGAGATGTCCTTGTTGTAATACAGTTTTAAGATGTAAACCTCATAATTCTATATCAAAGCAAAAATTGAGATTGAATCATTCAATTAAGGTAATTTAATACTTTTAATTTTAATTCTAATAATTAAGAATTAAAATAATTTTCTTGTTCTTGAGTTATTTTATCAATTTTCAGATTGAATGATTGCAGTGCTATTTTACTTATTTTATTTTCAATTCTCTTGGATACTTTATATATTTTATTTTCAAGTCTGTTATGGTTTTTAGATATATAAATTATTGACATTAATTGGTTAGCAAATGAAAGTGACATTATTTCAGGAGAATTTCCATTTGCGCAGACTAAATTAATTACTCTACCTTCAGCAAGAAGATAGATTTTTTTACCATTTATTTTATAACATTTTAGATTTTTCTTTATGACTAGAGGATTTCTATCTTCTACTTTTAAATAATTTGTATCTATTTCCATATCAAAATGACCTGCATTACATAATATCACTCCATTTTTCATTTTTTTTATGTGTTCTTGCCTGATTATTCTTAATTGACCAGTACAAGTAATAAAAATATCGGCAAATTCCGTTGTTTCGCTAATTGGCTTTACATAGTAACCATCCATAAAGGCTTCTAATGCTCGAATAGGATTAATTTCTGTTATGGTTACTTTAGCACCTAAGCCCTTTAAACATGATGCAATACCCTTTCCTACCCATCCATAGCCGCATACAATAATATATTTACCTGCCAATAAAATTCCGGTTGATCTTATAATGCCTTCAATTGAACTTTGACCAGTACCATATCTATTATCAAAAAGATGTTTTGTTTTTGAGTGGTTTACTGCAATTATAGGATATGTAATTAATTTCTTTTTATACCATGCCTTCAACCGATTTATACCTGAAGTTGTTTCTTCTGTTCCTCCCAAAATTTTATATTTTTTTTGTAAAGCTCTCTTATGGAACTCTCCGCCATCATCAATTACAATTTCTGGTGTTTGATTGAGGACTGAATCCATGTTAGAATAAAAAGATTTATTTGTTTCTTTTCTATTGGCAAAAACCCTTATCTTATTTTCTTTTAGATAGGCAGCTATATGATTTTGTGTTGATAATGGATTTGCAGGACATAACATAATATTAGCACCTAAATGCTTTAAGCCCAATAAAAATACTGCTGTTTCTTTTGTAATGTGAAGGCAAATTCCTAAAGTATATTTTTCTAGAATTTTTTTACCATTATATTTATTAATTATACTATTAATCATGGGCATATTGTTTTTTGCCCATAGAAATTCTTGTCTTCCTTTTTGGACTAATTTAAAATAATTCTCCAAAAAAAATACCTAATAGTTTTTCTCTCTATAATCGCTTAATATATTAGAATATCTTGAATCCTTTTGTGCGATATATCTTATATACTGCCCATATGTCATCTCAAAACCACAATCATCGCATTTTACATAGGAAAAGTCATCGTATAGTTTTGCCTTTTTTTTACAATCAGGGCAAAGAATTTTCATACTGTAACAGTTATTTAAATTGCTTTTAGTTGCTTGACTATAGGCTGTCTTATTTTTCTAAAAACTCTAAATCCGCATATGCATTTTATTTCAGGCAAATATGAAAGCTCTTCAGCAGTAACTAATGTTCCACAAGACATGCATTCATAGGTGACTGCTCCAATAATTTCGCTCACATTTATATTTTGATTTTCTATTATATATCTTTTAATAAATATTAGATCTTGCATAATTATTGTAAAAACAGCTTTATGATCTTTAGTTGCTTACTAGTTTGTCCTTTCTTTGCTTTCCTGTGATCGATTATCCAAAAAACCACTGCTTTTCAAATCATTCACTGGTCTTACAGTGTAAGAGTTCGATAATATCTATAACAAAAAGATATCCAAAAGATATAGCAAATATGAGATACACCGTTTATCATCCATCAAAAGAAAAGCAGATAGAAAAAGAAAAGCAGGAGCAGTAGGAAGACCTTTCAAGTTAGATGTTAAAAACAGATCTCTTATGCTTTTAGTGTATTATTGTCTTTACATAACTTATACTCTGGCTGGCTTTTTGTTTGACTTGGATCAGAGTAACATTTGCCGTAGAGATATTCAAAAGATAGAGCCACTTATTAGAAACTGTTTACCAATTCCTCAAAAGTTATACAATATTACAAAATGGCTGAAAACACCTTATGAAGTTGAACAATATTTTCCACTTTCTTGCTTTCATAGATTCCACCACAGAGCAGCAGATACCTAGGCCTACAGATAAAAAAAGAAAGACGATGTTCTATTCGGATAAGAAGAAAAGAGGCATACTGCTGTAAAGATGCAGTTTATGGTTAACAATCATGGGATTATCATCCATAAGGTAAACCATAAGAAAGGACGAAGGCATGACTATGACATTTATAAAGAAAATCATCCTCTGATCCCAAAACAAGTCGTCAATGTAGTTGATTTAGGATACCTTGGCTTAGAAAAGGATTTTCCAAAACAACTATTATCTTTGACTAAAAGAAAGAAAAGAAACCAAAGAGCGTTATCTCAAGAAGAAAAAGATTACAACAAAGATCATTCTAAAAAGAGAATAGTAATAGAACATACAATTTGCAAGTTGAAAAATACAGGATAATGAGTGATGTGTTTAGAAACAAATTAAGAAAATTTAGCAAGGTATCAGATATAGTTTCAGGTTTGGTAAACTATGGAATTATGAAACAGCAAAACTAGAACCAACATAGAATCCATCGAATGATGTAGATTGCTTCTAATTATGCAAGAGATCTATTGTATATGTCTTAATGCATTTGATTAATTCAAAAATCATTATTAAGGTAATTTTAATTGATATATTTAAGATAAATAATTTCCATTTTTAAAATCAATGCTTTAAAAATTACTTTTATGAAATTAAATTTTTCCAGATTATATTATCATTGTTTTAATAATAATTTTTTAATAAAGATTTTTTATATCTTATTAAATTTAATGGTAATAAATTCTGTAAAGTTATCCTATACATGCATTGCAAGCACAATAGCCAAATTCATCTATTTTTTTTTCACAAAGAGGACATTTTTCGTAATAGTTAACTTCCCACATATGCTTTCCATATAATTTATAATGTGTATCGATTTCTATTGGTATCTCTGAATTTAATGCATTATTACTATCTTCATCACTTTTCATCTGTATTTTATTTTTTTCCAATATTTGATTATACCATTAAGGATAAATAAATAATACGGCTTTTAATTTTTTTATAAAAATAAATTATGAATAAAATAATAGAAAAGTAGTTTTAATAATGGATATACATAAGTTTACTTCTATTGATGATGATTATATAAAAAAAATAATTAAACCGAGAAACATCAGATCAAGAAAAGGTGATAATGGTATTGTTCTAATTATAGGTGGAAGTAGGATTTATCATGGGGCTCCTCTTTTATCTTCAATTGCTGCATTAATAAGTGGTACTGATTTAGTTTATACTGCAATTCCTAAAATTAATTTGATATCTTCAAAAACATTTTCTCCTAATATGATTTTTTTGCCTTTGCCTGACGATAAATTAACAATGGGTTCTGCAAGAAAGTTGTTATCAATTATGCCTAAAAAAGTTCATAGTTCGGCCATTGGGATGGGATTAGACATATCAAAAATGAATTCTCTTTGTTTTTTAATACATAGCTTATTAGAGGAAAAATCACGTTTATTGCTAGATGCTTCATCTTTAGTTCCCGATGTACTCAGAGAAATAATTAATACTAAATCTGTTGTTACGCCTCATGCAGGTGAATTTAAAAGATTGTTTAATGTTGATGTTGGACAGTGTAAAGATGATCAGATTAATGTTGTTATTAAAAAGGCTAGAGAATATGGTATTGTAATTGTTTTAAAAGGATATTGGAATATTGTGTCTGATGGAGAAAGAATTTGTGTTATTGAAAGATCTACTCCTTCTATGACAGTTGGAGGGACAGGTGATATTTTATCTGGACTAATTTCAGGCTTTTTAACCAAAAATGATTCTTTTGAATCTTCTATTTTGGGTTTATTCTTCAATGGGTTAGCTGGATTAAATTTGTATAATAAATTAGGTTTACATTTAATGGCTTCAAATTTACTTGAAGAATTACCTTTGGTAATGAAAAATTTTGACAGGATTAATTAATTATTATTAATTGTTTATGCTTTTGCTTACTTCTAAAATCCTATTCTCTTGATTATTCCATAAATCATTGAATTGATTTAATATTATTGATGATAACATTTCATTAGAGTGAACTAGCGTAGATCTAATTCCATTTTTATCCAATATTAATATATCAATATTATCAAAAATAAAAATATTGGTAGTGATTTTTGAAAGTTTTTGTTCTATTGTGTTAGGAAAAATTCTATTATCAATTTCACATTTTTCATCAAAAATAAGCCTAACTCTTACACCTTCAATAATTGCTTTTACTAAATCATTCTTAAAATATGTTAATAACTTGCTACCCCAAGGATTTATCATAGCATATATCGCTTCTTTAGATTTCTTGATATGGTCTACTAAAGTATTTGTTGTTGAACATTGATTTAAAATAAAATATTTTTTTTCCTCAATTCCTTTGCTCCTAAGTCCTTCATCATTTATCTGTTGCAGATTCAAAATATTTTTTTTTATATCATTTAATTTAATTTCATATTTTACAATAATATCTCTAAAAGCTTCTTTTGGTGGAATTGCTCTACACATTAATGGTTTTTGATAATTTATTAAAACTAATTTTTTAGATTCCAATTTCTTTAGCACTGAGTATATTTTTTGTCTGGGTAAATTTGAACAATACGATACTTCTGTAGCAGTAATCATTCCTTTTCCAAGTAAATTATAATATGCTGAAGATTCGTATTTTGACAGCCCCATCTCCTCTAGGCTACCTAATATTTCATTACTTTCCATATATCTTCAGTTAAGAATAAATAATTTTAATAGTTGTAAGAAACAATGTCAATATTTTTAAATTAACAATTAAAAAAAAAGAACTCTTAATTTTTACTTTAGTTTTTCAAATCTTGTCTAATTTATTTTGGTCTTTAGATAATAAGTGTTTACCTTGTATCCTTTCAAATGGGATGAGAATATATAAAAAGAAATTAGTAAATGACACTGGCACCACAGGAACTAGAAAATACTGCAAGTAAATATGCTGCTGAAGCAATAAAACTTGATTCTCAAGGTTCTCATTCTGTTGCCATTTTATCATATCAACGGGCTAGCGAGGCATTAATTCGATTAGTTGAAATTTATCCTGAATACAAATTAAATAGGGTTTATTTAGAAAGGGCCAGTGCTTATCAAAATAGAATAAAGGCTTTACAAATGGCAAACGGGATACTAGGTGATGATAATCAAACAATTAAAGAGTTAACTGGTATATCAGAAAATAAAAACAATACAAATGAGCGAAATATGAAATCGCAATTTAAAACGAATACTACAATTTCTTCAAATAACTTATTTGCTATTCAAAATAAGTCTTTGACATCCTCTTTAAACAATAAAAACAATCATCATTATAAAAATGATGTCAATTCCTTAAATGTGAATAAGGTGTCGGATTTAAATTCAGAATTTGAAAACCTTGTACTCAAAGAAAAGCCTCTTGTTTCATGGAATGAAGTTGTGGGATTGGATGATGCAAAGCGAGCTATTCGAGAATCTATTGTCTATCCTACAAAAAGATCCGATCTTTTTCCTCTAGGTTGGCCAAGAGGAATCTTATTATTTGGTCCGCCTGGTTGTGGAAAAACCCTATTGGCTGCTGCTGCTGCGGCTGAAATCCATGGATATTTTATCAATATTGATGCTTCTTCAATGATGAGTAAATGGTTAGGTGAAGCCGAAAAAAATATTTCTAAATTATTTACTTTTGCTAGAAAAATCTATGAAAAGGAAAAAGTCCCTATACTACTTTTCATTGATGAGATAGATTCACTTTTAGGCACTAGAAACGGGGAAGTTGGTGGCGAAGTTCGGGTTAAGAATCAATTTTTAACAGAGATGGATGGAATCAATGATAAATCTAAACACTCTTTTATTTATGTAATCGGTGCAACTAATAAGCCTTGGAGCTTGGAATCAGGTTTCCTTCGACGTTTTCAAAAAAGAATTTATGTCACATTACCTGATATGTTATCTAGAAAAGATCTATTCAAACAATATGCTTCAAAATTAAATAATGATTCTTCTCTAAAGATAGAAGAATTAGCAAAGATGTCTGAATCGTATAGTGCAAGTGATATTAAAGATATATGTCAATCTGTTCAATTAAAAGTTGTAAATGAATTATTTGAAAATGGTGATCCTACAAATGGTTCAGAAATTCCTCGAGCAATAAATATTTCTGATTTTAAGGAAATGCTGAAAGTCAGAAAACCCAGTGTAAGCTCTGAGTTGATAAGAGCTTATATGCGATGGAGTGAGCAATTCAAAGCTCTTTAATTATTGATTAATTCATTACTAAATCTTTTAATTCCATCTGTAATTATTTTTTCTGCTTTATCTTTATTTTCCCAACCTGTTACCTTTACAAATTTATCTTTTTCTAATTCTTTATAATGTTCAAAAAAATGTTTTATCTTATCCATAGTCTCTTTATCCAGATGACTGATTTCGTCAAATTTGGAATAACTTGTATCAATCTTTTTATGTGGTACTGCTATTATCTTTGAATCTTTTCCTTCTTCATCTTCCATGATTAAAACGCCAATTGGTTTTACTCTTACCACAGATAATAACGAATATTGATCATTACTTAAAATTAAAATATCTATCGGATCTCCATCTTCTTCTTTTGTTTTTGGAATAAATCCATAATTAAACGGGTATGTCATAGCAGTGTATAGTTTCCTATCTATAAATAAAAAGCCAGTTTTAGCATCTACTTCGTATTTTATATTGCTATCTTTTGGGATTTCTATAACAGCATAAATATCAGAAGGAGGATTTTCTCCAACCTCTAAATTGTCAAAACTATTCATAATGTTTATTTATAAAGTTTGAATATAATTCTATAGATGATGGGAAAAGTTAATAATTTATATACTTGATCTTCTACTTGATTTTAATTGTTAAATTTAATTTTCACTACATCTTTCATCATAGATTAATTAAAAATAAACTTACAAAAATTTAAAAATTGGAAAGGTTTGGTTCAAATTATAAGATGAATTTAGAAGATAAGTTTAACATTAAATTAATTGAAAATTATATTAGAACTTATTATAAAGATCCATTAATAAAAAAAAAATTTAACGAATTCTTTCATGATAATAATAATTTTAATAAAACAATAGGATATGTAGAAGGGCCACCTACTATGAATGGTGAACCTCATATCGGTCACCTAAGAGGACGTATAATAAAAGATTTATGGTATCGTAAAAATATTTTAGAAAGGGTAAACATAGTTTTTAGGGCCGGGTGGGACTCCCAGGGATTACCTGTGGAATTGAATGCAGAAAAAGTTTTAGGATTAACTGGTAATAAAAGCGAAAATTTAAAAAAAGTAGGTATAGAAAAATTAGTTGAGACCTGTAAAAAGATTATTTTTGAATATAACAAGAAATGGATAGATGTTGACAATATGCTTGGAATGTCATATGACTATGATCATGCTTATTGGACCTTTCATGATTCTTATATTGAGAGAGAATGGAAATATATTCAAAAGGCATATGAACTTGATATTCTAAAGGAGCGCTTTAGGGTTGTTGCCTATTGTCCATCATGCCAAACTTCTCTTAGTAATTCTGAAATAAATCAAAGTTATGAGCAGGTAGAAGATCCTTCTTTTTTTTATAAGGTGAAATTAGAAAATGAAGATGTTTTTCTGATAGTTTGGACAACAATGCCCTTTACCGTTATTACTGATGAATTAGTTGCTATAAATTCTGATGCTTTATATGTTTTAATAACAGTTAAAATTGATAATAAATATGAAAAATGGATTGTTTCAGAAAAAAGATTAAATGACCTTATGTCTGAATTGAAAATATCGGAGTTTAAAATTATAAATACTTTTGCTGGCAAAGAACTAGAAGGCCGGTACTATATTCATCCTCTAATTGATGATATCCCTGGATTAAATGAACTTGCATCAAAGAAGTTGATTCATTTTGTCGTGGCAGAAGATTTTGTTGATACAACTACTGGTAGTGGAATAGTACATTTATCTCCTGCAAATGGAGAACAAGATTTTGATATTGCATTAAAAAGAAACTTGCCTATTTTTGTTCCAATAGATGATAGAGTTATCTTTACTAAACAAGCAGGTAAATTTAGTAATTTATTTGTTAGAGATGCTGACGAAATTATTGTCAATGAAATGTACAAATCAAATGCCGTAGTAAAAGTAGGTAAAATTAGCCATAGCTATCCTACTTGTTGGCGATCTCATCACAAAATAGTTTGGTTAGCTAGAAGAGAATATTTTTATATGATTGATAAACTTGATAATAAAATAATTGATGCTGCTAACAAAGTTAATTATTTTTATGAACATCCTAAAAATAGGTATATTGAAATAATAAAAGAAAAAGTACCCTGGTGCATTTCTCGAGAAAGAATTTGGGGAACCCCTTTACCAATTTGGAGCTGTATACGTTGTTCTCGTAAAAAAGGATTGTTTTCAAGAAAGGAAATTATTGAACAAGCTATTAATCTGCCTGACGGAAAAGATTTTGAATTACATCGACCATGGATAGATAAAATACAAATTATTTGCCCCTATTGTCAAAATATTATGAATCGAGAACCGTTTGTATTGGATACTTGGCACAATAGTGGTAGCGCCCCATTTGCATCATTTAACAGCAAAGAATATGAAAA
>Ga0134126_10009589_pt1 | contig 12195 bp, 8 predicted proteins | sample KB31752_FD_96881 | JGI IMG/M metagenome (GOLD analysis project Ga0134126, IMG submission 96881) | Terrestrial soil microbial communities with excess Nitrogen fertilizer from Kellogg Biological Station, Michigan, USA - KB3-175-2 | ecosystem: Environmental > Terrestrial > Soil > Unclassified ...
AATGCTTGCCCTTCATTGTCTGGTCCTTTCTTGCGGCCCAGACTAACACATCACCCGGCCTGAAAAAGTCGAGTCACGTCACTGTTAGGAAATCAAGCAGAAATGCGGAATCCTTAGGAAAAGATGGTCGGGGCGGTGAGATTCGAACTCACGACCTTCTGAACCCCATTCAGACGCGCTACCAGGCTACGCTACGCCCCGGACCATGCCACGCCGCCTCCCGCGACGACGCGCCATGGATAGTATTGCGGGGGGAGTCGAATTCAACAACTTTTCCAAAAGCTCACGCGGCCTTGATCACGACCGCAGTCACGTCGTCCAGTTGAGGTGTGTTCTGCGCGAACTGGCGCACCGCCGCATACAGCGCGTCCACAATTTCCCGCGCGGCCTTCCCGCGGTTCGCCCGGACGACTTCAAGGATTCGTTCGGTCCCGAAAATCGTTTCGTCCGGTGACATCGCCTCTTCGATTCCGTCGGTCAGCAGCAGAAGAATGTCGCCCGGCGACAGGCTGGATTCGGCGGCTTTCGGAAAAACCGCGTCCGGCTTGATGCCCAACGGCAGCCCCGTGCGCGTGAGCTTCGCCTTGATGTCCCCCGACGCGCCCAGAACAAAGCCCGCCGGATGGCCGGCATTGGTGAATGCGAAGGTCCGCTTTCGCGGATCGACGCTCACCAGCAGCATCGTGATGAACCGCTCGTAGCCGATGTCCTCGGCCAGAATGCGGTTGGCGCGTGTGAGGATTTCTCCCGTGTCCTCGCGGTTGCGCGCAAGAATGCGCAAATACGCGCGCGTTTCAGCCATCAGCAGCGCGGGTCCGATGCCGTGGCCGGTCACGTCACCCACCACCACGCCGAGCCGGTCATGCAACATCGGCAGGTAATCGAAGTAATCTCCGCCCGTCGCTTCGGCGGCGTGAGAGACACCGGCAATGTCAAGCCCGGCCACGTTCGGCGCCGCCTTGGGAAACAGCCGTTGTTGAATTTCGCGCGCGACGCGGAATTGCTCCTCGTTTTCGCGCAATTCCTGTTCGGCGCGTTTGCGCTGGATCACACCGCCGAGCTGCGCGGCAATGGCCGAGATGAGTTTCCTTTGTCGCTCGTCCTGCTCGCGCGTCTCCATCAAGAAGAATTCGATCACGGCCACCACCTCATCGTCCGCCAGTACCGGAATGCCGACGCCGGCCTTGATTCCCATCTGGCCCGCAATGGCGACACGCGGGAAATTGGGATCACCGCCAACGTCGCGAACCCAGAGCGCCTGCTTCGATGACCACACCCGCCCCGGCAGGCCTTCGCCGCGCTTTAGGACCAGCTCCTCACTGGCAGCCCTGAATTGGTCCGAGCCATTGACTGTCGTGTACCACGCCGGGCTGCACTCCAGGTGCGAGGCGTCACTGCTGGGCAGCCAGGCCTGCCCCAGCGCCCAACCCGTCGCGTCGCAAATCGTCCGCAACACCAGCCCCAGTGCCGCGTCGAGGTCCTGCGTCTCGTTGACTGCGAGTGAAATGCTCTGCAACAACCTGCTTTCCTCCTCCGCCCGCTTGCGCTCGGTGATGTCGCGGATGAAGGCCACCATGTATTTGCTTCCTTGCAATTCGATGTTGGTGAAGCCGATTTCAACGAAGATTTCCCCGCCGCCCTTCCTCAGCCCGGTGGTTTCGGTGGGTTGACGACGCGTGCGGCCCCCGTCCGACTGCAAATTACGCCGGAGCCATTCGCCGGATTCGCGGCGGACCCGTTCGGCCAGGAGCAGCAAAAACAACTGACCCGACACCTCGCTCGAGGTGTAGCCGAAAATCTCCTCGATTGCAGGATTGGCGAACCGGATGATGCTTTCCTCATCAACCAGGACGACCGCGTCCGTGGAATTCTCCCAGAGCAGACGGTAGCGCTGTTCGCTCTCGCGCAACGCCTCCTCGGCCTGTCGGCGCGCGGCACGAATTCCGGCGTCGCGCAATTCCCGTTCGACCGCCGGGGGAAGGCGCGCCAGATTACCCTTCATCAGATAATCGTTCGCACCCGCCTTCATGGCCGCCACAGCCACATCCTCGCCGATGCCGCCCGAGATAATGATGAACGGCAGATCAAGCCCGCTCGCCTGCACAATTTTGAGCGCCTCCGGCGCGCTGAATGCCGGCATGTTGTAATCGGAAAGGATGATGTCCCATTGCTCGTCCACCAGGGCTGCGCGCAACGCCTCGCCGGTCTCCACCCGCGTGAACGCGGGTTGATACCCGCCCTGCTTCAATGTGTTGACCAGGATGCGCGCGTCGAACTCCGAGTCCTCCACGATCAACACCCGGAGCCGCGTTTTCTGTTGCGTCGTTCCCACAAAAGGTGGTTCAACCGTAACCTCGGGCGGCGTTTCTATGCCAGCAATTTTGCCGAGCGCATTACGGGAAGAGGCGTATCCGATAAAATCGCGCCGCGGCGGGTGGATTTGTGAAACTCTCGTCGTAGCTTTCGTTGGTGGAAACGGCCGCGCGCGGAAAATTCGTCCCCGGATAATCGACAAAGCCGGTGAGGAGGTTCGTCGCAACTTCGAGCTGGTATCGGTTGCCGATCACCGCGCTCCAGGAAAGACGGATCGCGCTGTCCGACGGCAAACTGATGTTCAGCCGGAGGGCTGAAGCGGCATCGCGCGGATCGGTGCCGGCCGACTGCTCCTGCGCGTTGGACATTCCGTCGCCATCGGGATCTCCGGTCGCGCCGTTGATGCCCACCGCCAGAGCCAGGTTAAGGCCGAAACGAAACTCCCACCCGTCGAGCAGCCCGTCGCCGTCCGAGTCCACACTTTGCGGATTCGATCCCAACGATTGTTCCTGATAATTGCTGAGGCCATCACCGTCGGGATCGCCATCGCGGCCATCAATCCCCGCGGCGGAAAGCGGATTCAGCGCGAACCTCACTTCCCAGCCGTCCAACAACCCGTCACCATCCGTGTCTGGATTCATCGGATCGGTGCCGAGCAATATTTCGTCTGCACTCGTCAGCCCGTCGTGATCTGTATCGGGATCCAACGCGAGTCGCACGCTGACGCCCTCCAACGCCACCGGGCCCTGGCCGACACCCGCCAATGAGTAGCCCAGAAATCCGGAATCGAGCTGCCGCGTCTGCGCATCGAAATCAGAGTTGAAGTCGGGTCCACCCACGACCGCCCCGATTTTGATCGTGTCGCCCGGTTGCAACCCGCCCAACTCCGCGAAGGGAATGGCGACCTTGATGAAGTCCGCGTTTTGTTCTCCGGGAATCGCGCCGCTCTGGGGTGAACGATTGAATTGCTGCAATCGCGCTCCGGCCACGTCGCTGATTTCCGCGTCGAGCCGGAAAACGCCCTGTCCGATGTTCAGCGCCAGGTTCGGCCTCGCAAAAAACCGGTACTGATAATCACCGTACTCGTCGCCAAGGATGCACCCGACGCCCGGGGTGAAATTCGCAAATGAAAGGTTTTGCAGGAAGTCCAGTCCATCCGCGCCCTGCCCGTCGGGATCAATGATCCCGTTGCCGATGCCGGTCATGTTGGTCACTCCCGTCTGGCGTGGCGATTCGATGAACAGAAAGATGTTGTTGCTGCCGCAGATCATCGCCTGCTCAAAGCCGACGTACAGATTGAGCGCGTCGTTGTCCACGAACGCCCTGCCGAGGCTGGAAAAACTTCCCGGCAATGTCGGAATTGGGGCGCCGGTGAAATCGAAACTCTGGCCGTGGATGTTGCCGTCGCCGTCGTCCGACGGCTTGGATTCGAGGAGGGGCGAATGCCAGGCGGCCTCGTAAACCTGGGGCGGCGGCAGGGCGCGCTGGATGGTCATCGAATCGAACACGACGCCGTTGGTGTCCAGCGCTTCGAGCCGCAACGTGTCACCGCTGACAGTGACCTCTGTGCAGTGCAGCGCGCTCCAGTACTGCGCGTTGAGGGGGTCGCGCTCGGCCAGCAGATAAGGCTCGAAACCGCCTCCGCCGGTCACGACCACATGAACGCCACTCATCGGCGCGAAACGCTCGAAGGCGTGGTCGTGACCGTTCAGAATGAGCTGAACTCCGTATTGCCGGGCGATGGGAAGGAGCACTCGCTGTAAATCCAGGCGATCATAGACCCCGCCGTTCGAATCGAACCGGTGCGGGCCGCACGTGTTCACCGGAATGTGGAAAAAAAGTATTTTCCACGGTTTGGACGTGGTCGCCAGATCGTTGGTGAGCCAGCGGTATTGAGTCGTGCCGTTGTCCAGATAATAATTCGGATACAACGCGTCCTGGACCCGCATCGGAACAAATAGCGCGCAGAAATGTACGTCACCGTGGTCGAACGAATAGAAGTGCTCCGTGCCGGTGGCCGAATTCGTCGGCAGATAAAACGTCTCCAAAAAGTGGGAGTCACCGGAGTAAAGGTCGTGGTTACCGAAGACAAAAAAGTAGGGCGTTGATTTCATATGCGGTTGATACACGCTCAGGCACCTCAAATCCGCGCGGTTGGTCTCGAACGACGGATAGATCACGTCTCCAACATGCAGCACCAGGTCCGGCGCGGTTTCCCGGATCACCCGGGCGATCTGATATTGCCCGATCGTGTCCCCGCCGCTGTCTCCGAGAACGACAAATCGGACCGGTCCGCTGGTTTTCAGGGTATGAAACGATTCGACGGCACTGGTGACAGGCTCGCCACCGTCCGAGCTGGAGGCGCGATACGAATACACCGCGTCCGCCGAAACATTGGTCAACGTAACAACGTGCGTGATGACAAGGTTGGTATCGACCACGACGTTCCCCAGCGCACTGTTGGTTCCCCATTCCAGTTTCGTGTCCGCGGGCACCAGTGTTTTCCAGATAATCTGCGCGCGGTCGCTTGATACATTTTGCACGAACGGGCCACGCGTGAAATTGGCCACCAACTCAGCCGCCAACGCGGCCGACGGGTCCTGCATGGAGGAATTGTGCAGTTCAATGGCGAGGACGTTGTCGCCTGCGACAAGAAGATTGGTGAATGCGGTAAGATTCACCTCTTCGCCCCAGGTCCGACCTGCCGGCGCTGCCGGCGTGTCGAAAGAGACTGTCGTGCCTGGCGCGAAACCCCGGCGCGCAACTTCGGTACCGTTAAGATAAGCAACAAAGCCGTCGTCGTAGTCGATGCGCAAGAGGAGCCACTTAACGCTCGATGTATCGGACAGCGTAAACCGGTTTCGGAAGTAAGCCGCCAGATAGTGCGAAGGCATGTCGGACAAAAGGACATCAGGATCGTAGAGTTGACCAACGCCAAAGCTGCCGATGACCGCGGGCCAGGCTGAATCGTCGAAATCAAGCTGCCGCCAGGCGGCGGCCTGCGCGGAAGGCGCGTTGGTGCCTTTGAAGCAGCGCCAGGGATCACTGACGCGCACCAGCGCCGCTTCCTGGGCTGATGCGAAGAAGGTTGTGACAACCAGAATCGCCAGCCATCGGAACAACATTCTTCTACGCTACGTTGGTCGGGCTGCGAGTCAAACCTTGTTGGACTGCCCGTGAACAGGTTTTTTCGAGTCGATGTTCACCGGGGGCTCACGAGATTCCCATTTGACTCGCGGTGCAGGACGGGACGATTATTACGCCGATAATTGAACCCAGGATGAACTTATGAAAACAAAGGTTTCCCGTCGTTCCGCGCTCGCCAAAATGGCCGGAGGCGCCGCGGCCGCCGCCGTGACCGCCCGCCTCGCGCAGCGAATGGCCGCCGCGGATGCCGCTGCCGGCAATACCCTCAAGGGTCACATCAACCACTCCGTCTGCAAATGGTGCTATCCCAAGGTGAACCTCGAGGACCTTTGTGTCGCTGGCAAAGCGATGGGGCTGCAATCCATCGAGCTGCTCGGGCCGGAGGATTGGCCGACGTTGTTGAAGCACGGCCTCACGTGCGCCATGGCGAGCGGCGTGGATGGGATCACCTATGGGTTCAACCGCCTCGAACATCACGACGATCTGATCAACAAGTTTGGCGTTGCACTCCCGAAGGCGGTCAATGCTGGCTTGAAAAACTACATCTGCTTCTCCGGGAACCGTGGCGGGATGTCCGACGAGCAAGGCCTCGAAAACTGCGTCATCGGTCTCAAACGCCTCATGCCCCTCGCCGAGAAACACAGGATTGTGATCTGCATGGAACTGTTGAACAGCAAGGTCGATCACAAGGATTACATGTGCGACCACACGAAGTGGGGCGTCGAACTGGTGAAGCGCGTCGGTTCCGAATACTTCAGACTGCTCTACGACATCTATCACATGCAGATCATGGAAGGCGATGTCGTGCGCACGATTCGCGATCACCACCAATACATTGCCCACTACCATACGGGTGGCGTACCAGGACGCCACGAAATCGATGACACGCAGGAACTGAATTACCCGGTGGTGATGAAGGCGATTGTGGGGACAGGCTTCAAAGGCCACGTGGCCCAGGAATTCATTCCGGCGCGTCCGGATGTTCTGGCGTCCTTGAAACAAGGCGTGAACATCTGCGACGTTTGAAGTCCCGCTACCGTTTCAATCCCAGCCCGAGGACTTCGCGGCAAAAGCGAATGCTGCGCTCCAGTTCGGCTTTCTGGAATTTCTGTTCCGCCGCCAACGCATTCCTGCCCCCGGAAACCTTGAACGGGCGGCGAGCTGATCCGGCTCTCGCGAGCGCGAGGAATCCGGCGAACTCACGCGGCCGAACGTTCGGATACGCCGCCCAGAATTCATCCTTAAGAAAGGGAATCGGTATCGGCCGGCCAGATATGGTTTCCAACTGGACGGGTGCGTTGGGACAAAGTTCGGCGTAACGCCTGAAGTAGCGCTTCCAATCCACGAGTCCATCGCCCATCGCAGTCCATTGCAGTGTCGCCCCGTCCGCCGTTTCCCAAACGGCCGAATCGCGGATGCCGGTCGTCAACGCATGCGGGCCGAGCTGCTCAAGATTGCGCAAGGGGTCTTCCAATGCCCACGTCGCGTTGCCGGAATCCATGGTCGCGCCGACGAATTCGTGTCCGGCATTTTCGATCAGAGTGACCAGTTCCCGCGCCTGTAGGTCGCCGGCGTGATTCTCGACGGCAATCTTCACGCCCGCGTCGAGCGCGGAACCACGCACCCGCTTCAACACCTTGACCGTTTCCGCCATGCGCGTTTCGATTCCGCCGTCGCTCCGGCGGTCATCAGCGTGCCCCAACACACAACGCGCGACGGGTGAGCCGACCAGACGGGCAATTTGAATGGTTCGCCGCAACTGCTCCTCGGCTGTTCCGCCGCGCGGATTGAACAGCTTTGATCCCGGGCAGACGCTCAACATGCCCGCATGAATTTCCAGACCGAGGTCATCCGCCTTGCGCCGAAGATCGCCCAGGTAACGCGTGTCGCGGCGATCAAACACGCCGGGATCAGACAGTAAGATAGAGTCCAGGCCGAGCGACGCGGCGTATTCGATCAACTGCGGCGCCTTCCATCCGAGCGCGCGGATGGAGTAGTTGTCGAATCCGAGTTTGAGCCTTGCCGGCATTTGTCTCTTTGTTTCGGCGGCCGCGCTGCAGTTGGAAAACAATAATCCGGGCGACGTCTCGATTTGTTGACTTTTGGACGCGGCCCTCTTATCAGACCTTCGTGCCTTCTACAACCACGTTCCGCGGTCGCGTCGAATTTGGCGCACATTTCAGTCCGCGCGAACGCATCAGCCATGTCCTGTTCGATTTTGACGGCACACTCTCCCTGATTCGCGAGGGATGGGCGGAGGTCATGGTGGCGATGTTTCTGGAGATGCTGCCGCGATCGGCGGGCGAGACCGAGGATGATGTCCGCCGGCTCATGACCGAGGACATCATGCGTCTCAACGGCAAGCAAACGGTCTATCAAATGATTCAGTTTGCCGGACGGGTAAAGGAGCGCGGCGGGCAGGCGCGCGAGCCGCTCTGGTATAAAAACGAATACCTCCGGCGACTCGAGTTGCGCATCGCCGCGCGCATCGAGGGTCTGCGCAATGGATCGTTGAAACCTGACCATTTTCTGGTCTTCGGCGCCCGCGCGCTGCTCGAGAACCTGAGCCGGCGCGGACTTTCCCTTTACCTTGCCAGCGGCACGGACGAACCTTACGTCCACCGGGAAGCGGGTCTGCTGGACGTCGCGCGTTATTTCGGCCAACACATCTATGGCGCAGTGGATGACTACAAGACGTTCTCCAAAAGAAGAGTCATCGAGCGCATCCTGGTGGAAAACAAAATCTCCGGCGAACAACTGCTTGCCTTTGGCGACGGCTACGTCGAAATCCAAAACACGAAGGAAGCGGGCGGGCTTGCCATTGCCGTGGCGAGCGACGAGGCAAACAATGGCTCCGGAAACGTGGACGAGTGGAAGCGCGAGCGGCTGCTCGGGGTGGGCGCGGACGTGATTATCCCAGACTACCGCGACGGTGAAGCGCTTTTGGAAATGATTTTTCCCGGATGACACCGGATCTGGATTCTCATGCCGAATTATCCGACTCCTCTTGATCTCAAAAGACTGAAAGTCTATCCGCTGGCGGATCGCCGAAGCCAGAGTCGCCTGGAGGAAGTACTGATCGAGCCGGCGAATCCGGCCACGCCGTGTCCGGAAAACGCCTTGCGCCTGGTCCGCCATTGCGCACAAGGCATCAAGGCCGCGTTGAGCCGGAATTCCTCGGTGTTTCTGATCTACGGCGCGCACCTCATCAAAAACGGCGGCCAGTTGCTGCTGAACGGGATGATGGAACGCGGCTGGCTCACGCACCTCGCGACCAACGGCGCCGGCATCATCCACGATTGGGAGTTTTCGTTTCTCGGCCGCTCGACCGAAAGCGTTCGCGACAACGTGGCGACCGGCACGTTCGGCACCTGGGATGAAACGGGCCGCTACATTCATCTGGCGCTGCTTGCCGGCGGATTGAGTGGCGAAGGATTTGGTCGCGCGCTGGGAAGATTCATTTTTGAGGATGGCACGATGCTTCCCCCGATCGAGTCCCTCGAAAAACTGCTACGGGACGAGCCATCCCATCCGTTGGCGGCGGCGCGGGCGGATCTGTTGCTGGCGATGCGGGCGCACGGGCTGCCGGCGGGCCGGCATCTGGTGCCGCATCACTTCCGCAACGCCTGCGTTCTGGCGAACGCCTTCCGGCAGCAGATTCCCTTCACCGTTCATCCGGGCATCGGCTACGACATCATCTCGAACCATCCGATGTTCAACGGCGCGGTGCTTGGCCGCGCCGCGGAGGTCGATTTCCGATTGTTCGGTGCGGCGGTCGAAAAACTCGACGGGGGCGTTGTGCTTTCCATCGGCTCCGCCATCATGGGCCCGCAAGTGTTCGAGAAAAGTCTGAGTTGTGTGAACAATCTGCGCCTGCAGACCGGGCGGCCAATTGTTCGCGATCACACGATTTACGTCGTTGATCTGCAGGACGGCGGCAACTGGGATTGGACGAAGGGGGAACCTCCGAAAGACAACCCCGCCTACTACCTCCGCTTTTGCAAAAGCTTTTCGCGGATGGGCGGCGCGATGCACTACGTCCAGTGCGATAATGTTTCGTTCCTTCACCACCTGTTCCACGAACTTGGAAATCTGTGAACCCGGACCGTTTCCAGGAAATCGCCCAAAAATACAATTCCTTGCGCATCGCCGTGATCGGCGATTTCTGCCTCGACCGTTATTTGGAGATCGACCCAGCCAGACAGGAAATCTCCATCGAGACCGGCCTGCCCGTGCATAATGTCGTCAACGTCCGCAGCCAGCCGGGCGGCGCCGGAACGATTCTAAACAATCTGGTCGCGCTCGGGATCGGCCACATTTACCCTGTCGGTTATTGCGGCGAGGATGGTGAAGGGTTTGAACTCCAACGCGCGCTGCGGGAAAAATCCGGGGTATGCGCGGATTACTTTTTTCAAACGCCCTTCAGGCGCACTTTCACCTACTGCAAACCCCTGTTGATGCATTCAGGCAAACCGCCGGAGGAACTCAATCGCCTGGACAGCAAGAACTGGACGCCGACGCCGGCCCTGGTTCAAGGGCGGATCATGGACGCAGTTCTCAAGCTGGCGGATGTGAACGCGTTCATACTGCTCGACCAGGTGGACACGCCGGAGACAGGAGTGGTCACCCGAAGAGTGCTGGAGAGTGTCGATGCCGTCAGCAAAAAGCGGCCCGAACTGTTCGCCGTCGCTGACAGCCGCCGCGGGCTGCGCGATTTTCCGGCGCTAACGTTCAAAATGAACGCCGCTGAACTGTCGGCCCTCACCGGCTCCGAACAACACCCGCCGCTCGGCGAACTCAAAACGATCGCGGCGACACTGGCCCGGAAACAAGGCCGCGGCGTGTTCGTAACCCTGTCCGAGCGCGGCATCCTCGGCGCATCGCCAGATGGCTCCGTGGAGCATGTCCCATCGCTTCCCATTCGCGGTCCAATAGACATCGTTGGCGCCGGCGACGCGGTCACAGCCAGCCTGACCGCTGCCCTTGCCGCGGGCGCCACGATGCGCGAGGCCATGGAGATTGCGATGGCGGCGGCGTCCATCGTGATTCACCAACTCGGCACCACTGGGACGGCGACCGGCAGCCAGATTCATTCACTGCTGGCAGGCGCTCCCTTTTAATCGTTCAGCATTCGCACTTCACGCTGCGGGAAAGGGATCTCAATTTTGCGTTCACGAAAACGTTCGACAATGGCCTGATACAGTTCCGCCCGCGCCGGACCGAAATCGGGAAGACTGGTCCACGGCTTGATCGCAATGTTGATGGACGAATCAGCGAGCGTTGAGATGCCCACCGCCGGAGCGGGATCCTTGAGCACGCGAGGACTCTGTTGAAGAGTCGTGTTAATGATGGACACTGCCTCGTTCAGATCCGTGCGATAGGCAACTCCCACCACGAGATCGAGTTGGCGAATCGCCCCGTAATTGTGAAGAACCTCACCAACAATCTTCCGGTTTGGGATAACGACGCGCGAACGATCGGGGTGCGTCAACGTGGTCGAAAACAATTCAATCTGTTGCACCTGGCCTTCCACGCCGATCAGCGCGATGTACTCTCCAACCCGGAACGGCTTTGTAAAAATGATCAACAACCCGGCCACGAGACTGCCCAAAACCCCTTGCATCGCCAGACCGATGCCAACCCCGGCCACGCCGATCGCCCCGAGCACGGCAGTAACCTTGAATCCCAGCGTGTCGGCTGCCATCAGCGCGGCCAGAACCAGAATCAGTACACGGGTGATCCGGGTAATAAGCATCCGGATGGGAGGTTCCAACTGCTTTCGCTCCAGTCCGCGATCGACAAATCCTCCCACCCAACCGGCAACGATGTAACCCGCGACCATCATGATGAGCGCGCCCAACAGCGCCGGGCCGTGCAACAACACAAAATCAATGATTTTATCCTTCAAGGCGCCTGCTTGCTTTGCAGTGTTTGCCAGCGGATCGGATGTCTGGGCCGCCTGTGCTGCCTGAACCGCGAGCAGGGTTAAAACAAAGGGAAACAGTCTTCGGGTTGACATCTCGGAAGGATAACAGCACGAATCATCACGGCAAATCAGAAATGCGCGACGAATTGAAACCCGCATGGAATCCGGCATACGCTCCCGTTGTGCAGAGTAAACGTCTCTTGAATACCATTGTGTTGAGGTTGGCCCTCTGCCTGGCCACACTGGCACTTGTTTCGTCCTGCGCCACAAAACAACCGGAAGTTGACTCCCGTCGTTACGAGTTTTCGGAACCGCAGATGGGCCTGCCGTTCCATATCGTCTTGTATGCGCCTGATCAAGCGATTGCCCACGCGGCAGCCGGAGCCGCCTTCGACCGCATCCGGCAACTGAATGATATTCTCAGCGATTACGACACCGACAGTGAGTTGAGCCGTCTGTCGCAAACGTCCGGATCGGGAAAAGTCGTGCAGGTCAGCGATGATCTTTGGTTCGTCCTGCAACGCGCGCAGGAACTGGCCCGCCGCTCAGACGGCACCTTCGACGTGACGGTCGGGCCCGTGGTGAGCTTGTGGCGCAAGGCGCGGCGCGAAAAACAATTGCCCGACCCGTCCCGGCTTGCCGAGGCATTGAAAGCAGTCGGTTATGGCAAGCTCGTTCTCGACCCGCAGCGGCACACCGCGCAACTGCTCGTGCCTTACATGCGGCTGGATCTGGGCGGCATCGCCAAGGGCTACGCGCTCGATGAGGCGTTGAAAGTTCTGCGCCGGCGCGGCATCCGACGCGCGCTG
>Ga0134126_10009590_pt1 | contig 12194 bp, 12 predicted proteins | sample KB31752_FD_96881 | JGI IMG/M metagenome (GOLD analysis project Ga0134126, IMG submission 96881) | Terrestrial soil microbial communities with excess Nitrogen fertilizer from Kellogg Biological Station, Michigan, USA - KB3-175-2 | ecosystem: Environmental > Terrestrial > Soil > Unclassified ...
AGCTGATCGCCCGCGTCCGCAACGATGGCACAACCCTGGTGATTTTGGACCGCGCGGATGAATGGATGAATCTGATCACCCACAACACGCCCGTGAAATACAACGGCTCATTTACCATCGGCACCGCGTGGCTGGGCGGCCTGCATTTCGTGCGCGAACATCCGTTATTCAAAGACCTGCCGGTGAACACCGCGATGAGCTGGCCGTACCAGGCCGTGGTGCGGAACGGCAAATCCCGCTCCGGCATGCGGCTCGAAGGCGAAGAACTCGTCGCTGGCGCGTGGCACAGTTACCCGATGGATTTGGGAACCGCCGTGGGAATCATTCCCTGCGGCAAAGGAAAAATCATTGTCTCCACGCTGGACATCGCGAGCCAATTGGACTCGAAGGACACCAGCGCGGAAGTCGCGCGGAAATTGCTTTGCAATTTTGTGGATTACGCCGCGCCGCGGTAATCAGTTGGAAAAATCGGATTCCCGAACCTGGTCACGCTGCAGACCGGCTCGCAGGTTCACGATGTTTGTCACCACGACCGTCTCATTTGCGGGCAAGCTTTGCGTTTGCTTTTCCTCACCCTTTTCCTTCACGGTTTTGACGCTCGCGAGCGTGGCCGAGCCTTGCAACGCCTTTTCATTGGCATCGTAGTAATCAAACCACGGATAACCTGCCTTTGCGTAAACCTGCGCGGTCAACGGTCTGGACGGCGGTGCCTGACCGGTGATCGCGTGCCATGTCGCTGAATTGACGAGATGAATGAAGCAGCGACTCCCGTGTTCCGTATCCCAATCGTGAATGGAATACCGGTCTTGATAGATTTCTTGACGCATCCGGCCTCCGGGAGCGAGGCCCATGAACGCCTCGGCGGCGATCGAGAAGCTTGCTGGCTCGCACAAGGTTAGGCGAGCCCTCTCCCTCTTTTTCACCGGAAAACGCTTTTCAAAAACTTCCGCGCGCATCGGGAAAACTTCGATTTGTATCCCGCCAAATTCCGCTTCGCCGGTCAATTGTTCCTCGGCCGAATAACCCTCGCCGAGAGGCATCGCGACAAACTGCCGGATGATTCCCTTTTCCACGCAGTAGCCATCCAGCCAGGGCTGATTCGGAATGACGAGATAATCCTGCGGATTCCGGCTTAAGCCACGACGCCACGTTTCGCCGGTGATGGCGCTTATTTTTCCGGTCGCCACCTTGACTGCGAAGGGATACTCGGTCTCGCGGTCAACGAGATACGAGCTGTCAAAGCTCAACCAAAGCGCTTCCGCCTGCCACATGGGCAGCAACACGCCGCCACGCTTAAGCCATCCGGCGGGCAGGCGTCGAGCAAAGTCATCGATATGACGCAACGGAAAGGAATCGAGACCGGGAGGCAACGGATAATCCCGGCCATCGTCAGGAATGCGCAGCGTGCGCTGAAAATTAATCGACATCCCCGGCTGCAAGGGCAACTCGGGAAAGCTCACGGCCAGTTCATTGTGTTTCAGTTCGATCATATGCTCCTCATTTGGTTTACCAGTTCCCGTCACGCACTTCGCGCACGAGGCGAAGCACGGCGTGGTCCGGCATGTCTTTCAGTTCACGAATCAATTGGGCGAAGACCTGCGGGCGTTTGCGGATGATTTCCTGCAAGTCGCCAGAGACTTTGCCGGCCATCGCCAGCAACACATCCGGATCTTGACCCAATTCCGACGCCAGGGCGCGAGTCGTTTCTTCGGAGGGCCTCGGCTCTAATCCCCGCTCGATCTTGCTGAGATAAGAAGGCTCGACGCCGATCCGGCCGGCCAGTTGGCGCAACGAGAAGGTATTCCCCTCGCGAAGCTGCTTTTCCTCCCGGCACTTTCTCAAGTAACGCCCCAAGGCATTGCTCATGTGTATCATTTACTACACACTCCACGTTTTGGCAAGCACAATATTGCGTGCATGAGCCGCACCAGATTTTCCTCTCGCTCCAGCAGAGACCACGCACCTTTGAAAAGACGGGCACACGCACTCGGATAACTGAGGTTTCAGCCCCATTGCCCCACCGAGGAGAAACAGCCGACTTTTAAGAGGACCGGGCGCGTTCTTGCGACGCTCTTAAAATGAAACGTCAGCCGGAAGAACCTATCGAGGAAATTGTCACCTGCAACACCTGCGGACTCCTGCAGCGTATGCCGGTGCCCCGCGTCCGCATGCGAGCGCGATGCGCGCGGTGCAATTTCGAAATCTATCGCCGCAAACCGGACAGCCGAACCCGCACGTTCGCTTTGGCGCTGGGCGCGTTGATCCTTTATTTCCCCGCGAACATTCTTCCCATCGTCGAAACCGATTACTGGGGGATGCACGAAAAGACCACGATTTTCAATGGCATCCACGGGCTGTTCCAGGGCGGCAGCTATTTCGTGGGCAGCCTGGTATTCACCACGAGCATCCTCACGCCCGCTCTGAAAATCATCGGGCTGTTGTTGCTGTGCATCACGCTGCCGTGGAGCGGTTGGGAGAAATTCCGCACGTGGACGTTCCGCATCATTCAAATCGTGGACCCGTGGAACATGCTCGAAGTGACGATGCTGGCCATCCTGGTGTCGCTGGCCGAAATGGGCAAGATCGCGACCGTCCATCCCGGCGCGGGCGTTTTCTCCTTCGCGGGAGTGGTCGTCCTGACAATTTGCGCCACGCTCACATTTGATCCCCGGCTGGTCTGGGACGCTGAACGGCAGCGGAATGCAGAAAGGCATCGCCATGAGTGAATTCGCGAGGACACCGCATTCCTTTCAGGAACTGCCGAAAGCGAAATTAGAAAAAAATTGGAAAACCCATCTTTTCTGGATCATCCCCATCGCGGCGGCGGGGCTGGCGGCGTGGTTCATTTATTCGAACATGATCAAAGCCGGGCCGACCATTCATATTTTCTTTAACGACGCCGGAGGCCTGCAGGCAGGAAATTCAGATATGAAATATCGCGGAGCGCGAATCGGCGAAGTTACAAAGCTCAAGCTGACGCCCGATCATCAGAAAGTCGATGTGACAGTTGCGCTCAATCCTGAGGCGAAAGACTTTGCGAAGAAGGGCGCGCGGTTTTGGATTGTGAAACCCGAAGTGGGCGCCGCCCAAATCACCGGGCTGCGGACGATTGTTTCCGGCGATTACATCACCGGCGAGCCCGGCACCGGAGAACAGGAAGACCATTTCAACGGTCTATCCGATGCGCCGGTCATTGTGCCCCAGGGCACGCTGCGGATTGTTCTCCTCGCTGAGAAAGCCGGGTCGCTGAAAGAACGTTCACCGGTGTACTATCGCGACGTCCAGGTCGGCCAGGTTTTCAACACAGACCTCGGGCATGATTCCCAAACCATCCATATCACCGTCGATATCCAGAAACGATACGCGCCGCTCGTGCGCATGAATTCGAAATTCTGGCGGGCCGGCGGCATCCACGCCAATCTCAGTTTCTCAGGCTTGAACATTTCCGCCGAATCCGCGCAAGCGCTCCTGGCCGGAGCCGTTGAATTCGCCACTCCGGACACGAGCGAAAAGGAAGCGCTCACCTCCACAGACTTTCGGCTGTACGACAAACCGGAGGATGCCTGGCTCGCGTGGTCGCCGATGATCGAACTGGATAACAGCAACACCAACACCAACACCAACAAGCCCACACTTACGCCCAAATGAAAATTCATTGCCACACATTCATGTTCTGCAGCCTCCTCGCGCTGGCGTTGACGAGCTGCGCTCCCGATTCAACCCGCACACACCGCGGCGACGTCATCGATGACAAAGTCACCACACAACGCGTGCAGGCGGAACTCTCCCGGAACGGCAGCCGCTTCAAAAATGTCCACGTGGAAACCAAGGATGGAGCCGTCGTGCTCAGCGGCACCGTGGGTTCGGAAGAAGCCCGCACGGACGCCGAAAAAATCGCCCGCGGCGTTCATCGCGAGATGCAACTGGAGAACGACATCCAGGTGCAGCAATAGCCCTGCGCCTTTCGGATCAATAATGCCGCATCATTCATGAGTCCGTTTATCATAGCCGTTTTGCTGGCATGGATCGCGGGCTTCGTGGATGCAGTCGGTTATGTGTCCGTGGCGAACGTTTTTCCGGCGCACATGAGCGGCAACACCGCCGCCTTCGGCGCGCATCTTGGAGGCGGCCAATTTTCGGACATCGCGGAGCGCGCTTTTGCCATTCCGATGTTCGTAGTGGGAGTCTTTTTGGGCGCGCTCATGGGGAGAGCCATGCAGGACAAAAAGCTTCGCCGCCGATTCGCGCCCAGCTTCATCCTGGAGGGCCTGCTGCTGACCGCGTTTGTGGCGCTGACCTTCGGACTGAAAGCGCCGGTTTGGATTTCCGGCAGCCGTGCGTTTCCATTGGTGGCGATGCTCGCCATTGCCATGGGCCTGCAGAACGCCACGTTGCGCCGCGCAAGAGGATTGGCGGTGCGCACCACTTTCATCACCGGGATACTCGTGAATATGGCGGAACGCGCGGCGGGTTACGTGGCGCGCGTGTTCGATCGCCGGCGAAGCCGCCACCCCGCGATGGAAGCCCGGCGTCGGAAGGAACGAAAGGAAGCGCTGAAGTACGCCCTGCTCTGGTGCGGGATGTTTTTCGGCGCAGCGTCGGGCGCCGCGCTTGAAATGCGGTGGGGAACGCAGGTCGTATTGCTTCCGGTCTGCGGCCTCATCGTCATCACGATTCAGGATTTCATTCGACCGATTTCTGAGAGCTGAACAAAAAGCATTTCGTCGAAAGAGAACGCGATGAAAACCAACCACTCAAACCTTTGGCACGTCCTGTTCCGGATCGGCATCGTTACCAAGGCGATTGACGGGTTTCTCGAAACAGCCGGGGGCATCGTCTTCCTGTGCGTGAGCCATGAAACGATCATGCACACGATTTTTTCCATCACCCAGCATCGATTGTGGGAGGACCCGGATGATTGGATTGCCACCCATTTGCGCCACGGATTCCAGCATCTCTCGACGGGCAACAAAATCTTTGCGGTAATCTATCTGCTGGCTCATGGGCTGATAAAACTCGGGCTGGCCGCGTGTTTGTGGCGAAGCAAATTATGGGCGTTCCCGGTGAGCATGATTGCGCTGACGGCCTTCGTGGGTTACCAGGCTTTCCGACTCGTGAACCATTTCTCTGTTATCCTCTGCGTGTTGATGACCCTCGACATCATTGTCACTGCGCTCATTTGGCGTGAATACCGGCGGCTGAAGCAGCAAAAGAAGTGAAGGAAGAAGCCCGCTATTTTAATTCGACGCCGGCGGCGTAAGCCGGCGCAAATCTTCAAGACGGGAAGCCGAAAGATACTTAAGCCCCACTTCAAACGAGGCATTCATCCAGCCAAAACCCTCCGGCGCAATATACGAAAATTTCGTCCCCACGTTCCCATACTCCACAAACACGTCATGCGAACCGGTCACCACATTGTATTTCTCCGGGATCGTGCCATTGTAGTCGTGGGCATTTTTCGCGATCGTGTACAACCAGCGATACGCAAGCCGCTCGGCGTCCGCGGACATGCCATAATTTTTCAGCGCCTGCCACGCCAGAATCTGGTGCGGCGGCCAGCCGTAGGGATAATCCCATTGCCGCGGATCTTTGGCGCGAGCCTGAGCAACGGATTCGCGGGCAGTTGCCGCCAGGCCGGCGGGGCATTCCAGTTTTTGCTTCAGATAGGAAACAGCGCGCCGGGCGCGTTCAAGGTCCGCAGGGTCATGGGAATCCAGCATGTTCGCCCACAGCGGATAAATCCCCGTGGCGCTGATGTAGGTGGAACGTTTTTTCCGGACGAAATCGTAATCAAAAAAGAATCCGCGCTCCTCGTCCCACATCAGCTTCATCATCGCCTCTTTCCGCGCCCGCGCTTGTTCCCGCCACCAACCCGCGTCCTCGTAAGGCTCGCCCAGACTGGGAAGTTTTCCGCCAAATTCCTTTTCCAGCACTTCGGCAAAATCCATTTCGTACTTATACAATAGCGAATTCAAATCCACCGAAACGAAATCCGCCGTGCGGTCATCGAAGCGATGCGTCGTGTCGTGCCCGGATTCGCGCACCGCCCGGTCGTGTTTGAAGAACTCGCCGAGCGTCAGGCCGCCCGCCTTCAGGTTCGCAAAATCTCCGCAGTACAAATATTCATTCAAGAAACGAAAAGCGGTCGGCGCGGGTTCCGAGCCGCTCGATTTGACCTGCCGCAGCCACGGCGCAATTTTTTCATCATAGTGGCCGGGCTCAACCTCGGGACAAGGGCCATCCCCCGTATCGTAATAGCGGCTCAGCCGGTATTTCCCAATTTTCACGAGTCGATCCGGCCCCAGCCAGACGTTCCGGTATTCGTCCACGGCATCTTTTATTGCGGACTCCAGCCATTTCCGATCCGCGGCCCCGGCGCCATGGACCGCGCGAATGATCGAGGTCAGAAACGGCGGCTGCGAGCGCGTGAGATAATACGTGCGGTTCGCATTGGGAATTTTTCCGTAGTGCTCCAGCATGTACAGGAAATTGTCGGCCATGCCGCGCGCCAGGTCGGTTCGGCCGTCCTGCAACAAACCCAGCACAATGAAATAACTGTCCCAATAATAAAGTTCATTGAACCGCCCGCCGGGAACCACATACGGCACGCCGCGGATCGCTTTTGTCTTCGGGTCCACTTCCAATTTCAAGCTGAGGATTCCATGCGCGCCGTCGAGATGGCGGACAAAATCCCCGGTGAATTTATCCGGCGACGGCAGCACCACCACCTTCAGCCCTGGCGACCTGTCGTGTTCCGCGGCAGTCCGCTCCAGTGATTTGAAATAATTGACCGCAAGCGGATCCGAGGCGGGCACATAAATATAATCGTATTTGGATGCCGTTTTGGAGTCGTGCACCACCTGGTCCACATGCTCGGCATCAATCCGCCGCGTCAGGGCATCCCAATAAAGCTCCTTGATTAACCGGTGAGTCCGGTCCGCCGCCGATTCACCGAGATTGAGTTCATGAAACTCCACCTCGTCTTGATGCCGGTCCTCGGCGCGCTTGAGTTCCTGCAGCAAAACCGAGAGCGGATAAACGTTGGTCACCGTTTGAATCAGCGCGCCATCTTTATCGCGCAGTTCAAACGGCGTGATCCGGTCGTGGACGGTAATCCGGTGGTCGCCCTCAGTGTCTTCCTGCCGCTCGAGATTCCAAAGGTTTTCGGTGACAGAAATCGTCTGCGGCAAACCAGGGCGGGGGAAGAGACACAAAGCTCACAAGATTAAGGTTTTAACGCGCGGCCATTTCACGAAAACAAAATAGCGTAAAATCCGCCAAACTCACACTGGGGAATGCAGTGGAAGATAATTCGGCGAAAAATTTGCACATTCATCTCCTGAACCAAATGTTTTGTCAGGGGAATGATTCTCAAAGAAATGAATTATATTCCTCTGACAATCATTCCTCTGACTGCTCAGTTCACAGGGGGAAATCCAAAGGATGGTGGAGCCGAGGAGATTCGAACTCCTGACCCCCACAATGCCATTGTGGTGCTCTACCAACTGAGCTACGACCCCATCCGGGACGGGCAATGTAGAGTGTCCTTTCCAATTGTCAAAACCATTTTGCCGGCCTCAGGAGACGCGGGCGCATCCTGACGCTGCCCCCGAAGGCGGCGACATCGGAGCGCCGATCTCCAGATCGGCACGTCGATAATGGGTTCCTTGTGAACTTGCCGGTCAGGAGACCGGCGCTCCGGGGCAGTGTCAGGATGCACCCAGGAGACGCCGATTCACTTCAAATTGGCAGGGCGCGATGACGCTGGAATGTAGCGCAGCCGTCCCGGCTGCGAGTTTCGGCGGCGTCCCGCCGCCAGGGCACATATCAAAATTTGAAAGAAGCAGGAAAGCACGGAGAGCTGCGGAGCAGCGGCAGAAGATAGCCCACGGCGTAAGCCGTGGGATCCACGGATGAAAAAGGGGCGAGCCCCGACAGGGGCGAAAGAAAAAACCTTGATTTCCGCGTTCTTTCGCCGCTCCGCACCTCTCTGTTTTTATTGGCCCGTGCCCACGGCTCACGCCGTGGGCTATCGTCTATCGCCACCCCGTGGCTGAAGCCGCGTAAAATTTTGATATGCGCCCTCGCCCCCAGTCCCTCAGAAAAATATATTGAATAATTCCCCGACTGTGTTGAAATGCCTTCAAGGAGAGCGAACGAAAGGAAAGGCCGAAGGGAAAATAGAATGAAACGCCAAACTCAAAACGCCGGAAAACCATTCCGACCCCAACTTGAACCAAATTGAACCAAATTGAAGTATCCCCCTCCCCCCTCAAGCGCACACGAATTGGCGAATCAGAATTGTAAGTCGTTGATTTTGGTGATTTTTGGGCGTTTTTTGAGCGTTTTGCGATGAAAAAAAATAATTTCGCGCAACTCTCGAACGCCGCAGGCGTCGTTTTCCAACTTGGAACCGGAAACGTGGAACCTTAAACTTCCTGCATGGCAAACACTTTTGGGAATCTGTTCCGCATTACGACGTGGGGTGAATCTCACGGCGGTGGCGTGGGCGTCGTCGTGGACGGATGCCCGCCGCGGCTCGCATTGACGGAAGCGGACATCCAACCCGACCTCGATCGCCGCCGGCCCGGCCAATCGAAAATCGTGACGCCGCGCAAGGAAGCCGATCGCGTGGAGATTCTTTCCGGCACATTCGAAGGCAAAACGCTCGGCACGCCGATTTCCATGTGGGTGCGCAACCAGGACCAGCGGCCCGAAGCTTACACCGAGATGGCCACCAAGTTCCGCCCTTCGCACGCGGATTACACGTATCAGGCCAAGTATGGCATTCGCGCCTGGCCCGGCGGCGGCCGCACGAGCGCGCGCGAAACCATTGGCCGCGTGGCGGCCGGTGCCATCGCCAAAAAACTTTTGCGCGAACGTTACGGCGTCGAAGTGCTCGCGTTCGTGAAGCAGGTCCAAAAAATCTCGGCCGAGATTGATCCGGAAAAAGTGAAGTTTGCGGATGTCGAATCCAACATCGTGCGCTGTCCCGATTCAACGGCGGCGGAAAAAATGATCCGGCTCATCGAAAAGATGCGGCGCGCGGGCGACACCGTCGGCGGGATCATCGAAGGCGTGGCGCGCGGCGTGCCCGCCGGATGGGGCGAACCGGTCTTCGACCGGCTTGAAGCAGATTTGGGCAAAGCCATGCTAAGTCTGCCCGCGTCGAAGGCGTTTGAAATCGGCTCCGGTTTCGCAGGCATTCTCTTGACGGGCACGCAGCATAACGACGCTTTTCGCTCGAAGGGCGGGAAAGTTATCACGATTACGAACCGCTCCGGCGGGATTCAAGGCGGCATTTCCAACGGCCAGACAATTTATTTTCGCGTGGCCTTCAAACCCGTCGCGACCGTGATGGTGGAGCAAGACACGGTGGACATCGATTTCAAGAACACAACCCTCAAGTCGCGCGGCCGCCATGACCCATGCGTGCTCCCACGCGCGGTGCCGATGGTGGAAGCGATGACCGCGCTGGTGCTGATTGATCACGCGTTGCGCCACAAAGCGCAGTGCGATTAAGCCCGCGAAAAAGAGGCGCGGTTGCCAGCAACTCAGTGGGGCGGTGTGGCAAAAAATCTCTCAAAGAGAAATTTGCCGCCAAAAACCCAGAACGCAGCTGCGAGGGCAATATAAGGCCCGTAAGGCAGGCGCGAAGACCATTCGCGTTTCCGCATCAGAATCAGCGAAATGCCAACGAGGGAACCAATGATCGAACTGACCATGAGCGAAAAAATCACCGATTGCCATCCGAGGAAGGCGCCGATCGCCGCCATGAATTTCACATCGCCAAAACCCATGGCCTCGCGCGGCAGCACAACCTCGGCGCTGTCCGCCTCCATATGAGGCACCTGCTCGGGATTAAATTCGTCGTCGCCAATTTGCAATTTTTGCGGCGTGAGCCGGACGCGGACGTCGCGATAGCAGCGGTCGGCGAGTTCAATTGTCCGTGCGTGAAGCGTGATCACATCGGAAGGACGATAAAACAATTCTTCGTAGGGGATTTCCTTGCCGCCGAGGTAAACACCGGTTTCGCTGAAAACAATTTTGGCTTCGGCTGGCACTTCAATTTTTTGCCGGCCGAAAAGCAATTTGCCGAGCCGCAAAATCGCGTAGATCAATCCCGCCCCCACACCGATGCCGAGCAGACTTTGCCAGACGCCGCCGATCAACGTGTTTTGGTCGTGCAACCGCCAGAAAAAAATAGAGATAACAAATCCCACGGCGATGCCGCCAAGGGTGATTTCGTCGGGAATGATGAAGTGCTCAAAATCAATGAATGTGGCGACAATCAGGCCGGCGAGGAAAAGGCAATAAACCAACACCAGCACCACGGATTCATGGCCAAAGATATTCCAGCAGGCGAGGAAAAGAATGCCGGTGAGAAGTTCGACCAGGAAATAACGTGGGGAAATTGGCGCGCCGCAATTCTTGCATTTCCCGCGCAACGACAGCCACGTCACGAGCGGAATATTCAGATACCAGGGAATGGAGTATTTGCAGTGCGGGCAATGCGACGGCGGGGAAACAACGCTGAGCCCAAGCGGCATGCGATGAATGCAGACATTCAGGAAACTCCCGATGTTGCAGCCAAAGACAAAAAATACCAGCGACCAGAAATGGAACGGGACGCGCGCCCACAGGTTCGCATCAAAAATATTAGCCGTTACAGCCGCGAAAAGTCCGAAGTCCAAAGTCGATTGAGTGGGTATCATTTAAATTTTAAGTCTCTTAGCTCGGATTATTCCGATAGACTTCTTTAGTCAAAGCGTCGCGCATGACGTCAATGGGGGCGGGCTGGCCGCTCCAGATTTCCAGCGCTTTGGCGCCTTGATACAGTAACATACCCAAACCGTTAGCAACTCGGCTGCCACCCGCCTTGGCGGTGTGCAAAAATAACGTCTCCGCTGGACGATAAACCATGTCGTAAACCGCGATGGCCTGGCGGAGGGAAAACTGCTTGTTGTCCGCGGGCAACGGATCGTTTGGCGAAAGGCCCAGAGACGTCGCGTTAATGCACAAATCCACCTCACCGCGCGGGTAACCGACCTGTATTTTGACATTTAAATGGCGCCGGCGAATTTCCGCCGCGACGGCGCTGGCCTTGGATTGGGTGCGATTCACCAAAAACAATTCGCCGACATTTTCGGCGGCGAGTTTCAGCGCAGCCACCCGCCCTGCCCCGCCCGCGCCGAGCAACAACACGCGCGCGCCGGCCAATTCAATCCCCAAATCTTCCCGCAGCGACCGCGTGATAGCTTCGGCGTCCGTGTTGAAGCCTTGCGCTCGAATTTTGTCCGGCTGCACGTCGGTGAATTGATGGATCGGCAGCCACGTTCCGGTTTTATCGCGGCCTTCGATGCGAATGGTGTTCACCGCGCCCCACATTTTCACGGAATCATCGAAGGCGTCCACGAAATCAACCGCGAGCAGTTTGTGCGGCACGGTTAAATTGAGGCCGACAAAGCGCATGGACTTGGCGCCTTCGATGGCATTACGGAGGTTTTCCGGTGCGACTTCGCAGGCGACATAACGCCAATTCAAACCAAGCGCGGCAATTCCCGCATTCTGCATCGCGGGCGAGGCCGAATGTTTAATGGGAAAACCATACACCGCGCAGAGGCGGGTGCTGGCGTTAACCGGATTTGCAAACTCGTCAGACACCCGTTGGTTATAGTTCAGGCGCTGGCAAAGTTCAAAGCCCAAAACTGGTTTTCTCTTGGACAGTTTTTGTCCGAGGCAGTTTTTTAGGATGTCCGTAATGTTTTCTTTTGCCTGCTTCGCCGTGCGGAGTAGAATTATGAAGACCGGCTATGCCCTCGGCAAATATCATCCAATTGCGACAGCTCCTGGCGGAACGTTTCCCCGGATTGCGCACGCGCGCGGATGAATTGTCCGGCGCGCGGCACATGGCCTGGCCAACGGGCCTGGCGCAACTCGATGAACCGTTGCGCGGCGGACTGCCGAAGGGCGCGATTGCAGAAGTAGTGGCGGAACAACGCGGCAGCGGCAGTGCACTGCTGATGACGGCGCTGATTCATCGGGCGCTAAGCGAAAATAGATTTGTCGGGGTGATCGACGGGCAGGATTCGCTGGACGTCACGCAATTGGGCGAAGATTTATCGCGCCTGCTTTGGGTGCGGTGTCGTTCAACCGATGAAGCCTTGAAAGCCGCCGATTTGCTTTTGCGCGAT
>Ga0134126_10009591_pt1 | contig 12194 bp, 6 predicted proteins | sample KB31752_FD_96881 | JGI IMG/M metagenome (GOLD analysis project Ga0134126, IMG submission 96881) | Terrestrial soil microbial communities with excess Nitrogen fertilizer from Kellogg Biological Station, Michigan, USA - KB3-175-2 | ecosystem: Environmental > Terrestrial > Soil > Unclassified ...
CCAGCGGACCCCCCATGACTTGTTCGATTATGTACTGCAGGCCGCCGTTGCTGGTGCCGATCTGCGGATCGGCCAGATTCGGCGCCGCCATGACGGCGAACACCAGGATGGCGCCACCGATGACGAACGAGGCGAGGATGGCCCGCAGAATGGCCCGCGGCGCGGTGCGCCGCGGCTCCAGCGTCTCCTCGCCGAGCGAGCTCGCGGTATCGAAGCCATACATCACATATCCGGAAGCGAGCGACGCCACCAGAAAGGCGCTCAGGTAACCCCAGCTGCCGCTGCCGCCGTAACCGTGGGCGGAGAAGAAGACAGCCGGACCGCGCTTGATGTGGATCGCCAGGAAGAGCGCGATCAGGCAGGCGGCGATCAGCTCGACGAAGACGCCCGCGCTGTTGATCATCGCCATCAAGCGCACGCCGAGCGCATTGACGACGGTGGTGAACACGATCAGGACCGTGCCGAGGAGCACGGCGTTGGTCGCGAAATCGTAGGTGCCGCTGCCGTTGCCGATGATCTGGAAGCCGCTCCACAGCCGCGGCAGGTTGAGTTGCAGGGCGAGCACCACGGCGGACAGGGTGACGATCGAGGCGGTGAGCATCAGCCAGCCCGACGACCAACCCACGAGACGGCTGCCGAGTGTCTTCGACCAGTTGTAGACCGACCCCGCGATGGGATATCTGGCGGCGAGCTCCATGAAGCAGAGCGCGACCGCCAACTGGCCGACGAGCACCATCGGCCAGGACCACAGATACGCGGGCCCCGCGGTGCCGAAGCCGAAATAGAACAGCTGGAAGGTACCGGTGAGTATCGAGATGTAACTGACGCCGGCCGCGAAGCTGCCGAACGACCCGATGCTGCGGGCCAGCGATTCCTTGTAGCCGAAGTGCTCCATGCCACTGTCCGCCGCGCCCCCCGCGGTGGCTTTGTGCTCGACCATGCGGCAATCCTACTTGATCGCCGGCGCAATTGATGCTGTCATCGTCTCCGAATGGCCGCATCGCTCACGCGCTTCGGGTTCCTCACCCTGCGCAACTTCTCCATGATCGCTTTCACCAATGCGATCGAGCCGCTGCGCATGGCCAACTACCTGGCCCGGGAAACCATCTACAGCTGGTCGGTGTGCTCCCTGGACGGCGCCCCCGTGGAGGCGAGCAACGGTCTCACCGTGGCCCCCACCTCGCGCATCGCCGACTCCCCTCCCGTCGACATCCTCTTCATCTGCGGCGGCATCGACGTGCCGCACGCGGTCGATGAGCGGCTCATCCAGCTGCTGCGCCGCCTCGCCCGCGGGCACATGAACCTGGGAGCCCTCTGCACGGGCGCATACGCGCTCGCCAGAGCCGGGCTTCTCGACGGCTACCGCTGCGCCATCCACTGGGAGAACCTCTGGGGCCTGCGCGAGACCTTCCCCGGCATCGTCTTCACGCCGGACCTGTTCGTGGTCGACCGCGACCGCTGCACCTGCACCGGCGGCATCGCGCCCCTCGACCTGATCCTGCATCTCATCACCCCGCGCATCGGCAGGACGCTGGCCGCCGGCATCTCCGAGCAGTTCATCGTGGAGCGCATCCGCGACAGCAAGGATCGTCAGCGGATTCCCATCGCCGCGCGCCTGGGCGGCTGTCACCCGTCGATCACCCAGGCCGCCGCGCTGATGGAAGCCAACATCGAGGAGCCCCTGTCGCTCGAGGAGCTCGCGCGGATGACCGAGGTCTCGCAGCGCCAGTTGCAGCGGCTCTTCCACCGCAGTCTGGGCCTGACTCCGGCGCAATATTACGTCACCCTGCGCCTGCGCCGCGGCCGCGAGCTGCTGCAGCAGACCGCGATGCCCATCACCAGCGTTGCCGTGGCCTGCGGGTTCCGCTCCCCGGCCCATTTCAGCAAGTCGTACCGCGCCGTTTTCGGCCATCCGCCCAGCCAGGAGCGGCGCCCCCCCGCCGCCCTCTCTAAATGATCGTTCAATGACGAGCGGCCAGAAGTCCGATCGAAACCACGCCTGTCTGATGCCGTAAGTGCCTATTTTAATTGGTATTATTCAGCACTTTTTGAATCAGCCTTGCATCCTGCCAACACTTGGCGGAAGATGCCGGTAAGGGTAGCGCCTGTCCGTTGAGTGGCTGTTCAATGCCGCACTCCTTGGGGTCTCAAAAACCGTCCTCGCCTGAGCGGGCGATCCGCCCGCCGCTGCGCGTCGGCATCATTCTCGCCGAGCACTTCACGCTGTCGGCCTTCGCGGTGTTCATCGATCATCTGCGGCTCGCCGCCGATGAGGGCGACCGCAGCCGGCCGCTGCACGTGCAGTGGTCGATCATGTCGTGCCGGCGCGACCCGGTCCGCGCGAGCTGCGGCGTGACGCTGCAGCCGACCAGCGCCCTGCTGCCGCCCGCCTCGCTCGACTATGTCGTGGTCGTCGGCGGAATACTCCATGCCGGCCCGCAGATCGACGAGGCGACCGTCCGCTATCTGCGCGAGGTCGGCGCGACCCATACGCCGCTCATCGGCATCTGCACCGGCAGCTTCGTGCTCTGCCGGGCGGGGCTCATGCACGGCCGGCGCTCCTGCGTGAACTGGTATCACTATCAGGATTTTCGCGAAGCGTTCCCCGACCATGATGTCGTTGCCGATCGCCTCTTCGTCACGGACGGACCGCGCATCACCTGCGCCGGCGGCGCAGGCAGCGCGGCGCTGGCGACACAGCTGATCGAGCAGCACCTCGGCCGGGCCCAGGCGCAGAAGGCGACGCAGGTGCTGTTGTTCGACCGGCCGCGCCAGGGGAGCGACGCGCAGCCGCACCCGCCGCTTTCCGAGGGGATCAGCGAGCCGCGCGTGCGCCGGGCACTGCTACTGATGGAGCAGAACCTGACGCGGCCCATCTCGATCGGGGCGATCTCCGGCGAGCTCGGCGTGTCGACGCGGCAGCTCGAGCGGCTCTGCCGCGAGAACGTCGGTACGGGTCCGGCCTCTCTCTATCGACAACTGCGCATGCGCTATGCGAGCTGGCTCATCCAGCATACCGACCGCTCGATGACCGACATCGCCATCGAGACCGGATTCGCCGACTGTGCGCACTTCTCGCGGCAGTTCAAGGACGCCTACGGCATCTCCCCGTCCACGCACCGGCTGCAGCCCAATCGCATCGCCAACTCCGACGCCGCGCGCTCACGAGTATTCGACTGATCCGTCGCTTCCGTTCAAGCCCGGGGCAAAGTAGTCGGCTCTAATGCGCAGACTGCAGGAGGGTGGGCCATGAAGTCGAGTGTTCCCTATGCCGTCGCCGTCATTCTGGCCGGCGCGGCCTTGCGCGCATTCGCCGCGGATCCGCCGCCTCCATCGAACGATGGGGCGACGGGTACCGGAACCGACGCCAGCCAGCTCGCCACGATCATCGTCACCGCGCAGCGGCGTACCGAGAACATCCAGGACGTGCCGATCTCGATGCAGGCGCTCACCTCGCAGACGATGCGGGAGCTCAACGTCCAGACCTTCGACGATTACGTGAAGTATCTGCCGAATGTCACGGCCGCCAGCAACGGCCCGGGGCAGAACGAGATCTTCATGCGCGGCGTCAGCGCGGGCTCGCAGGCCAGTCAGGGCAGCGGCTCCACGGGCCTGTGGCCGAACGTCGCGGTCTACCTCGACGATCAGTCCGTGCAGCTGCCGAATCGCAACCTCGACATCTATGCGGCCGATCTGCAGCGCATCGAAGTCCTGGAAGGACCGCAGGGCACGCTCTTCGGCGCCGGCGCCCAGGCCGGCGTGATCCGCTACATCACCAACAAGCCGCAGCTCGATGTAATCACTGGAAGCATCGACGCCGGGTATGGCACGACTGCGCACGGCGACGACAACTCCGACGTGACGGCGGTCTTGAATCTACCGGTGATCGCCGGCCACATGGCGGTGCGCGGGGTGATCTATGACTCGCGGCGCGGCGGCTATATCGACAACGTCCCGGCGACGTTCGCGCGAGAGAACACGGATGTCGGCATACACTACGCCGGCTACGCCGCGGTGAATGGACAGTGCCCGGACGGACAGCCGAACAGCGGCTACTGCGTCCCGCCCGGCAGCCCCACCGTCAGCAATGCCCAGATCGCGCGGCGGGCGATCAATCCGGCCGAATACCAGGGCGCCCGCGTCGAGGCGCTCTACAAGTTCAACGACGACTGGGACCTGCTGATCACCCAGTCCTACCAGGATCTCAATTCGCAGGGCGTCTTTTACCAGCAGCCGTATGCTTCCGACGGTACGCCGCTGTCGCGCCTCGAAGTGACGTTGTTCAACAACGCCTACGACAAGGACAGGTTCGAGAATACGGCCTGGACCGTCCACGGCAAGGTGAGCCAGCTGGATTTCGTCTATACCGGAGGCTATCTCGACCGCAACGTCGAGCAGGTCGGCGATTACACCAACTACGCGCGGGGCTTTTACGCCGACTACTATCAGTGCTACGGGCCCTACTCCGCCGCGAACCCGCTGGCATCGACCTGCTTCTCGCCGAGCGCCATCTGGCGCTCGGTGGAGCGCAACGTGCACCAGCAGCACGAGCTGCGCCTCAGTACGCCGGACAGCTGGCGCTTGCGGGCGATCGCCGGCCTGTACTACGAGAACAATGCGCTGTACGACCAGACCGGCTGGCATTACAAGAGCGTTCCCGCATGTACCTCCAACGAAGCGCCGGGGTCGCTGGGCAACACCGGCTGCCTGTCGGACGTCGGCACGTTCTCCGGAACCAACGTGCAGAACCCCGGCGTGCAGGACGATACCACCTCGTTCTACCAGGATCAGCTGCGCCAGACCCGGCAGCTGGCCGAGTATTTCTCCGCCAGCTACGATCTGCTGCCGCAGGCGCTGACCCTGACGGGGGGCCTGCGCCATTTCCGCTTCCTCAATTCGGAAGCGGGTAGCGTCCTCTCCAGCTTCGGCTGCTTCGAAGGCGGAGCGCCTGCCGGCGGCTGCCAGTCGGGCTCGAGCACCAACCTCAATTCGAAGGGCCTGTCCGACACCGAGGACGGTAACCGGGTACGGGGAAACCTCACCTGGCACGTGCGTCCGGATCTGATGGTGTATTACACCTTCTCGCAGGGCTTCCGTCCGGGCGGCTTCAATCAGAACGGCGGCGCGCTGCATGGCATTGGCCCCGACGGGACGGCGCAGTACGTGGTTCCCCGCTCGTATTCCTCCGACAACCTGACGAACAACGAGATCGGATGGAAGACCCAGTTCTTCGGCCACCGGCTGCAGTGGAATGGCGCGGTGTACTATGACAAGTGGACCAACGTGCAGGTCGAGTTCTTCAACCCCGGCGTGGTCGGCAACATCTTCTACGACACCAATGGTCAGGACTTTCTCATCAAGGGGATCGAAACTTCGTTCGTCGCGCGCGTCGTGGCCGGGCTCACGGTGCAGGGCGCCGCGGACTGGAACAGAAGCAGCCAGACCAACTCCCCGGCGCTGATCGACAACAACCCGGCGGACACGGCCAATTTCGGCAAGCCGATCACTCAGGTGTGCGGCACCGGCACTTGCGTCCCGGTGAGCAACCCCTTCGGCCCCATCGGCGCTCCCAGCGCCAACTCGCCGCCGATGCAGTTCAGCCTGCGGGCCCGTTACGATTGGCTGATCAACGACTACGTTCCTTACGTCCAGATTGGCGTCCGGCATACGGCCCACTCCTTCTCGCAGGCGGGCGCGAATCCGGAGATCGGCGTGGGCGGGTCCATCACCACCTCCCGGGGACGCTTCGAGAATCCTGCCTATTCCACGGTCGATGCGTCCATCGGCGTCTCCAAGGGCGACTGGCGCATGGACCTGCACGCCGAGAACCTCACCAATTCCAATGCCAGCACGTTCACCAGCACCGACCAGTTCATCATCGAGCAGACGCCGCTGCGGCCGCGGGTGATCGGAATCTCGTTCGGATACAATTTCCGGTAGGTGGAGCAGGAAGTTCAGCGCATACGCGAGCTGCTCAAGCTGCGGCAGCCGGCAGCGGCCCTGCGTGCGGCCGATGCGCTCCTGGTCACGGTGCCGGAGAACCGCGACGTTCTGTATCTGCGTGCGGTTGCGCAGCGTCTGCTGGGTGAAATCCCCGCGGCGCTCGACACACTCACCGCGCTGGAACGCCTCTATCCGCGCTTCAGCGGCCTGTACCAGGAGCGCGGGCACTGCTGCGTCGCCTTGAAGCAGGCGCCGGAGGCGATCGACGCCTTCCTGAGCGCGGTCAACCTCAATCCGGCGCTGCCGGCGAGCTGGCGTCTGCTCGAGAGTCTCTATCGGATGGCGGGTCGGACGCAGGAGGCGGAGCAAGCGGCCGAGCACGTCGCGACGCTGGGACAACTCCCTCCCGAGGTCGTGGCGGCGACCGCGTTGTTCTCGGATGGCGAGCTCGCGCCGGCCGAGCAACTCATCCGCGCTTATCTTCGTAGCCAAGGTGATCACGTCGAGGCGATGCGTCTGCTCGCCCGTATTGGATTGGAACGCGACGTACTCGACGATGCGCAATTGCTGCTCGAAAGAGTCCTCGAGCTTGCGCCGGATTACCATCTGGCGCGTTTCGAGTACGCGCAGCTCCTGGCGAAGCGGCACCTGTTCCTGGAGGCACGCGGCCAGACCGAGCGCTTACTGGGAGTCGATCATGCCAACCGCAACTACCGCACGCTCTACGCGCTGACGCTCGTCGGGCTCGGACAGCACGAGCAGGCCCTCGAGATCTACCGCGAGCTGCTGGCAGGAGCCGTGCAACCGGCGGACCTGCACCTGTCCATCGCACATTGCCTGAAGACAGTCGGCGCCACGGAGGCGGCCATCGCCGAGTATCGCGCCGCGGCGAGCGGCCGGCCCGGCTATGGTGAGGCGTACTGGAGCCTGGCGAATCTGAAGCGGTACCGCTTCACAGACGCGGAAATCGACAGCATGCGGGTCGCGGAATCGGCCGCAGCGACCTCGCCGGTCGATCGATATCACCTGTGCTTCGCGCTCGGCAAGGCGTTCGAGGATCAGGGAGAGTTCGCGCAGTCCTTCAGTTACTACAGCCGCGGCAATGCGCTCAAGCGGGCGTCGAGCCCCTACGACCCGGAGCAGCTCGAATCCGGGGCACGGCTGCAGAAGGAAATCTGCACCGACGCGTTGTTCGCACGGCATGCGGGGGCCGGCCTCCCCGCCGCGGACCCGATCTTCATCGTGGGGCTGCCCCGCTCCGGCTCCACGCTCATCGAGCAGATCCTGTCCTCACACTCCGCAGTCGAAGGCACGCAGGAGCTCGCCGATCTGCCGCGCATGGTCAACGGTCTTCAGGGCCGCGAGGGGCCGCACGGCCAGGCGCTCTACCCGCGCATACTGGCTCGCATGACGGTCGCGGACTGCCGTCGGCTCGGCGAGCAATACCTGCGCGACACCCGTCCCTATCGCGCCACCGGCCGGCCACGCTTCATCGACAAGATGCCGAACAACTTCCGGCACATCGGGCTCATCCATCTCATCCTGCCCCACGCCACCGTCATCGACGTGCGGCGCGAGCCGATGGCCTGCTGCTTCAGCAACTTCAAGCAGCTCTTCGCGCAGGGGCAGACGTTCACCTATGGACTGCAGGACATCGCGAGGTATTACCGTAACTACCTCGAGCTCATGCATCACTGGGATGAGGTGCTTCCCGGACGGGTGCTGCGGGTTCACTACGAGGACGTGGTCGATGACCTCGAGGGAAGCGTCCGGCGGCTCCTGGACCATTGCGGCCTCGAGCTCGAGCCCGCGTGCCTCGCCTTCCACCGGACGGCGCGCAGCGTGAGGACTCCGAGCTCGGAGCAGGTGCGCCAGCCGATCTATCGCGACGGGCTCGAACAGTGGCGCCACTACGAGCGCTGGCTCTGGCCCCTGCGCGAAGCGCTGGGGGACGCGGTAGACCATTACCGCTGAGAATCCTCCCAATTCGGCGCGACGTAGAACGGAGCGTCTTCCGGCGGCAGCGGCGGTTTACCGCGGATGTGATCGGCCGCCTTCTCCGCCAGCATGAGGGTCGGAGCGTTGAGATTGCCGGTAGTGATCGACGGCATGATCGAGGAGTCGACCACCCGCAAACCCGTCAGTCCGATCACCCGCGTCTGCGGGTCGACCACCGCTTGCCGGTCGTCGGGCCTTCCCATCCTGCAGGAGCAGGAAGGATGATAGGCACTCTCGACGTGGCTGCGGACGAACTCGTCGATCTGCGCGTCGCTCTGCACGTCCGGGCCCGGCTGAATCTCCCGGCCCCGATAGGGCGCGAACGCCGGCTGCGCGAAGATCTCGCGGGTCAGACGCACACAGGCGCGCATCTCCTCCAAATCCTCCGGCCGCGACAGATAGTCGAAGAACACCCTGGGCTTCTCGTGCGGGTCCGCGCAGGCGAGCCGCACCCAGCCTCTGCTCTGCGATCGCATGGGTCCGACATGGGCCTGGAAGCCGTGCTCCCGTGCCAGAGAAGAGCCGTCATAGCTCACCGCCATGGGCAGGAAGTGATACTGGATGTTCGGGTAGCGAACGCCGGCGCGGCTGCGGATGAAGCCGCCGGTCTCGAAGTGGTTGCTCGCTCCGAGTCCGTCCCGGGTGAGCAGCCAGCGCATGCCGATGAGCGCCTTGCGAACGAGCGTGGTCTGTGAATAGAGCGTCACCGGCTGCGTGCACGCCATCTGGAAATAGAACTCGAGATGGTCCTGGAGGTTCTCGCCGACACCGGGCAGATCATGGACCACCCCGATGCCGTGCTGCGCGAGCTCCTGTGCCGGCCCGACGCCCGAGAGCTTCAGCAGCTTCGGCGATTGAATGGGTCCGGCGCTCACGATCACTTCGCGGCGCGCCTGCGCAACGTGCTCCCCGGTGCCGCGTCGGTATGCCACTGCGACCGCCCGGCGACCCTCGAAGAGGATGCGCGTCGCGAGCGAGTGAGTGCGCACGACGAGGTTGCGACGGCGCATGGCCGGGCGAAGATAAGCGTTTGCGGCGCTCGAGCGGCGGCCGCCGCCCACGGTCATGTCCATGCGGCCGAAGCCTTCCTGTTGGAAGCCGTTCATGTCCTGCGTGAGGGGGTAACCCGCCTCGCGCCCGGCCTCGAGCCACACCTGATTCAGCGGATTGTCGAGCGGACCGTAGCGGGTGTGCACGGGGCCCTCGCCGCCGCGATAGAGGTCCCCGCCCTTCTCGCGCCGTTCCGTCCGCTTGAAATAAGGCAGCACGTCCCGGTAGGCCCAGCCGCTCGCGCCTTCCGACGCCCAGCGCTCGAAGTCGAGGGGATTGCCCCGCACATACACCAACCCGTTGATGGAGGATGATCCTCCGAGTACTTTGCCGCGCGGTGTATGCAGACGCCGACCACCCAGGCCCGGCTCGGGCTCCGTATGGAAGAACCAGTTGTACCGCGGCATGTTCATCGGGATCGACAGCGCCGCGGGCATCTGGATGTAGATCGAGCGATCCGAGCCGCCGTATTCCAGCAGCAGCACGGAGTGCTCGCCGCTCTCGGTGAGCCGATCCGCGAGCACGCAGCCCGCGGAGCCGGCGCCGACGATCACATAATCAAAGCTCTCTGCAGCCATGGCCGATACGAAGACTAGTACGGCGCTTCGACGTCGCCCATGGCGACGTAGACGCTCTTCAATTGCGTGTAATGCTCGATGGCCGCCCGGCCATTCTCGCGCCCGAGCCCGGAAAGCTTCACACCGCCGAACGGCAGCTCGATCGGGGTGACGTTGTAATGATTGATCCAGCAGGTGCCGGCCTGCAGCCGCCCGATGACCCGGTGCGCCCGTGTCAGATCGTTGGTGAAGACCCCGGCGGCCAGACCGAACTCGGTGGCGTTGGCGCGTGCGATCACCTCTTCCTCGTCCTCGAACTCGAGCACCGACATCACCGGTCCGAAGATCTCCTCCCGCACGATGGCCATGTCGTCATGGCACTCGTCGAAGACGGTTGGCGCGACGAAGAAGCCGTTCGCGAGATCACCGCTCGTCACCCGATGACCGCCGGTGAGCAGCCGCGCGCCGTCGGCTTTGCCGCGTGCGATGTAGGCCAGCACCTTGCCCATGTGATCTTCCGAGATCAGGGCGCCGACCTGTGTCGCCGGATCCAGCGGGTCGCCGATGCGCATCGCGCTCACCCGCGCCGCGAGCCGCTCGAGGAAAGCCGCCTTGATGGCGCGATGGACGAACACGCGTGTGCCGTTCGAGCACACCTCGCCGGCGGAGTAGAAGTTGCCGAGCAGAGCACCGCCGACGGCGTTCTCGAGGACGGCGTCGTCGAAAATGACGAGCGGCGACTTGCCGCCGAGCTCGAGCGTCACCTGCTTCAGCGAGGCGGCCGAATCCGCCATCACCGCCTTGCCCGTGCCGACCTCGCCGGTCAGGGAGACCTTGCGGATGTCCGGGTGTGCCGTGAGCAGGCGCCCGGTATCCGCCATGCCCTGCACGACCTGAAACACTCCCTCCGGCAGACCCGCCTCGGCGAAAACATCGCGCAGCCTCATGGCCGTGAGCGGCGTCAGCTCGGCGGGCTTGAAGATCATGGCATTGCCGCAGGCAAGCGCCGGCGCCGCTTTCCAACAGGCAATCTGCAAGGGGTAATTCCACGCGCCGATGCCTGCGACGACGCCGAGCGGCTCGCGGCGCGTATAGCCGAACGCCTGCGGCCCGAAGTCCAGGTGCTCGCCCGCGAGGGTTGCCGCGAGGCCCGCGTAGTATTCGAGACAGTCGGCGCCCGAGAGCACATCGACGACGCTCGTCTCCTGGATCGGCTTGCCGGTGTCGCGCGTTTCCAGCACCGCCAGCTCGACGTTGCGGGCCCGGAGAATGTCGGCGGCCCGCCGCAGGATGCGCCCGCGCGCGACGCCCGGCAGACGGGCCCACTCTTTCTGCGCTGCCGACGCCCTGGCGACAGCCGCCGCGACCTCGGCAGCTCCGTCGATCGCGATTTGGGCCAACGCTTCGCCGGTTGCCGGATTGATCGTCTTGAACGATCCTCGTCCGCCGCTGCCCGCCCGCGCCGAGGCCGGGCCGGACCCTCGGGTCCTCGCCGCGGATGGCGCGTCGGCCCGCGGGGACTTCTGCAGCCGGCTGTCGACGAAGTCCGTGAGCATCGCCCGCGCACTCTCGCTGTCAGCTTCCTGCCAGCGCGAGAGCGCCGCGCGCAGCCAGACTCCATCGATCATGGCGGCGATCATCGCGGCGAGCCTGCGCGCTTCGTCGGCCGGCAACAGCCGTCGCAGGGCGTGGCGCAGATTCGACAGCATGCGGCGCTGGTACACCGTCTGCACGCGCTTGAGGCCCTTCACGTGCAGGACCTGCCCCCAGAACGCGAGCCATGCGGTGCCGGTGCGCTGGTCGAACTCCTCCGGCGCGAGGTTGGTGTCGATCACCGCCTGCACGCGCCCCCGGGGTGTGCGGGCACGCCTCAGCCGCTCGCGCATGCGATCCCCGATGCCGCGCGCCAGGGTGCGGAAAGTGGCTTCGAGCAAACCCTCCTTGTCGCCGAAGTAGTGCGCGACGAGTCCGGCGGAGACACCGGCCCGCTGCGCGATCTGGGCGAGGGTGCTGCCGACGTATCCGACTTCGGCCAGGCTGTCGATCGTGACCTCGATGAGCTGTTGCCGGCGCGCTTCCTCGGGCACTCCTTCCGAGCGAGAGCTTGATTGCTTGTTCAATTTGGCGATTCAGTGACTTGCTGTCGTCGTTCGCTGCGGCGAGCAGTGGCTTGAACGAGCGTTCAACGCTTCCGGATGATGAAGTCACGGTAGCGCTCCGTCAAGCCCCGCTGCCGCAGTGCGACGTGCCGTCGCGGTGAGCCGCGCCGCCGTGTCGCTTTCGTTCAAGAAGCAGGCGCTCACATGCTCGTAAGCCTCTGCGGCGCGCGGCATGATTTGCCGCCGACGCACGCACAGCCCCGGACCAACGGATCAGACGATGCAGCGCTTCTCCGGCTTCTCGCTTCTCAGGCGAGGCTTGTCCGGTCACCGTGACTGGCAGCCGCAGTGGCGCAAGGCGCAGCCGAAGCCCGCATATGACGCCATCATCGTCGGGGGTGGCGGCCACGGCCTGGGAGCGGCTTATTACCTGGCCAAAGAGCACGGCCTCAGCAATGTGGCCGTCCTCGAGAAAGGCTGGATCGGCGGCGGCAACACCGGCCGCAACACTACCATCATCCGCTCGAACTACCTGCGGGACGAGAGC
>Ga0134126_10009592_pt1 | contig 12193 bp, 10 predicted proteins | sample KB31752_FD_96881 | JGI IMG/M metagenome (GOLD analysis project Ga0134126, IMG submission 96881) | Terrestrial soil microbial communities with excess Nitrogen fertilizer from Kellogg Biological Station, Michigan, USA - KB3-175-2 | ecosystem: Environmental > Terrestrial > Soil > Unclassified ...
CCGGTGATGAATTGCCCGGGCTCGAGCCACTCGGCCAGAACGACGGCCTGCGGGGCGTTGGTTGCGGTAATGATGAAATCGGAGCCCTTGACCGCGTCGCGTGCTGAAGCAACCGGTTCGATTTCGACGCCGGCTTCCTTGGTCCAGCGCTTCGCAAACGCCGCGCTGTTGCCGGGCGTGGAGCTATAGACCTTGATCTTGTCGAGTTTGCGCACCGCGGGCTGGCACAGCACCTGCGCCTGCGCCTGCCAGCCGGTGCCGATAAGGCCCATGACCTTCGAGTCTTTGCGGGCGAGATATTTCGTGGCAATGGCCGCCGTGCCGGCAACACGAAATTTCTGCAAATAGCCGTCGTGAATCATCGCCAGCAGTTCGCCGGTCTGCGAGCTGTAAAGATAAATCATGCCGCAGAACTTGCGATCGGGCGTACCCGGCACCCGAATCTGCCGCATGCGGTCGCCGCGTTTCACATAGGTGATGATGTCGGAGTCGACCCGGTCGGAGGTGACGCCGAGGCTGGCGATGGCGCCGGTCAGGGACGTGAAGGCGTGATGGGTCGGACTGCCGCCTTGCGGAAATTTCGGCCCGTAATCCTTGCCGTCGCGGGGTGTAAACACCCGATAGTTCGGTGCGTTGATGGCATCCCCGGTGGCGAAGGCGCGGTGGCAATGGTCGAGCGCGTCGATGACTTCAGGAACCGTCAACACCTGCTCGACGGTCGGGTTATCGATCACCAACATTGCTGCATTCCTCACGCATCCATATAATCAGACGTCTGTCGATATCGAAGGCTAATGGAGTCGGCAGATGTCTGTCAATCTTGGCGAGGCCATGAAGAAGCAAAAGGTCAGCCCGAAGCGCGGCAACCCGTTGGAAGGGCTGGACGATCGTCCGGGCTTTCTGATCCGCCGCGCGCACCAGATTTCGCAATCGATATTCATCGAGGAATGCGCGCACCTCGACATTACCTCCACGCAATTTGGCGTGTTGTCCGTACTCGCGCGCGCCGGCGAACTCGACCAGATCGGCATTGCACGATTGCTCGGGTTCGATCGCTCGACCACCGGCCTCGTCGTCAAACTGCTGGTGGATCGCAAACTGATCGTTCGCTCACCGGATGCGAACGACGGCCGCCGCCACGTGTTGCGTTTGACCCGGGTGGGGGAGGATTTGCGCCGCCGTGCCCAGCCGCTGGTCGACCGCGTGCGTGTGCGGCTGGAAGAGGTGTTCAAGCCGGCCGAGGCCAGAATGTTTTCCAGCCTGCTCGACAAATTCACGCGCTCATTCGACGACACCACACGGGTCCCGCTGCGTCGTCCGCCCGCGTGAGAGCAAAAGCCGACCGATTTTGCAGCGCAGGGCTGGAACTGCAGTCGTGTGTCCTTCGCCTCTCATCTGCAACTCCTTCTGAATCAAACATATTCCTGCACCACCTGCTGCGAATTTGGCACCCGGCAGGGGCTTTGAAGGATTGATCTTATCCTCCGGCGCTTGTTACCTTTGCCGTCAAGAGCCCTGCGTTATGACCAATAAGCGGGCCTCATGAACAATCCATGGGAGGGAACGATGAGCAAAGAAAGTCGTAAAGGCTTGAATCGGCGCAGTCTGCTGAAACACGCTGCCGCGGTCGGCGCGATGCCGCTCGTGAACATTTCTCGCGGCCTCGCCGCTGAGGAGACGATCGGCAACTATCCCGCCGGCGTACAGGGCGACAGCGTATTCGTCGGACTGACCTGCCCGCTGACCGGCCCGTACTCGGCCGAGGGCGGCGACCTGCAAAAAGGTTACGAACTCGCGATCGGGCACCTCAACGGCGGCGGCGGTCTTGTCAGCAAGATCTCGACGCTGTCCGGCAAGGGCGTGCTCGGCAAGAAGATCGAATACAAAATCGCCGACACGCAGACGCAGCCTGGCCCCGCCGTTCAGGCCGCCAGCAACTTCATCACCAACAACAAAGCAATCATGATCTCGGGCTGCTCGAGCAGCGCGACCGCGATCGCGCTCGAGAAGGTGGCGCAGCGTTATCGCGTGCTCAACATGGTCGGCGCCAGCGGTGCCAACGAAACGACCGGCAAGGATTGCCAGCGTTACGCGTTCCGCTCGCAGCCGAGCGCCTACATGGCCGCCAAGGCGCTTGCGCCTGTCGTCGCCAAGGAACTCGGCACCAAGCGCAAGGCCATCTATCTCGTTCCCGACTACGCCTACGGTCACTCGGTGTTCGACTCGACGTCTAAGTTTACGGAGGCGCTGGGTTGGACCACGGTCGGTCAGCAACTGTGCCCCGTCGGCACCGCCGATTACAGCTCGCATCTTCTCAACATCGCCAACAGCGGCGCGGACGTGTTCGTCAACGTCGCCTTCGGCAATGACTCGGTGGCGTCGACCAAGCAGGCCAAGCAATTCGGCGTGCTCGACAAGATGAAAATGATCGTACCGAACCTCTCCTCGTTCCAGGGCAAGGAAGTCGGCGCGGAAATCATGCAGGGCGTATACGGCACGCTCGACTTCTGGTGGACGCTCGCCGAAACCAACCCGATGGCAAAGATTTTCGTCGATACCTTCGAAGCGAAATACAAGTACAAGCCGCGCTGGACCGCGCACATCGCCTACACGCAAACCCTCATTTGGGCCGATGCCGTCGAACGCGCCAAGACGTTTAATCCGATCGCCGTCATCAAGGCGCTGGAAGCCGAGCACAAGCTGCAAATGCCGCTCGGCGAAGTCTACTACCGGGCCTGCGACCACCAGGAAGTGCGCGCTGTTCCTGTCGTCGTCGGCAAGAAGCCGAGCGAGATGCGCAATGCCGAGGACACCTTCCGGGTCGTCGGTTTGACGGCAGGACCCGAGGTCGTGCCGCCTTGCGACTCGACCGGCTGCAAGCTGCCGTCCTATTAAGACGCTGCTGTTACGGCACCGGAGATCGGCGCGATGAACTGGACCCTGCTTTGGGCGCAGTTGTTCAATGGACTCACGCTGGGCGCCTTGCTGGTGCTCGTGGCGATGGGACTGACGATCATTTTCGGGGCGCTGGGGGTGATCAATTTCGCCCACGGCGCCTTTTATATGGTCGGCGCCTATGCCGGTTACGTTGCGTACAATGCGACGCACTCGTTCGTCATCGCGGTTGCAGCGGGAGCGGTTGCGCTCCTGCTTGTCGGCGTGGCGATCGAACGCGGATTGATCCGCTATTATTATCGTCGGCCGCACGAGGATCAGATCCTCGTGACCTTCGGCCTGGGCATCATCCTGGTTGAGGGGGTGCGCGCCTGGTTTGGCGGCATCTCGCAGCGTTTGCCGGTGCCGAAGTGGGGTGAGGGCGCGACCAACCTCGGCTTCCTCTATTATCCGACCTATCGCATCGAGGTGCTCGGCATCGTCGCGGCGACACTGGTGGTTCTTTACGTCGTGCTCTACCGCACGCGGCTCGGTCTGATCGTGCGGGCCGGCATCGAAGACCAGTTGATGGTGAACATTCTCGGCATCAACGTCACGCGCACGTTTCTCGTCGTGTTCGGACTCGGCAGCATGGCCGCCGGTTTTGCCGGCGTGATCAACGCGCCAATCGTCACGGTTGTGCCGGACATGGGCTCGCTGGTGCTGGTGCAATCGTTCGTCGTGATCGTCATCGGCGGCGTCGGCTCGTTCTGGGGCGCGCTGGTCGGCGGGCTTATTGCAGGTGAAATCATCAGCCTGACCGCGATGGTGCAGCCCGCTTACTCTGAAGTGATGCTGTTTGCCGCGATGGCCATCGTGCTGATTCTCAGGCCGCAGGGCCTGTTCGGCGTTCAGGGCCGCCAATGATCGTCGCAAAACTATCGACGCGCGGACCCTTCGGCCGATGGCTGCCGGAAGCGGTCGCCGTTGTGGCGTTGCTGCTGTTCCCTTCGGCGTTCGCGTTGATCGGCGGCACCGCCGACATGGCGGACCGCATCCTGATCTGGGGCATCTTCGGGTTCGGCTTCGACATCCTGTTCGGCTTCACCGGACTGCTCTCGTTCGGGCAGGCGGCGTTCTTCGGCAGCGGCGGTTTCATGACCGCCTATCTGCTTATTGCCGGCTATACCCAGAATGCAGGGATCGCGCTGATCCTCGGGACGCTGTTCGCCTCCTTGCTCGGCGCGATCATCGGCGCTCTCTCGCTGCGCCGCTCCGGCATCTATTTCGCGATGCTGACGCTCGCCTTCGGCGAAATGTTCTATTTCCTCGACATCTCCCCGCTCAAGCAATTTACCGGCGGCGAGAACGGCCTCTCCGGTGTCCCCGCCACCCATATCGGTATCGGCAACTGGTTCGTCGAATTGCATACCCCGGAAGGGATGTATTGGGTCATCGCCATCCTGTTCCTGCTCGGCTTTTGGCTGGCGAGGCGTATCGTCAACTCGTCCTTCGGTGCGGTGCTGCTGTCCATCCGCGAGAACGGCGAACGCGCGCGCACGCTCGGCCACGATATCCAGAAATACAAGCTCGCCGCTTTCGTGATCGCGGCGGCTTACGCCGGCGTTGGCGGCAGCCTGTTCGGCCTGTTTCAAGGCTACATGCCGCCGGACGCTTTCTATCTTGATACTTCCGGCCAACTCGTGGTGCAGACGATCATGGGAGGCGCCGGCACGCTGATCGGCCCGACCGTCGGCGCGCTGATCTGGATTTACTTGCGCACGGCGCTGCAGCAACTGCCGATCGTCGGCCCGGTGTGGAAGATGGTGCTCGGCATCATCTTCGTCCTCATCGTTACGTTGTTCCGGCGCGGCATTTGCGGTGGCATCGCCTTGCTATGGGAGCGGATGGTCGGCAAGCAGGCGGCGCAACCACCGGCGGCACAGGTGGTGGCGGCAACGCCGGTTGAAAGCGCGCCGCGGAAGCGTGCGCCCCTGGATGGCAAGGTCATCCTCGAAGCCAAAGACATCACCAAGCGCTACGGCGGCCTGACCGCAGTCGACCGGGTTTCCTTCGAAGTGGTTGAAGGTGAAATCCGCGCGCTGATCGGTCCGAACGGCGCGGGCAAAACCACGTTCTTCAATATGCTTGCCGGCACGATCCCACCAACCAGCGGCGAGATGTTCTTTCGTGGCGAGCGCATCACCAATGCAAGCAGCACGGCGATCTGCCAGCGCGGCCTGGTCAAGAGCTTCCAGATCAATCAACTGTTTCCGGGTCTCACCGTGTGGGACAATGTCCGTATCGCGGCGATCGCGCGTGTTTACGGAAAATTCCATCCCTCGATGTTGCGCGACGCTGCCGACTCTGAAGAAATCAATACACTGATCGCGCAATCTCTGGCGGCGGTTCATCTGTCCGAACGCGCGCATGCACCGGCGCGTGAATTGGCTTACGGCGAGAAGCGGCGGCTTGAAATAGGTCTCGCCTTGGCGACGCGCCCGAGCGCCCTGCTGCTCGACGAGCCGACCGCCGGCATGAGCCCGTCCGAACGTCAGGATACCATCCGTTTGCTCAAGAGCATCGCGGCCGGCGTGACAATCGTGATTGTCGAGCACGACATGGACGTCGTGTTTGGCCTCGCCGACCGTATCACCGTTCTGTTCAACGGCCGCAAAATCGCCGACGGCACGCCTGATGCCATCAAGGCGAATGCCGAAGTGCGCGCCGCTTATCTCGGCAATCCGGTGCAGCAATGAGCCTGCTTGAGGTTGACAAGATCAATACCTATTACGGCGAAGCGCACGCGCTGTTCGACGTTTCGCTGCACGTCGACCAGCATGAGGTCGTCGCGCTGCTCGGCCGCAATGGCGCAGGCAAGAGCACGACGCTCAATACTGTCATGGGCGTTATGGCGCCGAAATCAGGCACGATCCGTTTTGCGGGCGAAGCCGTGCAGGCACTGCCGCCTTACGTGATCGCGCAGCGCGGGCTTCAGCTTGTGCCGGAAGAGCGGCGGATCATCGGCGGGTTGACTGTCGAAGAGAACATCGTTCTCGCGACCTTGACCGCCGAGAAGCCGTGGCCGCTTGAGCGGGCTTACGAGATGTTTCCGCGGCTCGCCGAACGCAAGCGTAACCGCGGGCGCGAACTCTCCGGCGGCGAGCAGCAGATGCTGGCGATTGCCCGCGCGCTTGTACGCGAACCGAAGATGATTCTGCTGGACGAGCCTTTCGAGGGTCTTGCCCCCTTGATCGTGCAGGACATCATCCGCGTCTGCCGGCAGATCGCGGCGGCAGGCCAGACCATCATCATCGTGGAGCAGAACGTCGAAGCCGCGCTCGGGCTCGCGCACCGCTGCTATGTACTCAACAACGGCCACGTCGTTTTCGACGGGACGCCGGAAACGTTGCGCAAGGATCCCGACCTGATGCACCGTCATCTGGGCGTCGAAGCCTAGACCGGATGTCCGGTTACTCGGCCGCGTGGTCGAGAACGGCTGTCTGTCCGAGCAGGAACGCCCGGTCGTGCTCGAAGACATGCGTGAAGAATTTCGTCACGGCCTTGATCCGAGGCAGATGGCCTTGCTCGGTGCGGACCGACAGCCATACGTCGCGCTGGACCGACGCATCCGGAAATAGCCGCTGCAGACCCGCGACGCCGGCGGCAACGAACGTTGGCAACATCACGATGCCGAGACCGCCGATGGCAGCGTTGCATTGCGCCAGAATGCTGTTGCTGTGGAACACGTAGCGGGGATGCGGGACAAGCTCGTCGAGCCAGCGCACCGCGTCGATTGCCAGCAATTCCTCAATGTAGCCGAGGAAGTCGTGGTCGGCGAGTTCGGCCAGGGTGGCGGGTGTACCGCGCCGGCGCAGGTATAACGGCGAGCAATAGAGATGGAGCGCGACCGATGCGATGCGCTTGCTGGTGAGACCGGCCGCGCGCGGGTTGAAAAAGCTCAGGAAAACGTCGGCTTCCTTGCGTGACAGATCGACCGATTGCGGGATGCTGACCAGTTCCAGCTTCAGGCTCGCGTCAAATTGCGCCAGTACCGACATGCGACGCGCGACGTATTGGCTGGCGAGGCCTTCCATGGTGGCGACGCGTACGAGCTGGCTCGCGCCCACGCTGCCGCGCACGACCGCGTCTTCCAGCGCGTTGGCGTGGACGTCCATGTTCTCGATGTGCTTGAGCAAGTCATTGGCGTCCGTACGTACGGTAACGCCCTTGCGTGTGCGGTTGAGCAGCTTGACCGAGAGGATCGACTCCAGCTTGCCGACGCGGCGGCAGACGGTCGAATGATCGAGATGCAGTCGCTTCGCGGCTGCGTGGACGCTGCCTTGACGTGCCACTTCAAGGAACACCCTTAGATCGTCCCACTTTACGGGCGCCCGGCTCACAGGTCTCTCCAGTCAACGATCACGCGCGAAGGTCCATCCTTCGGCTGAACAGTACGATACTTTCGCAGCAAACGGACACAGTGTGGTGCAAAAAAACCCCGTGGTCAGGCCGAAAAGCGCGTGTTTACGTGGCTGTCGGCTCGCCTCCACTATGGGGCGAGATGCATAAAATCTTACTCTTTGGGTGGTTTTGGCGCTCTTCGGCATGCGAATCCTCAGAACGCAGGTTGTCATCGTAGGTGGAGGGGCCGCCGGCTGTTATGCCGCGCTCAACCTGCACCGCAAGGGCATCAAGACCATCATCGTCTGCAAGGGACTCGTCGGCAAAAGCGGGGCGTCGCTGTTTGCGGGCAATCTCGTCTTGTCGGGACGCACGCTGGGAAACACGGAAGAGCAGGCGCGCAATACGGCGGAGTTCCTCATCAAGTATCACAATCAATTCTTGATCGATCAGGAATGGGCGAAACGCTGCGGCGCGTGGATCGCGAGCGTCTACTATCCCGAGCTTGAGGAAGCGGGACTTTATTTCCGGCGTGACAACGACGGCAACATGGTCGTGAGCCCGGGAAAAATCCGCAGTATCGCCGCCAATATACAGGGAAATTCCGGCGTTCCGTTCATGGACGTGCGGCGCAAGCAGGTCATCAAGGCCGGCATCGAGACCGTCGAGGAAACGGTGGTGACCGCGCTGCTGCGCAACGCCGATGGATCGATCGCCGGGGTGTTCGGCTTGCAGGTTTTGACCGGCGAATATGTCGTGGTGCTGGCGCAGGCGACCATTCTCGCCACCGGCTATTCCGACCGCCTGCATGCGCGGTCGACCGGAACGCGGGAGATGTCGGCGGACGGCCTTGCGATGGCGTGGCGCGCCGGCGCGAGCATGGTCAATCTCGAAATGCAGTGGTGGCACACGAACGACGTTGCCTATCCGCCAACCTGGCAGCGGATGCAGATCTATCCGAACCCGATGCTCGGTTCGGAGAAGTCGGCGCGCATGGTCAATTCGGAAGGCGAGGAGTTTTTCGATCAGCAGAAGGACGATCCGCTGGCGTTCGGCCCGTACACCGTTCAGCTCAAGGCATTGGCCAAGCAGGTGCACGCAGGCAAGGCGCGTTTCACGGGCGGCTACTACGCCGGTTTCGATCAGTGCGCGCCAGGAGAGGTCGAGGCCTATACGACATACGCCAAGGTCTACAATCAGCTCGGCATGGATTTTCCGAAGTCGCTGATCGAGACGGCCGTGACCGCGCACTACCGGCAAGGCGGCATCGACGTCGATACGACAACCATGTCGTCGTCTGTGCCGGGGCTTTACGTGGCGGGCGGCCTTGGCGGCCATTGCAACGGGTTGATCGCGCTTGTCACCTATGACGGCAAGGTGGTGGCGGATGGCGTTGCCGACAATCTCGTTAATTTGCGCGAGCCGGATTTGCCGGACGTACAGGTCGAGCAGGAGCGCGAGCGGCTCGAAGGCCTGCTGGTCGGTGCCGGTACGGGCGACGCGCCGTGCGCGCCGGGCGAGTTAAAGGAATCCGTGCGTGCGGTGATGTGGGAAAAGGCCGGCGTCGAGAAGGACGCCCGCAGCCTCAATGAGGGACTTGAGGAATTTTCACGCATCCGGCGCGAACTGGTGCCGCGTCTGCGCGCCAAGACTGCCGTACGCGCGGCCAATTACGACTGGCTCGACGCCATTGACTGTCTGAACATGATCGAAGCCGCGGAGCTTGTCGTGTTGTCGTCGCTGCAACGCGAGGAAAGTCGCGGGCCGTTCATGCGGCGCGACTTCCCGGAGACCGACAACGAAAACTGGCTGACGGCGAATCTCCTGCACAAGGCCGGGAACGGGTATCGCTTCGAGAAGCGCGATTATAATTTGTCGCTCTTCCGGCCCGATTTTGCGCGCGCCAACAATCTCGAGGTGCCGTGGTGAGCGACGTTATGCCCGCACCTGTGGCAATCGACGCGCGGAGGCTTGGGCAGGCCGAACATGCCGATGGCCTGCGCGCGCGCAATGCGCGCATTGCTATCGGCGCTCCGGTGATCGTCAGGATTCGCCGCAGCGACGACGGCCGCCTGCAGGAATTCCGCACGCCGTACCAGAAGGCCATGCGCGTGCTCGATGCGCTCAACGCCATCGCGTTGAAGGACGCGCCCGATCTGGCGTTTCGCTGGTTCTGCGGCTCGAAGATGTGCGGCACTTGCGCCGTGCGCATGAACGGCCGCGAGGTTCTGGCCTGCTGGGAAGCAGTCGAGCCGGAGATGACCGTCGAGCCATTGCGCAACCTGCCGGTGATCCGCGATCTCGTGGTGGATCGCACACCGTATGAACGCAAGGTTGCCTCGTTCGAGCCGTGGCTTACGCGGCCGGAGCCTTACCCCGGCTTTCCCGAGCCGCTGTCGCACAAGGCGATCAAGAATGCCTCGAAGGCGATCGACTGCATCAGTTGCATGTCGTGTTATTCCGCCTGTCCGGTGATCCGGCTTGGCTCGCTCACCGATTTCGCGGGCCCCGCGCCGCTGGTGCAACTCGGGCAGACCGCGCTCGACCCGCGCCAGGATCAGCAGCAGGTAGCGCGCGCGCTGTCACACTCCGGCATCTTCAATTGCGTGTCCTGTTACAAGTGCGAGGAGGTGTGCCCGGCACACATCCCGATCGTCAGCGGCGTCATCGAGCCGTTGAAGGCGAAGGCTGTGCAACTGGTGCCGCAGATGGCACGCCATCCGCTCGCGTTCCGCGCGGTGGTGGCGCGGCGCGGGCGCATCGATCCGGGCGAGTTGATCTTGCGTGTGCAAGGCTTGCGCGTGCTTGCTGTTATTCCGCGGCTGGTGCGGCTGCTGTTGCGCGGCAAGATCAATCCGCTGCGCACGATCCTGGGTTCCAAGACGCCGGCGGCCGGCGCGGCGGACCGTATTCTCAACAAGGCTGGGCATCCATGAAATTCGCTTATTATCCCGGCTGCTCGGCGCGCAGCACTTGCGCGGAATTGAATGTGGCGACGCATCGCGTTGCGGCAAAACTCGGCCTCGAACTGACGCCGCTTGAGTCTGCGACCTGCACCGGCGCGCGTGAATTGCGCGCGATCGATCCGGTGAAATTCTACGCGCTCAATGTCCGTATCCTCGCGCTGGCGGAACGCGAGGGCTTGCCGTTGATGACGATTTGCAACACCTGCACGCTCAATTTGCTGGACGCGCATGCGGCGGTTTGTGACGACGCCGACCTGTTGCGCGAAGTTAACGGGCAGTTGCGTGACGAAGGCCTGGAATATCGCCGGACGACGAGAATAAGCCATTTCCTGTGGGTGCTTTACGAGGATATCGGCGAGGAGAAGTTGCGCGACCTCGTCGTCAAGCCGTTGACGGGATTGACGGTTGCGGCGTTTTACGGCTGTCACATCACGCGGCCGCCGGGGCGTTATGGATTTGTGGACTCGCGAAATAACGTCGCCCTGGAACGGCTTGCGACGCTGCTTGGCTGTGAGCCCATTGATTATAGCGGCCGAACGGAGTGCTGCGGCTTCCACACGGCGGCGCACGACGAGCGCATCGCGATCAAGCTCACCGGCCAACATATTCTGTCCGCCAAGGAAAATGGCGCAAAGGCGATGGTGACGCCGTGCCCGCTGTGCCACACGGTGCTGGACAGTTTTCAGAAGGAAATCGAGAAGGATCTCGGGCAAAAGCTGGATGTGCCGGTGTTGCATCTGCCGCAGTTGGTCGGGCTTGCGCTCGGCCTCTCCGCGAATGAGTTGAACATCGAGAAACACATGGTCAATTTCGGCGTCGATATTTGAGAACCGGGCGCGTTATCCATCGGCGCGAACGAGAGTCAATCGAGGCTCGGCTTGATCCACCAAGCGTGTACAAAGTCCGGCACTCAATCGCAGCGCACGCTCATGCCGCCGTCGACAATGATTTCGGTGCCGGTGACGAAACGCGCTTCGTCGGAGGCGAGGTACACGGCGGCATTGGCGGTGTCGCGGCCGTCGCCGGCAAAGCCCATCGGGATGCGCGACAGCCGCTGCTTGAGCAGCGCTTCGACGTCGCCGCCGGCGCGCTGTCTGGCGAGGCGCGCTTCGACCATCGGCGTGTGCAACTGGCCGGGGATGATCGTGTTCACGCGGATGCCCTTGGGCGCGTATTGCACGGCGACCACGCGGCCCAACTGGATGACGCCGGCTTTGGTCGCGGCGTAGCCGACCTGAAACGCACCGGTGAAGCGGATGCCCGACGTGGACGCGACGTTGACGATCGCGCCGCTCTTTTGTTTTTCCATCACCGGCAGCACGTGCTTGCAGGTGAGGAAGACGCTGTTGAGGTTGAAGGCGATCTGCGCGTGCCAGGTTTCCTCCGGCATTTCCACCGGCCCGCCATGCGCGGAGCCACCGACATTGTTCATCAGGATGTCGATACGGCCGAAACGATCGACGCAGGCTTTTACCATTGTGGCGATCGAGGCGCTATCGGTGACGTCGCACTGATGCGTGACGATCTCGCCGCCGGCCTCCTTAACGCGCGCGATGGTTTCGGTGAGACTGTCGAGACTGCGGTCGACGGCGAAAATTTTTGCGCCTTCCTCGGCGAAACGTACTGCGGTCGCGCGCCCGTTGCCCCAGCCGGGACCGACGGAGCCTGCGCCGGTAACAATGGCGATCTTGTCCTGCAGGCGGCCGCTCATGATGCTGCTTCCCTTTTCACGCGCACGAATTTGTAAAGCCGCTGCGGATTGTCGACGAGCAGGGCTTGCCGCTGCGCCGGCGTCGGCGCGATGTCGGCGAGGAGATCAACCAGTACGCCGTCGTCCGGATTGGGGCCGGAAAGATTCGGATGCGGCCAGTCGAGGCCCCAGACCGCGCGGTCGCCGAATTCGTCGACCAGTTTCTGACCGAACGGAATGGCGTCGGCATAAGGCGGGC
>Ga0134126_10009593_pt1 | contig 12193 bp, 12 predicted proteins | sample KB31752_FD_96881 | JGI IMG/M metagenome (GOLD analysis project Ga0134126, IMG submission 96881) | Terrestrial soil microbial communities with excess Nitrogen fertilizer from Kellogg Biological Station, Michigan, USA - KB3-175-2 | ecosystem: Environmental > Terrestrial > Soil > Unclassified ...
AGATCAAAGAATTGGCTCAGGATTACACTAAGCTACAACGAAAGTCTCTTCGGCTGGGCGGCGAGAAAAAGCAAGCCGTGAAGTCTATGTCCCGGGCGCTCCAAACTTCTGGGCAATAGTCCCGCATCCCCAGGCCAGGGTGTCATTAATGGTGTGGTGAAGGTGATGAAGCGCACTCTAATACCTCTACTGGTGTGGCTCGTGCTCAGAGTATATCCGAGTTGGAGCGCGCAGCAGTATTCGGTGAGCGGCCTCGTGCTCAGCGTTGATCGTCCCAAGCGGACGCTGGTGGTTTCCTGCAACACGATTCCCGGTTACATGGATGCGATGGTGATGCCATTCGAGGTTCGCAATGGCAAGATATTGGACGGGTTGGAACCAGGGATGGCGGTTGAGTTCAGTCTGGTGGTGGGGCAGGATTCGTCGTATGCCGAGAACATTCATGTCCGCAGATTCGAGAGCACGGAGCAAGATCCGTTTACCGCTCGCCAGTTCAAGGCCCTGCAAACCCTGGTCGCGCCGAAGTCGGCAATCACTGCGGCTTTGCCGGTCGGCCAGTCTGTGCCTGATTTCAAACTGATCGACCAGGAGCGGCAGTCAGTCTCGCTCAGCCAGTTTGCCGGCAAGGTTGTAGCGATCAACTTCATCTATACGCGCTGTGCCTTGCCGCAATTCTGCTACCGGCTCTCCAATAACTTCGCGGTATTACAGAAACGCTTCGCGGATCGCATGGGGCGAGAATTGGTCTTGCTCACGGTGAGTTTTGACCCGGCGCACGATCAGCCGGAAGTTCTGGCCGCCGCGGCCAAGACCTGGAAAGCCGATTCGCGAACCTGGCACTTCCTCACGGGCCCAGTCTCGGATGTAAAGCAAGTGTGTACCAGGTTTGGCGTGGACGCATGGACGGACGAAGGCCTCATGACACACTCCTTGCATACGGTTGTCGTTAACCGGCAGGGAAAACTGGCCGCGAATCTAGAGGGCAACCAATTCACCGCGCAACAATTGGGCGACCTGGTAGAGATCGTGATCAAGTCACGCAACTGAGTTTCAAGGAGTGTGGGGAATTGTCGCTCCAGGCTTGCGGCCCAGGCCGCCCGCGCCGCGCACACGTGGAGGAGCCCCTGACAAATGGTGTGAGCACACCCGAGGAAGACCCGGATTCACGGGTGGGCGACAGTCAATAGGCCCAATCTACACGATGAACTTGCGCTTGACCTCTTCTATATAAAAAATCGCAATCTAAAGCTCACCTTGCTCATTTTATGGCACCGGCAAAAGGGAGTAGCAAACGAATCCGACGCTATTCAGTGGTGCTACGTCGCTGCAAATTTTGCCCACCATTCGCGCGGATCTCGCGCAAGCTCGCGGGGGTACGAACAATCGCGACTTTTCCGTCACCAACATCAAGCAGGGTCCACTTGACGCTGCTGACCTGGCCAGCACCTCCGCGACACACGCAAGCCTCGGAGTGCAGCGCCAGGTGGTTCGCGATCTGGCGGTCAATGCAGATTTTGTCGTGCGGCAGTCCCGTCACACTGGTACGCCACCCGGTCTCCTCGATGTCAATCACTTCACCAGCGCCCGCGGTCCTGTATTGCAGATCTGTTCTGACGCCCAAGCCGTCGATCCTAAGGTGCTCTGCTCGCTCGGACCCATCTCGCTCACTTCCGGTATTGGAAGCGGGAGGTACATGGTTTGCTGGTGCGGGTCGAAAAACGGTCGTCTCGCGGATGGCAGCTCCTCGCCTCGTACGCAGCATTGTGGGCAACAATTTCACCGAGGGCTTCAGCAATGACAGCCGGCTGGACAACTACGGGCCGCGCGATCGCGACGTCCGGCATATTCTGATTCTCTCGGGACTGGCCCAATTGCCCAAGCGCTTTCAGGTGGGATGGTTCGTTACTTATAACAGCAAACCGCCATTCTCCGCCTTCCTCGGCGGTGACGATCTTAACGGCGATGGCACATACGCCGACTTGCTCCCGGGCACGAGGGTAAACCAATTCAATCGTGGCCTGGGAAAGGGCGATCTGCGGCGCCTGGTGGACAAATTCAACCGGACTTACGCCGGGAAACAGGACGCACAGGGCGGCGATATTCCGCCCATCACATTGCCTTCGAAGTTTGAGTTCGGCGATTCATTCCTGACCCAGGATCTGCGTTTGAGCCGTGATTTCGTTTTTCACGTACGCTGGCGCATGACGCTGATTGGGGAGGCCTTCAATCTGTTCAACATCGGAAACCTCTCAGGTCGGAGTGGAAATCTGCTCGGTGCCGGGTTCGAGCAGCCTACCAGCCGAGTAACTCAGGTGTTTGGTTCGGGTGGCCCTCGGGCATTCCAAATAGCGGCTCGCGTCAGTTTCTGATACTTGGTCGAGACCGAGAATACCGTCCAAGAACTAAAGGAACACTCTTTGTGTTCCGACCGGTAAGTGGTTGGAAAGGATACACTGAGACGGGGACCACCTGGATGGTCGATCCGACATCCCACATTGGCGTGAACGCGGCCAACAAAAATGGCTTCCCACCGCCTAATTCAATCGCGTTAACACAATTCAACTTGGTGTCCTCATAGGCTACTGATGGGTTACCCATCGAATCATTTCTGGGGCGGTTAAAGCCGGTAGGCACCGATTGTCTTACTGTCGTCGGTCATCCTGAATACGAACGCCGTCTACATAGACGAAGCCCCCCTTCCCATATCCGTGAGGACCGCCGCGCTCCCCCAGAACGCTGATTTTCACGCGGTGCGTGCCGCCAGAAGAAAACTCTTTGCTGTACACTCCGACTCCCCAGATATCGTCAGCGGAGTAAGTGTCCACAATTGCTCCGGGCTGTCCATCGATGAGGACCTCTGCTTTTCCCCCGTCGTCTCCGAGTTTGGTGAACCAGGTAAACTGAGTGCCCTCGAACTCAAATTCAAAACTCGCTCCCTTTTCGTCGCTCCTCGATATTGTCCCTTGGTAAGCAGGCTGTAACCCAGACTGCCGCTGCCACGCACCGGTAAAACCAAGCCCACCCTGTTGCGCATCGTCGAGGATCCTCGCCGCTTTTCTTTTTTGTCCGTCAGCCGCCGCCAGTCCCGAGCGCAATCCAGCTCCGTTCACGGTCCGTACTTCGTACTTCGCAGCCCAATCTGCTCCTGCTGAATGGTCGTAATAGTAAGTACCCTTGGCCACCTTATCTATCACGGCCCCGTCGCGCAGCACTTCGTAGTACGACACCCAATGATCATCGTGTCCTGCTTTCCAGTTGACCTCGACACCCGGGTAACCCATGTTCGACGCCTCATTGATCAGCACGGCGCTGGGCGGTGTGGGCGGGGTTTGATCGACTCGGTTGCCGGGATGGTAGGGCAAGTTCAGATAGACCAGTTCCCCTGGAATCATGTTCTGGATAGCAATCCCGTTTTCCATCAATTCTGCCCCCTTACGCGTCTCATGCGCAGTGGATTCCTGGAAGGACACGATGTAATTCTCTGCCGGGTTCAGTCCCTTCGGCTTTATGGTCACTGACCGTGGTGCAGGACGTTTGGGAATGATGACGCCACGTTTGCCATCGCGACTGAGACGCTCGAAGTACATGGTGGGATCGTCTCCGGCAACCAGCGGGCGAAAGACGTGGACCCAACGGCCTACCACCCCCTGGCTTCCCAGATAATGATAGATATCGACGAGCTGGCGGAAGCCTTCGAGTTTCTCTGGGTCCCAGGTGTCCCCTGCATTGTCGAAGTTGAGCGTGAGCAAGCCGCGATAAGTCGCTTTGTCGAATTCATCGAGCCCCCAGTTGTCCCCGTTCTCGCTGGTTTTGTCCGGAGGAAGAATCAGTGCAGCCCACTGATTGCGAATCATTCCGACCGGGCCGTCGCTGAACGAACCGGTCGAACTATAGCGAGTCAGATCGGAGCCGTTGGCATTGCCTCCCCCCACGCACGACATGAACGCCGACTCGGGGTGCTTATCCAGGAAATTGCGGATCAGGGTACGAAATGCTTCGTCCTCCCGCAGCAGGGGAGTGTCGTCGTCGCCTCGCCTGGTGGTAAACCACCCGTCATTTTTGAGTTCGAATTGGCCGAAGCGCTGTGCGAATTCGTTGAGCTGATTCTTCAAATAGTCAGTCACCTCGGGCTTCGACAAATCCAGCGTGTCGTTGACCACCCAGTCGGGGTGTTCGCGCGCAACTTTGGACTTTTTATCCACGACATAAAAAGGTGCGTAGATAAGCTGACCCATATCGTGTTTGCGCAGATAGGCTCCCGTCGATTTCCAGTCGGGACCGTCCCAGTCTCCCATCCGATCCCACCAGCCATAGTCGCGATGATAGACATCGGCCCCTACTTCACTCATCAGGTCCGTCACTCGGAAAACCTTGCGGTAGATCGACTCCTGGTCGCCACCGCTGTCGATCCCAAAATTCAGCAAGTCGAACCACGAAGCTCCTTTCCACCACCAACCCGATATCCGGATCGCCGGAAACCATGCATCACGGGTGTAGTCCCAGAGATAACGGTATTGCCAGTCGAGAAATTCATTGCCTGCGATGTCGAGGTCTTTTTCGAACAGACCCACAGACGCCTTCGGTGCCGTGACAACCTCACCCGGCTGCAGGACTTGCCGGTAACCCGCCACTCGAAAGTGAACTTCAGTCGACCCGTCGCCACGTTCAGTAAAAGTTGAGCTCCAACGGCCGAAGTAATCCCAGCTTAAAAACAAGCCGTCGCCATCTTGCCGATTAAACAGCGCGTTCCAGGGCGCGTAACTGCTCGAACCCGCGCGCAGACCTCGGCCGGCTCCCGCCACTGGCGGATTTCCCGTATTCGAAACTGTTGCCGTGATGTGGACTCTCCCCGCCCTCGGTGCAACCCATACCCGGGCAATCCCCGGCCCGTTTCCGGGGTGCATGCGATGCGCACTGATATACATGGAATCCGCAGAACTATCACCGGGTTTGCGCCACTTTCCATTGGAAAACTCGTACACGAGATCGACAAACTGAGGATGAGCTCGCCAATAACCGGCAAAATTGGACACTCCCGCTCGCGGCTCGCCGCCATCGAAATACTGATACAGCCAGCCGTTCTGCCCTTGCTGGTTGCCGAATTCTTCCGAGGCTCGATGATTCTCCCCATCCGCATATGTAATGACAGGATCAAACGTGGTCTCATCTGAAGCCGGAGTGCCGTACTTGTTGACAATGAATTCGAGCTTCTCTCCGCGAGCCACATCTATGGAAGCATCTAGTGGCAGCGATTCAGTGGCGTCGGCGGCATATGTCCAAAGCGTTCCGATGTAGTTGCCCGACGCGCCTTGCCATCCTCCGGTAGGCCAGACTTGCCGATCGTCGAGCATGACCCGCGCCAGGACGCCGTCGCCGGCGAAGTTTCCCTCTGCCGTTCCGCCAAACGGATCGGAAGAATCAAAAGCCCGAGTTTTTCCCACCTGCAGTTTTTCTGTTTTCAGCATCCACGATCCGGGGCGGTTCTCCCCGCCTGTCATCCAATCGAAGTCGACCGCGTCGGCCGCACCCACTCTGGCGGTGAAGTTGAGAAACCCCGGATCGGTGATCGTCACAGCCGCGCAGCCGCCATTTTTGAAACTGACCCACTCCCGGATGATGGAAGACCCCGGGTAGACCACGAAGCTCTTGGTTGCTTCCAGGGTTTGGCGCCGCAGGGTCACGTCAAGCTGTATCTCCCCCTGCGCTAGGGTGTGGTCCTGAGCATCAACCAACTGCCAATCGCCCTCGGCACCGGACACCTCCTGTCCGTCTACCCCCACCCGAACTTCCTCGGACAGGGTTCCCGCTGGAATCAATTCCCCCCCACTCACCTTGTTCTTCCAACTGGTGCTGACAAAACGACCGGCGTGCAATCCGACTATCCGCTCGACCTTCGACGTGCCGAGCGTCCACGTGTCGTCCTTGCGGTGAACATACGCATCCTGACTGGCGCCACCCAAGGCAGCGGGGCTGAGACATGCCAACAGACCTAGCAAACAAAACGCTTTTTTACTTCCCGCCGATAAGCCAGTGCCAAACCGCCTTGCCACGTTGCGAGCGGATAGCTTGAAGACTGTGACTGGGAAGGCGAGAGTGGCGCGCTGCCGTACTTTAAGTTGTTTCATTGATGGTGATCCACGAATCGCGATTCACGAAGGGAGGCACGACACGGCACAAACCTGGCCGCCTTCAAACGAGGAAAAGAATTACCGGAGCGTGGCACCCCATTTTAGAGGTTAACCCTTAGCTAAGGCATCAACCGCCTGTCAAGAAGGTTCAATACTATGAACGGATCCTTAGCCCAGCCCCGGCTTCCACAAGGATTAGAAGGGGTCGGGCGGCGGACTGACGGCTCATGAGATGTCTTCGAATAACCTCCGACTTGCCCGTCAGAACGACCAGTATCCGACTTGCCACCCAGATAGTGGCTGCGTTGTTTGCGGCTGGCGGCCCTTATCTATCGGAAGGACGAGTGGTCTGGTCGGGGTACCTGTTCGGTTCCGAACATCGACCTGCCTTTGGTGGACACATTTGAGTGGATAGCCCGCATCTGTCATCCTTTGCCATCAAGGGCTTACGGCTCTCTAAGATTGGCAACAATCTTGCCACGAGACGACCTGATCTGATGGCGAGGCGTGATTGTTTTGTCGTTGAATCGGTTCGCAAACTGCGGTACGGCTGTGCGTGGAGGAGAAGGAACTGGAGATGAGCGCAATGGCACAAGATTTTCGTTATGCCCTTCGGCAGTTGCGCAAGAGCCCCGGGTTCACGATCCTGGTGCTTGGGACGCTGGCGCTTGGCATCGGTGCGAGCACTGCGATGTTTGGCGTGATGAACGCAATTCTGCTGCGGCCGCTGCCGTTCCGAGAGTCTGATCGGCTGGTTCGAGTTCTATCAGCGCAGAATGGAAATGTGGGAGGGCCTTCTCCGCTGGATGTGCGGGACTTCGCTGCCGCCAATCACACGTTCGAAAAGATCGTCGCATTTGATGTTTGGCGAAAAAACGTTAGCATCTCGAACGGATCGACGGAGCCAGAACAGCGCCCTGTCGGGCTGGTTCCCGCTGGCTATTTCGAAGTCTTGGACATCAAGCCGTTGTTCGGTCGCCTGTTCACCGACGAGGAACAGCACTGGGGAAATCAGTTCGAGGTGATCATCAGCTACGGGTTTTGGCAGGCGAAGTTTCACGGTGATCCATCTGTTCTCGGCAAGTCCATTCGGATTAACGACGAGCCGTACACGATCATCGCGGTGATGCCGCCACATCTCCCCAGTTGGTGGTTCAACGGGCCGCACGGTGCAATCGAATTGTGGGCTCCCTTCACGCCGTACGCCACGCTTTGGAATGAAACATCGCGAGGGAACCGTGATTTTAGCTCGATCGGCCGGCTCAAAGAAGGCGTGACTCTTGCGCAAGCGCAAGCCGATCTCGAGAGAATTGCGGCTAACCTTGCGGCTCGCTATCCGGCCGATCACGCCGTAAGTGTCCTTCTGCGTTCGTTGCAGGAAGATCAGGCGGGCGGCTTGCGTCCGACCGTGCTGCTCTTGATGGGCGCGGTGATTCTCATCCTCCTCATTGCTTGTTCGAACATTGCGAATCTGCTGCTGGCAAGAAATTCCCGCCGCACGCGCGAGATCGCGGTGCGAGTGGCAATCGGTGCCGCGAAGTGGGCGCTCGTACGGCAGTTTGTGATCGAAAACCTGACCCTCGGATTGCTTGGAGGAGCGGTTGGCTGCGCATTGGCGTATTGCGGCTGTGCGCTCATCGTGCGATTCCATCCCCGCCAGCTTCCGCAACTCGCTGCGGTTGACATCGATCTGCCCGTATTAACGTTTGGATTCGCGATCTCCGCTCTCAGCAGCGTACTTTTTGGCACGCTTCCCGCATGGCTGGGCCTGCATGTAAATCCGTCGGACGCTTTCAAAGAGGATGGACGCACAACCACGTCGACGAGCCGAAGATGGTTTGGTCGGTTATTTGTCGCCAGCGAGATGGCCCTCGCCGTAATGTTATTGGTCGGTACGGGACTTTTAACTCGAAGCTTGCTGCGTTTGCAGGACCAGCAACCGGGCTTTCGCGTCGACCACCTCTTGCGAACGCATCTTTTTCTGCCTTCAGTCCGTTATCCGCAGCCGGCGGCCATCACGCGCTTTTGTGACGAATATGCCGCACGGGTGCGCCAGTTGCCTGGGGTCAGCGATGCAGTGATCAGCGCAGCTTATCCGCCGGACGATCTGTGGATGCAGCCCTTCACAATTGCAGGCCGGCCTGTATCGCGCCTCGAAGATATGCCTTCGGCGACATTTAACGTGACAGACTCGCACTACCTGCACACTCTGGCGATTCCATTGTTGAATGGCCGAGACTTTTCCGATACGGATAGCGAGAGCAGTCAACCTGTCGCGCTGATTAACCGCACACTCGCCAACACCTACTTCCCAGGCGAAGATCCGGTCGGCAAGCAGATTCAGCTGGGATTGCCGCAACCGATGGTTTCGTCGACGGCACCAAACCTTCGATTGACTGTTATTGGTGTGATTGGCGACACGATGAACCGAGGCCTAGCTCTTCCACCCTTGCCCCAACTTACAGCGTTGTTCCGCCAGACTCCGGACTTAAACTACGGCTTCAAGAATCTGATAGTTCGCACGGCGCTCGATCCGCTTCAACTGGCGACTTCTATCCGCCAACAACTGCACCTGCTGGATGCTGATTTGCCGTTCGCGGAAGTTTCGAGCATGGATGCGATCATGCAGCAGCAGACTTCCGACCGGCGTTACACGACCGCTCTGCTGATATTGTTTGCGGTTTTCGGACTTGGGCTGGCAGCTATGGGAGTCTATGGCGTTGTTTCGTATGTGGTGATTCAACGCACGAGTGAGATCGGTCTGCGCATGGCGTTGGGAGCGCAGCGCCCAGAAATCCTCTGGTTGGTTCTAAAGCAAGGTCTGGGAATGGCGGCGGTGGGAACTGCTGTTGGTCTGGCCAGCGCGTGGGTTCTACGAAAAACCGTTGCCGAACTTGTGTTTGGCATCTCTCCGGCTGATCCAGCCACGTTCGTCGCCGCTGCTCTTGTGCTACTCGGTTTCGCTTTGTTTGCGAGTCTCCTGCCGGCGCGGCGTGCGACCAAGGTCGATCCGATGGTGGCGCTGCGGTACGAGTAATCGCTGATAAATGCCTCAGCCGCCACCGCGCTCAATCTCGCGGACAACTAGAAAGCAATTCGATTGTTATGAGAGATGGGTACCGCCAAAACGCCTACTTGCAAATCCCAAGAGACCATCAAAATCATTTTGGCGGTCAGAGTCATGGGCGATGGCAACGTTACGCGCCCCGAGATTATCTTTGCATGTTTCCGTCGTAGCAAACTAGCTCCACTTGATTGCCCTCGGGATCGCTGACGTACAGGGAGCGCCATCGCACCCATGCGTGTTCTTCGGTTTCGACTTGAAGCCCCAACGCTTCCAGCCTCTTCCGCTCGTCCGCGAAATCGGTGAGCGCTATCTCGAACGCGATGTGGTCAATCGTGGAAGTTGCTGCCTCTGTTCCGCGATAACCAGGGCCTTTTGCACGGTCGAAGAGGGCGAGCACCTGAGCGTGGCCGCCGTAGCCGTCCGCGATCTTGAAGAATACGGAGTTCGGAAATCGGGACATCAAAGGCAAACCGATAACTTGCTCGTAAAAGTGTTGCATCGCGTCCAGATTGTTGACACGGAGCGCAATTTCGCCAAGGCCGCGCACCGCAGTGCGCTTCTCGTTAGTGGCGGATGACGGCATGTTGGACCTCCAAAACTAAAAAACCTCCCCAACCATAGGATTCGGGTCTTGCCGGTTGGTGTTTTTTTTACTTTGCGTCAGCAGCAACTTCGCCCCTTGCAATTTTACCCGGGTAGGCCAATGCGGTGCACAAGAGGTTTTGGAAACAGGGATCGGAGCGTAGAGGGTCGAAGGCCAGCCGCAGGAGGAGTGAGGGCTTTTTCCAGCCATTTCATTGCTTGATCCTTCTCGCCCAAACCGATATACAGCAGCCAGATTGATGTGCAGGGGATGCTGCCAGTGACACGAGGTGGGAATAGCACGAAACGTGATAGGTCAACCCTCAGGCTCGGAGTGATAGGCGCGATTCAGCGCGCTTAATTAAGGCGGAGACGTTTATCGAGAATGCAGACGCCAAGTCAGACAAGGTTCTCAGTGTCGCGCTCTTCGTCCCTCGTTCCAATTGACGGATATAGCTTTCGTCATATCCAATCAATTCAGAGAGTCGTTGTTGGGAAAACCCACGACGAGTGCGGAGCTCGGTTAATTCCGCCCCGAGTGCTTCATCGAGGTTCCGCGCTTTGCGTTCTTTGTCTGCGCCTATCCGTTTCGCCACTCCCGCAATCATTAGGGCACGGCAGCCCAATCATTCAGGGACAATAGTCGTGGATTAAAGCGCGAAGTGGCTATTCACCGCGAGGGATCGATTCTGACTTCTGCTCTATCGATGAAGTTAGAGAGCCTCATAGCAAAGAAGGTAGCAACAGCATTGAGAAACTCAAGCGTTGGATTGCCGCCCATCTCAGTTTGTCGGACGTGGCTGACGTCATAGCCAAGTCCATCGGCAAGCTTTTGTTGGGATAGTTTTCTCATTCGCCGCAACTCCGTAAGTTCGGCTCCCACCGCTTGCGCTAATGTCTTTGTCTCCCTTTTCTTCTCTCCACCGATGGCTTTGGGCACACCCCATATTCATTTGCTTGACAGACAATGATTCAGTGACTATAGTCCGCCAATGAGAATAAGCGCAGAAATCCTTTTAGGTGCCAGCACCCAGTGCGAGAACTTGATCACCAACCCCTCCCTACGAATTGATTGGCATGCCACTGAAAACACAGGGGGATGAAAGGAGAAGTGAGGCTGTCGAAGGAGATCCACGCCTGGCAGCTTAAGAGCTCCAACCCTCATGGACGCTCCTGTCACATTTCGCCTTTCGGCCATCGCCGTATCCAACGGACGACACCAAGACAACGATCGCCGACAGGCAGCAACCCGCAGAAACAGAGTCCGCAGACGAGGATCTTCTGGCACAAATCTCTAAGGGGAGTAGGGATGCTCTGTCGGTTCTCTTCCAGCGTTATGCACGGTTAGTGCATACCGTTGCGAATCGGGTTCTACACGCTCCGGGCGAAGCGGATGATCTCGTCCAGGATGTTTTTCTTTTGATTTACCGGGACTGCGGGAGCTTTGACTGTTCCAAAGGCGCGGCCAAGTCTTGGATTCTCCAAATGGCTTACCGCCGTGCCATCTCGCGTCGCCGTTACCTGACCTCCCGTCATTTCTACACCCGCCTTGACCTGGACGAAGTGGCAAGCCAGTTCGCGGATGCAAGTGCCAAACCGGGTAAGCTTGAAGCATCGATCGATGAACAGTGCGGGAAGGGAAGTCTGCAGAGGGTATTTGCAGCGCTTTCGGAGAATCAGCGTGAAACTCTGCGCCTCTTCTTTGCCGAGGGATACACGTTTGACGAAATTGCCACGAAGCTCGGCCAATCTCGAGGCAATATCAAACACCACTACTTTCGGGCGCTGGGCAGGCTCCGAAAGGCGCTCTTTGGTGGTAAATTGCCAGGCGATTGAGCACGAGAAGAGTTTTTGTCCAACCTAGGAGCGGGGCGTTGTCGCTAACCGAACCCCATAAGTAGTTCCTAGAGCTCTGCGGCGTTTCGACCTCAGGCCAGTTGACTGAGGAGGAACAGAAGAAGCTACAGGCGCATCTTGCCGTTTGCGAGTCCTGCCCGGGAAACTCTAAAGCAGTACGAATCAGTTGTTGACCAGGCTATCTCGGCCTTCGTGCCAAGGAAGCGTTGAAGGGTCTGGATGCCTCGGGATAGGTTCATCTAGGTCGCAGCACTTCGTAGCGAGTGACTGCGTAGCCGAGAGCAGCGCCAAGAAATACATCTGAGGGGAAGTGAGCGCTAGTGGTCACCCTGGAAAGGCTGACTGCGGTCGCGAATCCGTAGACCAACCAAGGTACCCAGCGGTGCGTATGGTAACGAGTGGCAACGACCGTGGCTACGGCAAAAGCGCCGGCAGCGTGCCCGGATGGAAAACTGCTTCCCTTGAAAGGTGATTCCCCGCCTGTGAAAAAGGTGTCATTGAACGGAGCGCCAGGCGCCACGTCAGAAGGACGCTTTCTGCGGGTAATCGCCTTGATGGC
>Ga0134126_10009594_pt1 | contig 12193 bp, 8 predicted proteins | sample KB31752_FD_96881 | JGI IMG/M metagenome (GOLD analysis project Ga0134126, IMG submission 96881) | Terrestrial soil microbial communities with excess Nitrogen fertilizer from Kellogg Biological Station, Michigan, USA - KB3-175-2 | ecosystem: Environmental > Terrestrial > Soil > Unclassified ...
CGTGCCGGGCGCGGAGAGCTCATAGGCCCAAAGCCGCGCCGTCGGCGTCTCGGCGACATAGAAGATGTTCTCCTCGGGCGACAGTCCGATGCCATTGGCCGGCAGCACGCCGAACACCACCTCGACGATCTCCTTCATGCCGGGCTTGAGGTAGTAGACCGCGCCGACATCCATCTCGCGCTGGCGCCGCTTGCCGAGATCGGTGAACCACAGCCCGCCATGCTTGTCGAAGACGAGATCGTTCGGCCCGCGCAGGCCATGCTCGCCGCATTTTTCGACCACGGTCTCGACCTTGCCCGACTTGAGATCGACCCGCTGGATCGAGCCGCCGCGATAATCTTCGCCCTGCGGACCCGGCATGATCATGTTGCGCGTCGGAATCCAGGTGAAGCCGCCGTTGTTGCAGACGTAGATCTTGCCGTCGGGACCGAGCGCTGCGCCGTTGGGGCCGCCCGGTATCTGCGCCACCACGTCCTTGCGGCCGTCCGGATAAACCCGCGTCAGCCGCTGACCGCGGATTTCGACCAGCACCACCGAGCCGTCAGGCATCACAACCGGACCTTCCGGAAATTCGAGGCCGGTTGCGAGAACGCGAACATTGCCCATGAAATCCTCCCGCTTCTCATTGGCTGCAGGCGGATTTGCGAAAAGCCCCCGCGCACGCAACGGATCGTTGCTGTCCGTTATGGCAAAGTGGCGCCGGCTTGCCAAGCAAGCTTGGGCGGCCGCAAGGCTGCGTTGCGGCGAGATTAGCTCTTGATCGGCACCCAGATCTCGAGGCCGCCATTGCCGCTCACCGGATCGAACGTCTCGTCATACCGCTCGAAGTTGGGCGCATCGGCGACTTCATGGCCCGACGCCGGCAGCCAGTGATTCCAGATGGTATTGACGGTGCGGCGGATGGTCGAGATATGGTCGCTATGGGCGAAGACCGCATACCTCTGCGCGGGAATGCGAACGCGGCTGAACTCGCGCGGCAGGTCGGAGAATTCGGCGACCTCGACGCCGGCGATATAGTCGAAATTGCCGGCGTCATCGCCGTTGCAGCAGACGCCGTAGGCGACCTTCCCGATTCGAGTGGGGACGTTGTCGATGGTCTGATGGAAGCGGTGCCACAAGCCGGGAATGCCGGCGCTGCTCTCGCAATTGATGCGCTCGCCGACACCGGCAACCAGCATGGCCTTGCCGGTCTCGAAACGCGACGGTGCGATTTTGTCCAAAGCGGTGGAATCCATGAGGATCGGCTCCTGAAGCTTGAGTGTGTGAAGGCACGTCGTGGCGCGAACGGCTTCGGGCGTGACCCCGAAGTGATCGCGGAAGGCGCGGGTGAATGCTTCGTGGGAGCCGTATTCCGCATCCAGCGCAACGTGCAGAATATCAGGGGCGCCGGCTGCGAGCGCGCGCGCCGCCTCGGTCAGACGGCGGGCACGCACGTAGCGCATCACCGAAAAGCCGGTCGCCGCGGCAAAGGCTCGCACCAGATGGAAGCGCGAGACGCCCGCGACTTCGGAAATCTCGTCAAGCGTCAGCGGGCCCGCGAGATGGCTTTCGACATACCATAGCGCCTTTTGCGCAGGATTCATGGTTCACAGCCTTCCTTCGAAGCGCGCCGATCATGCGCGCTTGGGGCGGCCGCGTTTGACCGCCATTGCTGCGGAGCTAAAAAGCCGCGGAGCGAAAAATAGCAGCAAGGCGCCGGCTGGCAACACGTGCTAGGCTTTTGCCGCGCGCTGCATTTTCTTCATCGCGCGCGGTTCGACAAATAGAGCAACCACCATGAAAATCACCAATGTCCGCGCGCATCACATCCGCATTCCCTACGATGCGGGTCCGGCGAGCTTCCGCCAGGGCGCGTCCGCCATCTTCGCGCTCGACATGGTCGTGGTCGAGGTCACGACCGACGGCGGGCTGACCGGCTGGGGCGATGCCTTTGCCTATGTCTGCCCGCGCACGACCTTGGCGGCAGTCGACGAGATGATCGCACCGCAGGCGCGGGGCGCGGAGGTGCCGGAGCCGGAGAACATCCCGGCGCTGATGGAGCAGATCCAGCGCAACCTGCACCTGTTCGGCCGCTACGGCATCACCATGTTCGCGATCTCCGGGCTCGACATCGCGCTCTGGGATCTCGCCGCCAAGGTCAAGGGCGTGCCGCTGCATCGACTGATCGGCGGGGCGAAACGCGCCAGAATTCCCGCCTATGCGAGCCTGCTCCGGATCGGCAAGCCGGATGCCATCGCAGACGAATGCGAGGCCGCGCGAAAACTCGGCTATTCGGCGATCAAGCTGCACGAGACCACAACGCCCGCGGTGTTCGCCGCGCGAAAAGCGCTCGGCGAGGGCGTGCCGTTGATGGTCGACATGAACTGCCCATTGAGCGGCACGGACGCGATCGCCTTTGCGCATGCCTGCCGCGAGGCCGCGCCCATGTTCCTCGAAGAGCCGGTTTGGCCGCCGGAGGATTTCGCAACGCTGGCGGAGGTGCGCAAGAAGGGCGGCCTCGATATCGCGGCGGGCGAGAATGCCTGCACCGAATATCAGTTCCGCGCCATGATGAACGCCGGCGCAGTCAGCCACGCGCAGCCCTCGGTCATCAAGGTCGGCGGCATCACCGAATTCCTCAAAGTGGCTGCCGCGGGCGATGAGCTTGGCGTGACCATCATTCCGCACTCCCCTTATTTCGGGCCCGGCTTCCTCGCGACGCTGCAGCTGATGTCGGTGCGCAGCGAAGGCTATATCGAAGCCTTCTACATGAAGCGCGCCGCCAACCTGTGGCGTGGTCGTGTCGATGTCGACGGCAATGGCGACATCGCGGTGCCGGACGGCCCGGGCCTCGGCTATGAGCCGGACCTCAGCGTGATGGAGCAGTATCGGGTGTCGTGAGCGCCGCAGTCACTCGGCCCCTTCATTTGGCCGCTTCACTTGGCCCCTTGTTTTGCCGCCGCCGGGACGTCCTGCGACGGCACATTGGCCTTCTTCTTCAAATCGTCGGCCATCTGCCGCTGCGTGACCTGCAGATCGGCAATGACCTTCTGCAATCCCGCGACCGTGACCTTCAGGGTCTCGATCTGCCGGTTGGCGGCATCGAGCTTCTGCTGATGATCGGCGGTAAGCTTGCTGATCGTCTTCTGCAGGAAAACGACGTTGCTCTGCAGGCAGGAGGTGCGTCGCTCCATCGTCCTTTCGACCGTGCAGATCTCGATGCCCGGAACATCCTGCGCATGAAGTTCCGCCGGTATCGCGGTCGGGAGCGTGACCGCCAGCACAGCCGCGAAAATCCTCAAGCCCATCACATCCTCGCCTTCGAAACCGCGCCTCACACCAAATTGAGCAGGCGCGCAAAGCGACAGATATCACATTGCTACCTCATTCCGGCGCTGTGATTTGCTGGTGGCGGCGGGACGAGGAAAGTGGGCGGGGATTTTCAAAAGCGGCGTGGGCGCGCCGCGCATTAGGGGAATAGATCAAATGGCAACACGCGAACGACGACTGGCCGAATTCGATGGCGCGGGAGTGCCGCCACCGGGTCTGCCGGTCCAGGTCCTTTGCGAGGACCACAGCGGAACCTATCAATTGCCGTTCGTATGTCACTATCTCGACGGCCGCTGGCATAATCACGAGTCCGGCGGGATGGTCGAAGCGACCGTGGTGGGATGGCGCATGCCGCGGCATTAGCCGCGAGGCGCTGTATCAAAATGCGACGGAGAATCACCGGCCCTTAAGGTTCGGAACGCGGTACGAACGAATCGCGCCCGAATCAGTGGCCGGGCGCCGTACTCATCTGTTCACGGCTAGATGTCGGCGCGCCGCCGAAGCGGCGCACCACATCCGGCATGAGCGCGACTTGTGCAGGCCCAAGAACTCACCAAGGGACCACCACAGAGGTTAATTGCGGCGGCGACGTCACCTGGCCCGATCGGCGCGCCTAATATTCGACCTCGAGTTCCTCGATCTCCTCGGGCTCGGCCTTCGCGGCCTCGATCCACTCGACCATCTCGGGCATCGACATGATGGCCTCGGCATAGTCCCTCAGCGGCGGCTCGATCTTTACATCGTAGGTCGCAAAGCGCGTCACGACCGGCGCGTACATCGCATCCGCCATGCTGCGCTCGCCGAACAGGAACGGCCCGCGGGATTTGGCGAGGCATTCGCGCCAGATCGTGCAGACCCGATCGATGTCGGCCTGGGCGCGGGTCCAGATCTTGAAGCCCGGGAAGTACCCTTTCAGATTGACCGGCAGCGATGCCCGCAGCGTCGTGAAGCCGGAATGGATTTCGCCGCAGATCGCGCGGCAATGCGCGCGCTCGATTCGATCTGCCGGCAGCAGGTGGGCCTCCGGCATGATCTCGTTGAGGTACTCGCCGATCGCGAGCGTGTCCCAGATCGTCGCGCCGTCATGCCGCAGGCACGGCACCAGGATGGTGGGCGAGAGCAGAAGGATCTCTGCTCGCGCCGACGGATCGTCCGGCGCGATGACGATTTCCTCGAACGGCAGGCCGGAAAACCTGATCATCAGCCAGCCGCGCAGCGACCAGGATGAATAGTTCTTGCTGCTGATGGTCAGCGTCGCTTTCGCCATACCCGATCCCTCGATGCTTCGAAGCAATCCATCGCCCGGGCAGCGCGGCTGCGTGCCGGTTCCCTGTGCAACGTCGCGCAGTATGGAGCAAGGGACGTGCCAATTCACAGGGCGATTTGACTCGGCTCCGGCTTCGATATGTCATGGCAGCAGGGGATGGGCGGGGGTGAACGATGTCAATGCTTTATCAGGCGTACCAGAACCACATGGATCTCACCGAGCCATGGCGGTCAGGGGCCGCATCGGCGCTGCGTTACCTCAGTCTCGTGCCGCAGGGTGCCTCGGACCGGCTGTTCCCACGACTTGCCGCCGCGCTCGAGCTGATCTCGCGCTCCTCCCTCACCTACACCCGACCCGCCTACGGCATCGACCGCGTCAAGGTCGGTAATTGCGAGTTCGCGGTGAAGGAAGAATTAGTCCAGGCGACGCCATTCGGCTCGTTGCTGCGCTTCAGGAAGGAGGACGCGCGCGAGCAGCCGCGGCTACTCCTGGTCGCGCCGATGTCCGGCCATTTCGCAACGCTCTTGCGGGGCACGGTGAAGACGCTGCTGCAGGACCACGACGTCTACATCACCGATTGGCACAACCCGCGCGACATTCCCGTCGGCGCCGGTCGCTTCGGTCTTGACGACTACACCCAGCATCTCATCGATTTCCTCGGCCAACTAGGGCCGCGCCCGCACATGGTGGCGATCTGTCAGCCGTCGGTAGCCGCGCTCGCTGCGGCGGCGATCATGTGCGAGGACAATCGTTCCTCGCGTCCGGCGACGCTGACGCTGATGGCGGGCCCGATCGACACGCGCATCCAGCCGACCAAGGTCAACGAGTTCGCCAAGAGCAAGCCGCTCAAATGGTTCGAACGTAACCTGATCAACTACGTACCGTTGCAATGCAAGGGCGCGTTCCGGAAAGTCTATCCGGGCTTCGTGCAACTCGCCGCCTTCGTCTCGATGAATCTCGAGCGCCACATCAAGCAGCACGTAGACTTGCACAATCACCTGATGAAAGGCGAGAAGGAGAAGGCTGCAATCATCAAGACGTTCTATGATGAATATTTCGCCGTCATGGATCTTACGGCCGAATTCTACATCGAGACCGTCCGCGACGTGTTCCAGGACCATCTGTTGCCACTCGGCAAGCTCACCTTCCGCGGCCGTCCCGTGAACCCGGCTGCGATCAGGCGCATGGGGCTGATGACGATCGAAGGCGAAAAGGATGACATCTGCTCGATCGGCCAGACGCTCGCCGCGCAAGAGCTCTGTACCGGCGTGCGCGCCTATCGCCGTGTCCACCACATGCAGGCCGGCGTCGGACACTACGGCGTGTTCAGCGGCAAGAAGTGGAACAACGAGATCTACCCGCTGCTGCGCGATTTCATTCACGTCAATTCGTAGCCCGTCATTGCGGATCTGTTCGAACAATGGGCAGGCTTTCTGCCGCTTCAAGCCGGCGGACTCGTTTAATGGATGGACAAGGCCTGCCCGACGCCGGATGCTCGCCTCTACCGCCAAACGAAGGAGGACGTCATGGCAGCGCTTGAGAAGGGTATCACCCCCAACGGCGAGGGATATCGCGGCAAGACCTGGAACATCCTGGGCCAGGTCTATTTCCCGAAGGCCGTGACCGATTCCACCTTCGCCTTCGAGACCAACAGCGAGCCCGGCCAATTCGTGCCGGTTCATGTGCACCCGACCCAGGACGAGTTCATCCTGGTGCAGGACGGCGTGCTTGATCTCAAGCTTGACGGCGTCTGGGTCAAGGCCAAGGCCGGCGACCTCGTGCGCATGCCGCGCGGCATCCCTCATGGCTATTTCAACAAGTCCGACAAGCCGGCTCGCGCGCTGTTCTGGGTCTCGCCGATGCAGAAGCTGGAAGCCCTGTTCGACAAGCTGCACAACCTCACCGATCCGGCCGAAGTGGTGAAGATTTCGGCGCAACACGAGGTCGACTTCCTGCCGCCTGAGGCCAACGACTAGCCTCAAACGCATTTTGCAGACGGGCACGCCGGCGCGCTTTTGCGAAAAGCGCGAACGATAGCGGCTGCCCAGGACGAGGCAGGATCGATCGGACATTTCATTTCCTTCGCACTCCCTTCCTATGGGGCGCTATTCCGGTCAGCCCTTTTGTCATTGTGATCAAAGGTTGTCAGCGACGAACATTCAAATTGCCGCCGAAACGATAAAATTGTCCCCCCATGATCATGGTATTCCGCGCTGTCGTGCGCGCGTCTAGCGTGGTTCGGCGCTCGGGTTCCACCGAGACGGGATTGTTGATATTGAAATCGAGGAGTAGCCTGCTCGCAGGCGTTGAGAGACAGGGGGCCATGCGATGAAGCCTGCACGTCCGTCTTTTCGCCCCATGAGCGGCGGCGCGAATTTGCGGCCGCTGCGCCTCGCCGCGCTCGCCACTCTGAGCACCGTCGTGCTGGCCGGTTGCGAGCAGAACACCTTCGTTGCGCCGCCGCCGCCCAAGGTCGACGTCGCAATTCCCCTGCAACGCCCGATCACCCGTTATCTGGAGGCAACCGGCAACACTGCCGCGATCAAATCGGTCGATCTGGTGGCGCGCGTGCAAGGCTTCCTGGAGTCGATCGACTACAAGGACGGCGCCTTCGTGAAGCAGGGCACGACCTTGTTCACGATCGAGCCCGAGACCTACAAGCTGAAGCTTGAACAGGCGCAGGCGGCGGAGACGGGCGCCAACGCCACGCTCAAGCAGGCCGAAGCCGATTTCAATCGGCAGAAGGATCTCGTCGCCAGACAAGCGGTCTCGCAGGCAACGCTCGAAACCTCCACCTCGACGCGCGACAACGCGCAGGCCAATCTGCAGCAGGCGCAGGTCAACACCAGGATCGCCGAGGTCAATTACGGCTACACCAAGGTGGCGGCGCCGTTCGCCGGGATCGTCAGCGCGCATCTGGTCTCCATCGGCGAACTGGTCGGCGCCGCCTCGCCGACCCAGCTTGCGACCATCGTGGCGCTCGATCCGATCTATGTGAATTTCAATGTCAATGAGCGGGACGTGCTGCGGGTCCGCGCCGAAGCGCGTCGTCGCGGTATCACGCCCGGTGAGTTGACGCGCCTTCCGGTGCAAGTAGGGTTGCAGACTGAGGACGGCTATCCGCACGAAGGCAACCTCGATTACGCGAACCCCACTGTCAATCAATCGACCGGAACGCTGCAGGTGCGCGGCGTCATCCCCAATCCCGACCACGTGCTGCTGCCGGGCTTTTTCGTGCGCGTCCGTGTGCCTTTCGATCAACAGCAGAATGCACTGCTCGTGCCTGACACCGCCCTTGGCAGCGACCAGGGCGGCCGCTACGTGCTGGTGGTGACGAAGGAGAACGTCGTCGAGCAGCGCAAGGTGCAGACCGGTCCGCTCGAGGGCGGCCTTCGTGTGATCGAGGACGGGCTGAAGGCGGACGACCGCGTGGTGATCGCGGGCCTGCTCAGGGCCATTCCCGGCCAGAAGGTCGATCCGCAAATGGGGACGATCGAAGGGTCCAGGACAGCGGAAGCCAAGCCAGCCGAAGCCAAGCCTGTCGACACCAAGACCGACGACACCAAGGCATCGTCCAAATAGGGCCGGCCCATGATCTCCAAGTTCTTCATCGAGCGGCCGGTTCTGTCCAACGTCATCGCGTTGCTGATGATCCTGATCGGCGGTGTGGCGCTGTTCAACCTCGCGGTCGCGCAATATCCCGACGTGGTGCCGCCGACCGTCCAGGTCACGACGCGCTATCCCGGCGCCAGCGCCAAGACCGTGATCGATACCGTGGCGCTGCCGATCGAGCAGCAGGTCAACGGCGTCGAGGACATGCTGTACATGCAGTCCTACAGCGGCGCCGACGGCTCCTATAACCTCACGGTGACCTTCAAGATCGGTACCGATCTCAACTTCGCGCAGGTGCTGGTGCAGAACCGCGTGTCCAGCGCGCTCGCGCAATTGCCGCAGGCGGTGCAGAACCAGGGCGTCACGGTCCAGAAAAAATCGACCTCGATCCTCCTGTTCGTGACGCTGACCTCGCCGGATTCGAGATACGACAGCCTTTATCTCAGCAACTACGCCACGCTCAATCTGAAGGACGAGCTGGCGCGGCTGCCGGGAGTCGGCAACGTCACCGTGTTCGGCGCCGGGCAATATTCGATGCGCGTCTGGCTCGATCCGAACAAACTGCAGGTGCGCGGGCTGATGCCGCAGGACGTCGTGCAGGCGATCCAGCAGCAGAGTCAGCAGGTCACCGCGGGCCAGGTCGGCATGCCGCCGGCGCCGTCGGGTCAGCCGTTCCAATACACGCTCAATGTCAACGGCCGCCTCGACGATGCGAGCCAGTTCGAGAACATCATCGTCAAGACCGGCAACAACGGCGATGTGACGCGGGTACGCGACGTCGGCTCGGTGGAACTGGGCGCGCAGACCTACAGCCAGATCTTCTCGCTGAACAAGCAGCCCGCCGTCGGCATCGGCGTGTTCCAGTCGCCGGGCGCCAATGCGCTCCAGGTCGAGCAGGCGGTCGAGAAGACGATGGCGGAGCTTGCCAAGGCATTTCCGCAGGGCATCAAATACGACACGCCCTTCGACACCACGAAATTCGTCACCGCCTCCATCCACGAGGTCTACAAGACCCTGATCGAGGCCGGCTTCCTCGTGCTGATCGTGATCCTGGTGTTCCTGCAGGACTGGCGCGCGATGCTGGTGCCGGCGACCACCGTGCCCGTCACCATCATCGGCGCCTTCGCGGCGATGGCAGCGCTTGGCTATACCATCAACCTGTCGACGCTGTTTGCGATCGTGCTCGCGATCGGCATCGTGGTCGACGACGCCATCGTCGTGGTCGAGGGCGCCGCACACAATATCGAGCAAGGGATGTCCGGCCACGACGCGGCGATCAAGGCGATGGACGCGCTGTTCGCGCCGATCGTCGGCATCACCCTGGTCCTGATCTCGGTGTTCCTGCCGGCTTCCTTCCTGCCCGGCCTGACGGGACGCATCTACGCGCAGTTCGCGCTCGTCATCGCGGCCACCGCTTTGCTCTCCGCCGTCAACGCCGCGACGCTGAAGCCGACCCAATGCGCGCTCTGGCTGCGCCCTCCTGTCCCGCTTGAGCAACGCAATTTCTTCTACCGCGGCTTCAACAGCGTCTATGGCCGGATGGAGCGCGGCTATGTCCGGTTGATCGGCGGGCTCGCCAGGCATGCGACGACCTCGGTCATTGTCGCGCTGATCCTGATTGCGATCGGTTTCTACGGCATCGCGCGCGTGCCGACCGGATTCCTGCCGATCGAGGACCAGGGCTACCTGATCGCCGCCGTGCAATTGCCTGACGGCGCCTCGCTCGAGCGGACCCAGAAGGTGCTCGACAAGGTCAGCGGGATCGTCGGCAAGGCGCCCGGGGTTTCCCAGGTCATCACCATCGCCGGCATCTCGGCGCTCGACAACAGCGCGAGTCTGGCGAACGCCGGCGTTGCCTACATCATCCTGAAGGACTGGAGTGCGCGCGGGGCCGGCGAGGATCTGCGTTCGCTGGTCTACGGCTTGAACGACAAGGTCGCCACCATCATGGAGGCGCGAACCCTGGTATTGCCGCCGCCGCCGATCCAGGGCATCGGCAATGCCGCCGGCTTTGCGATGCAGGTGGAGTTGCGCGACGGCAACACCGACTTTGCCAAGCTGCAGGCGATCACCGGCGCGATGGTGCGGAACGCCCAGAGCCAGAGCGCGTTGCAGCGGGTGCAGTCGCCGTTCCGCGCCACCGTGCCGCAATTCGACGTCGAGGTCGACCGCATCAAGACGCAGACGCTGCACGTCACCACCGACCAGGTGTTCTCGGCGCTCTCGGGCTACATGGGCTCGTCCTACGTCAACCAGTTCAACAAGTTCGGCCGCGTGTTCCAGGTCTACACCCAGGCCGACGCGCAATCCCGCCTCTCGCTGCGGGATATCCAGAACATGACCGTGCGCAATTCGAACGGCGACATGATCCCGATTGGCACGATCGCCAAGATCACGCCATCCGTCGGCCCGTCGCTGATCAGCCTCTACAACCTCTATCCCTCCTCGACCATCGTCGGCCTGCCGGCGCAGGGCTACTCGTCCGGCCAGTCGCTGAGCCTGATGGAAGACATCGCCGGCAAGACCCTGCCGCACGGCGCGGGCTATGAGTGGACCGGAATGTCGTATCAGGAGAAGGCGGTCTCCAGTCAGATCTATTATGTGTTCGGGCTTGCCATGCTGCTCGTCTACCTCGTGCTGGCCGGCCAATACGAGAGCTGGTACGCGCCGATCTCGGTGATCCTTGCGGTGCCGCTGTCGCTGCTCGGGCCGATGGCTGTGCTCGAGGGATTGAAAATCGAGAACAATCTCTATGTCCAGATCGGCCTGATCCTGCTGATCGCGCTGTCGGCCAAGAACGCGATCCTGATCGTCGAGGTCGCGATCGAGCAGCACGACAAGGGCAAGTCGGTCGTCGAATCCGCGATCAGGGCGGCGCGGGCGCGCTTTCGGCCGATCCTGATGACCTCGTTCGCCTTCATCCTCGGCGTCGTGCCGCTGGTGCTCGCAACCGGCGCCGGCGCCAACGCGCGCAAATCGATCGGCATCACCGTGTTCTCGGGCATGCTCGCCTCGACCTGCCTGGCGGTGCTGTTCGTGCCGGCCTTCTTCGTCGTGGTGCAGCGCTTCGAGAACTGGCGCCGCGACAAGAAGGCCGCCGCAGCCAAGCCCGCCCCACAGGCCTAATTCGGCCGCGGGGCCGGTACCATGATCTCGCGCGGCAGGATCAGGGCGGCGACGACGGCAAGCACGCAAAGGGCACCGAAGGCGTGCAGCATGGTGACGAACCCGCCCTGCCGGTAGAGCCATGCGACCAGGCCGACCGAGGCCCCGGCCGCCGTGAAGCCGACGAAATAGCGCACCGCATAGGCGCGCGATCGCCACTCCTCCGAAGTGTATTTGCCGACCATCGCATCGTTGACGGTCACCTGGCCGAACGCCCCCATCACGATGCCGATCGAGGCGGCGATCAGCGGCAGGTCTTGCAGCGTGGCTGCGAGGTAGAGCAGCGGCGCCAGCACAAAGGACAGCGGCAGCGCGATCGTCTTCAGCGAATGGCGGTCCAGCAGCCTGCCGATAGTATATTGCGTCATCGCGCCGAACACATAGACGCCGGCCGCGATCACTCCGAGCGCCGCCGGGCTTGTGGTGAGTCCGGCGAGCCGCTCCGCGAACAGTTTGGGCAGCGCCACCGTCACGGCGTTGAAGGTGGTCGAGATCGCAATCACCACGATGAGCAGCGCCGCGATCACCCGCCACATGTCGCCCTTCGCGACGCGCGCCTGCGCCGCCGCCTGGCGCGAGCCCTTGCGGTCCTCGTGCACCACCATCATCGCAAAGGCGATGCCGATCACGACCGTCACCGCGCCCGGAACGATGAAGGCGAAGCGCCAGCCGAGATATTGCCCGATCACGCCGGTGACGAGCGCCGATGACGCAACGCCGAGATTGCCCCAGACGCCGTTCAGCCCGATCTCGCGGCCGAGCTTCTCCGCATAGGACACGATCATCGCGGTCCCGACCGGATGATAGATCGAAGCGAAGACGCCGATCGCCAGCAGCGCA
>Ga0134126_10009597_pt1 | contig 12191 bp, 7 predicted proteins | sample KB31752_FD_96881 | JGI IMG/M metagenome (GOLD analysis project Ga0134126, IMG submission 96881) | Terrestrial soil microbial communities with excess Nitrogen fertilizer from Kellogg Biological Station, Michigan, USA - KB3-175-2 | ecosystem: Environmental > Terrestrial > Soil > Unclassified ...
CGAATCGCCCTTCGTCGCCGAGGAAAACATCATCATCGGCAACGTCGCCTTCTACGGCGCGACCGCCGGGGAGGCGTACATCCGCGGCATGGCGGGCGAGCGCTTCTGCGTGCGCAACAGCGGACTGAAGGCGGTCGTCGAGGCGATCGGCGACCACGGCTGCGAGTACATGACGGGCGGGCGCGTGGTCGTGCTGGGCTCGGCCGGGCGCAACTTCGGCGCCGGCATGTCGGGCGGCGTCGCCTACGTGCTCGATGAGCGCGGCGATTTTGCGGCGCGCGTCAACACGCAGATGGTCGCGGTCGAGCAGCTCGAGGATCCGGAGGAGATCGAGGAGGTGCGCACCATGGTCGAGCGCCATCTCGATTACACGGGCAGCAGCCGGGCGAAAGAGGTCCTCGGACGCTGGTCCGAGCTCGCCGGACGCTTCGTCCGCGTGATGCCGAAGGATTACGCGCGGGTGCTCGCCTGCATACATCGCGCGCACGAGCAGGGGCTCTCGGGGGACGAGGCGGTCATGGCGGCGTTCGAGGAGAACGCCCGCGATCTCGCGCGAGTCGGAGGCAATTGACGCGAGATGGGTAAGCCGACGGGATTCATCGAATATCTGCGCGAGCTGCCGGTCGACCGCACGCCGCTCGAGCGCGTGCGCGACTGGAACGAGTTCCACTACCACATGGACGAGCGGCGCCTGCGCCACCAGGCTGCACGCTGCATGGACTGCGGCGTTCCCTTCTGCCACACCGGCAAGCTTATGAACGGCGGCGCATCGGGCTGCCCGGTCCACAATCTCATCCCCGAGTGGAACGATCTCGTCTACCGGGGCCTCTGGCGCGAGGCGCTCGAGCGGCTGCTGAAGACGAACAACTTTCCCGAGTTCACCGGCCGCGTGTGTCCGGCGCCCTGCGAGGGCTCCTGCGTGCTCGGCATCTCGCAGCCGCCGGTCACGATCAAAGTGCTCGAGAACGCGATCATCGACCGCGGCTGGGAGGAAGGTTGGATCGTGCCGAACCCCCCGGCAGTGCGGAGCGGCAAGCGGGTCGCCGTGATCGGGTCGGGACCTGCGGGCCTTGCGGCCGCGGAGCAGTTGAACCGCGCGGGACACGCCGTCACGGTGCTCGAGCGCGACGACCGGCCGGGCGGGCTTCTCATGTACGGCATCCCGAACATGAAGCTCGACAAGCGCGAGGTCGTGCTGCGTCGGATCACGCACATGGAGCAGGAAGGCATCAAGTTCGTCTGCAACGCGCATGTCGGCGAGAACGTCGAGGCGATGCTGCTCCTGAAGGATTTCGATGCGGCGGTGGTGTGCACTGGAGCGACGGCGGCGCGTGATCTCGCCGTGCCGGGACGGAATTTAAAGGGTGTGCACTTCGCGATGGAATACCTCACCGCGAGCACGAAGGCGCTGCTCGATGGGGGTTCCGACACTACGCCGATCCATGCGGCCGAGCGGGACGTCGTGGTCATCGGTGGCGGCGACACGGGCACCGACTGCGTCGGGACCGCCATGCGCCAGGGATGCTGCAGCCTCACGCAGTTCGAGATTCTTCCGCAGCCGCCGAGGGAGCGCGCAGCGGATAATCCCTGGCCCGAGCGGCCGCGGGTCTACAAGCTCGACTACGGTCAGGAGGAAGCGGCCGCGAAGTTCGGCGCCGACCCGCGCCGCTATCTCACGACGATCAAGCGGCTGCACGGGGATGCCGCAGGCCGCGTGCAGGAGCTCGAGACCGTGAAGATCCGCTGGGAGCCGAGCGCCGATGGCCGCCTCGCGCCCGTCGAGGTGCCGGGGAGCGAGGAGCGCCAGCCCACGCAGCTCGTGCTGCTTGCCATGGGATTCCTCGGCCCCGAGCAGGGCATGCTCAAGGACATGGGCGTCGCGGTCGATTCCCGCACCAACATCGTCGCCGAGCATGGCCGGTTTGCGACGAGCGTGAAGGGCGTGTTTGCGGCGGGAGACTGCCGGCGGGGACAGAGCCTCATCGTGTGGGCCATCAACGAGGGCCGCGGCGCGGCGCGGGAGTGCGACCGGTATTTGATGGGAAGCACGGAGCTTCCGTAGAGCGCTGAGAGTGTCCGAGGCGCCGTGCACACGAGCGGCGCGTTGATGGGAAGACCGATCGTGCAATAATCGGCCGGCCGGGCCGATGCCCGGCAGGGGGCTCACCATGCACGGGCTGATGCAGAGTCATCCGCTGCTCATCTCTTCCTTGATCGAGCATGCTGCCGTCGCGCATCCGCACGCCGAGATCGTGTCCCGCACTTCACAGGGTGGGATCGCGCGGCACTCCTATGCAGATATCGCCGGGCGCGCGAAACAACTGGCCGGCGCGCTGCGCGCACTCGGCGTCGTAGAGGGCGCGCGCGTCGGGACGATGGCCTGGAACGGCCATCGCCATATCGAGGTGCTCTACGGCAGCTCCGGCATCGGGGTCGTAGCACATACGATCAACCCGCGGCTCTTTCCTGAGCAGCTGGAGTACATCATCAATCACGCGGGGGACAGCTTGCTGTTCTTCGATGTGTCCTTCCTGCCGCTCATCGAGCGGCTCGCGCCGCGGCTCAAGAGCGTGCAGAGGTTCATCGCCCTGGCGAGCCGCGCGGAGATGCCGCGCAGTACGGCCCTCGACCTTCTCTGCTACGAAGAGTTGATCGGATCGCACGATGAGGGATTGCGGTGGCCACAGCTCGACGAGCGCACGGCCTCGACGCTCTGCTACACGTCCGGGACGACAGGCCATCCGAAGGGCGTGCTGTATTCGCATCGCTCGACCGTGCTGCATTCGATGACCGCCTGCATGGTGGACGCGATGAGCCTCTCGGGGGCGGATTCGGTGCTGCTCGCCGCGCCGATGTTCCACGCCAATGGCTGGGGACTACCCTACTCGGCCGCCCTGAGCGGCGCGAGCCTGCTGCTTCCCGGTCCGACCGTCGACGGACGCAGCCTGTACGAGCTGATGCGCAGCGAAGGCGTGACGATCCTGGCCGGCGTTCCTACAGTTTTGCTGATGCTGCAGCAGTATGTTGAAGCTCATGGGCTTCAACCGAGCGGAGAGCTCGAGCTGCGGCGCATCTTCACGGGCGGCGCGGCGGTGCCCCGATCCGTCGTCGAATTCTACGAGCGCGCGTTCAATGCGCGCATCCTGCATGCGTGGGGCATGACGGAGACCTCGCCCATCGGCACCGTCGGCGGGCTCCTGCGCAAGCACGAGCATTTGTCCAGGGATGAACGGATCGACGTGGTGCTCAAGCAGGGGCGGGCGCCTTACGGCGTCGAGCTGAAGCTCGCCGGTCTTGATGGCCAGACGCAACCGCGCGACGGCAGAACGCCGGGGCGGCTGTTCGTCCGCGGGCACTGGGTCGCATCCTGCTATTTCGGCGCCGAGGACAGCTCAGCGCTCGATGGCGAAGGCTGGTTCGATACCGGCGATATCGCGACGATCGATCCCGACGGATACCTGCAGATCACGGACCGGGCGAAGGACGTGATCAAATCCGGCGGCGAATGGATATCGTCCATCGCTCTCGAGAATGCCGCGATGAGTCACCCTGCGGTCCTCGAGGCGGCCGCCATCGGCGTGCCGCACGCCAAGTGGCAGGAGCGGCCGTTCCTGCTGGTCGTCCGAAGGCCCGACGGCTCGATCGCTCGGGAAGAGCTGCTCGCACATCTTGCGGGGAAGGTCGCCAAATGGTGGCTTCCGGATGGGATCGCCTTCGTCCCGGAGCTGCCGCACACCGCCACGGGGAAACTTCAGAAGACGATGCTCCGTGAGAGATACGCGCAGGGCGAGTTCAGAGAATAACTCCGGGAGCCGCCCCCGCTCGCGAGTCACAGCAACTCGCGCGCCTCGCGCCACAACCGCCGGACGAGACCCGAGGCGGGCTCATTCCGCGCGAGGCGCGCCGCCTGACCCGCCCATGCTTGCAGACGCGTGCCATCGCCTCGCTGTACGGCATCGCGGCGCATCGGGCCAGTCAATCCGCGCTGCACCGGATAGGGGGCGGGCGCCGGTGCATCGAGAGCCGACGCGGCTCGGACGTAGTCGTTCGCGAGAGCCCGGCCCGCCCGACCGCTGAATGCTCGCGTCAGTATCGTGTCCTCCGGCCGAGTATCGGCGAGAGCACGCGCCCATGCCGCCGAGATGTCAGCCTCCGGCGAGCGCAGCAAGCCGGTGCCGATTTGAACGGCGCTCGCGCCGAGCACCAGCGCGGCGGCGATGCCGCGCGCATCGGCGATGCCGCCCGTCGCTACCACGGGCAGGCTGACCGCATCGACGACCAGGGGAACAAGCGCGAATAGGCCAACGAGCCGGCGCTCGGCGTCCACAGCTTCGAACGAGCCTCGATGGCCGCCGGCCTCCATGCCTTGCGCGACGATGATGTCCGCGCCCGCCTCCTCGGCGCGCTTCGCTTCCTCGACCGTCGTGACGGTGGCAGCCCACATGAGGCCGGCGGCCTTGAACGCCGCCACGACATCAGGTGGAAACAACCCCATGATCGACGATGCTATCGCCGGCCGGACCGCGAGCAAACCCTCGCATTGCTCCGCGAAATCGCGAGGCACCTCGTCGCCGCAGGATGCGGTGACGGCCGGACCCCAGCGTTCGAGGAATTCTCGAACGCGTGCCTCGTGTGTGCGGTCTCGGGTGGGCGGCGGGTCGGGAATCCAAAGGTTTATCTGGAAGGGCGCGCTCGTGCGCGCGCGGACCGCCTCGGCCCATGTACGCATCTCCGCGGGGCCCATGAGCAGCGCGCCGCATGCACCGAGGCCGCCGGCCTCGGCGACCGCTATGCTGAGGGCGGGAGGGGTTGCACCCGCCATGGGCGCGAGCAGGATCGGCGTCTCAATCCCGATACGCGCGCAGAAAGATTCGCAACGACTCAATAGAGCGCTCATGAAGGAGTCTCCCACCGCGCGCGGCCTGCGCGGACTCGCGAGGTTCTCACCGGGTCGCTTTCCATTCTAGCCTCTCTTTACTCCCGGTCCGCTTTCGAGGATGCTCGAATGGAATTGCCCCGTCATACATCAGGGTGAGCACCGGGGAGGCTGGGGTGACGTTCGCAATGATCGCTGCAAGGCGAGCGATGTGCATGCGTTATGCCGCATGCCTGCTCCTCCTTCCACTTGCGATCGCCGCTGCATCGGCCGACGCAGCCGGTCGATGCAGCTTGGGTCGCCTCGCAGAACTTCCCGTCACGATGGAGGGCCTACGCCCTCTTATCACGACGCAGATCAACGGCTCGGACGTGCGCCTCCTGGCCGACAGCGGTGCCTTTTATAGCATGCTCTCCCCGGGTGCAGCGGCGGAGCTAAAGCTCCCACGACACGCTGCACCCTTCGGCTTTTACGTTCGAGGGATCGGCGGATCGACGACGCCCGAGGTTGCGGTGGTCGAGAAATTCACATTCGCCGGTGTGCAATTCCATCGCGCGGAGTTTCTAGTCGGCGGCAACGAGCTCGGCTCCGCCGTGGGGATGCTCGGGCAGAACCTGCTCCGTGTCGCCGATGTCGAATACGACCTCGCGAATGGGGTAATCCGGCTCTTCAAGCCGAAGGATTGCGCAGAGCAGATTCTGGCGTACTGGGCCGCAGGCGAGCCCGTGGAGGTCGTTGAATTGGATCGCACCTCAGGGATTCAGCCTCAGACCATTGGGAAAGCGCTGGTCAACAATGTCGAAATTCGCGTCCTGTTCGACACCGGAGCGGCCACATCTATTCTTTCGGTTCGAGCCGCCAAGCGCGCCGGGCTTACGCCGAGCAGCCCTGGGGTGACTCCGGCAGGGGCGACCTATGGTATCGGGCAGGGTTCGGTGCGCATTTGGAACGCACCGATCGCGAGCTTCAAAATCGGAGGCGAGGAGGTCAAGAGCACGCGCCTGCTCATTGGAGATTTGAATCTTTCCATCGCCGACATGCTGATCGGGGACGATTTCTTCCTCTCCCATCGGATCTATGTGGCTAACGGCCAGCGGAAACTGTACTTCACCTACAATGGCGGCTCGGTCTTCGTGCTGAAGCCTCCGGATCAGACGCCTGCGACGGCGCCTCCGGCTGCGCCGGCGCCAATGGGGAACGCACCTTCCGCGACTGCGGGAACACCCAAGGCCGGCGGGCATCCCGCCGCGATCCAAACGCAAGCAGAAGCGCGGAGCGCTTCCACGGAATGGGCAGATGAGCCCACCGACGCGGCGGGGTTCATGAGGCGCGGGACGGCTTTCGCGGCGCGCAGAGATTTCGGACATGCGCTGGCCGATCTCACACGGGCCTGCGAGCTCGCGCCGGGACAGGCGGACTATTTCTACGAGAGGGGGCGGGTGCGTCGCATCGCTGAGCAGCGGGAGCTCGCAATGCAGGATTTCGACCGGGCGCTCGAGCTCAAACCGGAGCACGTCGCAGCGCGTTTCGCGCGCGCCCAGCTGCAGCAGGCCATGCATGCGGATGCGGCGAGCGACCTCGATGCGCTCGACCGCCTCGTGCCGCCACAGGACGACTTGCGCCTGCCCTTGGGCGTCCTGTATGACGCCGGGCGGGAGCATGTCGCGGCCGTGCACCAGTACGACCTCTGGATCGAAGCGCACGGCCATGACGTGAGGCTTGCTGCCGCGCTCAACGATCGGTGCTGGGCCCGGGCCGCGGCGAATCGCGATCTCGATCGGGCGCTCGAGGACTGCAACCGGGCCCTGCGCCTGCGCCCGAAAGCAGCAGTCATCCTGGACAGCCGCGGCTTCGTGTACCTGCGGCGCGGCGAGGTCGATCGCTCGATCAAAGACTACGATGCGGCGCTCGCGCTGCGGCCGAAGGAGGCTACCTCGCTATACGGGCGCGGTCTCGCGGAGCTGCGCAAGGGTCTGAGAGAGGCCGGGCAGGCCGACCTCGCCGAAGCCCGCGCCCGCGATTCCCACATCGACGGGCAGTTCGCCGGCTTGGGCCTTACGCCCTGAGAGGGGCCCCCGGACTCTACGGCTGCGTGCCCTTCCGCCCAGGCGTGGCGGCGATCGATGCGGCTCTCGGGCTGAGCGGTATGCCGTGGTGCGGCAGCGCATACCTGCTCTGATCGTAAACCATCGTCAGCCTCTCCGATGCGACGGTCCCGACCGCTCGCGCAATGGCTGTCGAGATGCAGCGCCGCTCGCGCGCCACTGCGCGCAGATCGCTCGTCGAAATGAGATCTCCGCACACTTGCAGCGCCGCGCCCGCGATCCGCTGCAGCAGCCTTCTCGCATCGAGCGGCAAGGCCAGGTTCAAATCTGCATAGCTGACGATGACGCGCGGCACATCGTCTGACTCGGACAAGGTGCCGGCGGCCGGCGCGCCTCGGGCCAAGGACATGGCAGCGAGTGCCACGGTGGCCAGCAGTCCTCCCCGCACCATCGTCGGTGTAACTCGCAAGGTCATCATGTGAGCTCTCCTGTTTGATAGATCACGCGGAAGGCTACCGGCGATCTTCCGAGCAATCCCAATACAAAGAGAGTGGAATGCACCGATCTGTTTGAAATGGCGACCGGTACGGATTGCAGAGGGCGAAGCGCGGGTGCAGCGGTACTACGCTGTACTGGTGCGCCGACCATGACAGTTCGCTGCAAGATTGGCGGAGGTGCGCGTGACAGCGGGTGCCGCCTGCGCTAGCGTGCCCGAAGTCGAGCATCCTGCCCGCAAGGGCGCCCGAGGCGCAGGCATGTTTCAGATAGTGAGAAGCTCCCCGAAGCCTCTGGGCGATCAACTCGTCGATGAGGTCGGCCGGCTCATCGATTCGGGGCGTCTCACTGAAGCTTCCCGGCTGCCGTCCGTTCGCGACCTGGCGCGCCGCCTCGGCGTCAGCGTCTACACCGTCACGACCGCCTTCGAACGCCTGCAGGCGCGCGGCCTCATCGAGTCACGGCCGGGCTCGGGGCACTATGTCGCCCGGCGACTCCTCAGCGAGGCTTCGCCCAAAGTCGAGCTCGGATTTCCTCCGAGCACCGACCCTGCGCTGCGCTTTGCACGCAGCACGCTCGATCCGCAGAGCATCGCCGTCCCGGCGGGCGCGGGTCTGTTGCCTCCGCAGTGGCTCGAGGACGTGATCTCTCCCCCGGCGCTGTCACGGTTCTGGCGAAATGGTGGTGTCGGAATTTCAGCGCCGGCGCAGGGCGACCCCGCGCTGCGCGATCTTCTCGTCGAGCGGCTTCGGCGGGCCGCGATTCCGGCGGCCTCACGCGGCGTATTGATCACGTTCGGCGCCTCGCACGCATTCGATCTGATCGCGCGGCGGCTGCTTTCCCCCGGCGACACCGTGCTGGTCGATGATCCCGGCTATTTCGTCCTGCTCACGCAGCTGAAGGCTCACCGTTTGAATCTTGTCCCTGTGCCGAAAGTCGCCGACGGAAGCGATCTCGGTGTGCTCGAGGACATGGCGCGGCTGCATCGGCCTCGGATGTTCTTCACCCAGACGCTGCTGCACAATCCGACGGGCATCACGGCCTCCGCTTCGAATTGCCACGGCATTCTGAGCCTCGCCGAACGCTACGACTTTCTCATTGCGGAAGATCACGTCTACACGGACTTCGGCCCGCCCCACCTCGTCTCGCTCGCGCAGATCGACGAGTTGCGTCGCGTGATCTACGTCGGCAGCTTCACGAAGGTCCTGAGCCCGGCCATCCGGCTCGGATTCCTCGCAGCATCGGATGAGCTGGTGCCCTCGCTGGTCGATCAGAAAATACTATCTGTGCTCTCGGGCGCGGCGCTTGTGGAATTCGTCGTTCGCGAGGTGCTCGCGAGCGGCAAGTACCGCCGCCACCTCGATCGGCTCCGGAACCGGCTCGCGAAGGCGCGTGCCATCAGCACAGGACTGCTGCAGGCGGCGGGTCTCGAGGTGACGAATCCGTCGGAGGGCGGGCTTTTTCTGTGGGCCGCGCTTCCCGCAGGCCTCGATGCCGACGAATTGGCGATCGAAGCTCAGCGCGCAGGCATTCTGCTCGCGCCAGGATCGATGTTCTCTCTCACGACGCGTGGCAGCGGCCGCTTGCGATTCAATGCCGCTCATGCGAGCGACCCGCGGCTGCTGGAATTCCTGGCCGAGCGATGCCAGGTGGCCGCGTGAGCAGCGCGCTGGTCGCCTGAGCAGCGGGCGCTGCTGAGCAGCGGGTCCATCTCGAACTGAGGCGGCGCCATTCCGCCGCACCTTTTGCCGCGCACAAACCTTCGCAAAGTTGCACGTGCGTGGCGTGGGTCATAAAGTGAAGCTCGTTCGCCGGTCTGTAACGTGCACTTGCCCGCGGGCTGCATGGGCGAGTCAGCGTCGGCTGCATCGAAGCGTCAATCAAGGGAGGTGGCCATGGACTGCATGACGACTTTACTTCGATTCGTCTCCTGTCTCTCGAGTCTTGCCGCGGCCGCGCTCGTCCCCATGGCGGTGGCGCTCTTTGCGCCCGCGGCACACGCAGCAACACTGTGCGTCCACCCCGGCGGCAAGGGCGGCTGCTTCTCGACGATCGGGGCTGCCGTCGGTGCGGCGAGCGCCGGTGACACCGTGAACGTCGCCGCAGGCAAGTACGCGGAGGACGTGGTGATCGGCAAGTCCATCGCACTGATCGGCGCCGGCTCTCAATCGACCGTCATCGATGCAACCGGACACAGCAATGGCATCTATATCGACGGCCTGGCCAATTCCGGTCTTGCTGCCGTCATCGTGATGGGCCTCACCGTCGAGAATGCCAAGTTTGAAGGAATCCTGGTGACCAATGCGGGCGACGTGACGATCCGGAACGACGTCCTGACGGGCAACGACAAGGCGATCGTGACCTCGGCTTCCGGGCCACCGACCTGTCCCGGAATTCCGTCGTTCGAGACGGAAGAGGGGATGGACTGCGGCGAAGGGCTGCACCTCTCCGGAGTCGATCACTCCGTCGTCGACGGAAATGTCATCACGGGCAACGCGGGCGGCATTCTCATCACCGACGACACAGGCCCGACGTTCCAGAACCTCATCAGCGGCAACGTAGTCCGCAAAAATCCGCTGGATTGCGGCATCACGCTTGCCTCGCATCCTGCGTTCAACGGCCAGCCGGCCGCGTTCGGCGTCTATCAGAACACGATCCGAGGCAACGACTCCGAAGAGAATGGACTTGCCGCTGCCGGCGGGGGCGGAGTAGGGCTCTTCGCCCCGGGTCCTGGCAATGCCGTGTACGCGAACGTCGTCATTGGCAACCAACTGATCGGCAATGGCCTGCCCGGCGTCGTCATGCACAATCATTTCAGCCTGACCGCGGCGCCGGCGAATTTGAGCGGGAACATGATCGTCGGCAACTTCATCGCCAAGAACCATGCCGACACGATGGATGCGGCAACATCGGGACCGACGGGCATCAATGTGTTCGGATTCGGCCCGATCACCGGGACGGTCATCTCACAGAACGTCATCCGCGACGAGGACATCGACATCGCAACGAACACGCCGGCCGAGGTCTTGGCCCACGTGAACGACTTGCTCGGCACCGGAGCGGGCATCGACAACCTCGGACAGGGCACCGTGAATGCGACCTTGAACTGGTGGGGCTGCCCCGCCGGACCGGGGCACGGGGGCTGCTCGACCGTCGAGGGACAGGGCGTGACCGTCTCGCCCGTCCTGCAACGGCCAGTCGTTCCGGCCGGTCAGGATCAGCGATGAGTTCCCCGCAGCGCCTTGTGGCCGACGCAATACGCCGCACATAAAAAAAGCCCCGCATCGAGCGGGGCTTCGAGTTCGGGAACAATGACCGGGTCAATCGCTGTCAGCTCCGGCCGAGCGGCACGGCGGAGGGGGTACCGGACCGTCCGTCCGCCGCGTTCTGCCGTATCGCATCGTCGCGGACAACATCTAGTCGGATGGAACGTTGGAGCCTGAAGGCCCCGGCCAACCTGCAAGGCCGCGTGTCAGTTCACGCCTGTCGTCCCGGACGGCCGCCAAAAGGGGCGGTCGCCTTCCCGTGCCCGCGTCGATCGCCCGAGTTTCTTGAGCTTTTAGGTCCTCCAGCGGGTTGTGCACTCTGCGCATCAACCTCGACGTTTCGGTCCTGATCAAGAATTAGCAAGAAGCATGCTAGCGAAAAAATAAGCAGGAAAAATGAAGATTTTGAGAAGTTTCATGGACTGCGTCCAGGTGCCGGTTGTATAGCTTGCCGACGCCCTTGGTCTTGTAGCGGTCGCGCGACAGCAGGCTGGCCTCCCTGCCGGCCGCGGCCCGAGGTGTGCTCCGGAACCGCTGGTGTTTTCGCGCTTGCCGCCGTATAAGCCCGGCTCTCGGCCTTCCGTCGTTTTTGCGAGAGAGTAAGGAGTGCCCATGGACGCTCGAAGCCGCTCGACGATCTCCCGGCGCGAAGTGCTCTGCGCCGGACTCCTGGCCAGCCTCGGGACGGGTGCATTCGCAAGCCGCACGGCGGGCGCCGCGTCGGCCGACGAGCCCTCAGGGAGCGGCGGAGCATCCCGCGACCCGCTGATTCTGAAGCCGATTCCGTCGACGGGGGAGCGCATCCCGGTGATCGGGCTCGGCACGGACTCGTTTAGCGGCTCCGATCGCGATGCGATCCGAGAGGAGATCGCGAAAATGCATCAGCTCGGAGGCACCGTCATCGATACGGCCGCGGCTTATGGCGACAGCGAGGGACTGATCGGGGAGGCGCTCGCCGACTCGGGACTGCACAGAAAGATGTTCATCGCCACCAAGCTCACCAACGGCGGCGACCTTTTCTACGGGGGAGGCGTTGGCGGGAAAGAGAGCTTCGACCGCTCGCTTCAGCGCCTGAAGACCGACAAGGTCGACCTGCTGCAAGTCCACAACCTGAGCGGCGTCGATGCGCTCATGCCGCTACTGCGCGACTGGAAGCGTGCGGGAAAGATTCGCTACTACGGCGTGACGACCTCGCGCGTCGGCCAGCACGACGACCTGGTCGCCGTCATGCGCAAGCACCCCCTGGATTTCATCCAGGTCGACTACTCGATCGCGAATCGGGACGCCGAGAAACAGATCTTTCCGCTTGCCATCGAGCGCCGGATCGCAGTGCTCGCGAACCTTCCGCTCATCCACGGACGGCTGATGGAACAAGCCTCCGAGCGCAAGCTCCCCGATTTCGCGCGAGACATCGGCGTCGCGAGCTGGAGCCAGTTTCTTCTCAAATACGTGGCCTCCCACCCGGCCGTCACATGCGCGATTCCCGGCTCCACGAAGGTCGCGCATCTC
>Ga0134126_10009601_pt1 | contig 12186 bp, 14 predicted proteins | sample KB31752_FD_96881 | JGI IMG/M metagenome (GOLD analysis project Ga0134126, IMG submission 96881) | Terrestrial soil microbial communities with excess Nitrogen fertilizer from Kellogg Biological Station, Michigan, USA - KB3-175-2 | ecosystem: Environmental > Terrestrial > Soil > Unclassified ...
ATATAGTCCAATCGCATACATCGCGGGCACCAGGAATAGCGTGACATCCCGTAAATGATTCACTTTCGGCAATGGTTTTAGCAGCCGATTCCCGGTCAAAGTCTTTTTCAGCATGGGCGAGACCAGAAATCGTTAGGACCGTTGCACCGAAGAGAACCAAGCAAAGTTTTTTCACGCTGGTTGTCATGGCAAGCTCCGAATGTAACAAGCTGCCTCCTCGTACTAGCCGCAAAGAAATTTCAAAACATTATCACCCGTACAGCTGGCGTGAACAGGCTTCACGTACTTTACGAATGCTGCACTGGTTTTGGGGCAGAATGCAGCCCCAATGTACGTGAAGGGGATTTCACCCTCGTCAAATATGTGTCCTTGGCAGAACTGATTTTCATCCGTGCACGCCGGAAATAAACCGTTTCGGGGAACTCTACTGCCTAGGGCCGATCAGGAATGAAATCGCAGCTCGAAATTGCGGGGAAACACCCGAAAACTTGATTCCCATGCCGGAGTTTGGCAGAACATGTCGCACAACACCTCTCCCCCGTAGCACCATACCCGAGGTGTAGAACGAAATGTGCAGGAACTCGCCTGTCCGCGAGGGCTTGCCCGTAGCGAAGAAACAACCATCCAAACTGAGGTTAGCAATCGAGCCATCTTGCTCGTAGCTGCTGCTGTACACCCTAGCGTCAGCCGCAAACGGCACACGGCGGTATGCTCTTCTAGACTCCCGCATGACATTAATGGATAATTTGGCGAGGGGGAAGCCATTCGCAAGTTCAACTTGTGATTGGTCCCTTACCGCCGAGGTGTCTACTTGGGGTCTGGCCTAAACGGATGATTACGCATGATTATGAACAACGGGCAGAGGAAAGCCCTTAGTCCAACAGTATCGCAAACGTTTTCAGATTCAGCCAGAGGACAAGCGACATTCAGTGGCACGCCTACAATCCATTATGCCTCGACGGGAACGTGTGGTCAATCCATAGCTGCTCAATCGGCATACGCTCTCGAAATTGCCAGCATATACATAGCTGTCGGCAATTTTTACCGAATCTCTCCTTCGCGTTCCTATTTCCCTATAGGAAAAAATGGCAATGGGCTTGCATATAGTCGGCGTACTCACTCCAAAACAGGTCCTCACGCGCCCGCATGGTGCCCCCGAGCAAATTCCGGCGAGAAGTGTGTCCAAATCCTCATTTAGTGGTCTCGGTCTGCACTATCTGTAATCGCAAGGCAGCCAGCAGTGACCTCCGCCTGCTAGTGCTAGCTGAGAGCTTGCATGAGTGCTGGCCAAAGGAGTCAGGGGTAGTGCCGCCGACGCCAGAGAGCCCCAAAACGGAGCCCGGCTCCGAACCCAGCAAATGAGCAGGACCCGGGCAGTGAATTCACCCTAACGAGGATAAGCGCGAACGCTCCTGCTTCTAACTTCTGGCGTGAGCGTGGCGGTCCGGCTGGGGTTAACCGGAGGGTTGTAGGTTCGAGTCGAAGCTGGGCTTGCGCACGCTTCCGCCATTCCGTCGGTCGTTGTTTGTGCCGGAAAAGCTCTTTCGCATCCTCAAGCTTCAAGGCACGCTTAGCCAGCGCCTGTACGCTACAGGGCGATGGAGTCGAAGGAACCACGCCCCTCCCAGCCTGACTCTTGGATCTGGAAGCTCTTTGGTCCATGCAGCAGAGGCCATCACCGAGAATGTGCTCGCCTGCTGCCGCCGTACCGGTGCTCCTGCGAATGCCACCGTCGCTCAGACTCAATTAAATACGACAGACCTCCTCCTCACCAATCTGAGTAGGCTGCAGAAACTACCCGCCAATGGATACTCCCTTCGCTGGGGAAGCTCGGCGGCGACGGCATGGGGTAATCTACGGGAGGCTGCCGCTTCAGATTGTCGTTGCAGCTGGCCAGCAAAGAAGTCAAGGGCCGCAGCTAAGGGGATCGCTCCGGCCCTTCAATTTACTTGAATGACGTGAAGCGCCGTTACTCGACTTTAGAGCAGTGATTCGATAGCCCTTTCCAAGTGCCGCCCCTGTTTTCAGCGACCGTGGTGCAGATGATCGTGCGAGCACGATGTGTTCCTTCGATCATCGCATCATAGGTTTCTTTGAAACGAGCAACGCCGATATTTCCCATGACTTTGGTTTGTACGTCGCTGACGTCATTCTTCATGAACTTGTTGTTGGCGGGATCGCCAGCGTCTTTGATTAGCTGTGCCTTCGTGATCCAAGTTCCAAAACTCGTCCCTTCCACATAGCCGTCCGCCAAATTAGCTTCCATCCACTTGGCATCGTTGGACGCCGTCGCTTTGATACTTTCTTGGACAAATTGGGTGAAAGATGCCTTCGAATCTTGACCACCCTGGTCTTGGCCTGCTAGCCCGACAACGCTAAAGCAAACTGCGCAAATCGCTATCACCAAAGTCTTTCGCATACGTGCATCGTTCCTTCCTGCGGTTGGCTCCAGCCAAGCGCGTTGGCCTTATATGGCATGGAGACGCAGTTGTCAACAAATGATTCAAGCCGTTGTTTGCCATTGTTCCGTAGTGGAACTGGCATTCCTGGGCACTTCCAACATTGCAGTGATTCCGCCCGGCCCGTCCGAGCATTCAGCGTTGAACGTTGAACTCCAAACCGAACTGTCCTACCATTTCCGCGAATGGCTACCCCCTCCCAGCTCGTCGGGCAGACAGTCTCCCGTATACTGGTTTGTCGTGACCCTCCCGACTTTCCAGCCATTGCCGCTAACTCGCCGACCGACGCCGTTCTCCCATCCTGATTGGCTGTTTGAGGTTAAGTACGACGGCTTCAGACCGCTGGCCTATGCCGGCCCTTCAGGTGTCCGGTTGCTCTCGCGGAAGGGCAATCGGTTTAGCAGCTTTTCCGAACTGTGCGCCGGCATTGAGTTTTCCCTATACGCGAGGCATGCCATTCTGGACGGGGAGATTGTGTGCCTTGATGAAAGCGGCTGCTCACAATTCAACCAGTTGCTGTTCCGCCGCGGTACGCCGACCTTCTGCGCCTTTGATCTGTTGAATGTGGACGGGAAGGACTTGCGCGCTCTGCCTCTGAACGAGCGCAAATGCGCCTTGCGGAAAGTGCTGCCGGACAGTTCCTTCCTGCTCTACGTGGACCACATCGAAGGAGAGGGGGAGCGCATGTTTCAGTTGGCCTGTGAGCGCGACCTGGAGGGCATTGTAGCCAAGCATCGGCTCAGCCGGTATGTAGTGGAGGATGGGAATCCGGCCTGGGTGAAGATCAGAAACCGGCGTTATTCGCTGCTCACTGGCAGGGATGAACTGTTCGAGCGCCGATACGAGGAACGAGGAGCGCCGGAAATCGGCTGGGACACGTGCGCTAAGGTGAGTGTCGCAGCGGCCATTTAAATGAGAGCGCCGGCCGCATCAATCATAAAGCCATCCCTCCCCTTTTGGTCGCGTTCAAAATATAGAATGGACTCCGTCTCATACCCCACGGTTTCCACGAACCAAACTTCGTCAACCTGCGTCAGTTCGGGAAACATAGCTGTCCGCTTCTGAATTTCGGCCAAAATGCCGCGCGGGTACAAGTTCATATGCTGACGTTTAAGCATAAGAATGCGGCGATCCGCTGGCGTATTGATGAGCTTCGGTAGTTTGTTCGCCAATGCCTTTTGGACCACGCTACCAAGGTTCTGCCCAACCTGCAGTCGCCCAATAGTTAGTTTGGCTTCCCGGAGCGGCACTAGTCGTGTGTGGAGCCGGAACTGGAGTATCTGACCCGCGGCTAACGTCACGGTGCAAAGATGATCCGAGTCGCCCTGGGGCAAGGTTGTGCGATTTTTTGCTATCCAATTACGAACGTTGGCAACAATGGCTTGCTGCCGCCCCTGTGACGACGCAGTCAGTGGAACTTTCAGGCTCGACGGCCTCGACGCCGCCAGCGCCTTCGGCGCTTACGATATGGTGTTCGCCGGGAATAGTCGGGAAGCCGGCCGTTTTCGCGTGAGGCGCATCCCTCGTGACCCAAAACTGGGAAACTGCGAGTAGCTGCAGCAAGTCTTTTTCAACAGATTGTGAGCTGAAAGTTTGCACCTGCTAGCGAACGGTTCCTGTAACGCTTTTCAGAGTTGTACGTCTATGACGCGAGCACCCCCGCCCAGAAACACGAGGTTTTGGTGCGGGCTTTAGAGATGGGGACGCATACAGCCGATTTCTTTGCCGCCCTTCGATAGCATGTGCAACTCAAGGAAATCAGTGAGCGGAACGTCCTTCGCGGGAATCTGCAAGCGATAAAATATCCGCCACGGCCCCAACTCCGGCCACGGCTCCGTGATCATCTTCGACTCAATAACCCGCAAGTTCTTCCATCCCGATCCCAACCATCTCGCTTTGAAGTGCAAGTCCCACAACTCAGGTGGGATCACTGCGTTTTTGATGCAGTCCGGCTGGCAAATTGTGACTGGCCGCATCGTGATGACAAATGACTCGGGGTATGACTGAACAACGTGCCCGTTTTTGCGGAATTCAGTGCCCCTCGCAGTCCTCACTTGCTCAAGACCATTGAAGAAAGGCTGATCCATTACACTGGCGCTAAAGCGGGGCGACATTACTATTCCAAAGTCCCGGCGTTTGTGCTCTTCGGCCTCCGCCGTCGAGACGGATTTTCCGGGTTGTTCATGCTCCAATAGAAGAGCCGGACAGGTGAAGGATTGACCAAGTGCCAACGTTGGCATTGCCCAAAAACTAAGCAGCAGGGCGGCAAGGAAGGTGCTGGTCACTTCTCGATTATGCTGCGCTTGTCAACTACCTAGCGAAAAACAGAGTCGCAACAGGGTCGTATTCTGGCAATCAAGCACCTTACCGCACAACCCTATGATCCGCCAGTACAAGCGGCCTCGTGGGGACAAAATGATTAAAGTCGGCGCTTGCATTCTCCGCGATTCTAGTCAAGGTGTGGTTGGCTTCTGCAGTGCTGGAGCGGTGCAGGATGAAGCGAGTCACCGCAATCCTATCTGCCATTTTCGCCATCATGATGGCTTGGCTGTACGTGTCGACTTGGGGATTCAGACGCTGGACATGATGCGCTGCCCGAGCGGCTGACAAGGCAGGCCTTGGGCATCTAGGTTCTCACTGTTTCAGGCACACGTTCCGGTCATGGCTGGATTCTGCCGGCACGCCAGTTGGAGTGCAGCAACGGATGATGCGGCACGCCGACATCAGAACCACCATGAATTTTTATGGTGATGCGGCAACGGATGACATGCGGCAAGCCCATGAAAAAGTTGTGCGTTTGGCACTTCCGAAGGCTTAACAGAGCGCGGGACAGAGCGCATTGACCGTAACTGATTAATTCTTTGGGGTGGGAGATGGGAATCGAACCCACAACGTCCGGAGCCACAGTCCGGTGCTCTGCCAGTTGAGCTACTCCCACCACGCTTGGAGTAATTATAACAATCACTACGACTTCGCCTTAGTCAAAGTCACGATTTTTGGCCGGCGCCAGGCCGAACTCGCTAAGCTCGAAGCCGCGAGCCGAACTCTTCAAGGCCTGAACGCAAGAGGGGCCGCGTCACCGACCGGTTGAGTCCAGCAAAAAGTGCTGGATCAGGTAGTCGCGCAACTCGCGATCGAACACCTGGGTGTTCTGTCCTGCATCATAAGCCGCGGTGTTATAGGCCACGATGTAAGCACGGCGTGATTCGGGATCTATGTAGAAGTGGCTGATGAAACCGTTTTGTTCTCCCGCGTGTCCGATGAGCCGGTGTCCCCCCTCTCGCCGCACGAACACTCCCAGGCCCATGGAATCCTTCTCATCGTGGCCATTGGCAGGATCACCCGGCGAAGCAACTGTCTTAAGCTGCGGCTGGAACATTTCCTGCAGCGAAGCCCGTTTCAGCACCTCATCGTAGATCGGTGTCCCGGCAGGCTCGCCCAGCAGAAAGTTCAGGTATTTCACCATGTCAGACAACGGGGCGTTCAGGCCGCCATTGGAGACGGTTATTCCAGTATCGAAGTCGAAGGGCAGTTCCCTGATTTTGCCACCCTTCAACTCATAGCTGGCGGAGCGGTACTGCAACAGATGATACGGCGCCTTATCGAAGTAGCTGTGGTACATCTGGAGCGGCTTGAGGATGTTCTTGTCCACATATACCTCGTAATCGTCGCCGCTCAGGCGCTCGATGATCTGACCCAGGAACACGTAGCCCAAATTGGAGTAGCTGTATTGTGTGCCGGGCGTGAACTCTACTTGGGTGTAAGGCAGCATGGCGACAATTTGCGACCACTGCGTCGGCTCAAACGGGTACCAGGGCTGATCTCCGCTCCAGGGCCAGGTAGGATTGCGGAACCCGCTGCTGTGCCTAAGCAGGTGGCGAATGGTAATGGCACTCACCGGTCCCCAGGCATCATGGACGACGGCCAGTTCCGGAATGTATTTGACCACCGGATCGTCCAGCTTCAACCGGCCGTGATCGCGCAGTTGCATGATGGCGATCGCCGTAAAAGTCTTCGTGATGGAAGCCCAGTGGAAGGCTGTATTCGCGTCCACCGGTTGCCGGGTGCCGAGGCGGGCATATCCGTAGGAATCCTCAAAAGCCAGGTTCGCGCCGTCGAGCAGCACCAGGCGGCTGCCGACAATGCCGTTTCGTTTCAGGCCCGCTTCATAAAATGAGTTCAGACTCCCCGTTTGCCCCAGTGCCCCGCCGGCGCATAGCAGTACGCCGCAAACCAGCAACACAAGTCCGCGATACTTCAATGGTTTACCTCTGGACAATTCGGAAGTTCTGCCGCAGTTCCGGAGTATCGGGTAATGCGGCACCCTCTGTCCAGAGGGGTGGGAAGGGAATGGCTGTTGGCGCGAGCCGGCCTTTCGCTTTCCCGTGACTCGCAACCGGGCTGCCTGTCGCTTGAAAGCGAAAGGGGGACTTAACAGCTGTCCCCCTTGCCTGATCCGTATTCGATTTCTTCGACGGCCAGTTACTGGTTTAGTGAAGCCGTGGTGCGCGTTTGCGCCTTCTCTTGCGGCATGGACTTCTTCGCCGCGGTGTGGTGCTTCACTGTTTTGCGAGTGTTAGCGGCGTGCTGCTTGGGTGCCGTTTTCCCCGCCTTGTGGGCGCTGGCAACCTTGTGAGCCGGCGCCTTCTTAGCCGAGGACGGGCTCAACTTGCTGACATGGGTTGCGTTCTTCTGAACATGCTTGCTGCTGGCCTGCTCCGCATTCTTCTGGACATGCTTGCTGTTGGCCTGCTTTAGGGCCTTTGGCGTGCTTTTTGGCGCGTCAACCGAGGCCTTTTTTGGTTGCGGCTGATGGGCCTGAGGCTTAGCGGAGTTTTTCTCGTTCTGGTGATGGCGCCAGAATGCCGCCTTCGCGAGCCGACTGTGATGTTCCTTCTGATCCTTGTTGTCCTTCTTGGCGGCAGTTCCATTAACCCCGGCCAGGGCCACTGCGCTCAAAAGGGCCGTACCAAGGAAAAGACTTAGAGTGGTTCTGACCGTTTTATTCATAACTCCCTCCAGTTCCGGGAGATTGTGCAGCGCACCGCCATGGCCTACAAGTAACGAAAGGGAATGGGTGTATCGGCACGTCCGCGCTCCACAACCTGGTCGCGAGGTTGGCCTCTGCTTGTGCAAAACCAGGCAAATAAAGGAGATTTTGTGACGTGCTGCCCAATTTTTGGGCATTGACCTAAGTCTTGCTCCAGCTTACAGTCACGTTAACCCGGGGAGCCTAAGTGTGTCCCATTTTCCTGCCGTCCTGTGCATTGACGACAATGTCTTAGGCCTCGCCATCCGCAAGGCGATACTCGAATCACGAGACTTCCGCGTCTTCACCGCAGAGAATGGCCCTACCGGGCTGGAGATCGTCAGCCAGGAGCGGATTGACCTCGTCGTTCTTGATTTTCAGATGCCCGGTATGGACGGCAGCGAGGTTGCCAAAGAGCTCCGTAGCCGGCACCCTGAGATTCCCATCCTTTTGTTCTCCGGCTTTCCCGGGCAAGTGCCCGAAGCGCTCATGGCGAGTGTGGACGGTTTCGTTTCCAAAGGCAGTCCACCCGACGTTCTCCTGAAAGAAGTGGCGCGGCTCACCACCCCGAAAAGTGCTCCTGCGCAGGCCGAAGACGGCGGTGCGTCGAAGAGTCGCGTCAGGCGTTCCTACGGGCTCGCCAACTCCAAGCGGCTGCTCAAGCGTTGCCGCCAGAAGCGCCGGCCCTAGCGCCTCCCAATCGCGCCTCCTCGGCTTCTTTACAACACTTAACATTTCCTTGACCAATTCTTACGTTCCGCCGCGGGCGTGTTTCATCCAATCGTGTGGCAAGAGATCGAGCGAAAACTGGAGGGCCATATGAAGCGCTTTAAATGGATATTGGCAACCGCCGCACTGGCAGTCGGGCTTAGCGGTGCTTTGTTCGCACAGGACCAAGGCTGGGTCAGAGGCCGGGACAATAACAACCGGACGGTCTATAGCCAGCACCAGAGCCGCGATGATGACGGTGCCCGGAACAACGGCTATCGCAACCGCAGCTACTATCGTGATGGTAACGAAAAGAACTACCGCAGCCAGGACCGAGACCGTGATGGTGATGCGTACAGAACGCGCAATCGCGATCACCGCGATCGTGATTATCAGCGGCGGGACCGCGATGACCGTGGCAGGGAGGGCCGGTAGAGGCCGTTTAGTCCTAATCCGTGGAGCAAAGCCCCGCTCACTGGCGTGCGGGGTTCGGCTTTACTGCGGCAGGACCTGCGCTGGGTTCCTACACCACCGGCTTTTGCAAGAGGCCTCGCAGGTCTGTAGGCTAATTCGAGTAGTCGCACTTCCCATTCCATGCGCGTGAGGAAGCCATTCACAGCTGCTTCTGCCTGTTGACCTTACGGCCGGCAACACGGGCTCGAGTGACTTCGTCTAACTGCACTATGGAACGTGCAATCATCTGGCGGAGTCTTATTTCGGTGGCTCTGGTTTGCTCGGCCATTCCTGGCCAAGCGGGGCAGCAGGTCCGCGCGAATGAGTTGGTGCGGCAGGTCATTGCCCACGAGTTGCAAGCCGAAAACCAGGATCACAGCCACTGGATGTTCGGCTTGCAGGAAACTCAGCCTGCCACCGGTACCCGGACGGAGGAGATTATTGAGACCCCCCAGGGCTGGGTACGGCGACTTTTGGCTATAAACGGACGTCCGCTAACCTCGCCGGAGCGGGCGAAAGACAACCAGCGTATTCAGAAGCTGCTTTCGGATCCCGATGAGCAGCGCAAGGATTGGCAAGCCATTCGCAATGACGTGAGCCAGGCGCAAGACCTCATGAAGATGCTGCCTGACGCGTTCCTCTACACCTACGCTGGCCGCAGCGGCGACCTGGCAAAGCTCAATTTCAGGCCCAACCCAAAATTTCATCCCAACTCGCGAAAAGCGGCGGTATTCCACGATATGGTGGGCTCGCTCTGGCTCAATCTGCGGAAGCAGCGACTGGTCGAGATCAACGGCCACCTCAACCAGGAAGTAAAATTCGCCGCCGGCCTGCTCGGCCACCTCGACAAGGGGGGCACCTTCGAAGTAAAGCAGACCGAGTTTTCCCCCGGCTACTGGGATGTCACCTACATGAACGTCCAGATGAACGGTAAAGCGCTATTCTTCAAAACCATCGCCGTGCGTGAGAAAGACATTCGCTCGGACTACCAGCGGGTACCTGACCACCTGACGCTGGCGCAGGCGGCCAATCTGCTTAAAAAGGATACGAATACGCTCGCCGCCCGACGCTAGCGGCTGGGCCGCCTTCGACCACGCTGTTGAGCCGGCGAGTACAATGCTTGCCCATGGCAAAACGTGCACCCGCACGGCGGCGTCCCCGCAAAGCTAAGCCTGGCACCAAGGGCCTAACCGCCGGAGAATGTCGCCTGGAAAAATTGGAAGGACCGGCGAGTTCTGCCTCGGACCTGGTGGAAAAGACTGGCGGCTGCGTGGTGGGCCTATATAAAGAACCACTCGGCGCCCACCCTGTGCTGCTCGCGATTTTGCCCATCGGCGCCATCGAGCCCACTCCTTTTCAGCGCGACCTTTCCGACGCCCACCACAAGCGCCTGGCCGACGTCATTAACCGCACCGGGCGCTTTCTCGATCCTGTGATCGCGGTTGTCGCGCCCAACGGCGCTGGTTTCTGGACTCCCAATGGCCGCCATCGCTTGGAAGCGATGCGCCGCCTGGGAGCCAAATCCATTGCCGCTTTGATCGTTGCCGAGCCCGAGGTGGCCTGGCAGATTCTCGCCCTGAATACCGAGAAAGCGCACAACTTGAAAGAGAAGTCCTTGGAGGTGATTCGCATCTACCGCGGGCTGCTCGAAGACGATTCTTCGCGACCGGAGTCGCAGTTTGCCTTCTATTTGGACGAGGCCGCTTTCGTTACTTTGGGAGTGTGTTACGAGCGCCTGCCGCGTTTCGGCGGCGGCGCCTATCACCCTATTCTCCGCCGGCTTGAAACGCTAAGCGATGAGCCGCTGCGCGCCGCCATCAAACTTCATGAGAAGCGTGCCGCGATGGTGCTCGACCTGGAGGAAAAAGTTGCCGCCGCCGTGAAAAAGCTCAAGGAGCGGGGCCTGGTCAGTCCCTATTTGCGTGCCTTTGTGGTGGCGCGCATCAATCCCTTGCGTTGGATCAAGGGCGAGCCGCCTCCCCTGGAGGAAGTTCTGAAGACCATGCGCGACCGCGCGGCCAAGTTCAACACCGAGAAGATCAAGCCTCAGGATCTTGCCGGGGCCGCCGGTCCGCCCGACGAAGAACCCTAACGTGACGAGTGCCTACCGTTCCGGCTTTTTCCAAATACCGCGGTCGTGCATCAGCTTAATCTGCCGTTTGATGACCTTTTCCCGGTATTCGGCATGCTTCATGGGAGCGCGCTTCAGGTAGAGGTTCTTTGGATAAATGGGCTGCTCGTAAAGGATCTGGTAAAGTTCGGTGCGCAAGTCTTTGAGCCAGTTGTCCCACTGTGCCCGGGCCCGGTGATCGCGCAGGGCTTCGATGTCCACGACGCCGGCGACATAAGTTGACCCTCCACCATAGTCCTGCCGGCCTACGATCTGTCCCTTGTAGTTGATGATGAACGACCGGCCGCCGAAGGTATCAATGGGCGTGGTCTCCTCGGGGAACAGGTAGTACGTGCCCATATTGGGCGCAACGACATAAAAATTGTTGTCCAAGGCCCGGGCACGGCTCTGGATTTCAAAAATCTCGTTGCCGGTGGCGGGATGAGGGTAAGAAGCGCGGTAGACCACTTCCGCGCCGTTGAGCGCCAGCGCGCGGGCATTCTCGGGATACGAGCCCTCGTTGGCCATCATGATGCCCAGGCGTCCAATCGCCGTATCCGCAACGGGCCAGAACGCGTCTAACGTGCGCCCGTATTTTTCCACCCACCAGTCGTAGACATCATGCGGGCACACAGAGTGTTCCACGGGAAATAACGGCGAAACCTTGTAGTGCTGCAGGATCACCTTGCCTTTGGGATCAAGAATAAAGCCCACATTAAAGTAGCGATCCTTCAGGTCGGGATGGCGTGCCTTGGCCTGGGCCATGATGAAGGCGTCATATTCGCGGGCGATTGTGCCCAGTTCCTCGGTTTCCTCCCCGGGGATATCAATGGCACATTCACGAGCAAATTTAACGTGGTCGAGGTCGAGCACCTCGTCATTGAAGGCTTGCAGCGCTCCTTCTGGGAAGGCAATCAGGCGGACGGGAATGTCGAGCGCGGAAAGCCAGCTCGCCGCCTTCACCAGGTGCTTCAGGTGCTCCAGGTTGATCTTTATATCTCTGCGGCGCCGGATTCCGCGTACCGAAGGGATGAGCCCTACTGCGGTATAAGGTTTCACCACGATTGGCAGCACCTCAATCTTATTCCGCCGAACAGCAGTTTCCTCCAAGAGGAGCGCGGCTCTAGGGCCTGCGAAAAAGACTCTTTGGAGTCCTTTTTTGAATGCGCGCGGCTTGAGCCGCACCGGGAGCTTGTTTCTTTCGAAAGGGCATGGCTTCAGCCATGCCGTCGCTCCGCCTAGAGAGAATCCTGCTTCAGCCGCTGAGGGATGCGTTTAGATGAACCCAGCCTCAGGGCTAAAGCTCAATATGTTCGCATTCTTTACGGCTCGTTTGAAGCAGAGCCCTCCGAAACCTCGGTCTCTTGCCCCCGCCGCCTTGTTGCTCAATCAATTCGCGCTCAATCTCGTAATGGACCTAGAACGTG
>Ga0134126_10009602_pt1 | contig 12186 bp, 19 predicted proteins | sample KB31752_FD_96881 | JGI IMG/M metagenome (GOLD analysis project Ga0134126, IMG submission 96881) | Terrestrial soil microbial communities with excess Nitrogen fertilizer from Kellogg Biological Station, Michigan, USA - KB3-175-2 | ecosystem: Environmental > Terrestrial > Soil > Unclassified ...
AAAGAATCAGGATAATCCCTAACCTTAAATGTTTCCTCGCCTTCTATCTGGTCAATTATTTGAAATGAAACCTTATGACACTTTGCACTTACTGAAACGTTTATACCGAGGTTAAGTAGGTGTTTTTTTGTAGGAGCTACGTTTAATTCTTTTAGCAGATTAAATATTGTCATAAAATAAAAAACCTTCCGCGGTTCGTGTGTAGTGCCACTCCCCGTGAAAGGTTTTGATTTATGTTTATATCGCCCACTACGGCTACAATATTTCAATGTTAGTGGGATTTTATTGGTAACCCACCACAACCATAAGCACAAATCTAAAAAATAATTCCTGAAATAAAAAAACCTTCTATTCGGCAGGGGCTAACAACGGTAGTAATTCCGCGCTCACTTTTCGTTGTACCGTTCACTTGTTAACAATATCGGAACTTAGTAGTTGTCTTTCCAACTGGCATGCTAACCCCCACTGAATAGAATTACTCGTAACTAATTTTTAGCCTCTTTCCCGTAGCCTTGCCTATCATCCACAGGTTAAACAAAATAGGCAACCTGCCACCTGATTCATAGGCCCGAATAGCAGAACCAGTTACGCCAACAGTTTCAGCCAAGTCCTTTACAGATAGCGCCGGCACAGTTGATGCCCTGGCATTTGCAATCTCTTTGGCTATCGTTAGTTTTAACTTTTCCCACTCAGATGCCTTTATGCCCATGGCTTTTAACTCCTGAACAAATAGTTCGTAATCCGTTCTTTCAAGGCTTGTTAATCTGTTTTTCTTATCTGCCATAACTTGTGTTTAGGTTCTATTAAACTATTCCTCTTCTTTCTTTTTGTCTCCTTCAAATAGGTCGCCCTGCACCACTGCAAATTTACCATGCAAGTAATCGTCAGCCTCTTTTCTTACCTCAGTAATTGTTTCCAAAAGTTCTGCAATGTGAGGATAAGCCGTGTCAGATTCCGATTCAATCCTGATACCCGGTGTATTAAACACAAACCCTAAACCGGTTTCCAAAGTTTTATACCCGGTTATTATAATGCTCTCCTTTTCTGTGCCTGGGTGTGAAATAGTAACACCACATACACGGAACTTAGCCTCTTCCTGCTCAGTTAATTTCAGGTCAGCATACTTCTTAACCTTTGAGGTATTAACTTCTTCGGCAACAATACACAGGTGGCCCTTTAACTTCTGCAAGGCATTGATAAAAGTAATATGTGGCGCTTTCTTTTCTTCCTTCTTAGTGGTTCCCAATGGCCCGTTGTCGTCAAATGTTTCGTAACTGATACTTACACCGCCTTCTCCTGCTGCCTTGAATGATACTTTAGTGATAATCTTTCCCATTGTGTTGTTTTTATGATTAGTGAATTAATTAGTTAAAATCAGGAGCATCTTTTAAGCCGTCCTGAAAATCCTCTATCTGTTGGTCTGCATAAGCCTCCATTGCTTCATAAATAACATTTGATGTGTCTGGATTATCGTTAATCCAATGTACCATCCATGACATTCCTGCCAACTCAAATTTTTTAATTAATGTTTCTTTAGGTGTCATAAAATGTGATTTTATCTGTCAGGCGGGTCTTTAAGCAGACCTAACGTTTTTTCTTCCCACTGCTTATAACCCTTTGGCTTCATCCTTTCGGAATCTACTTTGCTGACTGTTTATGTGTTAATCAATGATTTAGATGCCAATAATACCCGCTTAGTAAGTGCTATTTTATCTTCTGTCGGAACTTCAAACCGGAACACGTTAAGGTTCTTGTAATGCCCACTATCGTTCAAGTAAGGAAGCGTTTCATCAAATGATTCGTATATCTTTTTAAACTGCCATTGGTCTTCACCATCCCAATTCGCAGCCATTTCCCTTATAAGCGGCAACTGTGATTTATATGGCATTACAACAATCAATTCAGCATATTTTGAATCGGTAAGTATAGCGTTACTAACTAATTGCCAGTAAAACTTCTTTCCGTCTTTGTGACCCTTTTTAATGTTGTCTAAAATCTTACGTTCTCTTTCTCCATCATTTTCAGGAACATTCATAGCGTCAACTAATTGGCAGAATGATTTACGGGTTCCTGGGCACTTAGTATCGGCCACTGTCTTTCCTTCGTCATACTTAATTCCATCTGGTGTGCCTAACCAAAAAGGATAGTCAGGGTGTGCAATAGTTACAGTTGAACATTCCTGGTAAGTAATACCCAAAAGGTCAAATGCAAATTTCTCGCACAACTTACCCCATGCCATATCAAAGGTGCTTATCTCTTTTTCTAATGGCATACCTAATCGGCGTTCCATGTTACACTCGTCAATATAGGTGTAAAATGGCTTTCCGATTGAATCTTTAGTCGTACCATCTGCCATTAATGATCCTATTTCTGAACTGGTTATGTTTCCTACTCTTGAAGTGTCCATAGTTATTCCTGATTTTCAAGTTTTTTAGAATCAAGCAATTCTTTTAGGCGCTTATATCCGGTTACTTCTTTTTTAGTTAAAACCCGTTCTGCATTTTTTCTTTCATCGGGCCCAAGCAGTTTAATCTTTTTATTGTAATCTGAGGTTAAAGCATCCCAATCCAATTCAGCTTCAATAGAAGTAGAGTTTTTTTCTCCTTTAAATGCTACTTCAACCGTAGTATCACCATCCTTTATTGCCGTTCCTATTCCAATAAGAACAACCAGGTCGTCTGCGGTTACATGCTCAATAGCGGCCTTTCCAATAGCTGATAAGATTTGCTTCTCTGTAATGCTGTAAGTGTCTTTCAGAGCGTCAATTACCTGCTTTCTACGTGCCAATAACTTAGTTGCATCGCTTACATCTCCAGTTATCTTTCCCTTTGCTGCATTATAAACCGCATCAACTACTCCCCTTGGTACCACAGATAATACAGCATTTCTAAGGGCAATCGAATTAGCCGCGTTACCAGTAACAACTATCATGTCGTCATTAAACCTGCCCATTTTACCAACGATTGACCTTTTAACCTGGCACTTAATGGCTAAGTTGTTTTCAAGGTCAAAGCAAACTGCCTCACTTGTAATTTGTTTGGCATCAATAGCAACAACCTTAGCTTCAACTCTCATATTCCCCCATACCTGAGCCAATATCTTTGCAAGGTGAACGGATGGCCCAGTAATAGCTTTTCCTCCACGAGGAACAGAATATGTACAAGTTTTTGCGGTTTCAGTATCCATGGTTACAAGTGCAATAGCATTGCTTCGGGCCCTGGTAATGTTTCTTGGATAAGCATGTGCCGTTGCTACCTGAATATCAATGGCCGCTTTATCTTGCTGGTATATTACAGATAAGTCCGCAGCCTCCGTGGTTTCTATTATTTCTACATTTTCTTCCATCGTTGTTTTTATTTTAGAACACAAAAATACATCTTGTAGTTGTATTTCCAAATTATTTTCAAAATATTTTTCTTAACTACTTGTTTTAATCCAAATCTGCTTCTTTATTATATAGCGCATTATTGATGTGGATAAAATATTTGCCTTTTATTTGATGAAAAGTTTTGTGGAATGAAATACACAGTTAGATTTGCAATCGGAAACATCATAACTGCAAATTAAATGACCAATACCAAACTTATTAAAGAATAGCAAAGCGCAGGAGCCTACCTCATTTTGCAGTGATGTTTCCACCTCCTGTTGCTTTGCGACCTTTTAACTTATGGTAGTCGAAGAACCTTTAGAGAATTATACTACTGGATGGATTAAACTATTCAGATCGCTTAAAAATAAGCCGTGGTATAATAAATCTGAGTATGTCCATATCTGGATTCACTTACTTATAAAAGCAAATCATAAACCTGGGGAGTGGGTTTATAAGGGCCAATCCATTCAGGTTAAAAGGGGTCAATTTATAGCCAGCCGGAAGTCAATTTCTGAGGAAACCGGTGTAAACGAAAGTAAAGTGGAACGTATTCTAAAGTACTTTGAAATCGAACAGCAAATTGAACAGGAAAACTTATTTACAAGTCGCTTAATATCAATAGTTTCATACGAAAATTATCAAACAAGTGAACAGGATATTGAACAGCAAATGAACAGCAAAAGAACAGCAAGTGAACAGCAAGTGAACACTAACAAGAATGTAAAGAATAAAAAGAATGAAGAAGAAGTTAAGGTAAAATACCTTCCGAATATCTCTTTAACCAAAACAGAAAACGACAAATTGGTTGCAGTACATGGATTAGAATTAGTAACAGCCTGCTACGATTATCTATCCAAATACAAAATAGAAAAGAGTTACTCAACAAAATCGGATTACCTAACAATACTCAGGTGGGTTATTGATGCTGTAAAGAAAAAGGGAAATATAAAACCCTCAACTCCTATAACAAAAACCGGCAGGCCAGGAAAAAGTAAATTCTATTCCTACCCAGATTATATCAAGGCATTGCTGGATGGTAAGTGGGAATTAACTTCCGAAGAACAGCAGCATTACGAAAAAATGATGGAAAACCCTGTATTATTCGGATTTGAACACGATTTAACCCCTAAAATTCCTTTCAATGAGCAATAGTTACCAGAAACCCAGGTGGTTAGAAGAAATTACACCAGAAAATATCAAGGCCTATTTTGAAAATAAGGACCAAAAGGTATCTACTATGCTTGATATTTACGACAAGTATGACTATCCGTGGCCTAACACAATTTTAATTTCAGCTTCGTTTTATGACTTCAAGGATCGATTTGATGAAATGCTACACCAAAAGCAAGAAACGCTTAAAAACAGGATTCTAAATGCGAAATACAGCCATTTTTCAGCAGAAGTAGAGAATTATGAACTGCAAATGTGTTGGGACATGCTTGAAATGGCTGAAACAATTTACTGGAACACAGTAAAAGAACTTGAAGAACAACATTTTTATGATTTTATGAAGTCAGGTAAGCCAAAACTTTTTACCATTAAAAGCCCAGATGGTGAAATTAAAAGCTCAGCACTTATCCGATACGATAGGGTAAAGGTTAAGTCATTACAGGTAGATATTAATAAACTGAAGGCTGAATTAAATATATCATAATGGCCAGGCCACCAATAATTACAAAAGAAACTGCCACATTCGATGCCTGCGAGAAGTGGGTACAGGATAAGGTTGGAATAATTGCCACAGGAGATAGGCGGGTTTATATCAACTACGTCATTGAGGCTTGTTGCAGGGCCGGACTTGATATTATAAATACCAAAGAACTTATTCTTAAAAGCTATTTATCCAAGGACAACGATCATACCGTCGAAGAAGTAAACGCTCTTACGGATACGATTTATCAAAAAGGAGTGGAAGGTACGGCAGAGTTTAAGGGTAGTGTTTTGGTAAATAGTAAAACCAAGCATCAGGTAGTTATTAAACCAGATGATGGTACAGTAGAAGATGTTGTTTATGGCGCAAGCGTTTATGCGGATGCTGAAAAGATTTATGACCAGGGTTATTCATCAGCAGAAAAAACAGGAATACCTACTATTGATACTTTTTTTAAGTGGAAACGTGGCGAATTAACCGTGTTAACTGGTTTTGGTAACCAGGGTAAAAGCACATTCCTGAAATTTTTAATGGTAAATAAATCCGTTGCCAACGACACTAAGTGGGCGGTATTCGGGCCAGAAGATTTTCCTGCACATGAGTTTTACCATGACTTAGTTGAAATAGTTGTTGGCGCTGATTGCACCCCTAAAAACTTATTCAGGCCAAGTAAAGATCAGTACGAGAAGGCATATAAATGGGTACAGGATCATTTCTTTTACGTATACCCAAAGGATTTAAGCCCAACGCCTAACTATGTAAAAAGTAGGTTTTTACAGTTAATAATCAAAGAGAAAGTTGATGGCTGCGTAATTGACCCCTTTAACCAACTTAGCAATGATTATTCTTCAAGCGGTGGCCGGGATGATAAATACCTTGAAACTATCCTTTCGGACCTAAGCCGGTTTGCTTTAGGAAGTAATGTTTACATGGTTATAGTGGCCCATCCAAAATCTCCAAAGAAAAATAGCTCAGGTAAATATGATTGTCCAGATGTGTTTGACCTGGCAGGAGGTACGATGTGGAATAATAAAGCCGATAACATACTGGTTTATCACAGGCCAGGAGACGGCACACTTGCCGAATTTCATTCAAAAAAGATACGCCGGCAAAAGATTGTAGGAATCCGTGGTATGGTTGAATTTAATTTTATAACAGATACCAGGCGATTTGATTTTGATATTTATGGGTTACAATTTTTCTTTTTGGATAAGGTTGAAACACCTGAAGAGCCGATTAAACGATTGAATGAAACAAAAGAAGAAAATGAAGGAGATTTGTATGGACAGCCATCCCCATTTTACACTGATAAAAATTAACACAATGACTAAAATTAAAATCCCAAAAATAGACAAACACCGGGCAGGTAAGGCAAAAGTATCGGGTGCATATATTCCAAACCCTATTCCAAGTTGTATTACCAGGGAGGTAAGGAAACAAAGGCTAATATACCGGCACAGAGAAATATTCCAGATGTTGATACTTGGTGAAAAGTATAGCACGATTGCCAACAAGTTAAAAATGCGTGAAGGATGTATTTCTATGATCGTCATTCGTTATGCACCTCATTTATTGCGTGGAAGAGGCAATAGAGGGAAAGCAGAAGCAGATCCAAAACCTGAAATTACTCCAGTTAAAGAAAAAAATTGGAACCCTAAAACCTTAAAGTATGAATAAGTTTGAACGCGCCATGGCCAAACACGAAGAAGCAATTAAACCAATTCTCGCTAAAAAGTTGCCCCCGTTTTGGGAAACAAACGAGATACGGGTTTTATGTGGACTTGAAAAGTTAACTATGGGACAGTTTATTTTAATGGAACGGGAGTATAAAATACAGAACGATGTGGAGCTACTACGGAAGTAAATCAAGGATTGTGCATTTATATCCTGCACCAAAGCACGATAAGATTATTGAGCCATTCGCCGGTTCTGCAAGATACGCTTTAAGGTATTTTGAAAAGGATGTGCTGCTCATTGATAAATACAAAACAGTTATTGACATTTGGATATGGCTTCAACAATGTTCCGAAAAAGATATTTTAACACTGCCGCTACTTAAAAAGGGAGAAGACCTGAGAACTATTGACATTTCAGAAGCAGAGAGGTCGTTTTTAGGAATGATGGCAGGTATTGCATCTGTTGCCCCCAGAAATAAGATTAGTGCCTTTAGCGCAGAACAAAATGGCAGAAAGAATTATTTAAAACGCGTAGCCAATAACCTTCACAAAATAAAGCACTGGAACTTTCAATGCGAAGACTATCTAAATATAAAAAACCAGAAATCCACATGGTTTATTGACCCTCCATATCAATTCGGAGGGCACGCTTACGTACATGGAAACGATAAAATAAACTTCTCAGAACTTAAATCCTGGTGCGAGGACAGGGAAGGACAGGTTGTTGTTTGCGAAAATATGTCTGCAACCTGGATGAAGTTTAACCCCCTATCAAAAATGAGAGGAGCAAACCGATTGCACACCATTGAGGCTATTTGGACTAATGAACACACTCACTATAACAACGTTCAACAACAGCTATTCTAATTCAAATTGATAAAACAATACTCTGCTCTCCTACATCCAATACAAAATATATAATCCACCCACTCCACCCTAAACCAGCAATCCGTTAATACCCCACTATCAAACACATCTACATGAAGCATTAACGTTTCTTTCTGGTCCATGATTCAAAGGTAATCCGTATTTTTATTTCATGGAACAATCTGAACTTGATAAAATCGTAGAACAACTATACGCAGACGAAGACCTGAAGTATATCTTCATCGCCGGCAAGAACGGATTCACAACCAACAAAGCATACGCCATCGGCACAAACTCCACTTACAACCTGGTATTCTCCCTCATTCAATCATACCCACATCTAATCCCTCAAATCCAAGAGGCAATCAACGACTTCAAATCAAATAACGGAACACCTCACGAAAGGCCCGAATAGGAAATACAAGTTTTACCCACTTTTGGTTCAATAATCGAAATTACAATTTTGAGAAAGGATTGGAAGCTCCCTACAATATAGCAGCCATAAGGAATGTAGTTCCCACTATACGCCGGCCCGTTGAAGAAAAACCTATTAGAAAAAGTAATTCTTTCCCGCGTGGTTCATCTGAGTTGTTGCGCTGCTTCTCTGATGTTATTTGAACCAAGTTTAACCGAGTTAGAATTTCGTGTAAGGTTCTGCACTCGTATTGCTGTTGCCATATTGCACGTATAACGCATTAGGTTGAGCAAATAGGCTGGTTTGGCTGTTTGTTGTAGTCCATGGTATTTATCGCTGTGCATTGTTTTAACGCGCTGTATTGCAATTTGCATTTTCTGCACATTAGTTAGTATCAGTTTACACTAAGCCGCCGTTGAATGACTCATTTGAGTCTGATAGTACCAGAGCAGCCGACCGCGTTAGGGCTGGAACTTAACAAACTGGCGGCAGGGGCAGTAGAACAAAACAGGTTTCTATCTTATCGTAAATCATTCATTTAGTGCGCTCAATAATAGTTATTATGTAAAGTAGCATTTATGGCAGTATTTAATTCACTGATAATTAAACAACTAAATAAACGTGTCCGAATTTACATAATATTTCAGCCTCTTTTATCTTATTATCAGCAGGACAAACTGGCAAACAACCCCTATTTAGGCTTTAACAAAATTATTTTCCATCTTATTGTAACTTCTAAAAACAGGATTCTACAGGTCTAAACCCGCGTTTTGGGCACTTTTTGACCTATTCCTATCTTATTATACTGAAAAAACATCACGAAAACGTGGAAAATTGAGCGAAAGAGCAGGGGACACACCGCGTTTAATTTTCCAAACTGTATCAAAGTTTGACATAACTGGAATATATTTGGGTATGGCAATCATGTTATTAAGCGATTACGGGGGCTATATAGGCTTGTCTTACAGTAGAGTGAGGCAACTGGCTCAGGCTGGCCGAATAACGGGTATAACTGTCTTAAAAAAAAATATTCGGATCGTGGACACTGCAACAGCGCGAATCCTTCCCCCTCCCAATACAGAACGAAGGACTACTGGAAAGGTAATAGGGCGTTCAAAGCCTTTGAGGGGTGAGGAGGGATTTAAAGAGAAATAAATTTGGTGATTTCGTTAATTGTTTATTCCTTTGGTATTGATATATCAGAGCAACCTAAAACAATAGCATAATCCCCCTTTATGGCTAAAGCATTTAAATCCCTTATTGAAGTATCAGAACACTTTAAAAATGATCGTGATTGTTCTCAATGGTTTGCTGGTTTAAGATGGGGAGATATTGTTTGCTGTCCTCATTGCGCAAGCGTTAAGACCTACCTGTTTAGTAATGGTATTAAATACAAATGCGGCGATTGCTTTAAACAGTTTACTGTCAAGGTTGGGACGATATTTGAAGATAGTAAGGTGTCTTTAAAGAAATGGATTATGGCCTATTACCTATTGATGGCCCACAAAAAAGGTATTTCATCGCACCAATTAGCTAAGGATATACACGTAACACAGAAGACAGCGTGGTTTATGCTTCAGCGCCTACGCTGGGCTTTAAATCAGGGCTCAATTGAAAAGCTGAAAGGAGTTGTTGAAAGTGATGAAACCTTTGTAGGTGGCAAGAATAAGAACAGGCACAAAGCCAAGAAACTACCCATGAGCAACGGCAGAACCCACCAGGGCAAAACGCCGGTATTGGGTTTACTACAACGAAGCGAAACGGGAGCGGTAACTGTTGTTACTAAGGTCGTGTCTGATACTTCGCCCAGGGTTATACAGCCGTTACTACACGAATACTTAGACCCTTCGGCAATCCTTATATCTGATGAATGGTGCGCGTATGCTCAAATGAGTAAACATTTTATGCACTTTCAAATAGACCACAGTAAGGGCCAGTACGCGCAAGGACATATTACCACAAACCGAATTGAAGGCTATTGGTCGCAACTTAAACGAACATTGTTAGGCACCTATCATAACGTAACGCCAAGGCATTTGCAACGCTATTGCGATGAATCAACATTCAGGTTTAACACCAAGGATATGACAGACGGAGAAAGATTTATCTTAGCAATGGAAAAGACGGTGGGTAAAAGATTAACTTATAAAACCTTAATTGGGAAAGCATGAAACAGAAAAAAGAGAAAGCAAAGCCAGTTTCATTAAATGGAATGGAAAAAGATTTTAAGAAGATAGCTAAGGCTGGTAAACCCGTTAAAATAAAACCAAAATCAAATGGAAACGGATAAAGTAGCAGAGTATAAAATGAAGTGTTTAGAGATGGCTGAAAGAATTTCGCCAAAAAATTCAGATGTTCTTATAACAATAGCCGCTAAACTATATTCATTTTTAGATATAACATATGTAAACCCCAAAAAGGACTAATTACTCAGGGTTGTCTTTTTTAAATCCTATTGGCTGTATAAAGTCTGTTGATGGTCTATAAAGGCTTAGCATATTAGCGGGAAATCCTTTTATTAATACGTTGCCGGAACTATCCAAATACCTCACATTAACGACAAATTTATTATTTACACTAAAGCACTCTTCTACCGTCATTGGAATATAAGGCGATGAATTCAGTATTACAACATCTCCGGCAGTATAGGGGGATTTTTCGTTGTCCATTTATGTGCTATTTACAACAATAATACAGCTAAATATAAAACATGTAGTTGCTTATTTGGAAATTCATTCCTTATATTCGCAATAGTAACTTTTTGAAGTGAATCAGTTCTTGCAGTAGGAAAAGTGAGAAATTCCAACAGCACATGTGTACAAGAACTGCGTTCCCCGTCTTATGGCGTGGGCGTAGTTTTCTGTACATATAGGCTATCTCACTTGCCTCTACTGCGGACTTATTACTGCCCACGCTTCATTTTTATAAACTTCTGCCTTTGGGCTATGCGGAGCATAATAGACAATAACGTCAATGTTAGGATAGACACAAAATCCTAAAATTATTTTATTGAACACTTCCGGAGTGTTAGCCCCTTTTGCTGTCGAATCTACCACGTTTCACCCATGCAATCAAAGGAGCTTCTATTCATGCTTTTGGCGTGGGTATGTAGCGTTTGATTGCGGGCCGTGGTAGCCCTGACAGCAAATAGCTATGTCCCACGCTTCTTTATTTTTAACCGCCTGCCAGGGACTACGGGTTATCAATTATCCCCTATGAAATATCTATTTACATTAGCCCTAACCATCTCTTTTTTTCTTGGTAATTCCCAAAATACTGACTCTACAACTATCAAACTTGAACATTATAAGGATATGTTTATCAAAGGACTTATTTCAAGTAAGGAATACGATAAACTAAGAGCCGAAACGATCCATATTGAGCCGCAAAGGGCTAAAAAATCGGAATCAGTTGAGCGCATGATGGTAAAAGAAAAGAAATGTAGGCGCGTGGGCATTGCTTGCCTATCTACTGGTGCCGTAGTTAGTTTTGTAGGTGTGGATTTAATGGGCACAGCATATAGCATAAAGCATAATCAAAACCCGAATGAAACTAAATATGTAACCAATTCCCCACAAGTTAATAATTTGCTATTTTCAGGTATAACCGTGTTTTTAGCCTCGCTTAATTTTTGGACTGCCGGAGCAATTGAGTTGGGTATAGCCAATAAATATCGAAAGAAGATGAATAATCCTAAGTTAAAAATAACACCAGCTGTAGTTACAGGGTATTTAGGCCAGCCAAGCCTAGGCATTCAGGCAGTAGTATCATTCTGAAAATAAAAAGGCGGTCCACCGTGGAAAGTAACCGCCCATTTAATAACAACAAAATCAAGAAATGAGCTCAAAGATAGCGAAGCAGAAAGACATTATTCTAAATTCATTGCTTATAGTCCCTTCAAGCATTATGACTTATAAGCCTTTGCGGGAAATTTCCAAAAGCATTGACCTGCATGAAAAGGAATTGTCCCCATTGTTACAAACTATGTCTAAAGACGGATATGTTGAAACGTCTGGGTATCCTCAAAATTCATGGCGTATAAGTGATATCGGCAGAGTATTTTTATCAGAGGGAGGATATGAAACCAAGCATAAAAGAGAATGGTTGGAAAGAAACTTTAAATATTTAATAGGATTAGGCACCCTTAGTGTTGGCATTTTGTCTATATTATTGACATACAAGCACAATCAAAAAATGGAACTCACCA